>Ga0209211_10000397_pt1 | contig 91240 bp, 93 predicted proteins | sample RifGroA2_FD_183992 | JGI IMG/M metagenome (GOLD analysis project Ga0209211, IMG submission 183992) | Groundwater microbial communities from Rifle, Colorado, USA - Groundwater A2 (SPAdes) (version 2) | ecosystem: Environmental > Aquatic > Deep subsurface > Groundwater | place: Rifle, Colorado... | reverse complement strand
TTGCGCACCTTGTATTGTTTCTTCTTCCCTCCGCGTTTCTGCGCTTTTGTTGGCTTTTTCATGCCATAATGATACCAAAAGCCCAGAATTATTGAGAGAAGGTTAGGGATTTATTCAACAAAGCCATTGAAAATTGATAATTTATTCTCATGACTTTCAAACATTCACTCAAAACAGCCCTTTCCGGCCTGCGTTCTAACCGTTCACGCTCGGCTCTTACCATTTTAGGTATCGTAATCGGAATTACGGCTATCATGCTCGTGCTCTCGCTCGGAGCCGGAGCTCAAAATCTTATTCTTGACCAGGTTCAAGGCATGGGCGCAAAAACTATTGTGGTAATCCCGGGACGGCAGCCGAGCGGTCCGTCCGATTTTGCAAACGTCTTTCTTGATTCACTAAAAGAACGCGACCTCCGGAGTCTCCAGAGCAAGCTCCATGTGCCGTACGCGGAGGATATTATGCCGATTGTTTTCGGCACCGTAAGAACTGCGTATAAAAATGAAACATATCAAGTAACGGTACTCGGAGGAGGAAACAAGGAGAAAGACAGCGTGATGGAAGAAATGTTTGATGTCCATCCTGAACGTGGTTCGTTTTTCACCGCGGCAGACGTGCAATCAAAAGCCCCGACTGCCGTCATTGGAGACAAAGTGCGCGAGCATCTTTTCGGCGACATTGACCCGCTCGGCAAAAAGATGCGAATTAAAGACAAAACATTTCAGATAACTGGCGTACTCGGAAGAAAGGGGCAGGTGTCATTTTTTAATTTTGACGATATGGTTCTTGTGCCATACACCACTGCACAGCAGTATCTCTTGGGAAGGAAATATTTTGACCGAATCATTGTCTCCGCGGATTCGGAAGAACACATAGAAAAGGTGGTAAGTGACATCAAGGGAGTGATTCGCGCCAATCACGACATCACAGACCCGGAGAAAGACGATTTTTTTGTTGAAACGCAGGCGGACCTCGCGGAGCGCCTCAAAACCATCACGACCGCGCTGACGCTCTTTCTCTCGGGTGTCGCCGGCATCTCGCTGTTTGTCGGCGGCGTAGGCATTATGAACATCATGCTCGTGTCCGTTACCGAGCGTACCAGAGAAATCGGACTTCGGAAGGCGGTGGGCGCCACCAATAAAGATATATTGACTCAATTTCTCTTTGAGGCAGTTATCCTGACGCTTTTCGGCGGCATAATCGGCACAGTGCTGGGGTCTTCGCTTTCCTTCGTCATTTCGTTTGCCATACAAAAGTTCGCGCTTATGACGTGGGGATTTAGTTTTCCCTACCTCGGGGCAATGCTCGGTCTCTTTGTGTCTGCTATTGTTGGTCTTGTGTTCGGACTCTACCCAGCACGAAGAGCTTCACAACTTAACCCTATTGATGCTTTACGACATGAGTAGATATTAAAGGTTCAACCTTGCTTGCCCGTCCGAAGCCGGACGAAGGCGGGAATCGGGAAAAAGGTTGATCCTTAATCGCAAAAAAGATTGGACGGAAACAACCTTGTTTCCGTCCTACCATCAATCTTGCCCTGGACAACCGCTTCCTCGACTTTCCATCATAGCGACAAAAAAGTATTCGCTAAGAGGAGGTCTGGTTGCCACCTTTTTAGCCAAAGCTGGTTTGGCTTTTCTTGCGGCAACGATGTGTTTTACCACCCATCTCGGAAAGCTGACATTCGAAGGACGCTTCATGTTGCCTCCTGTGGTTCAATGTTGAATTAACTATACGCCCTGCCAAAATAAACACCAGCAGCAAGTTATCCACTTTGCGTGTAAATCGGGTTCGGAAAAAATGTTACTCTGAATGTGTTATTCGTAAATTTACACCAATGAAACAACGCGCATTTAACGAAGCCGCCGGAACTATTTTTATCATCTTGGCGCTACTCCATCTCTTTAGAATCTTCCAGGGGTGGGAAGCGGTGATAAACGGTTGGAAGGTGCCTATGGGCCTTTCCTTTGCTGTGGTACTCGTGGCGAGTTTTTTCGCCCTTCACGCCATCAATCTCGCCAAACGCAAGTAAAAAGTTTCTGTCCTCTTTTTTCTCCACTCTCTCTCGTTCTCCTACCTACCCCATTGCTCCACTTTACTTGGGCAAAGTGGAGCAATGGGGACACGCAAAAGAAAAAGCCTCGAGTCTTTCGACCAGAGGCTTTGAATTGTTTACTGTCTACCAGCTTCTGATTACCTTTGAAATTGGCATTTCGACTAGATCTTCCGCTCCGTTCATTAGTAACGCGGGAATAAGTGCGTTTAGCTCATCTTTCAGCACCACCGCCCCGACAGAGAAATAATCTCCATCCGCAAGCGGTGTAACTGTCGGCGTCTTAAGCGCCGGAAGCTGTTTGAGGAGCCGCTCCTTGCTTCGCGTTTGCACATTCATCACCAGAAACACTCGCTCGCGGGCGGCTAATGTCCCCAAAAGGAGGTGCTTGAGTGCAACAACTAATTTCTTACTCTCATGTTCTTTCGGAGATTCCGCAGTGGTAGACAAGATTTCCCGACTTGTAATGAGGCAGGTGTGTGTTTCAAGAAGCGTATGAATGACCTTCAATCCATTCGCCTTAAGGCTCGCTCCCGTATCGGTCAGGCAAACCCCGTACCGGTAATCTCCTGGGATGTGAGCTTCCGTTCCTCCGTAGGAAAACCGGATGTCAACAGGCATACGCTGGGCAAAGGCCCGTTTTGTGATGCTAGGGTACTCGCTTAGCACCACTGACTCGCGCTCAACTTGTTCAATGGTTTCCACCGGGTTCTCTTTAGAAGTCACGAGAACTACTTTTGCCACTCCGTTTGAAGCGCCGCGTCCGTATGGAAGCTCTGCAATCTGAATAACATGAGTTTCGCTTTCCTCTATGCAATCCGAACCGCAAATGCCGACATCATAGACTCCTCTTTCAACCAGAGCGGGAATATGCTGTGGCCGCATGAAGGTAACGCGCAAGATAAGCGGACTGTATATGAGGGCAACGTGCTTGCGTGAATCTTTCCAGATTTTGAGGTTCGCTTCTTCAAAGAGGCGTAATGTTCCTTCCTCCAAACTGCCATTCGGCAGTGCAATTCTAAGTCCAACCGATTTTTGATTTTCTGACATATTTCGCTCCTTTCAATTGTATTTCGTAACTTCAATCCAATTGTGTTTGCAACCTGTGCATTTACGCTTCATTCGCGAAATCCAAATGCTGCGACCGTCGTCGGTTCTTTCGTATCCACCAGATAAGTGCTTCACAATTTCCGTATTGCGCCAACAACCACAGCTTGGACAGTATATGCAGTCACCACTTCTTCCTTCGCTCATAATTTTCCTTTCTTTTTTGCTTTTTCTTTATTTAGTTGCTTCTTGCAACCGTTTCCGCGCAAACCCGACTGCCAACTCCACGGCCTCTTTCGGAGTTAGTGCGGCTTCCGCCTTGATTCGTCTTCTCGCGTCGAGATACTCCCCTGCAAGCTTTTCGCTCCACCCGCCGGTCTTATCAAGCACGACGATAGGAATGCTTGCTTGATAGGCAACGGCTATTTCTGTGAGAGTTCCCGAACCGCCACTTACTGTGATAATGGCATCGCAACTCAAGACGAGCACGAACTCGCGCCCGCCCCCGCGCTCCAAGCCCGTGCCGATAATGACATCGGCATTGTCCTTCTCGAACACATTGAGGCCTTTTCCGTAGGTGACACCAACCGTAAAACCCCTCGCCCTTTTCGCACCTCTACAAGCGGCGGTCGAGAGCGAGTCGTAGTCCTTTTCAGCGCCAAAGAACAGAATTGCTCCGTTTTCGGCTACTAAGTAACCAATTTCTTCTGCCAATGCCTCGATGTCTTTGGAATAGCGGAGGTCAGCGGCTGAACCCATGACACCAATCTGTAGTTTTCTCATAACTCTATGACTTTTCGTAATTGCAGTTGTTTGTTTCGCTATCTATTTGTCAATGTGCACTCACACAAAGAACGATTTCCCGTTCACCCGCACGCGCGGCAACGAAAAACGGGACATCTCACTCGAGAGCCCGTTTGTGTGTACGAAATAGTAAAAAAATGATCAATGCGTCAAACACAAACCGACTCTCCAGTTTCGGCTCCGTGATGATGCGTCTTGCTAAATTGTTCTTGTTTGTTTTGCATGATATTCCTTCAAGTACCAGCCCTTTCAATACTATCCCCGCCCCGTCTATGGCTGCACTTTACTTGGGTAAAGTGTAGCAAAGGCGCGCTTAAAGTCAAGGGCTGCACTTTACCCAAGTAAAGTGCAGAATGTATCCGCCAACTGGCGAATATACTGCGGGAGAATTCAGATTTGATGCTTCCAGCGCTTGATGGCGAGGCGGTAACCGCCTGTGCCATGTTTGAACCACTTTTTTACCCTCGCGATGGTGCGAGAACTCAAACCGGTTGCTTCTTCAATCGCCGCATAATGGGTGCTTCCCGCGATGGCGCGGGCGGCGTAGAAACGCTTTGAAAACTCAACGATTTCCGATTCGGTGAGCAAATCCCGCATGAAAGCCCTCATTTCTCCGCTATCTTTCATGGATAGGAACGCTCGTGTGAGTGCGAGCGCATTGCCGTCGGTCATATTCCACTTTTCCTTTGTTTTGCGCTGCCTTTTGGCCATAGTGCCTTGTACCCTCCCTTAGCTACTCTTTACTCAAGTAAAGTGTAGCAGGAGGGTTTAACGCGGTCAAGTGGTAATCGCATTTCTGTAAGAGTCAGACTCTCGGCGGAGATGTGCGGAGAGAGTCTGACTCTTACGGGAAAGTCAAAACGAGAACACGGCGCCCTCTATGGCGTCGCGGAACTCAATCCCGCTTTCGCTGAGATACTTCGTCGTGACACCACGAGTAGGACCAAGATACTTCAGCATGCCGTCGTGTACTGGGAAACAGATTTTAGGTTTGAGAAGTTTGGCGTAATCAATCACTTCGGAGATTTTAAGCCATGGCCCAGCGACAGGAAGCGCGAGAATTTCAACGGGCTTCCCGGGGTTGTAAAAAGCATCGCCGGGGTAAAAGAAACGGTTGGCGATAAAATAGCCGGTGTTTTGCACCTGCCCAAAATCTTGATAAATAACTGCGTGCTTTTCACCAAACCCTTCAAGCAAAACACCAGAAACAGTTTTGCTTTGTTTGTCTTCAAGAAGTTCATAGCCAATTCCCTCTTTTTCAAGAAGTTTACCAACTCCGCGATTGGTAACAATCTTCGCCTTCGGATTATTCTTCAGTACAACCTTGAGCGATTCAAGATGAAAGTGGTCTTGATGCTCATGAGTGATGAAGATGTAATCTATATTTCTTGCCTCGTCCTGTAACGTAGAATACGCTCCAGGGTCTGTCATAATTCTGACACCGGCTTCTTCAATAACCATACAACAGTGTCCGAGCTTGGTGATGTTCATGAAAAATTATTCCTGTACGGTGTGCGTAATTATTTTGAGCGGATAGCGTACTCCCGAGAGATAGTCACGGATTTCGGTTTTGATGTCGGTATCCCGAAGTGTTTTTTCGTCCATAGCGTAAATATCTTCTGGAAGAAACCATTTTGTCTCACTTATCTCGTCATTCGCAAAACCTTCCGACCGCCCGAGAATGGTGCCGATAAAGATGAGCTTCAATGGATGACGAGTCTGTGACGGTTCGCCTGTGTAGACTTCACATCTTTTCACAAGCGAGTACAGGCCAAGAAGGTGTGTTGGAGTGAACCGTAGGCCGGTCTCTTCTCGCACCTCTCGTATAACCGCGTCAATCGGATTCTCCCCGACATCAATCCATCCGGCGGGCTGATTCCATTTACCGTGAGCGGAGTGTCCTGGGTGATGCTCTTTTACCAATAAAAACTTGCTGTCGCGCTCAATAATCGCGCCGACGACTCCGAACACCTGCGTAAAGACTCGTGCGTTCGTAACTGACATACGAAATTAATTTAGTGCTTTAAGAAATTCTTTAAACTCTTTTCTTACCTCCGGATGTTCCAAACCGAAACGGACAGTCGCCTTAAGAAAGCCAAGTTTGGAACCGCAATCGAGCCACTCGCCCTCCAGTTTAACGCCGTACACATCTCCCTTTCTCGCCACCGCATCAAGCGCGTGCGCGAGACGAAGCTCTTCACCTTCCTTTATCTTTACTTTCTTGAGCGCCACGAGTATGTCAGGCGTAATAATATACTTCCCAACCACCGCTAGATTTGACGGAGCCTCTTTAAGTACAGGTTTTTCTATAATTTCTTTGATTTTATACACATTCCCATCTATATGCTCCGCTTTGACAATGCCTTTGGAAGACACGACTTCCTGCGGCACCTCCGCGAGCGCGACCACAGACTTGCCGTACTTTTCATACGCAGTAACGAGTTGCTTTAGCGCGGGTGTCTTCCCCAGTATCAAATCATCTCCAAAAAGCACCGCGACCGACTCGTTCTCCATAAGATGCGCGGCTGTGAGTAGCGCGTCGCCATCGCCTTTGGGATACTTCTGGCGGATATACGCAAAGCGAGCAAGATTCGAAATATCTCGCACGAGTTTGGCGGACTCACTCTTCCCTTTTTCCTCAAGCGTTCGTTCAAGGCCTGGAGCTACGTCAAAATGGTCTTCAATGGTGCGCTTCTCGCGGCCGGTCACGAAAATAATATCAGTAATGCCAGAGGCCACCGCTTCCTCCACAAGATATTGCACCGCGGGTTTGTCCACTATGGGGAGCATCTCTTTTGGCTGGGCTTTGGTCGCCGGCAAAAAGCGGGTGCCGAGCCCCGCGACTGGAATGATGGCTTTGGTGATTTTTTTCATTTTCGAATTATATCTGATTACGGCTGTTTAGCGAACATTTAGTCGAGCGAAGAAAGGTTTACCGCGAGTTCGTCTTTCCAAATCATGTCGGGGTATCTTTTAAGCATGGTTTTCACATAGCGCTTGCGCTCGTTGTAGGTTTCTTCGTCCTGCGCCTCAAACTTGGTGGTGATGTACGGGCCGTTCTGCGAGTAGCGGAAGATGATCATGCCATCCTTGAAGTCTGCGCGCGTGCCGTCGTCCCCGGGAATGACCGACGCATCGGTGATACGCGCTTTGGGAAAATCTTTCTTGAACTGTACCGAGAGTTCGTGTATGACACCGACTTTCTTTTCGTCTGGGCAGCCTATCTTTATCTCGGGAGAAGAAATATATTTGGGAAACTCGGCATACAACTCGCTCAATGACTTCCGCGTATCGCCAAGGTACTCGAGTACGCGAAGCATCGCATAGGTCCCGTCATCGTGACCGTACGCATTGTCGGCGAAAAAGAAATGGCCGGAAAGCTCGCCTCCGAACGCGGCGCCTTCTTCTGCAATTTTCTGCTTAATGAATGCATGTCCGGTGCGCCACATGACGGGAGTGCCGCCACTCTGCTCAATTACTTTTGAGGTCAATTGTGAGCAAAGCGCGTTGTGGACGATTTTTGATTTCGGGAAACGCTCCAGAATTTCTTTGGAAAAAATAGCGACTAATACGTCATTCCAGAGGATATCCCCTTTCTCATCCACAAGGCCAATCCGGTCTCCGTCACCGTCGAAGGCGATGCCGAAGTCTGCGTGGTATTTGAGAACAGCTACACGAACACGTTCCATCATGTCGGTTGATGTGGGGTCCGGCGTGCCTACGGGAAAGTTGCCGTCAGGCTTTAAATTGAAGCCGATAATCTTGCACCCAACCGCTTTCAAAATGTCGGGGACAAACACGCCAGTGACGCCCGCACCACCGTCCACCACCACGGTAAATTTCTTCTTTATGGATACGCGTTTTAACACATCATTTGCGTAGTCCCTTGCGAATTCGCGCTGCGCCTTGCTAGTGAGTACAGTAACCTTGCCACGCTTCTCAGGTACGAAGAATCTTTTGCCTTCTATGATAGCGCGTATCTCTTGCACATCTTCCGTTTCGGTCGTTCTGGAGTAGCCAGTAGCGAGCTTGAAACCGTTGAATTTTGAAGGATTGTGTGAAGCGGTGATCATCGCACCGCCGTTGGTCTGGAACCGGTACTGCGCGAAGTACACCATCTGCGTCATCACCATCCCGAGGTCAATGACATCAATGCCGACTGAAGAAAGCCCGCGCGCGAGGGCTTTCTTGTATGCTTCACCGCTTAAACGGCAGTCCCGCCCGACCACTGCCTGTTTGATTTTCCTGCGTCGCAAAAAAGTGCCGTAGGCTCTCCCGATTGTTTCCACCTTTTTGGCATCCAGATCTACACCGGCGACTCCGCGGATATCATAGTTGCGAAAAATATAGGGATTAATTTTCATAGCGTGGAGTACAATATACAACATCAGTTTCCCTCAACACGTTATGAAGCTACCGGGAGCTTGGACAAGAGTCGCTTGATGCGATTCGTTGATTCGCGTTTCAGAAATTTTTCTCTCGTGAGCCATTCGAATTGGTCGTGCTCGAAGCTTAGGATGACCACCGCGTCCTGCGGTACATGAGCGCTATAGCAAAGCGATATCCAGTATTCGCCCTCCGGAATCACGTACCCAATTGCATAAAGTAAGTCGAAGTTATCCGCGGCAAGTCCGGTTTCTTCATGCACTTCTCTCGCAATGGACACACTAAGATCCTCGCCATATTCAACAACTCCGCCGGGCAGGTCCCAAGTAAATGGCCGGCGCGGGCAGGTGCTTGAGCGCCGTAGCGCTAGCATCTTTCCGTCATCGCGGATAAGAATCGCCTTTTGCGTTACCTTGGGAGAATCGGACATTAAAAATATTTAGAGGAGATTAGCTGCCCCTGCGACAAGTAAAATCCCAAGAAAGTTCATCACAAACGCAACCGGAAGGAGAACGGCAATACGCATACGAGAGAGTCCGAGAAGTGAGATACCGAATTCATCCGGCAGTGGCGAAGCAATGATGAGTGCTCCAAGGAGTGGCGCGAGCCATTTCCAAAAGCCGAGATGAAATGAGTTCAGGAAATGACGCACGGCGCTTTTCCGAAAAAGCGACTCTATATCGCTTGCCAAGCGGTCACGGATAAAAAGAAAGAGAATCAAATCTCCGCACATGGCGCCCAGCGCTCCGAACAGCGCGACTGTCCACGGTGAGATAGCTTGCGAAAGCTCCGCAAGAAAGATGGCGGCAGGCGCGATTGTGAACGCAGAGGTGAAAAAAATTCCTATGACAAAACTTTCAAATATCTTTCCTGCGTCGGTTTCGGCGAGAATATACGAAAGTGCGCCGGACGAAATCAAAAACCACGCGAGAAGAACGCTGGCAGAGAGCGCGATGATGTCTTCCTTGATATTTCGTTTGGCCTTTGTGCGAGAAAGCATTCCAACAGTATACCCTCACAACAACTTTGATACCAAATGGGTAAGGTGGCACAACAAGAAAGAATTCTTGGGCGACTAGGGAGAATCGAACTCCCGAATTTGGCTCCACAAACCAATGTTTTGCCACTAAACTATAGTCGCCATCGCTACAAAATTAGCACAGGAAAAAGAGAAACGCTATGAGCCGAACAGTTCATGGTGGGTGCCGATTTTTGAGAATACGATAGAGTCGCTGGTTTCGTACTTATAGAGGGCGCGCAAATTTCCTCCAACATTGATGCTCCAGTACCCATCGTATTTACCCTGCAGCGGATGGGTGTGAAGTAACGGGTGAAACGGTTCTTTCAAAAATAACTCACGTCGAATCTTAAAGCGCATTTTTTCACCAGCACGAAGTTTAGCGTACTCTTTATCGAAGACGGGATGGGTCCGAAATCTCATAGAGAGTCGAGATACTCGTCCATTTTCTTACCGGAACGAAAGACCGGGGAAAGATTGCGCCCAGCCCTTATATCAGCATCAACACGAGCAAGTTGATGCTCCAATCTCTTGCTCATCTTCTCCGGCGCGGCAAATGTAATAGCCCGCTCACTCGCAAAACGCTTCAAGTTCTCATTTACTACAATAGAGAGTGGCAGTCCCAACTCGGCAGCGGCTTTTTGTGCTTTGATTTTCACGTCTCTGTCTACTTTGACATTAAGCACTGTTTTCATAATAACCATAGTGTATACAACGGTTAGATGACTGTCAACACGCCGTTGTGGTATTCTGTGTGCATGATAAAAATTGAACCATCATGGAAAGAGGCGCTTAAGGATGAGTTTGAGAAGCCATACTTTAAAGACCTCACCGAATTTGTCCGAGGAGAATATTTGGCAAAAAAGGTATTTCCGCCACCAAAGTTTATTTTCAACGCCTTTGAGCTTACTCCGTTCGACGCGGTGAAAGTGGTGATTTTGGGACAGGACCCATATCACGGCGATGGACAGGCGCACGGGCTTTGTTTCTCGGTGCCCGAAAACATCGCGATGCCCCCTTCACTGCAAAACATTTACAAGGAGATTATGAGCGATATAGAAGGAGTGATGCCGCAGAGCGGCAATCTGGAACACTGGGCGAAACAAGGAGTGCTCCTCCTCAATGCAACGCTCACCGTGCAGGCGCACACTCCTGCCTCGCACCAAGGGAAAGGATGGGAAGTTTTTACCGATGCGGCCATACGCACACTCTCGGAAAAAAAAGAGCATCTGGTGTTTCTCCTGTGGGGAACCTACGCCAGAAAGAAAAACGAGCTTATTGATTTTGAAAAGCACTTGGCGCTTGAAGCGGCGCACCCATCGCCATTTTCCGCGCACAACGGCTTTTTCGGATGCAAACACTTCAGCCAGACCAATGCGTACCTCCGCGCGCACGGAAAAGAAGAAATCAAATGGAACTAAAAGAAGCTGCTAGCTGCTAGCTTTTAGCTGTTAGGAAAGAAAAGCAAATCAAGCACAAGTGCTAGAGGGCGGGGTGAATGAGAACCTTCATAATGTTGTTTTGTTCGTCCGATTCCACGACACGGCTTGTTGGATCAACATTGACGATGAACTCCACGTCTTTCTTCCGCTCTATGCTGTCAAACCCGAGTAAGAACTCAATCTTTTCGCCCGGCATAAGCGATTGTTGTGAATCTCCGGAATAAATGTGGAAAGGCATCGTGGGGAGTACGGCGTTAAAAGACCACGAACCTGAAACCTTGGTTCCCTTATTTATAACTTCAAACCTGACGGCGATACGCAAGTTCGCGGATGGAGATGAACTCGCCGTAAACAGGTTAGTGTTTTTGTCTACGAATCCAATCTCAAGAATTCTCGCCTCCAAATCAATTGAACCGCTTGGATTGGACGTCGTTGGTTCAGCGGAATAATACACGATGGTTTTCTCTGTCTTCACTCCCGCTTTTGGCGCGGAGTTTAAGACTGTGGCGGTTGATATCGTATTATTGTTGATGGCAGGAGTTGAAACTGGCGGTTTGGCGCTGGAAGAATTCTTCTTTGGCAATTCAACATTTATCGCGGTAGAGTTACCCGAGTTTTCTTTGTTTCCGCCAGCCGTTTGAGCAGCGCTCGTGCTTGTAGTGGTCGCCGCAAAAGCTCCTCCATTTTCATTGGTAACGGTTATGAGCGCTTGAGCATACACGGATTTATTTTCATTTCCGCCGACTCCTTTAAAGTAAACAAGTATCGGCACATTGAGTGATTCACTGTTTTCCAAAGCTGTTTTGAGTGTGATGCCCGTGAGGTCGGCATCGCCGAGAATGGACTTTTCGCCACAACGTAACGCTTCAATGACATTTTGGTACAAGCGCTCCAACTTGAAATCCGAAACACACGGGTACTCGAGCGAGTACTCCCCTTTGGCACTGCTTTTGTTGCGGTGCTCGAGCGTAAGCGTAAAGAGGTCTCCCGAATAGAGCGAATAATTGCTCGGAATGATGGTGAATTCCTCGTCGCCGTTCAAAAGCGCACCAAAAGCTTCTACCGCGGAGGCGATGTTAGCAAAAGAATAAAAAGAGGACGGCTTGAGTGCGCCGGAAACGTTGAGTAGCCCCCAAGTGATAACTACTCCGGTAAGAAAAATAGCTAGACCGGAAATCGAAAAGACCTTTAAAGTCCTTTGTTTTGGCTCTAAATTTGTATAATCCGTATTCGGAGACATAGACGTTAAGTTATCCATATATTAATCAGTTGATGTACGACGAATGTTATATATTACAATGCTAATATTGTCAAGCCTCATCTTTAGAATCTCTGTTCATGATAACTTGACAGAATGGTAAGTAGTAAGTATAGTCTGCTCGAATTTCGAGATTGTGAAATCCGAGGGAGAAACCGTGTCTCAGTGAAGAAACTGATTACGGTCCCCACGTTACGCCGCCAATGAATTACTTTCGTTTTACAATTGTTTGGGTTTTACTGTTCGCGGTGTTGCTCGTTGGTTTTTCGTCGTTTGGCCTTGTCCCAAAAAGTGTCGCTAAAATGACCGGGACGGTTTGGGCATCTTTGGCGTTCGCGGAATCTGCAGCCGAAACGGTCGCGGAAGTGTCGAGTACCGCACCGACAATCGCGACGGCCGAAGAAACTGGAACGGGTACGGTTACGAATACCTTGAAAGGCATGCGACCGGAAAGGATTGTGATAGATAAAATCGGAGTGTCATCCCCCATTGTTCACCCTGAAACTACCGATGTTCGCGTGCTCGACGAGGAACTCAAAAAAGGAGTTGTGCAGTATCCCGGTTCGGGCTATTTGAATGAAAACAGCAATGTCTTCCTTTTTGGCCACTCGACCGGTTTACCCAATGTGCGCAACAAAGCGTACGAGGCCTTCAATGATTTGAATAAATTGAATATCGGCGACGTAATTAAAATCTATGCCGAAGACGGAGTGTATGAATACTCCGTGATGAACATTTCACTCACCGATGCCAATCAAGCGCTCGTCACGTTTGGTTCGGACAAGAAAATGCTTACCCTTTCAACCTGCAATACGTTCGGAAAGAAGGAGGATCGTTTCGTCGTTTCGGCGGAATTGATACGACGAGTCGCTTTAGTACCTAATCCATAAACATGACCTCCCGCAATCTCTTTAAAATATCTTTAGTTGCCTTAGCCGCCGGATTATTTCTCCCTGCGAGTGTTTCCGCGTGGAATCTGCAGGGTTCGTGTACTGGGAGCCCGCTAACTGCGCAGGTCGGGGGTGTGGTAAACTGGACGGCTACCCAAACCTCTACGCTCCAACCCGGACAAGGCCACTATGAATGGGTCTGGAGCGGCACCGATGGATTGAGCGGTACGACACAGTCGATACAAAAAACATACACCGCGGCCGGCGTAAAAAATGCGACCGTGCTGATCAAGCTTGTCCTCACGAGCGGAAAAATAGAGAGCATTACAAGAACCTGCTCCATCACCGTGACGCCGCCTCCACCGCCCGCGACGCTCATGGTGATTAAGAGAGTCGTTAATGATAACGGCGGAACAAAGACGCCTGCGGACTTCACGATACGCGTCAAAAGCGGTGCAATCGATGTCGCGGGAAGTCCCGCTCCGGGTTCAAGTGTGGGAATAACCTACACGCTCGCTCCGGGAACGTACACGGTAAGTGAAAATACGCCACCCGTAGGCTACACGCAGACTGGTATTTCGGGAGCGTGCGCATCAAACGGAGCTATAACCCTCGCGTCCGGTGACTCAAAGACCTGTACCATTACGAATGATGATACTCCGCCTCCGCAGCTCGTCGGGTCGTGTGCGGTTACGCCGGGTACAGGAGCAGTCGGCAGTTCGTTTACCTGGAGCGCCTCTGCTTCCGGCGGAACCGGCACCTTTGCCTACACCTGGGCAGGAAGCGACGGCCTTTCGGGTAATACGCCGACCGTGTCCAAGTCGTACGGAACGGTCGGAACTAAAAATGGAACGATTATCATCACCTCTGGCAGTCAATCGGTGCTCTCATCGTGTTCGGTGACCGTCACCGCAATTTCACCCGCCACCCTCAAGGTCATAAAACAAGTAACCAACAACAACGGCGGCACAAAGACGCCCGCCGACTTTAGCATACACGTAAAGAGCGGGACGACGCATGTGTCGGGAAGTCCTGCGGCAGGTTCTTCTTCGGGCACCACATACACGCTCCCCGCGGGAACCTACACCGTAAGTGAAGGCGCGGTGTCCGGCTACACGCAAACCGGCATCTCGGGAGACTGCGTCGCGAATGGCTCGGTGACGCTCGCGTCCGGTGATTCAAAAACCTGCACCGTTGTAAATGATGATAATCCGCCCGGGGCGTTTGACGGCGTGTGCGCGGTAACCCCGAGCACGGGCGGTGTGGGAAGTTCATTTGCCTGGAGCGCTTCGGCAACGGGCGGTACCGGTAGTTACACGTTTTCCTGGTCAGGCACCGAGGGACTTTCCGGCACATCGGCGTCGGTCAACAAGTCATACGCGTCTGGCGGGACAAAAACGGGCAGTGTCGTCATCACGTCAGGCAGTCAAAGCGTTACTAAGGATTGTTCGGTTGTTGTGACCGTGACAGAAACCGCTTTTGACGGCGTTTGTTCTGTGTCTCCATCATCCGCCTTCATTGGTGATGCTATTACGTGGAACGCTTCGGCGACGGGCGGGACAGGTACATACACCTACTCATGGTCAGGAGATGGAAATCTTTCAGGCACGGCGGCTAATGTTTCCAATACATACTCGAGCGCTGGAACAAAACTCGGAACGGTTGAAATGACCTCCGGGACAAACACAACGACGAAAACCTGTTCAGTTTCCATCACACCGAGAACGACTTCGTGCCAATCCGGCTGTGGCGGCGGGTATGACCAACCCAACGTGGTTCTGTTTAAAAAGGCGGCGAGTTCTCCTCTTGCCTCCGCTTCAATATACCTAAGTCAAACACCGTACGTTTCCACCTCATCGGCTATTTACCTTAGCCAAATACCCTATACCGGAGTAGTGGCGGATAACGCGAAAGCTGTAGTTTATATCGTCATACTGCTCGCGTTAAGCGGATTCATTACTTACTTTATCTTCAGAAAAAGGAATGACGACAGGCGTTTGTTCAGGGACAATATTCACCTTACGAACATCACAAGCGCGCCGCGCGCGGCAAAGCGAAGCGACTCCTCGAGCGAAGGTGGCGTGTCGGAGTCGGAGTTTATCGCGTGGCTTGTTTCGGATGACAGTCAGAGAGTTTTTGACTATTTGCGTTCCCTAAAACATCAGGACAAAGACATTTCGAAGTTCGTTACCGATATCGCGAGTGAGCTTGACCTTGTATATAGAAACAGAATTGATAAAAATATCGCCCCGCCTCCGGAAAGAATCGTAAAAATAGTGGAACATTGGAATAATAAAAAGCTTGAGGATGTTATTTCAATTTTGGTTGGCTCGGTGGATGAGAGCTATCACTCAAACTACACGCCCATCACGCTTGCTATGGCGAAAATCATGAAGATGAAGCCGTAAACAGAGCGGGCCTTGCGAGCATGCCTACACCTTGCTCTTGGGTACCACAAAAAGACGCCCCCTCGTGGGCGTCTTTTTGTGTTTGGTGCGCGGGAGAGGACTTGAACCTCCACGCCTTGCGGCACAGGAACCTCAATCCTGCGTGTTTACCAATTACACCACCCGCGCATTATTATCTTACAAACACCCTACCTTTATGCTTATGTACTATAGCTAAACTCTTCTTGATTTTCAAGTATTTCCTCGTTAGTTTAATACCTTCCTGGTTTTTATACATTAGCCGCGCAAGTTTCATCGCTTCATATTTGGAATATCTCAGTTGATAATAATTGTTTTTTCCTCCTTTTCTTCTGTGTATGCTTATATGCCCCGAGAGATTGGAAAGTTTGGAAACCATTGATTGTAACCAGGTAACAAAGGAAATACTTCCAGAAGCAAAACCGATGTAAAACATAAAACTCGATTTCCAACGCGGGTCCCAGTATGAATATGAGCAACCATCGCCATCAAAACAACCCCGTATAAAATCGAAAAAATACTTTTCCTGAATCTTTAATTTCCCGATTGTCAGTGACTTGGCAGGGTAAACACCAATGGATTTCAAAAAATTACAAAACAAGACATCCCCGAATTGTATTCTGTACGCCCATGCTCCTTTGTACCCTGAAAAAGTTTTGTCGGACTTAGCCTCAATTTTAAGGGCAAAGAGAAAGTTCTTAATTTGCTCCATATCCTTTGATACGAAAGAAATATGCCGTCCCGAAGCCCTCATATTACCGTCGGTTGCAACAAGACCAATTGCATACGCAAAGTCTGGCGACCACTTGATCTGTACCTTTCCTTTTGGTTTTGGTCCCCGCTTCCCCATTACTTAAGTATACCAACCTCAAGGTATAAACGTCTACCAATTTACCCACACAAAAACCCCGCTTTCGCGGGGTTTAAGTGGAAATAGTTACACTTTCGCTTCTGTCGCGGGAACAGTGACGACTGGAGTTTCTTTCTTCTCTATTCGTTCGTGCCGCATTGCTTTTCTAATTTCCTTGGCCGCCTTCCTCCTGATGTGATAGAGCTTTGCTCGGCGCATCTTGGCGCGCTTCAGGATTTCGATTTTTTCTATCGTAGGTGCGTACAGCGGGAATATGCGTTCTACTCCCACACCGTCAATGACCCGCCGCACTGTGAATGTCCCGCCTGCTTCAGCGCCGTGCTTGCGCGCGAGTACTAAACCTTCAAAAGCTTGCAGACGGCTTTTTTCTTTGACCTTGTCTTTTTCAATTATTCTGTCTGTTATTCTCTGCCAGACGCGCAGGCTGTCCCCGGCCCTAAAGTCCATCTTCTTTCGCTCATCAATATTTACTGACGAAATAATAATCGGCATAGCAACGGAACTTTACCAGAGAGCAGTTGAAAAGTAAAGTTCCGTAAATTCGAATATCGAAATCCGAGACATTACTTAAATTCTAAAAGCAAATTCTCAAACCAAGTCTTTTTATGGTACCCCGCTATTACCATGTAAGTACGATCGTATTTACATGGTAATAGCTCGGCTTTGTTTGAATCTTTGGATTTCAGGAAATTGGAATTTGTTTAGAGTTTAGATTTTAGGACTTAGATTTTGAAGGATTTTAGTGCCTCTTTAAAATCCTTAGGATATGGCGCTTCTACAAGGATGCGCTTCCCACTACTAGAAAGGAGAAAGGAAATAGCCCTTGAGTGAAGCGCGAGCCGCTTGAAGCCGAGAGCCGGCTCATTTTTAGAGTAGAGTTTGTCGGCAACGATTGAATAATTGATGGCCTTAAGATGCACACGAAGCTGGTGCGTCCGTCCTGTGCGCGGATAGAGTTCCAAAAATGTATAACAATCGCTTCGTCCAAGCACGCGATATTCTGTTACCGCTTCCCTGTCCTCTCCTTTTCGACCGCGTGTCGCCGACCATAGCACCGGATTCGCGCGGCTGCGCGCTATTGGCCTATCTATGAGTCCGTCGTCATGTTTGACGCTTCCATACACGAAAGCATGATACGTCTTACGGACCTCCTGCTTTTTGAATTGCCGTTTAAAGCTAAAGAACGCGGCTTGGTTTTTGGCGATTATGAGTGCACCCGAAGTTTCTCGGTCGAGGCGGTGCACGATGCCCGGACGGAGGTCAGAAGTGTTTAGCGTGTAGCGTGTAGCGTTTAGTTCAGAAGGAATCGGGTCGCCGACTCCTTTGAGCTTTGGGTAATTCTTGAGAATCCAATCAACAAGTGTCGGCTCCTTCGTTCTTCCATCGGAGTGCACGACAAGGCCGGCTGGTTTATTGATAACCAGCACATCGTTGTCTTCGTAGAGAATTGGGATGCGTACCATATAACGTATAACGTATAACGTGGGAGAGAAAATCACAAGCTCCGTCGGCCGTTACACGTTATGCGGTTCGCGTTACACGCTTATCTTCCCATTCGCCTGTCTCGCTTGCCGAACTCCGTTAGAATACTCTGAAACTCGCTTTCTCTGAAATCCGGGAGAAGAGTGTCCACAAAAAAGAGTTCGCTGTACACGCTCTGCCACGTAAGAAAACCGGACAAACGCTTATCGCCTCCGGTGCGAATGATGATATCCGGGTCTGGGATGCCATTGCTCCATAGATATGACGAAAATTCCTTTTCGGTAATTCTGGTCTTACCGTCCTTGGCCGCGCGCGAAACCGCTTGAAGTATTTCGGCTCGACCTCCGTATGAAAGCGCGAGCACGAGCGTCGGTCCCGGAAGATTTGCGGTTTCTTTTTCTGCCTTTCGCATGAGCGTCTGGAGTTCAGGAGAAAAACGCGTAAGGTCGCCGATGCACCTAATACAGAAACCTTCTTTCTTGAAGTCCGCAAGTTTTAATGTAAGCATCTCTCTGAACAAACCCATGAGATACGAGACTTCTTCCTGTGCACGGTTCCAATTCTCCGTTGAAAATGCGTATGCGACGACAAAAGGCACACTGGCCTTTCTCGCCCAGCCCATGATGTCTTTTATCTTCTCGAGGCCGCGACGGTGCCCTTCGAATGTCGGTAATCCTTTTGCTTTTGCAAAACGGCGATTGCCGTCAAGAATGATGCCGATACATTTAGTAGACATATAACTTGTAACTGTAACCGAAACGATTTAGAAACGGTCAAGAAAGTTTCGGTATTGTATCCGAAAATCGGTGAATTCTCCGGTCGCCTCGCCCCACACCGCGTCCACCTGTTCTACCTTTGAAAGCGGAGATCCTTTCCATAGAGAGGTTAAAAACTCCTCCAAAACCGCTTCCTCTCCCTCCGCAACCGCGAGCACCGTGCCATTCTGCTGGTTCTCTACAAACCCGATAAGCTCCAGAGCCTTCGCCTTGCGGGAAGTGGTATCGCGGTAGAAGACTCCGCGCACTCTTCCATGAATGATACATTCGAGACGCCTGTGCATGTATTGATTTTACACAATATTTGAAAAGAGTATAACCTTAGGATACAGTTGAGGTAAGCGCGATTTCAGCCAGAGGCTGATCCCTGCCCGCCGAATTTGGCAGGCGCGGCGCCTATGGCGGAAGCTCAGTATCTTATGTTTATCGTGTATATCTTAAAAAGTTTAAAGAACGCGAAGCGACATGTGGGATATACTTCAAAAAGTGCGGTAAAAAGACTGCATGAACATAACACGGGTTCAAATAAGTTCACGAGTCGAAATGGACCATTTATTCTTTTGTATCAGGAGGAGTGGCAGAATAAAACTGAAGCTATCAGGCGAGAAAGGTTCTTAAAGTCAGGAAAAGGAAGAGAGTGTATTGATAATTTGCGCGATTAGCTCAGTTGGTAGAGCACTCGATTTACACTCGAGATGTCGCAGGTTCGAGCCCTGCATCGCGCATCAAACACAAAACCCACTCCGCAAAATGGCGGGGCGGGTTTTCTCGTTAGTTTCGAACCACAAATTACACAGTTCCCGCGGAAGGTGCGCTGGACCCTGATGCGCCGCACGCATTGCAAGATTTCTTGTGCGTGATGACTTCAACAACCGCGGCCAGACCGACAAGAATAAACACGGCTTGCGCCAGTCCGTCTCCAAGGAGACGAGTGACTAAATCATCGACTCCGATTCCGACGAGACCCCAGTTAAGACCGCCGACCACAAGAAGAATAAAAGAGATGATGTGTACTGATTTCATATATCTTAGCTTTGGAGCTAACTAGCTTACTAGCTGATTAGGCCTTCCTAACAAGCTAAAAAGCTAACATCTAATAAACTAGTAAAAATTGACCTTCCCAGTAAGTGTAGCACCGTTACAACTTCTCACCTAGGAAGATATCAACATGCGCTTTATGCCCTCGCGAGGAGTCGAACCTCAATCAACGCCTTAACCCGCCCGCCTGACTCGTTTCATTGCCCCCGGGGTGAATCGAACACCCATTAGCGGCTTAGAAGTCCGCAGTTCTATCCATTAAACTACGGGGGCGCCTCATCAGGCGAGTCGGGCGGGGAAGATCGCTGCTCTATCAATTGAGCTACAAGGGGGTTCTATAAATGTAGTGGATAAAAGGTGCTGGGGCAAGTTAAACTACGTGGGCTCTCATATAACTTACAATACCTAAGGTGAAAAGGACATCCGTAACACTTAGTTCTCCCGTGCTCTTGCTTGAGGAATAAATGGGTCAACTGTGGATAGCGGTTTGCGCTTAAGCATCTCGAATCGTTCCCGCTTATTTTCATAAAAGAGAACGGCGCGTTCAAGTTTGAATTTATCAAGCGAGAGAAGTGAGGTTGGTTTTTCTTTCTCCGTAAGGAAGATATCTTCCTTGTCTACGCGCCCATAAACGACGACGCTAACGGTTATTGCACCAAGCATAAGAACCAGAAAAGACACGCACAACATCCGCCAGTCAAAGCTCGGGTCGCGTCCAAACTGTACCGCTTCGCTTGAAGACTGTGTGCGTTTGAAGAAATTTCCGAATTTGGCTTTTGGAGAAAAAAGCGTCATTTTTCTTTTAGAGTTGTTAACAAAAGGTCTGCGCGCCATGAGCCTTCTTCAGGAGATTCCACCTTCGACACTACTACTTGGTCTAATTCAGTTTCGTACGGAAGTAATTCAAGAAGTCCAAGGAGGCGCACAACGGCGGGCCATGGACCTGTGACTTTGAGCGCGAGCCGAAGTTCTTCGATATTTGAAAGTTTCGCGTTGTCTTTTGTGCTAACTGATTCAATGGATGTCCTCGCGCCAACGTCTCTTCCGGTCGCTTCCAGAAGTTCAATAAAAGAAATAGCTCCTCCTTTTGCCAAAGTGGAGGAGAGTAGTTTTTCGCGAAGCGTGGCAGTTTCGACTGCCAGATTTTTCTTGTAATGAATGTCGCTCTCCTCTGCGGTTTCGGCCTCGATCCGATTCGCAAGTTCTGAGAGATGCTCATTCTTTTCTTTTATTTCCATGAACAGAAAGTAGCACCAGCCGATAGCCGCGACATTAAGAAGGAGTGTTATTGCAAGAAGTTCTTTGCTTTTTCGTCCAATCGACTGTGTGTTCATATATTTTTGTTAAAAGGCGACTGAAGCGCGTATTTCAAAATTAATATCAGTGTCTTTGACAAAGTTGGATATTGGCGCGTTTACTTTCTCGAACAGATTCGTATTTTCAAGCGCTTTTATGAACGAAAGTAAGGCCGTTCGGTCTTCCCCGACGCCGGAAATGGCTATTTCACGTTTCCCATCAGCCGACCTGATAAAAGAAAAATTAGTCAGTGAGATGCGGTCGGTTTTTACGGAGACTATAAGCATCAAAAGCTCGTGCAGGAACATCTTGGGAGTTTCGCTACTAAGGAGTGCGAGGCGGGATTTCGCCTCATTAAGGGCGGCATCGAGTTCGGCTTCGCCGTTTCGTTCTACGCTTTTCGAAAGCGCGGCGAATCTCTCCTGCGCGGCTCTTTCCTTAGCAGATGAAAGCAGGAGTGACGGGATAAACAACATGGATGAAAAGATGAATATAAAAAACAAAAACCAAAGGCTAACTACTGCGAGCCTTATGCGATACTCGCTATGGATAATATCCTTTTTGGCTTTAGGGAGGAGGTTAAACATGGTAGATAAACATACGAAACAGCGAATATTACGAATATACGAATGGCTGCGAATAAGAAGTTGATTTCATTTGTAGTAATTCGTTGGACTCTAATTCGTATTTTCGTATATTGCCTTAGTGTCCTTTGGGCAGTGCTAGTCCAACTGCAGCCGCATAATCTAGAGACTCATCGAAATGGAGCGGTGGAATATAGTGTTCGAACGAAAATGTATTAATCCATACATTGCCGACTTCCACTCTATCTTCGAACGAGAGCGCAATGTAATCGGCAAGACCTGTGATACCCGCGTCATGGCCACAAAGAATTATCTTGGTTATCTTCTTGCCAAGTTCTCCGGCAGTATCCTTATGAGTGTTCCAATACACGGAAAGTCTGTTAATTTCATCTTTTAAAGCCGATACCGCCTTCATGACGGCAAGGAACAGTTCCGTATTCTGCTTATCCTTGAAAGAGGTATGTTCATTCTTGATTATTGAGGCTTCAGAAAGGCTTATGGATAAGTATTTTGCAATGGCTTCCGTGATGTGAGCGCCACCAATTCCTACCGTAGAAGTAAAGTGCACAACTTCATCGCTTACGATAAAAAGTCCGGTCTTGTTTTCTCCAACATTCACGACAAGATGGGTATCGCGGTTCCCTTTTGGGATAACAGCTCGAGAAATAGCCTGCGCTTCGATTTCGAAAGAGAGCGGCACGATGTCTGCAGCGTCTAGAAGCTTTGTATATGCGGAGACTACCCTTTTCGGGAGCACAGTCACGCCAACATCAAGATGGTCGTCGGCGTCATGTACGCCAGTCTGCGTAATAACTGTGTAGTCAAATATAGCGTCGTTTGCCGGAATAGGAACATTTTCTTCGAGCTTAAATTCAAGGACTTCTCGTATTTCCTTTCGTGAGACGCGCGGTATCTTAGTTTTAAATAGATACGCGCTCTCTTCTGACAGTGAAGCATTCACGAAATCAAGTTTGAGCGTATCTTTAAGCTCGCGAAGTGTCGCTACTACCGCATCCTCATCGTTCACAGACCCTCCTGATATGCTCCCATTAGGGAGCAGGCGCCTTCCGAAACGTTCTACGGCGAACGAGTTTCCCCTCCATACAAGCCCAATTGCTGAAACAGCATCATCAGAGATATCGAGCCCAACCGCAGGCATTTCCAAGAATCTCGGCGGTGGAAAAAACCGATTGAACATGCTGTGCTTTATTTGTGCTGATGGAGCAGTCATAAAAAGAATATAGAATACTTCCGAATTCGGTGTTCGGGCTTCCATTCATTATACATCATGAACTCCAGTTTGAGACTTACGCGTACGTTTGGACTTCCGATATTCAAGGAGGATTGGTAAAAATGAGAGTGCGATAATGGCCAAGATAATCGGTAAAAGATAGCGGTCAACGGATGGGATAATTGTGCCTAATGTGTACCCCAAAAACAGAAGGGTGGTAGTCCATAGGACGCCGCCCAATATATTGTATGAAAGAAATGTCTTGTATTCCATATGACCAAGCCCCGCGAGTATCGGCGCGAATGTACGCACTATTGGAATGAACCGCGCGAGGATAATCGTCTTTTTCCCCTGTTTTTCATAGAATGCTTCTGTGCGGTGAATATGCTCCTTATGGAAAAAGAATGAATCTTCTTTGGTAAAGAGCTTGGGACCAATGCGCTTTCCGAATGCATATCCGATGCTGTCTCCCGCAATGGCACAAATGGTGGTTCCAGCCCAGAGTATTAAGATATTAAAGTGCCCCTGTGATGCGAGAAGCCCAGCGGTAAACAGGAGGGAATCACCTGGAAAAAAGAATCCAAAAAAAAGTCCAGACTCGGCAAATACAATCGCAAACACACCGAGGAGCCCCAATGTTGTGATGAGGAACTCTGGGTCGAGAAAGTTAAAGAGTGAGTCCATAGTTAGTAGAAGGTAGAAGGTAGAAGGTAGCATTCAGAAAAATTCTTTCCTACTAGCTACTAACTACTTGCTACTTACTATTTAGCTCGTGTGCCTTCCGGAATCTCCGCGTTCGGTTCAAGCAAGCTAAACTTCCCATCTTCGGTTGACACCGCAAGGATCATGCCGTTGCTCTCCAATCCCTTGATAGTGCGCGCGGGGATGTTTGTGACAAACATACATTTCCTTCCGAGAAGCTTCTCCGGCTCCGGAAAGTACGGCGCGATACCGGAAATAATCTGCCGCGGCGCCGTTTCGGCAAAATCAACTGTGAGCCGAAGTAGCTTATCGGTCTCCGCCACTTTTTCGGCTGATAGTATCTTCCCTACCGTAAGCTCAACCTTCTGAAAATCGTCAAAACTGATACTTGATTTAGGATTCATGATTTATGATCAAAGAAAGATTGCAAGATAATGGCGGCTGCGGATGCATCCAGCATGGTATTTGTTTTTCGGTGCCTCGCGCGAAGCCCTGACCCGCGGATTCCATCGGGACGCCTAGAATGCTTTTGTCCCGCTTGTACGGATGTCAAAAATTCGGGTTCGTATGCGACTTGCTTCTGCGTCAATGTTTCCAGAGCTTTCTTAAACTCATTAGCCTGCGTCGCAATCGGATTGCCTTCCCCCTTGAAATCCTTTGATTCTCCCAACACGATTATTTCTACCTTTTGTTCTTGTACAATCCCCTCAATTTTTGAAAGCAGTTGTTTGTCGTTTATGAGAACCGAATGTGGAAACGCGAGCGTGCCGGATTCGTCCGAAAGCGCGAGCCCTACCCGTTTTGAGCCAAAATCAATTCCGAGGTAGCGCATGAGGGTAGTATAGCGTATATAGCGAAACGTGTAACGGAAAAAGATTGCGGGAGGGCGGTTTTTTGATAGTATGACAGGCATGGAAGGGTCGGATAATGTTAGTCCACCAGTCTTGTTCAGTGAAAAAAGGAGTGAAACGACTATTTTGAATTAATCCGCCTTAGCGCGGAGGGGTCGGATAATGGTTATTCCACTGGTCTTGAAAACCAGCGTCCGCAAGGACTTGTGAGTTCGAGTCTCACCCCCTCCGCGGTGTGGCGGAAAAAGTAAAATATGATCCCCACTTCAAGCGAAGGATTGGCATGCGAACAGCGCGCCTCCGCAGGATTGCTTCGGCAATGCGAATGCGCCCACACGAATTGTTATGTATCCACTATCGAGTAAAGACTTAAACAGAGAAACTGACGATGCGATTTATTTCTACACGCCCGCCTTTGACACATTTAACAATTTCTCGGCACACCGTATAGAAATCTGGGGCATGCGCTTCCCCACCGCCGAGCATGCGTATCAGTGGCGAAAGTTTGAAGAAACACATCAAGATATCTCGAAACAAATCTTGAACGCTGGCTCTCCTGAAGAAGCTCAACAAATTGCGCGCCGGCATAAATCGAAAATGCCAAAGGACTGGCATTATACAAAGGTGGCGGTTATGGAGGAAATCTTACGCGCTAAACTCGCACAGCACGAAACGGTACGCGACACTCTGAAGCGAAGCGACAATCGGAAAATTATTGAAAATTCTCCCATAGACAGTTTTTGGGGCTGTGGCCCCAATGGTAAGGGTCGGAACATTGTCGGCATTCTTTGGATGAAGCTCCGCGAGAGCAGACATTAGTTTCCTCCATTCTCCCCACTCCCCGCTCCCACTGTTCCACTTTACTTAGGTAAAGAGGAGCCGATGATACGGAAGGCGAAAAAGAAGAGCTGACAAAGGGTAAAAAACGCGCTAGTATGGGTATAATCATTAAGGCTACGAGCGACACCGTGGGATATTTGTCCTGTGGGTCGCCCCGAGCTGACCCTGTGCAGGAGTGCAAGGTGTCGGATTCGTAGTTATTCGTATCATTCGCACAATTCGCATATTCGTATGTTCATCTACAAATGAAGCAAATCATTCTCATCACACTCTGCGCAATCATTGCCGTTAGCGCTTTCGTGTTCGGCTTCACCTATACCCAGGTCAATCAGGAGAGATTGAATCTTTCCGCGGATTTGCAGTATCGAACCCGCTTCCTTGCGGATTCTCTCAAGGAATCCGTGGAGCCGTCTTACAGCCGGATTTCCACCACCTCGCTCCAAAGAATCGTTGATAAGTTCGCCGACCGCGAGCGAGTTGCCGGCATCGCGATGTTCAACAATCGTGGCGTCTCGCTCGCGACTTCCAAAGGTACGCCGAAACGGGTAACGGATAATCCCGACTTCGTGTTCGTGGCGCTCGACAAAAATGAACCAACCGGATTATTTGAAGTCATTGACGGTGCCCCGCGTTACCTCTTTGTTTCTCCGCTTTACGATAACGAGCGCATTGCCGGCGCCATCGTCGTGGTGCAAAACACCTCATATATAGACACGGCTGTCAGCGATATCTGGAAGCGGAACATAGTGCGCCTCTTGGTACAAATCCTGGTATTTTCCGCGGCCATTGTGTTTCTCGTCCGGTTCACGATTTACAAAATCATGAAGCGCTTCGCCGACTCGGTGAAGTCCGCGCGCATGAGCCGGACATCCCACATGTCAATCGGCGGAGGACCTTTCTTTTTAAGACCGCTTGCGAGCGAAATCACGAAGATGAACATGAGCTTGGCGCAAGCGCGGTTTGCCGCGAGCGAGGAGGCGCGCATGCGGTTGGAGAAACTTGATACGCCATGGACGGCGGAGCGGCTGAAGGAATTCATAAAAGGCAACCTTAAAGACCGCCAGATTTTTGTCGTCTCGAACCGCGAGCCATATATTCATCATCTTGAAAGAAATGTCGTTTCGTATTCCGTGCCGGCAAGCGGCATGGTGACGGCGCTTGAGCCTATTATGGAGGCATGCGGAGGAATGTGGCTTGCGCATGGGAGCGGTGACGGGGATAAAAAGACCGCCGATGCAGATGGGAAGCTTCGAGTGCCGCCCGATGAGCCGCAATACACTTTAAAGCGTCTTTTTCTTACACCGAAGGAAATTAAGGGATATTATGTCGGATTTTCCAACGAAGCGCTCTGGCCGCTTTGTCTTTTGGCACACACCCGCCCGCTCTTTAGGAAAGAAGATTGGGTTGAATATCATCGTGTGAATGGCAAGTTCGCCGACGCACTTCTCTCCGAGATTCGAGAAGTATCGCAGCCAATTATTTTGGTGCAGGACTTCCACCTTGCACTCTTGCCCCAGCTTGTGAAGGAGCGCCGCCCAGATGCCCAAATTGGACTCTTCTGGCATATTCCGTGGCCAAGCCCCGAGCACTTTAGCATTTGCCCTTACCGCAAAGAAATTATTCAGGGTATGCTTGGAGCCGACATTATCGGATTCCACACTCAACAGTATTGCAACAACTTTCTCGATACAGTCGGCAAGGAGATCGAAGCGCGAATTGACCTCGAGCAGTTTTCAGTAACGCGCGACGAGCATCATACCTTCATCAAACCGTTCCCCGTTTCCATCGCTTTCGCGGCCGAAGCCGGCCTCGAAGGAGAGGTGTCTCCTGACCGCGTGCTCCTTGAAAAATTCGGAGTGCATACTTCGTTCGTAGGGCTTGGCGTTGACCGGCTCGACTACACGAAAGGCCTCTTGGAAAAATTCAAGGGTATTGAGTTCTTTTTCGCGAAATATCCGTCATACAAGGGGGCGTTCACTTTCCTCCAAATAGCACCTCTTTCGCGCGAAGAGGTCGCAAAGTACCGCGAGTATGGAGAACAGGTCACGAAAGAGGTGGAACGTATCAATGAAAGTTTTGGTACGAATGACTGGAAACCGATTGTGCTCCATAAAAAACACTATTCGCATGAAGTGCTGAACAGTCTTTACCGGCTCGCGAGCGTCTGCATGGTCACCTCCCTTCACGACGGCATGAATCTGGTTGCGAAGGAGTTTCCAGCCGCACGCGCGGACGAGCAAGGCGTGCTTATTTTGAGCAATTTTGCCGGAGCGTCAAAAGACCTCAAGGGAGCGCTCATGGTGAATCCCTACAGCGCCGAGGAAACATGCGAAGCGATTTCAGAAGCGCTCAATATGTCAAAGACCGAACAGCGCCGCCGCATGAAGCAGATGCGGAGCGCGGTGCGTGAGTACAACATCTATCGCTGGTCGGCGGAGTTTATCAAGGCCATTATCAGCCTCGGATAGCATGTGCAGTTTATATGGCCTCCGAACAAGTGGACAGCTCAAAAATCCTCCCCATTCTCCGTCGCGTGCGAAAGATGCTGTTGCCGCATTATGGCAAGGTTGAATTTCGGGTAAAGAAATCAGGTAGAGCGCACGACACCGTCACAAAGTTGGACATATCTGTCGAAGAATACTACAAAAAAGAACTGGCGGCTTGTTATCCAGATATAGCATTCGTCGGCGAAGAAAACGGCGGAGATCGGAGCGCGCGGCGATTCTGGCTCGTTGACCCGATTGACGGCACATCCCATTTCATCCGCGGCATGCCGTTTTGCACTTCACAGCTCGCGCTCATTGAAGACGGTCATGTGGCGTTTTCCGTAATCTATGACTTTGTATATGATGTGTTGTATCACGCGAAAAGGGGACGAGGAGCATTTGCCAATGGTGAACCAATTCACGTGAGCAACCGCCCATTCCAAGGGAGCTACCTTGCGTGGGAAACGCATCTCGAAAGAACGGAAAATATGTCGCGGTTCCTCCGGTTGCGGGAAAAATGTCTTATGTTCAAAGCGGGTTCATCGGGATTTGAGTTCGCAATGGTGGCGTCAGGGAAACTCGATGGGCGGCTTTGCTTTGACTCCTACGGCAAAGATTATGATTTCGCGCCCGGCTCACTTCTCGTGGAAGAAGCAGGGGGTGTTGTCGCGAATATTGGTTCGCGCGAGTATGACTATCGTAACGGCAATTTTATCGCCGCAAACCCGCTGGTGTTTAAACAACTCACCGAAGGTCCCGACGCCATTTTCCCGATTGAATAAGTAACGCGCAAAACCCCTTACTGCCTTCGTTCTAACCTATGTTAGAATATCGGAATGACTATGCTACCGGTTATCGTCATTTTATGCGCCTTGTGCGGCTTTTTGCTCGCTTTGTTTATTCATATCAAAAAAAAGCTTAGCGCCCCGATTGTATGCCCCATCGGACACTCCTGCGATCCTGTCGTGCATAGCGATTATTCGCGTTTCCTAGGAATACCGGTGGAAATACTGGGAATGGTGTATTATTTTCTCATTCTTCTGCACTATTCGCTCTTTTCCATCTTTCCAGCGCCGGGAGCAAACGAACTGGGATTTGTTTTCATCGGCGTTTCCGCGCTTGCATTTCTTTTTTCGTTGTATCTCACCGCCGTGCAGGCATTTATCCTTAAAGAATGGTGCACCTGGTGTCTTATTTCCGCCGCTCTGTGTGCTTTTATTTTCTTCGCCGGACTAGAATTATCCGGCGTAGATTGGTCTCTCTTTCTTGCCTCTTTCCTATCAGCTAAAAGCTAGAAGCTATAAGCTAGAAATATGTCCTCGTCTAAACTTGAATGGAAAGCTTACGATAAGACTCCAAAAGAAAACGGCCCAGATTGGTACTGGGCGGTCAGCATCATTGCTATTTCTATAATGATAACCGCCGTAGTGCTAAACAATATCTTATTCGCTGTTTTGGTGGTGATAAGCACTATTGCTCTGTTTCTGCGCACGCTTCAAAAGCCTAGACTGGTGAGCTACGAGCTTACAAATCGCGGGTTGTGGACAAACAAGAATTTTCAACCATTCACCGCGCTTGAGTCTTTCTTCGTGGAGGAGCAGGAGCCGAAGCTTCTCCTTAAGGTGAAGGGGCTTGTCACTCCGCTGTCAGTCATTCCACTAGAGTCCGTTGATTCGCAAACGGTACGGGAGTTCTTACAGGATTACTTGCCGGAAGAAGAGATGCATGAACCGCTATCAAAACGGATAATGGAATATCTCGGGTTCTGACTTGCATGACTTTGACAAAAACTGCGAGAGATATATCATTGTCTTAACTGCTATAGTTCCCACCTCGTTCGCGCAACACCATATGGGCTTTCCTGCCCAGCCATGTGCGAACTTTTCTCTTCCTCCAAGTTGCGTATCCCCTTTCGCGCTTGGAGGATTTTTTGTTTCACACTCCTATCATTCAACATCCTTTTGTCATCATTTAGCATCGAATCGATAAAACATATTAAGTCAGGCGAGCGAAGACTTGCCTTTTTTGTTGCCAGAACTTCTAAAAAATACTAGTATGCAATGATAGGCCCTCGTCGTTCAACGGATAGGATGACAGATTGCGGATCTGTCGATCGTGGTTCGATTCCACGCGAGGGCATAAGAAACAAAAATCACCCCATGGGGTGTTTTTTGTTTCTTATGTGTTTATTAAACCATATCAGAACCTATTTTCAAAACAAATAGTCGGTACATTCCGCAGGGCAAAGCCCTCACGCGCGACTACGCGCGTGCTCTTGCAAAGCAAGAGGGCGGAAATGTGCTACATCAAGCGAACGGCTCAAATGGGAAGAAATGAGCCGTTCAAGAAAAATGGACTCGGTTTTGCGAAACTATTTTGCGGGAGGGAGGATTCGCAAAACCGAGACTAATGTTTTTGAAATTCGGCAGGGTTTGGGTTTCCGCCCCGCAGGAGGGCGCGGGAGGAATGTGGGGCGGATTCTTTTTGGGAAAGGTTGGGAAGATTAGAAATTTCTAAACCTTTGATGTTTGATAACTTTCAAGTATTTCTTGTTTTATTAAATGTTCCGCTCGATGAATTTCTTTTTTCCTCACTACCAATCTCCCTACCGGCATAACGGGCAGTCCAAACCACCATTTCATGTTTTCAGTTTCCCGTTTTTCTACTTCAAAACCAAAATATTTATTTTGTCGTTCATCATGATAAGTCACTAATGGCATTTTGTAAAAATCCTCGGTAGGGTCTTTCCACCCCCATAATTTTTTAAGAACAATCGGTTTTGTAACCTTTTCCCATGCCTGCTTCACCAATGAGGGGGAACTCGGTATATTGAGAGGCATATGAATTTTCTCGTTGGTAAGATTTGGCGCATGCATATCAATCAAAATTGACATACCACCACTTTTCAAAATTTTCAACTGCTCCTCGAAACACTTTAGAGAGTTAGGTATGCCACCAATACCAAATACAGTTGTGATACAGTCAATCGAATTTTCAGCGAACCGATATGTTTCGCCGTGCTTTCCCTCTCGCAATCCCAACATATCAGTGGCATCCGCCCTTTCAAAATGAATTGAATCATGGATAAGATTTCTTTGTTTTGCTTGTTCAAGCATCTCCGGCGTAAAATCAATTCCACATAGTTCCGCTTTTCTTCCAACATGTGCAAGTTCATCGTAAATTTTTTTGAGATTAAGTCCAGTACCGGTTGCAATATCCAAAATTTTAGGAGTGTAGGAAATTGGAAGACGATCTACATATTCAGCAACTTTATGTGCTGAATACTCTCGCATTCGTTCGTCGTTAAAAGCTGTTGTTAGGTTATGCTTTCGGTCATAACGTGGAGATTCTTTAGCATACAAACTTTGGACTTCCGGTATACCAGAAGGTCTCAAAATTGCGCCGACAGCTCTCCTAAATAAAGCGAGAGTCACATCAATTCCAATCTGCTCTATTCTTCCTGATTCAACTGGCTCCATAAATTCTCGCGGAATAATAACTGGTCTCCGTTTTTCCTCTCGCTGGCTTATCCAAGAGTTTGTCGCATCAGGTGTATAGACATGGTGCAGAGCATTTTCAAGAAACTCGTCCGATATGCGTTCAGGTGCATATTCTCCTGCGGTCTTTTCCGAAATATTTTTCGTATCAAATGTTGCTTGGGTAAAAAGATATGGTAATAAATCTTTTAGCTTCAGTAATATTTCTCGGGTGATTTTTTCACCTTCGCTCTTAATCTCACCAATAGATTTATCAACTAACTTAACTTTATTATCAAGACCTATTAATTCCAGAGATTTGTCGAATATTTCTTTTACCGTTCTGGACTGAGGGTTCGTAAGATGAAATACCTCAAGTTGTGACGAAGGATTTTGCACCGATAATTTTGCGACGGTTCTCGCTACATCATCCACCGAAATAAGATCAAGGGTGGCTGATTGATTGCAAGGAATCTCGACTTTTGAATCTAAAAGCATCGCCTTTCGCCTCGCCTTTGTTAAAACAGCCGCAAACCCATAAAAACCCGAGGTGTCATCTGTATAGTCTTTGCTTATCACAACACTTGGTCGGAGTATGGCTACTGGAATTTTATTTTCAGCACCCCACTTTGCAACTTTATGCTCAGAAACAAATTTTGATTTCTCGTAAGCATTGTCAAAATTCGGAGCCGAAAGTTCTGGCACGAGTTCCTCTTTGATAACCCCTTCACTATTACCAGATACATAGGCGGTACTTATAAAACTAACTTTTCTAGCTTTTGACTGTTTCGCAAATTCAAGTACCTGTTCAGTGCCAAAAACATTAGATCGGAGTACACTTTGCCTGTCTGATTCCCTAAAACTAAGTTTTGCAGCCAAATGAATTATTTCATCAAAATCTTTCATTGTCTCACTTTCTCCAGTTTCCAAACCCAAATTTGGTTCGGTAATATCTCCCTGAACAACTGTTACATTCTTTTTTAAGTTTAGAAACTCACTTTCATCTTTGCATAAGGGTAAAAAAGCTGTTCGCACTTTTTCATTCACTGAAACTCCTTCTTGAGGGAGGACAAGAACCGTAAGTTTGTGTCCTTGACGCAAAAGTTCCATGCAAGTATGTGACCCAACAAAACCGGTTGCACCGGTGATAAATATTTTTTTGTGGTTGGTTTCAGCTTTGTTTTCTATGGATTCCTTATTCTTTTCCCTTTCAAGTGTTTCGTGTTTTTCTCCCGCTTTTTCAACCCGAGATTGTATCTCTGGTTTTTTCTCGGATGACAAATTGTCTAGTTTGAATGCTTCTAATGACATTGAAACAATTTTAACATTATTGACTAGAAATTTCTAATCTTCCCAACCTTTCCCAAAAAGAATCCGCCCCACATTCCTCCCGCGCCCTCCTGCGGGGCGGAAACCCAAACCCTGCCGAATTTCAAAAACATTAGTCTCGGTTTTGCGAATCCTCCCTCCCGCAAAATAGTTTCGCAAAACCGAGTCCATTTTTCTTGAACGGCTCATTTCTTCCCATTTGAGCCGTTCGCTTGATGTAGCACATTTCCGCCCTCTTGCTTTGCAAGAGCACGCGCGTAGTCGCGCGTGAGGGCTTTGCCCTGCGGAATGTACCGACTATTTGTTTTGAAAATAGGTTCTGATATGGTTTAATAAACACATAAGAAACAAAAAACACCCCATGGGGTGATTTTTGTGCAATTTGTCAGTTGATTATTTGGTTCGCGCAATGAGCAGAGTAAGCCGTGATTTTTTTCGGTCAGCGGCGCCTTTCCGTATTGTATGCTCTTTGGACGCTTTATCGAAAGCCTTATAGGCCTCCGGAATAAGTTTCTGCGCCTCCTTCACCTTTTTCTCTACGAGAAGTTTCTTGATTTTCTTTACTATCTGTTCAACGGCCTGCTTTCGGCGCTGATTAAACACTCGCTTCCTCTCGGAGCTTCGGTGAGCTTTTTTTGCTGAAGATGTGATGGCCATTGTAAGAAGCGTATAGCGATTAGCGTATAGCGTTTAGTAACGTGTCAGCTTGAAGACCCAAACACCATAACAAGAAAGCAAAAATAACGCAAGAAAATGAGGTATAATGGTTCTGTTATTCCTAGAAGCTAGAACCTAGCAACTAACAGCTATGATAAGTTATGTTTCAGGAACTGTGGTGGAAAAAAATGTTCGCTTCATCATAGTCGACGTGGGCGGGGTTGGGTATAGGGTATTCGTTACTGAAGACACGCTCCGACGTTTGAAAACCGGCATGTCCGCCACGTTAAAAACTCATCACGCGGTGCGCGAAGACACCGAGGAGTTGTTCGGTTTTCTCGATGAAGAGGATTTGAAGCTTTTTGAGCTTCTCTTAGGAGTCCCTGGCATTGGCCCGAAAACAGCGCTCAATATCTTGAATGTGGCAACTCCAGAAACCTTGCGTCGCTCAATTACTTCCGGCGAGACTGCGTACTTAACTAAAATCTCCGGTATCGGCCGAAAGACCGCGGAGAAGATTGTTTTGGAATTAAAGGAAAAACTTGGAAAAGGACAGGAAAGCACGACGCTCAAAGAAGAGGTTGACGCGCTCGAGGCGCTGAAGTCGCTCGGCTATTCGCACGCCGAAGCGCGTGAAGCACTTCGTGATGTTCCCAAAGAAATTGCAAGCACTAGCGATAAGGTCAAACACGCCTTAAAAATGCTTGGTAAATAAAGCAAAAATATGAATGAGAGCCGAAAAATTGAAAGTGGAAGAAAAAGTTGTCCGCTCTGCCGAGAAGGATAGAAATTGCGACATCGGCGCCTTTATCGAAAGGAAATCGAGTGGACGCTCAAACACAGCAAGGGATACAAAACGGCTGAAGAAGCGTTCATAGACATTTTGAAGAGGCGCGGAAAATAGCCCTTGTGAATATCAGTGTCCACTCTGACCTATTCGGATAGGATATTTTTTAACGCCCGAACAAGTTTCAAATTTTCTTTCGCTTTGCACGAAGCAATTCGTATAAACTCTCCATTAAGTCCGATTTTATCTTTACAGAGCCGGACATAGATACCATACCGCGCGAGAAGCGTAACCATAAAGTCTTCCGCGCGTGAGCCGCCGAGAAGTTCAATCAAAAACATATTTGCCCTGCTCGGATAGACCTTAAGACCCTTGAGTGTTGAAAGTTGCGTAAAGAAATCATCTCGTTCCCGTATCGCCAAAAGTCTGGCTTTTTCGTATTCCTTCATAAATCCACGATTATTCAAAAGGTTAAGAAAATATTCGCCAAAACCGGAGATGTTCCACAAATAACCTCTCGCAAGAAGAGTTGATATTCGTTGTTTGCTCATCACTCCGTATCCCAAGCGAAGCCCCGCGATACCAAAGTCTTTTGAAAGACTCTTGATAACCACAAGGTTGGGGAATGTATTCACCAGTCTTGCGGCGTCTTGGGGTGTTCGTTTATTTTTATCCGCAAAGTGAATAAAGCTCTCGTCTATGATAACGATTCCTATATGACGCAATTTTTCTAAAAGCTGCCTCAACGTGGATGCACTCACATATCCCCCATCAGGATTACTGGGATTGATAATGACTACGGAATCTGGTTTCTCTCGCTGAATATCTTTGAGAAATCTTTTGGCTTCAAGCTTGAAACCGGCTTCTTTTCTAAGTTGGTGTATGACAGTTTTCACACCCTTTGGGGCAAATTCAAGGTAGGGCGAAAACGTGGGAACCGGCACGAGTATTTTTCTTTTGGCAAAATTCTGAAGCATTGCTTGGATTATTTCGGTTGCACCGTTCCCTACGAAAATATGTTGGGCTGGCACTCCAACTATTTTTTCAAGCTTCCCAGCAAGCACGCGATTTTGAGAAGGATATTGTTCCACTAGTTTGTGCAGGTTCCTCGTGTTTTTGTTTCCAAAATCCCGCTTCCAGTATTTCAAAAACAAGTCGGTGGCATACGGGTTAGAGAGAAAGCAAAAATCATGCTTCACTGTTATGCCAGAAACATCGCGAAGCATCGCGGGGCTCGGTGAATGCGAGCCGGATTTCCTTTTTAACGCGGCGAGCTGTTTCGCAATTTTGTGTTCAAACGCAGTGAGCTTAATCGGCATGCAGAAAAAGTACCACTAAACGCCAACTGACACAAACAAAAGCGCAGGGTTCGTCGTGAACCCTGCGCTGTGAAATCCTGACTGCTTTGCTGCCTACTTTTCCGGCAGTCTGCCTTCCACCACGATTTTTGGAAGTGTTGGTACCGGTGCCTCTTTGGGCTCGGCGAGTGCTTCCTCCTTCCGCCGAACCAGTTCGGCGAGGACCTCGGCCGTCCGTGGCTCAATGAGGTATTTCTCCCCAACCTTCTCCACGGGGAAGAATGTGTCGTGGCCCTTATGTCGCCCTAAGAATATCTTCTCTCCCTTTTTGGGTTCCGTTCCCTCCCAGTCGTCCAAGGAAACGACAACTAATCGGTTTCCGTCCTTGAAAACCAAGTGTTCTGTACCGCGTCCGAATTCCCAATCCCGAAGTACTCGGGATTTCCCTACGCATTCGTACGCCACAGTGTCAACGTACATGCCCTCCGTCAGGAAACGGCAGCGGGTTCTCGCCCGTTCCGCAAATTTTCTCCACTGCTCGAGAGCGGAGAACCTTTCCTTCTCGTCCTTGGCAGGGAAGGCAAATACGCTGGCCTGTCCGCCTACGATGGTATGGAACACTATGTTCGTGATTCCCCCATCCTCACTTGAGTGAGCGAACAGATTTGAGTCGTCATCCCAGACAATTTGGATGTCACGGACCTCCCAATGTCCCCTTCCGATATCTTCCTTGAATTCGGGGTAAGAAGGCTCGACTTGCCATGAGCATTTGGGAATGTCCTGGCTCCGGGCATAAGGCCCGAAGAGGGACACGAGTGCGAGTAAACCGACGAACAGCAGTTTTTTCATAATTAACTGGCAACGAACTGATTGCGTGTTTATGAGTAGGTCCACAATCGTTGTACCTCTTATTTCAAAGCATTTGAGTGCTTTGAAACGACCTGCTTACGGGAAGCCCCTCAAACAGGAATGCTCGCAAAAGGATACCATATCTCACTGAATTAGTCAATGTATAGCAGTGCAGAAGAAAAAGCTATGATTACCGCCATGGAATCATTCCTCTCTTGGCTCAGAAAAATCCTCCCTGAATCGCTTTTTAGAAAGCTCCAGCTTCCCTACCACTACCTTCTCGCTTGGCTCGGTGCGGTGCTTTTTGGATTTCCATCGCAAAGACTCACTGTGATTGCGGTGACGGGTACGAAAGGCAAAAGCTCGGTCGTGGAACTTGTAAGCTCCATTCTGGAAGAGGTGGGCTACAAAACAGCACATGTTTCCACTATTCATTTTAAGATTGGCGATAAAAAGGAACGGAATCTGCACAAGATGACGATGCCGGGGCGATTTTTCCTCCATCGTTTTCTAAAAAAAGCGGTCAAGGCAGGATGCACGCATGCGGTCATTGAGATGACCTCGGAAGGAGCGCGGCAGTTTCGCCACAAGTTTATCGCACTTGACGCGCTTATCTTCACTAATCTCGCGCCGGAACATATAGAATCGCACGGCTCGTATGAAAATTATGTTGACGCGAAAGTATCAATCGCGCGGGCGCTTGAAACGTCAAAGAAACCAAACAAATTGCTCGTGGTGAATGGTGACGACAAGGAGGCGCGGCGTTTTTTGGAGGTGTTTGGCGGCACAAAGATTTCCTTCTCCAAAAATGACGTGAGAGGCGCACAAATTACATCTGATGGCGTTTCGTTTGATTGGAACGGGGCGCGCGTTCAGTCGGCGCTTCCCGGAGAGTTCAATATGTATAACATTCTTGCGGCGCTTGCGTACGCGAAGGCCGCCGGCATTCCAGTAGAGAAGGCAGCATCCGGCATCAGAAAGGTAGTGGGAATTCCGGGACGCGCGGAAAAAATCAATGCCGGACAGAACTTTGACGTCATTGTAGATTACGCGCATACGCCGGACTCACTCGAAAAGCTCTACCAAACGTATGCCGGGAAATACCGAAGGTGCGTTCTTGGAAACACGGGCGGCGGGCGGGACGCATGGAAGCGTCCTGTAATGGGAGACATCGCGGAAAGATATTGTGATGAGATTATTCTCACAAACGAAGACCCCTACGATGAGAACCCGGAAAAGATTGTGAGGGAAATGGCCGCCGGCATGCAGAACAAAGCGCCGCTCTTTATTCTTGACCGCCGCGCGGCAATACGCGAAGCGCTCCGGCGTTCAAGCATTGGAGATGTGGTTCTGATAACCGGAAAAGGAACTGACCCGTATATTATGGGTCCGATGGGCCAGCGAGAGCCGTGGGATGATGCGACCGTTGTGAAAGAAGAGCTTAGGAAGCTTATAGCTGATAGCGTCTAGCTTTTAGCAAAGGAGGATTCGCGTTACACTATTTGAATGGATCCCATTAGAAGTCGCGAACGCTCATAGATACACAGCGCAAAACAATGTTTACTGATTTACTAATTAATACAGTGGGAAACGCAGAACTGGCTTTGTCCGCGTCCTACTTCTAACGGGATGGATGACATAAAGTGGTTTATCGGATTCCTCGTGATTATGGGCGCCATGTGGGTATTTGGCGCGAATAAGAGCCCGGAGCGCGGAACTAGGACTGCCACAACTACGCCGCAAACACGCACTCTTTCTTCTCCTTCAAAGAGCACGGTAAAACAAAATGTATCTGAAAAAAGAACTGCGGGAGAAACCATGCAGGGGTTGCCTCGTGGATATATCATCTCGGAAACCATACTGCCACAGCCGCTTGACCCGAATATATCTTTTCTCCGCGGGAGACTCCAGATTGTTTCCGTGCGGAAAAACACTAGGCCAAGCCAAGAATATGTGGTTTTGCAAGCTTCTCCGAAAAATAAATATGATGTCGCGATTACCGGACTCACGCTTAAAAGTAAGGTGACATTTTTGGGCGAGGAAATTCCTAAAGCATGGAAGCTCCCTTTCCCAGCTAATGAAGGGAGCGGCGAAATTGTGACCCTACGGCCTGGAGAAAAAGCGTACATCATATCTGGACATTCCCCAAACGGACAATCGTTCCAGCTAAATAAATGCACGGGGTATTTTGAGCAGGGAATGAATTTCGTGCCATCGCTTCCCCTCCGATGCCCTCGCCCTGTAGACGACCCGCTTCCGCTTCCGCCAAACACGCTTAGCGATGCTTGCTATGATTACCTAAAGACACTGGGGCGATGCAAAGTTCCCCCTTCTTCGGTCCCGACTAAGCTCCGAGCGGATGGAAGTTGCCAGGCTCATATTTTTAGCAAGATTAGTTACAATCAGTGCGTAACATACTACAAAAATGACCGTGGCTTCTTTCAGGGTGAATGGCGTATCTACTTAGGCAGAAATACGCGACTTTGGAAAGACAAGCGGGAGATTATAGAACTTTTGGATGAGAACGGGAGAACTATCGACCGGAAAAGTTTTTAGTCTTGTAAGTTAGCGATACCGAGGGATATTCGCATGAGCGGCATTCGCAACGCCGCAGTCCCCCACTTTTTCGGAAAAGTGGGGGATGATACAGTCAAAGAAGCGAAATAGCGCTACTCCAGCCGATACGGAAACATTTAAAGATTCTTTGCGTCCTCTCATTGGTATTTCTGCAATGCAATCGCATAACTCAAGCACTTTTAGTGGGATTCCTGTAACTTCATTCCCTAAGACAACGGCCGCGGACGCCTTCGCCCGCACCTTTTTATAGTCGATGGAATGAGCGCTTTGCTCTACAGCGATGATTTGAGTTCCTCCCTTTTTAAGCTCCAAAAGAAGCGCGGAGATATTCTTTCGCTTTTCCCATTGCATGCTCTTTTCCGCTCCTAAAGAAGCCTTGGAAAAATCTTTTCGAGCTCTGCCGAATCGGTCAATTGGCGCTGGTGTGTAGCCAGTAAGATAAATTCTTGTTACCCCTATCGCGTCGGCCGTGCGAAATATGGAGCCGACATTGTGAATGCTACGAATGTTGTGAAGTATGATGTAAACCCTTTTTTTGTCATATGGCATGTTTGAAATGGTTACCCCTATTGTTAAAGACAAAGCACAGTATCCGGTGTCCAAACAAATGTACCAAAGCACAGTACACAAAAAGCCAAACGGACATACGGCAAAAGTCAGAAATATCAAGGACTAGTTTGTGTTTTGGATAGTTTGTGTTTTGTTTGGATTTTTGTGCAGTTTGTGTTTTGTGTTTTCCTCTTTATGGTATCATAAGGATATGCTCAATCCTTTCCCAGACCTTCTTACCTTTAGCTTTTTCGCGCCGTTTCTACTGCGTCTTGCCCTTGGAGTCGTCTTTTTTGACTTTGGCCGCCACACGCTCACAAAAGGAAAAGCCCAGCATGGGGCGCTATTTGAAGCTCTTGGTCTTAGGCCTGGTACTCGCTACGCGCTCCATCTTGGCACGCTGGAGATTGTCATTGCCATCATGCTTATCGCGGGTATTTACACACAGATTGCCGCGCTAATCGCGTTTGCGCTTTCTCTAGCGGCGTATTATCTAAAAGGCAAGCACGGGGCGCATATCGAACACCGCCGGCATTTGTTTTTCCTCACAGCCGTTATCTCGCTTTCGCTTCTTCTCTCTGGCGCCGGCGCTGTCGCTTTTGATGCGCCGTTGTAGACCAGGAAAGTTTTATTCTTGGGTATTTTGTGTTATAACCTAGCAGCTGAAAGCTAGAAGCTAACAGCTATTTGACCCGCCCATAGCTCAGTGGTAGAGCAGTTGGCTTTTAACCAATTGATCTAGGTTCGATTCCTAGTGGGCGGATACGCAATAAGGAGGTACAATTATCGTACCTTGGTATCTTTCAGAAATCAGTGCATTGCACTAAGAAAGCAAGGTTGCTCGCTTAGTCAAATAATGATTCGAACTAACCGGCCGAAAACATCGGTGTATTTTCATATCCGACATATTCTTTTGACCAACCAACAAAAACAGAAAATACGCCACGCGGCTACACAAAGATTCATTGAATATAGTAAGAGCAGGAGAGGTAAAAGTAGGATGAATCGTCATCCAGTTCCTTTTTCCCGGTGGGATGCGGCTCTTGTGTCATTAGTGGGGCATTTGATGTTTGATGGAGAAATAAAATATAGTGGATGCATATACACAAATAGAAGTTCAGCATTGCTTAACCATGTGAGCAGGTGCATGAAAACAGTGTATCCATTTCCTCCGAAGAAATACGAATCTCTCCCAGGTGTATTTAAACTCGGCTATCACAATGTGGAACTGGGAAATTTCTTTAAAGCGAGGGCTCAGACATTAATCGGGGGAATCTTGTCTATGGAAAGAGAACTCCAACGGGCTTTTTTGCGTTCCTTTTTTGATGATGAGGGTTCAGTGTATTTCATAGGCAATCGACGAGCCATACGCGGTTATCAGCATAATAACAAAATCTTACATCTCATTCAGCAACTGCTAAGAAAATTCAGTATTGAAGGTAGAGTGGATAGAAAATATGGTGAAATTACCATAAGTCGGAGAGAACACATTGAACGCTTTGCACGAGAGATAAACTTTTCCAAAGGACTCCGGATAAACGGCAATCGTTCGAACAGTATTTGGAAAGAATCGATTGAAAAGCGTGAACTTCTGCGACGAGCGCTGGCTTCTTACCTATAACTCTTGCGTTTCTTGCTTCAAGAGCTAGGATAGGTGTGGAACAACCACAACCCTCAACAAAAAGCTCATTCTATGATTCTACGCGGAATTAATTTTGGACCTGTGCTACAGGCATCGGGCGTAACCAACTTTCACGGAAGAGGATATTGGTATCATTGGCCGTTTTGTTTCATTGGTCTCGACTTTCGTGGCTCCACAAAGGTAACTAAGACCACGACATTCCTCGGGCGACCGGGCAATATGCCGCTCAAGAAAGATGGCGTTACTCCAAAAAAGTGGTTCCCGAGATGCATCATCGTGAACCTGCGTAAGCAGTACGGGCTAAACGCGGTTAGCTTAAGCGGTCCTGGCTTAGAATTCCTGATTCAGGCCGGTTGGTGGCAAAAGTTTACTGAATCCTTTCAGATTTCAGTGATGTCACTACAGCCGACGTCTGCAGGACGGCAAGCCGAGCTTGATGGCATTTTTCGCCGGCTTGCGGCCGCGAAAAAATACGAGCATTTCTGTGCTGACTGGGGAATTCAAGTAAATCTATCGTGTCCGAACGGAGGACTCGACCCAAATGACCTTATCAGTGAGGCGGTGCCGATACTTGAAATGGCGGAAAGAGTACTCCCCGAGTCAATCTCGCTTGTATTGAAATTCGGCCCTGAAGTACACCCGCGCTCTATGCTTCGCGTCGCTAATCATCCCCGATGCGACGCTGTCTGTTTCTGCAATACGCTACCGTTTGGCAAACAGCCTCGCTGGGCCGAAAAAACTCCTCCGGTTGACTGGAAAGCGCTCTTTGGCACAGATGACCCAGAGGAGTCACCGATGGCGAAACGATTTCCTGGTTTTGCTGGAGGTCTCTCGGGTGCTCCGCTCAAACCATTTCTATTGGAGTGGCTACGAGCAGTACGGCAACTTGGAATCCATAAGCCAATTATCGCTGGAGGAGGACTGCTCTCTGCAAACGACGCGCGCCTTGCCTTTGACGCAGGTGCTGATGCAATCTCTCCAGGTTCGATTGCCATGCTTGCGCCGACGCAGGTGCGACCGATGATCCGCGGAGCGCATAAGTATGCCCGCCAACGAACAACGGGGTATCTGTCGAGCTTTCGCCGCTTGAGTACGGTATCGCGCTAGTGTACCGGACTCAAGTACTTTACCCCACCCGACAACGTCGGAGTGGGGTTGCTTTTTGTCCACGTGCAAGGAGGATTGGGGAAGTTTTGACAAAGAATTATGAATACAGAACATACCAAACCACAGGTCGACCAAAACATGCCTCACGAAGTCGAGGTCGAGGCCGGAGTAAACACTCATTCGCACGAACGAGAGGGAGACGAAATCGTCAAAGCGCTCGTCCTAAACAATGCCAAGGGAGGCTTCGACGTTATAGGCCCACAACCAAACACGAATGATGGCCTCGCGACGGCTGAACAAGTTGTCGAGTACATTGGTAATGCCGAGGAGCTCGTCCGTGGAGAAGCCACGATGAGTTTTATTCCCTTCGTTATGCTCACAGAGAAAACGACCGAGGGGCAAATTGCGAAATGTGTAGAGCGTGGGATCGTGGACGGGAAAATGTACCCTTTCATGCGTACGACGAAATCCACGAAGGGAATCAAGCAGTGGGGAAGAATGCTTCCCGTGGTGAAGTGGTGCGATAAGTACGGAATGAAAGTGCATGGGCATTTTGAGCATCCAAATCTCATGTACAGCGACCGGGACGCTGAATTAATATGCCTCCCGTTCGTCGAGATGTTTCTGCAGGAAACCGAGGCCCAAATTTTCTGGGAACACGGAAGTGACGGGCGCTGTGTGCCGTATTGGAAATATTTCGCGAAGAGCGAACGGTTTTTTCTTGGTCTAACCGCTCACCACCTCGCAACCAATGAGGACAAAGCCCGCAGAGACATCCGAGCGGAATGTAAGCCAACCATCAAAACGGAGCCCGATCGAGCGTCGCTTGTACAACTAGTATCAGAAAACCTTCCGTGGGTGATGGCTGGTGCTGATGACGCTCCGCATCCCGAGCATGCCAAGCATGTCCATTTGGGACAGTGTTCCTGCGGAGCATACACTTCCCCGTTTTTGCTGTCCCTCTATGCGCATGCTCTTGAACATCTGTTCGTGACGGCCGCAGGGATTGAAACCTTCATCAACATAAAGGAATGCCAGAAGAATCCATTACTTGCCGCCGGCATCTAGAAAAATCAAGTTGGCGCGAAAACCGTTCCGTATACCTCCCAGCTACGCAGTTGGACCGTGGACGGTGGAACCTTTCTGGGCTGAACAGACTCTCAACTGGAGTATCGCTGAGTAAGCTTCATTCATAATTTGAACCTCGTTCTTTCGTCGCGAAGACCCGCCAGTTTGGCCGGTCTTCTTTTTTATTTCATTCGATGGCGATTACAATGTGAGAATAAACCGCTCCAGTGCGACTTCGAAATCATGAATGCCTCGGTGGGAGTCGTGATACAGCGATACGAATCTCGAAGAAAGTCTTTTGAGCTCTTCCTCGGAATAGTTTTTGAGGAAGCCCTTTGATTTAGTGAAAACGAATGGAGCTATGCCGGCCTCACTTGCTGACTTAGAACCGAAAGCAAGAAGCATGGATTTTAACTGCCAAAACAGGATGCCGTGTATTTCTTCCGGGACTGCCCCACTCGCCACAGCTTTTTGAAAAAGCACCCATAGATTTTTTTTATCCCGTTTTCCGAAAGCATCAGTGAGCGAAAAAATATTGAAGTCAGGTTTTTGCTTTTCTTTTTTACTCTCAAATAACTGCGCCTTTTCGGCAACTTCGGCTATTGCGAGAAGTGTTTTCTTGTCTACCTCCCCTTCAAGCGATATAAACACATTAGGAGACTGCGCTATTTCTTCCAGCCGGTCTATAAAGATTTCTTTCGCCTCGGGGCTCTCGAGCAATTGAACAATTTGGACAATAAAGGAATTGTTAAAGAGTCCTTGGCCGGCGGTCAGTTCCTGCAATTTGGCTTCGCTCCAGTTTTCGGCGTCAATGCGAAAAAGCTCCGCGTCAGGTTTTTTCTTGCGCAGGCTCTCGATGAGCTTGCCCGCCTTTTCGCGCGCTGTGTCTTTGTCCGAGCCGTGAAAGAAATAAAGCATGAAAAAGAAGTTAGTAGCTAGTAGTTAGTAGCAAGTAGAAAAAAGAAAGATAAAGCATAAGAATTATGCAAGCAGGTTTGTAACCAGTTTAATCAAAGCATCCTTTTCATCGGGATTGCTTTCGGCCATAAGAAGCGCGAGAGCCACAAGCGCGTTGTCATTTATCTTTCGTTCCCCGCTTTTCCGAAATAATATTCCGTTGCGCTCCAAGAATAAAATAAAGAGAAACGAGCCGACTCGTTTATTGCCGTCGGAAAACGGATGGTCTTTGATGATAAAGTACAGCAAATGAGCCGCCTTCTCTTCCAAACTTTCGTATAGTTCCTTTCCGCCAAAGGTTTGGTAGATGTTCCCAAGGATGCCCTGAAACGATTGGTCTCGCTCGCTCGCGAATAATTCCGTAGCCTCCCCTTTTAAAACAAGGTTCCTTTTGAGAGCATGAATCGCGGGGTGCGCGTACACATATTCAAAACGCACTCGCTCTTTTCCCTTCCCTCTTTGCAGAATGAGCTTGTCTTTGTCATATTTCTGAAGCAAGAGCCACGCATTGGCATAGTCGCCAATAACTGAAAGCAGACTGTCCACTTCCGTTTGGTCGAGTTTCCGTCTGCGAATGGCGCTTTGGATAAATTGAAGTGTTTTTGTCAGTTCTTTAACGCCAGTCTGCCGTGCTTCTTGCAAACGCTTGGAGTTGATCGCGTAACCCTTGATGATATAGTCACGGAGCGTTTTGGTGGCCCATTTACGAAATGCCGTGGCTTGTTTTGAATTAACTCGGTATCCAACAGAAAGAATGGCGTCCAAATTGTAATACTCAACTGACCGCACCACCCGCCTGCCACCCTCAATTTGAACTTGTTCCATTTTGGAACAAGTTGCTACCTTAGAAAGTTCACCTGCTTTATAGATATTTTGCAAATGTCTGGTGATTGCCTGCGAAAAAACGCCAAAAACCTCGGCAATTTGCGCCTGTGTCGCCCAAATCGTTTCTTTATCTGCGTCAGCACGGAGTTTTACATCACCCTTCGCATCACGGTAGATAACCAATTCTTGTTGCACCCTCTCTCTTTTCATGCCGCCCATTGTAGCATGGCGAAAAAATTGCCTCTTGGCTCAAAAAACACAGCCGCCGAATCACTTAAACCCAGCTTGGAGTTCGGCTTCCAAGTCAGCTATTTCTCTAAATCTGGAGTAGACCCAAAACAAGTCGGGTTTGATTTTTCCAATTTTGTTATCGCGCTTTTGTAGCTGGTAACCAGCCGTTGGAAATTACTTTGCATTGATGTCATTGTTCCCAGGCGGTCTTTAGTTCGCGCTTTTATTGTATTCAATGGGTCAAATGGAAGGCATACTGTGCCGTCCCCCAGAGGAGTGCTAATGTCATACCCCTTGCACAGCGTTCCTCCCATTATGCGTATTTTAATATCAGCGCCTTCATTGCGACTGATGCTTGCCGATTGGAACAGACCTGGTTTTGATCGGTTGGCGAAGGAATTGTCTGATATAAGAGTGAATATTGGAGATAACGCCAGACCTTCTATCAAAGACATCTCACCGTCAGCACGGCTTTTCGCCAATTTTTCCAAGGTGGCCTCGGAGAAAGGAACATACACCGCCGCTTTGGTAAAATCTTCCCGATATTCCCCCGCCAGCGCTGTAGCCCAGATTATGTCGCCCCACGCGTTTTTTATGCACTGCACCGAGAGATTCGCTCCTTCGACAGGCATATTTTCAATCTCGCCGGTTGGTATCATGCCGCCTGGTGGCAGGTCCTCAATGTCCGTAATCGACATTATTTCTTTCAGGCTTTTTCTAACCATTATGATGTTGTCAGTAAGCCAATCAGCGCTGGCTTGAGCCACATTGCGCTGGTGTTGGTAAATTGTGTTTTTCATGTACACTTGTCCGCACTTGGTCCGCTCCGCCCACTTTTTCGGCATCTGGGGATATTTTTTAAGATAGTCGGCGCTGACACAGGATGCTGGCGTCGCCAGCGTACTTTTTTCTCCTAATACATAGAGGTCAATTTTGAAGTCCCTGACGTCACCTTGAGCTTTTTGCGAACTTGCGCTGGCCGACGACTCCGCGAGTAAATTTTTACTCGGGACTCGCGATAATTTGTAGGAATTTAAACTTTGCAGAGTCGTCGCGACAACAATTATCGCGACAATTCCGAATCCCAATGCTAACCATTTTGTTTGTTTTTTCATTTTTGGAGACAAGTTACAGTTCCTAAATTTCTTTCAGTATACCCCCCCCCCGATAGGATTTGGGAAATTTGTTATCCACAGCAGGACTTACGCATTTCGTCCTTTTCTGTCATTCCCGCGTAGGGCCTGCCCCCAGCGGAGGCGGGGGCGGGAATCCAGTATTTGGCCGTTTCTTAACGCCCTAGATTCCCGTTCCCCGCCTTCGCGAGGACAAGCTTCACGGGAATGACACCAATTGCGTAAGTCCTACACAGCATTATTTTTGCGCTTTCTCATCCGCGTGAATCTGCGTTTTCATCAGCGTTCATCCGCGATTTTTGTCATCTCCCCCCAATTCTTCCCCACCGCAATATCGGCGATGAGGGGAACACCTTTGGTGTCTTTGGGAGAAAGAACAGTCTCCATAATTTCTTTTATTTTCGGCGCGACTGTTTGGATAAGCTCCTCTTTCATTTCATACAGAAGTTCGTCGTGGACCTGCAGGAGAAGATAAACTTGGTCGGATAATTTTTCTTTTTGTAAAAACTCGTCCGCCCGAATCATTGCTATTTTTATAATGTCCGATTGCGTCCCTTGAATGGGTGCGTTAATTGCCATTCGTTCGGCTCCAGCGCGGATAAAAGGCAGGGGTGAGTTAAAACCGTCAAAGTAGCGGCGCCTTCCGAAAAAAGTCTCGGTGTAGCCCTGTCCCGCCGCCGCTTCTTTCGTTTTTTGAAGGTAAGAGGCAAGACCGCTAAACTTTGTGAAGTAGTCGGTGAGGAATTTTTGCGCTTCCTCACGGGAACCGCCAAGACTCGCTCGCAAAGCATTTACTCCCATTCCGTACATGATGCCAAAATTGATGACCTTCGCTTTCCGACGCATGTCGGGGTGCACTTTGTTACCGGCGACACCAAACACCTCGGCCGCAACGCTGGTGTGCACATCCTCACTCCGTTTGAAAATTTCAATGAGTTTTTTGTCGCCCGACAAAAACGCCGCCACCCGAAGCTCAATTTGGGAGTAATCCAGAGAAACGAGCTTCATCCGCCTCTCCGTGATAAAGGCCTTCCTGATTTCCCGCCCCAGTTCGGTTTTATTCGGGATGTTCTGGAGATTCGGGTCGCGCGAGGACATCCTGCCAGTCGCCGCGCCGATTTGAAAAAAGGTGGTGTGAAGCCGCCCCGCGCCGTCGGCAAGAGAGGGCAGTGCGTCAATGTAGGTGCCGAGGAGTTTGGAAAGTTCGCGGTGTTCTAGAACAAGCGGGATAATGGGGTGCGCGTCGCGGAGTTTCTCAAGTTCGGACTCGCGGGTAGAGAGAGCGCCTGTTTTGGCAGTTTTCTTTTGGTTCTTCGCCGACAGCCCCAACTTCTTGAACAGCACTTCGCCAAGCTGTTTCGGCGAAGCGACATTAAACTCCGCGCCAGTGAGCTTCCAGATTTTCTTTTCAAGCTCATTAAGGGTTTTGTGATGTTTTTTTGAGAGCGAGTGAAGGTATGGAATGTCAACCAAGATGCCGCGCGTCATCATTTTTTCCGTTACCGGAATAAGCGGTTTTTCAATGTCGCCCCAGACTTTCTCAAGATTTCTTTTTTTAAGTTCGGTCAGAAGTTTCTCTCGCGCTTCGGCAGGCGTTTTTGCCTCGGTGAACCGAAAGATTTCATCGGCAGTGGGGTTTGCGATATTGGAATCAACAAGCGAGAGCATGATGCCGAGCTCTTTCACTTCTCGCGGATTATGGGTTGCGAATAAAAACTCCCTCGCCTCACCGTCCGTCGTGGCGGACGGCGGGGCTTCCTTTCCTCCTGCCCCGCTTTCCGCTTCACCCTCCCCTTCTGTCCGTGTCCCATTTTTCTCCAAAAGCTCCCTAACCCTCGCTCCCAGCGTTCTAAACTCAAGCTCCTGAAACAATTTCAAAATTTTCTCCAATTGAACCGCCTCGCGCCATTCTTTCTCCGGTAATTGAAAACTAATCGGCACATCGCGGTGAATGGTCGCAAGCATCTTGCTGAACTCCGCCTCCTCCTCGCCTTTTTTCAATAGTTCCACCACCCGCTCTTTAATCCCCGCTTTCTTGAAGGCCGCCTCGTCTCTTTTAAGTTTTTTGTAAATTTCCTCTATGGAACCGAAGGCAGTAATAAGCGCCGTCGCGGTTTTCTCTCCGATGCCAACGACGCCTTTGATGTTATCAGATGGGTCGCCGGAAAGTCCTTTGAAATCTGGAAGAAGTTCCGGTCCAAAGCCGTATCTTTTTTTTACTGCTTCTTCATCGTACAACACTGTATCGTTTATGCCTTTTTTGAGAGTAAAAACTTGTACGCGCTTGTCGTCCACGAGTTGGAGTGTGTCCATATCGCCCGATGCGATGATGATATCAGCGTTTAGTCCGCCAGCCGGCGGATAGCGTTTAGCGTTTAGTTGCTCGACAATCGTACCCAAAATATCGTCCGCTTCAAATCCTTCTTTGTCATAAATGGGAATGTTAAAGGCGCTAAAAATCTCGCGCGACCGCTTCATTTGAGAGATAAGCGCGTCATCCGCTTTTGCCCTGCCGGCTTTGTAATCTTTGTACGCCTCATGACGAAATGTCGGTTTGGGAAGGTCATAGGCCGCAGCGATATAGTCTGGCCGAAAGGTCGTGATGAGCTTTATAAGCATGGCCGCGAGGCCGTAAAGCCCTCCAGTGGGTTCGCCCCTTGAATTGCTGAATTGCGGCAGAGCATGATACGCGCGATGCAGAACCGCGTGCGCGTCAATCAAAACAAGGCGTTTGGGAGAAAATTTGGGATTCATGATTTAAGATTCAGGATGCTTGACTTTTATTTAGATAGGTATATAGTGGCGACACTAGACGTGAACGGCATCCTATATGGGTGCCGTTTGTTTATTTCCCTACCATCTTAAGAAGTTCCCGCAGATATTCAAAATCTCTAAAATTGCTTCCTGCAAATGTGCGAACCTCTTTTGCGGTTCTCGAACCGCGCGAAAGAATGATAACTTCTTTTCCGTTTTTCTTTAAGTGTCGGAGTACCGGCAAAAAATCTCCGTCTCCTGAAAGAATAACCGCTCGGTCAAGGTTACTTTCTTCTCTCATCAATCGAAAGGTCATTTCAACATCACAATTGGCTTTACGGCGAAGCGTCCCATCTTCCTGTTCATACCGCTTTACGGGTTTAAGAAAGAGCGTATAGCCGAATGACGCAAGTTTGCGGTAGAAACGCGCGCGCTGGAGATGCCGCCCGATAAGAATAATGTCAGCTTCAGTTAATGTGTCCATTCCTTTTTCGAGTAGGCTGGAAAGATGCCTTGTAAGCAAAGCAATGGGGACCGTGTCTTCCTTCAAATAATTAAACTGAAAATCGTGTAGCTCAACGCCGCCAAAATAGAACGCTTGGCTCACGCCATACTTTTTCCTCAAGTATTCAAGTAATTTTGCGTAGTCAATCTTCCAGCCGAGGCTTTTTTCGCCGCCGTAGAATAGATTGGAGGCGTCTATGAAAGCGAATGTTCGCATAGAGGTCATTCTAGCATTCACTGGCAAATAAAAAAGCCGACTCCGTCATGGAATCGGCTGACTGACTAAACTAGGCGGTTGCCCTTTTGTCGAGGAATTCAGAAACCGCTCGCGCCCGCTCTGGCACCGAGAGCAGTTTACCAAATGCCTTGTAGGCAAACTCGTCCACCACCTGCACCGCAAGTGGGGACCATGCATCGGTCTTCCCATTTTTCCACATGTGTGTGAGAAACACTCTGGCAAACGTCGGATTTTTCTCCACCAGTTCCGCCACTATGTCCGACAACAAGCCTTCGGCTCCGCCAGAAAACCTCAACTCTCCTTGCGTTCCAAACAAAAAACTATCAAGGGCTGGCAGTAGGTCATCTTCTATCTCCACACAATCTTCTCCAGACAGAAGCAAACCAAAACTCTGTTCACGCAACAAGGCACACCCCTTCAATACACCAAGAAAACGCCCGATGTCGAAACGCGAATTTGTAGACCTGTTGTTGATGAGGAAGTAACGATTTTCTTGATTTTCATGAGAGAGCTTGTCGGTAAGAACGACGGTAAGATTCTTGTCACAGACAAACCCTGCCGCAATCGCGAAAGTGATATCTTTGTAGTTTCTACTCTCCATTTCGAGGAGACCAAGTAAGGAAACCGCTCGTACTTTCGGCAACACATCAGGTTTGAATAATTCCACATCAAGATTCAAGATTCCGAGCTCAAAAAAGTATTTGAAATTTGAGTTTTGAGTTTTGAACTTGATTAGAATTTAGAAATTAGAGTTTAGAACTTTTTCCGAAGTGAAATCTTTCGCGTTATGTCATCCACGAATTCAAACTGGAGTTTATGGTGGTCCTTTGGGAGCAAGTCAACCACTCTGTCGGCCCATTCGACAAGAATGAGATTGCGGGGGTCGGCGAGAAGTTCATCAAAGCGGAGTTTGCGGAGTTCCTCGCTGTTCTTTAGCCGATACGCGTCTACATGTATTAGGTTCGTGTAACACGAATCATGAAGCGTGTAGCGTCTGAAAATAAGAAAGGTCGGACTGGTAACCGTCTCCGCCACGCCGAGGGCTTTGGCGACTGCCTGCACAAAAGTTGTTTTGCCCGCTCCAAGGTCGCCGTAAAGACCAACCACTGTCGCTCGGTCGGGTAATGGTTTGAGTCTAAGTACAAAATCTTGAGCGGTGGCTTGGAACTGTTCTAGTGTGTGGACATCTCTACGCATTGGCATAGGTTACCATACCCACTTGAATAATGAATAAGGAATTATGAATTATGGGAGGAAGGGAGAATCCATATTCTTGTACCATAATTCAGTATTCATACTTCATAATTCATCGGAAAGGGTGTTACAATGAATGTCTATGGTGGTATTTGACGATGAAAGAAAGGAGAAAGAATTTGTGGAAATAAAACAGCGCGAGGAGGAAGAGCTTATCAAGTTCCTCGCGGAAAAACATGGGTTGCCGTATGCGAACCTTGCGACAATTGCTGTAGAAAATGACGCCTTACAACTTCTCCCGGAAGCCGAAGCGCGGACCGCGAAAATCGCTTTGTTTGCCATCAACGGCAGAAAAGTGAGTGCCGCTATTTTTACTCCAAACACGCTTGAGGTGCAGGCCGCGCTTAAAAAACTCGAAACAGCGGAATATCAAGTAGAGCTTTATATGGCTTCAACCAGGAGTCTTGAAAAAGTGTGGGGACACTATAAAGAGCTTTCGCACGCGCAAGAAAGCTACGCTGGCACAGTAGACATGAGCATTAACGCAATAAAGGAAGCCGCCAAGAATATAAAGCATTTACTGGATGTCGTCCCGGAAATAGACGCAGTCGTGATTTCTAAGACGCAAAATAGGATTACGCGCCTCGTTGAAGTCATTCTCGGAGCGGCAATCGCTCTCGACGCGTCGGATATCCACATTGAGCCCGAGGAAAAACACGCTAAGTTGCGCTTTCGTTTGGACGGCATCCTTCATCCTGTTACTTTGTTCGACAGGGTAACATACGGCATGATGAATTCTCGCATTAAAATACTATCGGGACTTAAGCTTAACCTTAAGAATGAGGCGCAGGACGGACGTTTCAGCGTTGACTTAGGAGACACGAAGATTGAAGTGCGTACATCCATACTTCCCGGGTCGTACGGCGAATCAATTGTGCTTCGCTTGCTTGACCCGAAATCCATTTCGGTTCCTCTTGAGGATCTGGGTATGCACGAAGTGCTACTTGATGTAGTGGAAAGAGAGATACTAAAACCCAATGGCATGATTCTTACGACCGGTCCGACCGGCTCTGGTAAGACAACGACGCTCTACGCGTTCCTGCGTAAAGTGCACGTGCCTGGCGTAAAGATTATTACCATTGAAGACCCTGTTGAATACCATCTTGAAGGAATTACTCAAACACAGGTAGAGGTTGAGAAAAAATACACCTTCGCGAATGGACTCCGCTCCGCTTTGAGGCAAGACCCGGATGTGATAATGGTCGGTGAAATTAGAGACGCGGAAACTGCCAGTATCGCCATAAACGCATCGCTTACGGGACACTTAGTTTTCTCGACTCTCCACACAAATAACGCCGCCGGCACATTTCCTCGCCTTGTTGATCTTGGTGTAAACCCGAAAATTATTGTTTCCGCGATTACAATAGCAATGGCTCAGCGCCTCGTCCGGAAACTTTGCAAAATATGCCGGGAGGAGAAGCCGATTCCGGAAATAGACGAAAAACGCATAGAAGCGGTTCTTAAAACAATGCCGAAAATCATTCCTATTCCCCAAAAAGAAAAGTATTGGACCGCTAAAGGGTGCGATAAGTGCAATAATATCGGCTATGTAGGCCGAACTGGCGTGTATGAGGCTATTCTTGCTGACAGCTTTATTGAAAAAATCGTCCGAGAAAACCCGAGCGAACGCGAAATTGCGGCAGTCGCGGCTATGCAAGGCATCCCGAATATGCAACAGGATGGAATCCTGAAAGTGCTAACCGGAGTAACTTCACTCCAAGAGCTAGAGCGCGTGATTAATCTCGAATAATCACCGTAATGGTAACTTGTAACTGAATAACTGTGACAAAGAGAGATTTGTTTTTCGTTTCATGCTGTCCCGTTCCAGTTACCGGTCACTGGTTCCTGTTGACTCTTTTTAGTTTGAATGACGCGCTGTGATTCTGCGGTTGCGCGCTTCGATAAGGAGCGTAGGATGAGTTTAGAATCTTTTTAAATTCGAATAAGCGACATCCGCCAGGACGAATACATCCATTCGGACTGGTTCGTAGTGTCGCAATCCGCTTTTGGCGGATGTCATCGTTCTAGAAAGGAATCTCTAAGCAATCAAACTTTTAATACGTGTACTAAAAGTTAACATGGAACCTAAGGAATGCTGCAGAGGGAATCGTCGAAACGAAGTTCCAAAGCGTCCTCGGTAAAATGTTTGAAACCCGCCGAAACGGGCTGATCGCTTAGAGATTTCTGTCCGGAACCGAACTCTACGGACCAAAACGGTGACGAGGTGCTTCCTTTCTTTATACAAAACACCATAGGTTTCTTGTTCCTACGGTGTCAGCAGTCTAGCACATAAATAATTTCATGTCAACCGACTTTCCTTGACTGTCCTACACTAGTGGGAATCTGGACTGATGGGCTTGCTTGGTTTCTCGTGTCCTCAAAAAATGCCTCTGTAGAGGCTTTTTATTGTGTTTTGCTCCGCGTTGTACATTCCGGCTCTTAAGCCGTACAATTGGGCGACAGTAGTAGGTAGTAGTAGTCTACGACTATCTACGATCTACGACTATCTTCGATATGCAACAGAAAACAGCAAAGAAAAAACCGGAGTCGTCCGTTGTTTCTGAAGGAAAAGACGTGTTTTTGGACCAAGCTCTGCGACCTTCAAGGTGGGACGATTACATTGGACAGGAAAACATCAAAGAAAACCTGCGAATCCTTCTATTGGCGGCGAAGGAGCGTGAACACGCTCCAGAGCATCTCCTATTTTACGGACCTCCCGGGCTCGGAAAGACCACGTTAGCGCATCTTATAGCCAAAGAGATGAACGCGCAGATTAAAATTACCTCTGGCCCCGCTATTGAACGCGTTGGCGACCTTGCGTCTATTCTAACCAACCTTTCATCCGGGGATATACTCTTTATAGACGAGGTGCATCGCCTATCGAAACAGATTGAAGAGATTCTTTATCCTGCCATGGAATCGGGGCGTCTTGATATCATTATCGGCAAGGGACCAAGTGCGCGCACAGTACAGCTAGACCTTCCGCCGTTTACGCTTATTGCCGCGACGACGCGCATCGCGATGCTTTCTTCCCCTTTGCGCTCGCGATTTTCCGGCGGAACGTTTCGTTTGGAATACTACACAGAGGCTGAAATCGAGAAAATCCTTAAGCGTTCGGCAAAAATCCTCGGCATAGATTCGAAAGACGGGGCGCTTAAGGAAATCTCGATCCGTAGCCGCTTCACTCCCCGCACCGCGAACTATCTTTTGAAACGCGCGCGAGATTTTGCTCAGGTCAAAAAGAGCGCGCTCTCGAAAGAATCGGTGGTTGACGCGCTGAAGCTCCTCGGTGTTGACGAGCTCGGTCTTCACCCATCTGACCGTTCTCTTCTTACCGTACTTATTGAAAAATTCGGAGGGGGGCCGGTGGGCCTTAACACGCTCGGCGCCGCGCTCTCCGAAGAGGAGGCGACCATTGAGGAAGTACACGAGCCATACCTCATCCAGCTCGGTCTTTTGGAGCGTACGCCTCGCGGCCGCCGTGTTACGCCGGAAGCATACGAGCATCTCAAAGGCTTCCGCCAGACGTTGATATAACAGAAGGTGTCCTCCACTGCCCAAGAAAAACTTTTGTAATCGACTTTTTTGTGATATTGTATTTTTATGAAAAGGACAAAAGGGAAAATTAGCCTTGATTTAAAAAGAAAGCTCCCTGTTCTCATTGAGAAAGATGAGGATGGTTTTTATGTTGTTGAATGTCCGGTGTTCAGTGGCTGTGTAACGCAAGGAAAAACTATTGATGAGGCATTAAAAAACATTCGCGAAGTAATTGAGCTCTGCCTTGAAGAAAAAAATAACCAGCAGGCGCTACGTTGGTATCGTCCGGTTGAAATAGGGTTACATACGGTATCAATTTAGACATGCCTCAATTACCGCTTCTGTCGGGTAAAGAAATTAGGCGTGCTTTTGAGAAAATAGGATACACTTTTTCGCATCAGCGAGGAAGTCATATGCGATTACATCACGGAAACCGACCTCCAATCACTGTGCCAAACTATCCTGTTGTTGGCCGCGGGCTTTTGCGAAAAATCATTCGTGACGCAAAACTTCCGCCTGAAGGATTTCTGCAACTGCTCAAGTAATAATTCTTAAAAACAAAAACGAAAAAGCCAAGAGTTGCTCTGGGCTTTTGATGAAAATCTTTTGTGTAGAGATCTTGGCCTAAAAAAACCGCCACAAAGCTACGGACCGCCTTGACTGAAATTATGCGGGCTAGAAAGCGGTGTTTAGAGGAGAGAGATTTGCGCTTCTTCTCGCTTGCGCGGTCAGAAACGATCTAACTCACACTGCTTCCTTGCCCGGCCTATCCAGTACCGAACAAAGTTCTGGCACTGGGACTCCGTCAAATGATCCGTAGCCCTGTGGAGACTTCTAGGTTTTCAGAAGGTTAACTCTATGAATCCGTAATCTCTAACATTATGGACTCAACAAGGTGGACGAGCTCCCGCACAAGCTCATCCGGTTTGAAAGTGAATCCGTTGCGGCGGATGTATCACTGCGGCAAAAAGCCGCCGAACGCCGACTGGTCATGGACGACCAGAGCGGCGCGAATCTCATCCGGAAGTGACTCAATGATCTTGAGCGCTCATGGCGTCAGCGCGTCCACGCGGATTTTGGTACCACCATTCGGCGGATAGCCGCTTCCATCGCCGCCCGGCCAAAACCTTGTCCACGAAACTGCGGCAAGGTGTAAAGGCCGACGTAACTCTCCACACCTCACGAAAAACCCTTGATTCACATTGTGAAATCTGACCATGGTTGTCATTCCTGCGAAAGCAGGAATCCAGAAGAAATGGCTGTAACACTGGATTCCCGCCTGCGCGGGAATGACAGAGGGTGTGGACAGTTACAGGCCGACAATCGTCGGCTCGCCAGAGCCTGCTTCGCCCTCGGGAGCAATGCTTGCGATTGCGACGAGTGCGTTGTCTTCAAAAACCACCACCGCCTCGTCACAGCAATTCCCGCGGTCGCCCGCGAAGAGCATGCCGAACCAAACCATAAAATTCGGCTCGCGTTCTCCCGCTGCGTAAAGCGCGCGGCTGGCTTCTTCCAACGAAAAAGGCAACTTACGAATCCCTTTAATCCAAAGAGGTGCGTGAGTTGCCTTTCTACTTGCTACTACATAGACGAAAATGCTCTATGTATAGTGTGGCAGACTCTCTCCTCTAAAGATTGTCTTTATATTTTATTTGAAGGTGCTATTCCGTTACTGCTGGAGGCTGAAGCTTACGCCAAAATGATAGCATGCCCAATATATCCTGTCAAGCACATCTTAATTATCTTTTGTCTAGTCGCGAAATACCCTTATTTTGAGTCATTATTTATGTATGCCTGAAAATCCAATTGTCTTTGCTCCAAGAAGCTGTAAGCTACACTTATATTTTTCACTAAACGCTATACGCTAATCGCTAAACGCCTTCTCGCTATGTCCGGGCATAATCGTTGGACCCAAATAAAAAGACAGAAGGAAAGGACTGATGCCGTAAAAGGTGGGATTTTTTCAAAGTATGCCAAACTCATCACGAACGAAGCACGTGTGGCCAAAGGAAATAAAGACGCGCCGGCGCTTCGTGCCGCGATTGAGCGGGCACGGAAGGAGAACATGCCAAACGACAACATAGAGCGCGCGATTAAGAAAGCGACGGAAGGAGGAGGCGCGCTGGAAGCGATTATGTATGAAGGTTACGGTCCCGGAGGCACTGCTTTGCTTATTGAGGTGCTTACCGACAGTCGGAATCGCTCCGCGGGGGAGATAAAGCATCTCCTTGCCGAGAACGGGGGCAATCTTGCCTCTCCCGGCGCGGCGGCATGGGCTTTTGAGAGACTCGATGCGAATCTACAAATAAAAGACGCGAATGCCACGAATAATGAAAGATGGAGAGCGACTACAACTGTGTCCATTGAAGATGCCGACATTGAAAAGTTAGACAAACTCGTAGAAGTGCTGGAAGCGAATGAAGATGTGCAGGAAGTTTTTACAAATGCAGAGTAAGTGGTATAACGCAAAACGTGCAGCGCGTAACAGGAGAATACGGGGTGTAACGCAAACCGTATAACATGTAGCGGAATAAAAAGATAACCCAAAACAAATATGGGAGAAAAGGATTTTCATGGACAGCTCAAGGAATTACTGGATGAATATGTCCAGAAAGTATACACACGCACCAAAAAATTCCCGAGAGAAGAGATATTCGGTGTAACTTCACAGTTACGACGAGCGGCTTTGTCGGTGGTTCTCAATTATATAGAAGGATACGCCCGACAGCGAAAGGAGGTGCTTCGCAACTTTATTGAGATTTCATATGGCTCTCTTAAAGAAAGTAACTACTTAATCTACTTCTCGCGTACTCAGCAGTATTTGAATGAAGCGGAGCATAAGGAACTTTCCGTACTTGGTGACCGAATCGGCAAAATGCTCTGGGGAATTTTAGCGGGGTTAAAACAGAAGTAATCTTTTGCCGTTATACGCTTCACGTTACACGTTATGCGCATCCTCGCGATAGATCCTGGCTACGAACGACTCGGCATCGCCGTTCTTGAGAAGCTGCCAAAACAAAAGGAAATGCTTCTCTACTCCGCCTGCGTCCAAACGATGAAGGGGCTTTCGCACGCGCGGCGTCTTTTGAAAATCGCCAGCGAACTGCGAAAAGTAATAGATGAATTCAACCCGGAAGCGGCCGCGATTGAAACATTGTTCTTCACAACAAACCAGAAAACTGTTATGTCCGTGGCCGAGGCTCGAGGCGCGATTTTGGTTGAAATTGCCAGAGCAAAACTACCTGTTTATGAATACACGCCGCTCCAGATAAAGATTGCGGTCACTGGCTACGGGCGAAGCGACAAGCGACAGGTTGCCGAGATGGTGAAAAAGCTCGTCGCGCTTCCCCTATCAAAGCGTCTTGATGACGAATATGACGCGATAGCGGTGGGGCTGACGTGTCTTGCGTCAGTTCATCACCGACAACCTACCACCAACCACGAGACCGATTAAGTCTTTTCTCCGTTGTAGGTTGCCGGTAGTCGGTTGTGGGTTAATTTGGCTATCCACAGCTTTGGTTGCTTGCAAAAGTTTTACAGTATTGGTACATTCGGAGACGCTAGCGTTATGTATTAGCATTTTTAAGTAAAAATATGGATGAAGACGTAGTAATTCCTGGGCCGGCTGCCGATGGCGTGGAGGGCGAAGAAGAAAAAGAGCTTGACCCAGATGTGCTTGAGGACACATTCGATGACATAGACCCACTCTAAACAAAAACCGCCCCTTGGGGCGGTTTTTGTTAAAGATTAAGGATGAAAGATTAAGGATTCTGTTTTACTTTGAATAACGAAATGCAATTTGAAAGGTAAAACGAACAATCACAGATGTCTGTGGCTTTTGTGAAAACAACACTCAACACTAACGATTCAAGAACGAAACAACGAAGAAACCTTTTTGATAATTGATTACGCGAGCAGATGCGCCGCAATCGCGGCAAGGTAATGCGTGAGGTAACCGTCAACGGAACGAGGAAACGACGTGACGAGGCCATAACAGACTTTGAGCATGCGGAAGTGTATCTCCACCCGCATACGCAGATTGAGGAGCGCAACCTGCACAAAGGTGGCGAGCTTTTTCATGTTCGCACGAACGGCGGTAATGAGGAGGCGCTCACCTTCGATGCAGAAGTCCTGCGCAAGCTCCTTTGAGACATACCCCGCATCGGCGACAAAGAGGCCACGCAGTTTCTCATTCATCCTGCGGAATATGGCGCGGTCGTCAGCGTTACCTGGGGTGAGGCGAAGCGCCAGCACCCGCCCCTCCGCATCAGCAGAAAGGTGAAGCTTGAGGCCATAGAACCAGCCTTTGGAGCTTTTCGACCATTCAGCACACCCTCGCATAGTGCGATGATACCTCGCGTTTTTCGGGAGACAGACGGGAAGCTCGGTCGAGTCGGTGAACTTGATGACATGCGCCTCCTTTCCAAGTATCCGCATGATTGCCCCAATCAGGGCGGCTAGATATTTCTCCGCGCGGTTCACGGCATCCACGAACTTCTGATACGAGAGCGGGGGTTCCAAGATGTCATAGAGGGATTTTATTGTGGCAATGTTCTGTCTCTGCTTGAAGACGGCGCAGGTGACGGCTTCGGAGTTAGTGAGGATTGGTTTCCGACCTTTGGAGTGTTCGCGTTCCTTGAATTGGAGTGCGCTGAAGAACTGTGTTACGATAGTGTTGAGGTTGTGATAGATTGTTATTCCAGTGAGTAACATACAAGCGGCTCCCGTTAGGGAGCCGCTTGTAGTGTATCACCTAATCGTGGTCTGGTGCATTTCGTTATTCACAGTGTTTTATTTCTATAAACCGGTGCTTGCCGATGCGGTACTTGCCCGCTTGTGGATTGGTCAAGAATGTTTCCACTACTTTTTGATTGGTATCAAGATTTGTGATTGCTCCTTCGCCTATGAGCCGGCGAAGTTCTCCCTTGGAGCTCACCACCTCTTTTGCTACAAGTACGTCTGAAATAGTCTGCCCCGCCAAATGTATGTCCACAAACTCTTGCGGTTTTTTTTCCTGAAAAGTCTTCACAAAACTTTCTTCGGCCTCTTTTGATTTCTCCCCTCCATGACAGAGTGCGACAATTTCACGCGCTAAACGCATCTTGAGCTCTTTGGGATTCTCTCCATCCTCAAGTCTTTGCTTTACCAAAGTAATCTCCGTCAGGGAAATAGCGGTGCACAGCTCAAAACCCGGGAGTATCATGGCATCAGACCAACTCATAACTTTGCCGTAGATATCCGCCGGAGTGTCTTCAAGTGTTACCATGTTGTCTTCGGTCTTCCCCATCTTCTTCCCTGACGGATCTACGAGAAGCCTCATCGCAATGACAAACTTTTCTTTGTTCTTCATTTTACGCATAAGCGTCCGTCCCGCTAGCATATTGAATGTTTGATCATTGCCCCCGATTTGGATATCAACACCCATAGTTACTGCGTCATAGGCTTGAAACACGGGGTAGAGAAGTTCATTCGCGTGCACTTCTTTGCCGCGCTTAAGCCGCTCCTGAAACATATCGCGCTCAAGGAGTTGCGAGGTGGTGAAGTACGAGGCTATGTTGAGCATGTCGACAGGTTTAAGTTTGTTGCTCCATACTTGGTTATCCAAAAAACGAATGTTGTCCTTTTTTAAATCCAAAATCTTACCGACCAGTTTTTTATAATTGACGGCGTTTTTTTTAATTCGTTCTGGGGTGAGCGGCTGTCGCGCGGCCAATTTGTCTGTCGGGTCTCCGATTTGCGCAGTAAAGCCGCCATACAAAATGATAACTTCGTGACCGAGGTCCTGAAACATTCGTAGCTTGAGAAGATTGAGCGCATGTCCGAGATGGAGCGTGTCTCCCGTCGGGTCGATGCCGTAGTATATCGAGAGCCGTTCCCCTGCTTTGAGTTTTGCCTCAAGTGCCTCTTTAGACGGATATATACGCCCCACTCCGCGTATAAGAAGTTCGCGTATTTTTGCGTCATCAACAAGCACTTTTTGAGTTTTCCTAAAAAAGGACATGGGTATACGGTAGCATACCTCGGGTGAATAATGAATTGGGAATTATGAATTAGGGTTGGGAAACCAAAATTGGCCTTTCCATAATTCAAGATTCATACTTCATAATTCCAGTTTAGTTATGCTACTATCTTCCCATGCCACACCAGAAAAAACATCACCACATTATTCGTATCGTTTTTCTGCTCACGCTCTCCCTCGGGCTTCTTGGAGCGGGATTTTTTGTTCTATGGGTATCATCGTGGGAGCTTCCAAGTTTATCTGAATTTGAAACTCGAAAGGTGAGCGAATCAACAAAGATTTACGACCGCACCGGTGAAGTGGTTCTCTACGACCTGCACCGTAGTGCGCAACGCACCATAGTTCCGTATGGCGAAATATCCAGCAACGTCAAAAACGCGACTGTGGCGATTGAGGACAGCGAATTTTGGCAACACAACGGCATCAGAGTGAAGGCGATTCTCCGCGCCGTACTCACTAATCTGTTCGAGGGGAATCTTTTGGGCGGACAGGGTGGTTCCACGATTACGCAACAGGTTGTAAAGAATTCACTGCTCACGAACGAGAAGAAAGTTTCTCGCAAGCTAAAAGAGTGGGCGCTGGCTCTCCGCCTTGAAAAGGTTTTTGATAAGGAAACTATTTTGTCGCTGTATCTAAATGAGATTCCGTACGGCGGAACGCTCTACGGTATTGAGGAAGCATCACAGGCTTTTTTGGGAAAGAGCTCGAGCGAGCTTACGATTGTCGAGGCGGCTTACATGGCGGCTCTCCCAAACGCTCCTACTTATTTCTCGCCGTACGGCAATCATAGGGACGAACTCGAGGAGCGCAAAAATCTGGTCCTCCGCCGCATGGAAGAGCTTGCCTTCATTACAAAAGAAGAATACGAAACGGCAAAAAAGGAAATTATCTGCGCCACTGCCTCTGTAGACGCCGAAAATTCCGCCTTAAAGCCTCCAACGGCAAAAACGCCGAAGGACGATGGAAAGCCGGCATGCGCCTCTTTCTTTAAGCCAAACAACGAAGTTGGCATTCTTGCCCCTCATTTTGTCGTATTCATCCGACAGTATCTTGAAGAAAAATACGGGCGCGAAGCGCTTGAAGAAAACGGTTTTAGGGTGATTACGACGCTTGATTATGAGCTTCAAAAAATCGCGGAGGAAATAGTAAAAAAATACGCGCTGGAGAACAAGGAAAAATTCGACGCTGAAAACGCCGCCCTTACCGCAATTGACCCTACGACCGGTCAAATACTGGTTATGGTTGGCTCCCGCGACTATTTCGACAAGGGGATTGACGGTAACTTTAACGTCGCGATAGCGCATCGCCAGCCCGGGTCGGCGTTCAAGCCGTTTGTGTACGCGACTGCGTTTGAAAAGGGATTTACCCCAGACACCATAGTTTTTGACCTGCCAATAGAATTTTCAACTGAGTGCAATCCTGACGGCACTCCTAAAAAGCCGGAAAATGCCGATAAATGTTACAAGCCGGAGAATTATGACGGCAAATACCGAGGTCCTATAACTTTCCGCGACGCTCTTGCTCAATCGGTGAATGTGCCTGCTATCCAAGTCCTGTATCTTGCTGGCCTCAAAGATTCTCTTCGCCTTGCCAAGAACATGGGACTCTCCACGCTAGAAAATACCGACAGATATGGCCTTACTTTAGTTCTTGGCGGCGGAGAGGTAAAACTGCTCGAGCTAATCGGAGCTTACGGGGTATTCGCCTCCGGGGGGGTTTTCCGTGAGCAAAGCGGCATTCTTCGTATTGAGGATAAGAATGGTAATTTGATTGAGGAATGGCGGGGCAAGGAAGAGCAAGTGCTCCAAAAGGAAACGGCTCTCACAATCACAGATATCCTTTCTGACAATAAAGCGAGGACGCCCGCGTTTGGAGAGAACTCTCCACTCTACTTCCCGGGGCGCGATGTGGCCGCAAAAACCGGCACTACCAATGATTTTCGCGACGCGTGGATAGTGGGCTATACTACCAATCTTGTGGTTGGGGCTTGGGCGGGCAACAATGACAATAGGGCGATGCATAAGGTGGCGGCTTATATTGTCGCGCCAATGTGGAACGCCTTTATGAATAAAGCGCTCCAGCGTATAAAGCCCGGGGTTTTCCAAAAGCCCGCGGAAAAAAATAACGCTTCGCTTCCGCCGATACTCCGCGGTATTTGGCGGGGAGGAAAAACATATTTCGTGGATAAGCTGTCGGAGAAACGAGCCACGGAGTTCACTCCTCCAGAATTACGCGAGGAGCGCGCGATTCGAGAGGTCCATTCAACCCTTTATTGGATAGATAAAGCTAATCCCACCGCTTTTAGAACTACACCTCCGCAAGAAGACCCCCAGTTCGAACGTTGGGAATACGCGGTGCGCAAATGGGCAGGCGAACAAGGGTTTCAGGATGAAGCAGAAGCTTCTGTTCCGGTTGAAGCCGACGACCTGCACCGACCTGAATTCGCCCCTCAAATTTCTATAACTAACCCTGTATCGGGTTCTATTCTGGGGAAAAACGACAAAAAGATAGTGCAAATTGCCGTGTCGTCTCGTTTCCCCGTGTCGCGAGTCCACTTTTTTGTAAACAACCTCTTTATCGGTTCAAGTTCACGCGAACCGTGGCAGCTTTCTTTTTTGCCTGCGGAGATTGCGTCTGCGCTTATTCCGGAAAACGAGCTTACGGTTGTTGCGTACGATATTTTTCAAAACAAGGGGCGGGCTTCGGTGAAGTTTGGTGTTACCGACTAACATCTTCACAGAAGATTAATTTCGAATTTCGAATACCTAATCTCGAAAAATGTCGAATACCAAAAAAGAAAGTGAAAAGAAAATTGCTTTTTCATTTACTTTGGTATTTGTTGCGTTTTAAGTATTTTTTCGATATTCGAAATTAGATATTCGATATTTTAATTTAGCGGTTCATCGGCATCACCATGTACCGGAATGATTTATCTCCTACTCCACCAATGAGAAGCGGGCGGTTGTCGCCGCTCCACCTAAAAGCCATGCTGTCCGCCGAAATTGCTGGCAGGCAGTCCGCTATATAGCGATAATTAAAATTACTCTGGACTGTTTCTCCTGACAAAGCCGCGTGAACTGATGATTTACTTTCCCCAAGCTCGCCACTTCGAGCCGAAAGCTCAAAAAGCTTTTTTTTCTGGTCTAAATGGATATGTAGCTGATTGAATCGGTCCGAGAATAGCGCTGTAAGCTTGAGCGCCCCTAAAAGGTCTTCTTTGAGAACCACCGCCTCAGCCACAGAGTCTTTTGGAATAATCTGTTTATAGTCGGGAAAAGAACCCTCTATGAGTCTTGAGGTGAAGAGTAGGTTGTTCCCCTCGATTGAAAGCTGCCCCTTGGCCACGAAGACCCGTATTTCGTCTTTCTCCTCCTCTAGCATGCGGATAATTTCCGCCACGTTCTTAATTGGTACGAGAACTGGCTGGAATGCTGTGGCTGTTTTTTTAAACTGGATTCTTTTTTCCGCAAGTCTGAAAGAGTCGGTTGCGGCGAATACAAACTCTTCGTTATCGTGATAGAGAAACACACTGGAGAGCTCTGGCTTCAGATTTCCGAGCGCTCCCGCGTAATATACAGACTTAAATCCCTTAAGGAGCATCTGCGGGTCTATGGAGAAAAATGAACCCTCGGCTTTTGGGATAGTTGGGAAATCATCACTGCTTGCACCGTTAATAATGGCTTTATTCCCTTCTGTTGAAATAGTAAGTTTGTTGTCTGAGGCGTCCAAAATCACACTCCGCGCGCCACCCAAGTTTGAAATAAAGGAAGAGAAAACCACAGCCGGGACAGCCACAGACCCCTCTTTGTCTACTTTTGCGGGAATAGTATATTCCCCCCCCATATCAAGGTTGGTGGCACGCACAACAAGAGACCCGTGCTTGGCCGTAAGAAGAACATGCGAAAGAATTGGAAGTGAAAGATGTTTAGAAGACAATCTTTGCGCTTTTCCCACCACTATTTGAAGTTTATCTTTAATAACTTCTATTTTCATTAGATTGTGGGTGTTTATGAGTAAATCAAGTGGTTGTGTTTATCTATAAATTGTTGTTTTGCAAAGTATTCTTTGTTTTTATTTTTATAATATTGAATATTGATGATGATGAGTGTGGATAAGTTGATAAAGTGATTTTCCTTTGTCGTGTAGTGATTTTTTGGCGGAATAGACATTGGTTGTAATGTTTATGGCGACGCAGAAGATTTCACCTTGTTCTTTTTTGATTTAGTTTCCCACAATTTATTCACCGTCTTGCGCCCGCGTTATTCACAGGATATAAGGCGACGTGTTTTTACAGCAACGCGCGAATCTGGTTTATTTCCTGAAGAAGATTCGGGTCTTCCAAAATCTCGTTTCTGATTTTTTCGCACGAGTGTATGACAGTCGTGTGGTCCCTCCCCCCGAGTTTCTGCCCGATAAGCGGAAATGAAAAGCGGCAGTCTTCTCGAAGAATATACATCACAAGCTGTCTTGGCTTTACCACCTCCTTCCTGCGAGTCTTTTCGTAGATGTGGTTTTCGTCAATGCTGTAAAAGTCCGCTATGACTTTCGTAATTTCCTTTGCGGATAAGGCTTTTTTGGGCTTGCTGGTATTTTTTAGAATCTCCTTAATCTCTAAAAGGCCAAGTTCCCCCCCCTTCACCTCCGTCTTCATCATAATTGAATTTAGCATTCCTTCAAGTTCGCGTATGTTTCCCTCAAGAGCCGCTGATATGTATTCGGCCGCGTCGTCAGCAAGCTTAAGCTTCATAAGGCGAGCCTTAGCCTTCAAAATTGATACGCGCGACTCTCTGTCTGGAGGAGGAATATCCACCGTCATACCCGCGGCGAATCTAGATTTGAGGCGCTCCTCGAGTCCTTGGATGTAATTTGGGTGCCGGTCCGAAGAAAAGATAATTTGCTTATTGTGCGCGTACAGTTCATTGAACAAATGGAATAGTTCCTCCTGGCTTCTCTCCTTTTCCGAGAAAAATTGTATGTCGTCCATGATGACACAGTCGTACTGGCGGTATTTCTCCTTAAATTGAGTGATGCGGTTATTTTGCATGGCACTCAAGAATTCCTGCGAGAATTTTTCAGACGTCATGTAAAAAATACGGTAGTTTGGGAATAGAGTTCTAATTTTATTTCCTATCGCCTGAATAAGGTGCGTTTTGCCGTGTCCAGTTGACCCATACACAAAAAGAGGGTTATATGTAATCCCAGGGCTTTTGATTATTGCCAAAGCGGCTGCGTGCGCCAGTTCGTTAAACGGCCCGACAATAAAAGAGTCGAAAGTATAGCGCGGGTTAAGGTTGGTTTCCTTATCCACGTAATAATCTTGAATTGGAAGTTCGGAAGTAAGCGAAGAAGAATCCACTTGGACGGCTAACGGCTCCCTTTTACGCACATCTTCTTTGGTAACTGTATATTCGAGCGCTCTGATTTGTTCAGAAATATTGCGGAGAGAACGCAGTATAAACTTATGATATTTGTTTAGAAGCCAATCCTTTACGAAAGTATTCGGCACCGAAAGATAAACTATCCCCTCCTCAATACGGGCTATAGAGGTATCCTTAAACCATGTCGTAAAATTAGCCTTGGAAACCGAGAGTTCTATTTCCAAGAGGGCGCCCTCCCACAGTTTTTTAATATCATTCATTGGTTAGGGAATTAGCTGTTTAGCTAGTCTGCGACTACAGGTTACTAGCTTATTAGCGTACCGTCTCCTTCCTAGAAAGCTAACTAGCTAAAAAGCTAGCAAGCTAATTGAGTCGATACTAGTATATACTGATAACGAAAATACAAAACTTGTAAAAAACACGACCTTATGTTAATAATGTGGGGACAGATTGGGGACAATCGCGAATCGTGTAACGTGTAACGCAAGAGTTTTCAGAATTAGGAGATTCTTCGCTACACGCTACACGCTACACGTCTATGAGCTTCACTTACAAACCAAAAAGAAAAAAACGAGCGAGAACGCATGGATTTCTCTCTCGCATGGCCACACCTGGGGGGCGGAGAGCGCTCTCCCGCAGGCGGGGAAAGGGCAGAAAAAAACTTACAGTAAGCCGACAAAGAGCTTCTTAGCTTTCTAGCTAATTAGCTTGTTAGTAAGAAAAGTCCTACCTTCTGTACTGGGTATCTTTCTCTTTACTTTCCTAAAAAGCTAGCAAGCTAAATAGTTAATCAGTTGTTCCCATGTTGCCAAAAGCCAAACGGCTAACAACCAAGGACTTCAAACAGTTTCAGCGCACGTTTTTCGTGCACACCCCAAGGCTCACACTCCGCTGCATACGAGTTCCTGTCGGCAAAGAAAAATTTGCCGTCATTGTGTCTGCATCCACCTACAAAAAAGCGGTTGACCGAAATCTTCTTCGGCGAAGGATGTATCATATTATCGCAAAACATCCTTTCCAACCTCAAAAGACGCTTACCGTAACCCTTAAAAAAGGAGCCCTCGACATTACATTCAAAGAATTAGAACAAGAGTTTCTCATGGCGGTAAAACAAGCCGTTCGCCGTTTGTAGTTGCGAAGGCCCAAAACACAAACCGCACAAAAAACCAAACAAGGCACAGACTTTTTCAAAGCACAAACCAAATATGCAGTCCGTTTGGATTTTTGTGAACTGTGTTTTGGTGTTTTTGTTTGGCCTTTGGATACTGTGCTTTGGTATGTCTGTCTGAACTTTGTGCTTTCCTCATTTTGGGCTAGAATGAGGGCATGCTCGCGCTTCTTAAAACCGTTTTCTATGTCCCGCTCTACAACGGGCTTATTTTTTTGATTAGCCTTCTGCCCGGACACTCCGTGGGGGCGGCGGTTATCCTGCTTACCTGCATTGTGAAGCTCCTCCTCTCCCCTCTTTCCCACAAAGCGGCTAAGTTTCAGCTTGAGATGAAAGCGCACGAAGGAGACCTTAACCGCATCAAGGAAAAGTACAAAAACGACAAACAGGCGCAAGGAAAGGCGATTCTGGAGTTCTATCGCGAGAAGAAAGTCAACCCGTTTGCCGCGATTATTCCCCTCTTCATCCAAATTCCGATTGTCATCGCGTTATATTATGTATTTTACAAGGGCGGGTTACCTTCCGTGGACGCTTCACTCCTGTACTCGTTCGTGCCGTCGCCCTCTCCCGACATGCACTTCTTCGGCATCAATATCCTTGAAAAAAGCCTGCTCCTCGCGGTTCTCGCCGGTGTCGCCCAGCTTTTGCAGGGCCATTTCGCCATGCCTCCCGCTCCCGCAAAAACCGACACGCCGTCGCTAGGAAACGACCTCGCGCGCGGCATGCATTTGCAAATGAAATATATTTTGCCGATATTTATGGCCTTCGTTGCCTATGCCGTCTCCGGCGCAGTTGCGCTTTATTTTATAACCAGTAGTCTGTTTACCATCGCGCAGGAGATTATTGTGCGGAGGTCATTAGCGAAAACGCAGCAGAATGTTCCGCAGTCGTGACAAAATTCGAAGCACGAAGCATCTTCTTAAAACACAAAGCACAGTATCCAAAATGCCAAACAAAACACAGTTCACAAACAAGGCAAAGTATAGACGGGATGTTTGATAGGTTTGGAATATTTGTGTTTTGTTTGGGTTTTTGTCGGTTTGTGTTTTGGAAGTTTCGCAAGATATTGTTTCGGATTTCGATATTCGGATTTAGGATTTTATAAAACTATGGATTCAAACGACATAAAAGAGCTTATAATCGGCCTGCTAAAACACATGAATGTGGGCGTTGATAGCATAGAAACCAAACACTCCGACGGGCGGGAATGTTTTTCCGTGAAGACGCCGGATTCGCACATGCTCATAGGGACAAAAGGAGCAAATCTCTTCGCGCTGAATCACATAGTTAAGAAGATTGTGTCATCCAAAAACGCCGCGAAGAAAGCAACGGCCGGAAGTTCTGCTGAAACGGTTTCTCAAAGCGCGGGCGAAAAAGAAATGTCGTTTTTCATTGACGTGAACGGCTATCAGGAAACGGCTGCCGAGAACATCAAGAATTTGGCCAAAGTCATGGGCGATAGGGCGCGCTCTTTCAAAACAAGTGTTGAACTTGAACCAATGTCGAGCTATGACCGCATGGTAATACACTCTTACCTTCAGGAATCCACCGACCTCAAAACCGAATCAATAGGCGAAGGAGAACGACGAAGAGTGGTGATTAAGTACATCGGGGACAGCGTGTAACGTGTATCGTGAAGCGTGTAACGAAAAACTATTTCTTCTTAAGTCCCATCAGAATCCCCCAAAGCATTTTTCCAATTCTGTCTCCGAGCGCGGTAAGGTCTTTGCAGTCTGATTCGCTTAAGTATTGTTGAGTTTTTGAGAACCAAATTAAATAACCGCTTTCCTTGAGAGAGCCGTATGATATTTCGATAAAATTTCGCAACACTTCTTTTCGCTGTCTCGCGTATCCTTCAATGTAGTTTAAGACAACCGATAATGCGGCTCGCCGCAGTTGTGAGGTTACACCGAATATCTCTTCCATCGGGAACTTCTTAGTGCATATATATACTTTCTGTACGTACTCATTCATCAATTGTTTTAACTCCTCGTGGTAGGTTTTGTTTTCCATTGTGCGTTACCCGTTATACGCCAAGTCTTTTCTTCCGCTAACGCTACACGTTTTGCGTTATACGCCTTACGGCTTCATCTGCAAACTCCACAGCGTGCCGCTTTCTTTGTCCGTAAAGATGAGGAATTTTTCATCAGGACTTACCTCCGGGTTTATAAGGTCAATCGGGATTCCGCGCTTCCCGCTTATGTCAAGCACGCGATCCGTTACTCCAGACGAAGGAGTGATGCCCCATACTTCGTCTTCAAACGCGATAACTCCTTGGTACCACACGTCAGGGTATGTTCCCGGCGGAATTATCTTTGGAACGCCGCAGTAAAAGCTTTCCCCATTTTTGCTCCATACGCATTTTTCCGGAAATGTTGTAGTGCGAACGGTGCTATTTCTTCCAGTTGCTGTGTCTAGCATGTGGAGCGAAATGTTCGATTCACTGCTCGCCGAATACAGCGTCAGCGATTTAGCTGGGTTCATAAGAGCCGTGAGTCCGGGGATATTCCGTAGAACAAGCGTTCTCGCTCCGCTTAGAGGGTCAAGCGAAATGAGCATTCCTGAAGCAAAACCGGAGGGCTTTGATAAAATCGCGATTTTGTTTGCCGCCGGCCATGACACCAGCCATTCACGGACGGGAGATGCCCAAATCTTCGTTTTTCCGTTGCCGGAAAGGTCGCTCTGTATGCCGGATGCTCCGCCGTTCTCCCCTTGCAAATAGAAAACCTTCTTTCCATCCGGCGCTATCGCGGCGCTTGAAATATCTCGAGGCAAAAATACACCCTGAAGCTCGCCTTCTTTTCCTGACGATTCAGGAATGACTCGTGCCGAAAAGGACTCGATTATCTCGCTATTCTCGCGAACGTAGCGGGAAACAAGCTCGGTGCCTGTTTTGCTCCAAAGCGCTTCATAAACTTTCGGAATCGTAGTATTCGTAAGCCGTTTCTCTCCCTCTCCCGCCGCCCCGATTTCATATATATTTCCCGTGGCGCGTTCCTGATAGCGCACGACGGCCTCGCCGCTTTTTACTCCGAGCACGGCTCCTGCTATCGGCACTTTGGAAAGCTGGCGCAGTATCGGCTCAAATGGCCCCGCGACTTCTTCTGGGAGCGTTACCGGAGGTTTTTCCTCCGGAGCGATTTCATCTGTCGGTGGAGGGAATGTGCCACCCAAGTCGGGCGAAACCGGCTTCTTATTCCACAGAAAATACAAGAAAACACCAAGCGCTATAAGCAAGAGAACTACGGCGACAGCTATGATGGTTTTGGTTTTGCGGGACATTTGAAGAAGAAACTGAATAACTTATAACATGTGACTGAATAACTGAATCACAAGACACCTCTTAGCTTTCTTTTTCCTGTTGCTAGTATTGTATCACAAGTGCCTTCGGGCTCGCTCCGCAAGGGGCAAACAAGGAAAGCCGTTAAAGCAATGCTTTGGCGGTTTTTCTTATGCGCTCAAAAATCTCTTTTTGTTCGTTCCGGCGGGCGGATGAAAAGTGGGTCGCATGATCCCGTGTGATTTATAGAGTCATCACCTGTAATCCTGGAACTTTTTTGAAATCACGGACATTTCGAGTAACAAGAGGTGTGTTAGTAAAAAGCGCCGTTGCGGCGATTGATGCATCAGCAAATTTTATCCTTGTGTTAACACGAATACGAGCGGCGAGACGTGCGAGCGGTCGGTCAAGCGAAACAAAGACAAAATTTTCTTCCAGAAATTCTTCCATTGTCCTACGTTGGTCAGGCGTCCACGACGAGAAGGACAAAAACTCCGCCTCAACGGCGGCGGGGAGAATAAACGATACGCCTTGCTTCCGTATTTCATCAAGCGCGCGAACGATGGCCGTCTCACGATTCAAGTAGAGAATAATGATGTTGGTATCCAGCGTCATAGGTAGGACACATTATCTCCATTCCGAACGAATCTTTTTGACATGGCGTTCTAAATCACGGCGCTGTTTAGCGTCGCGAATAATACCTGCGGCTTTTATCCAACTGTCAGGAAGTATTTTTTGCGCGCTTGCCAGTCTATCCAAAAGACGCATAGCGCGATTGTCAGTTTTGGTTTTTGTTGCTTGATTCATATAGCGCAGTGTAGCAAAAAATTAGCGCAAAAACAATGTTTTGCATCCCCAGGTGACAATTACTTGCGCGAAATTGACACTACACAGGTGCAGTGTGTATAATTCGTTAATGAGTGGTCACCTTGTAAGAGAAACATATAAGAGAATCGATATTACGCTACCCCAAGAGACAGTGCGTTTACTAGAGCGCCTCTCTCCTCGGGGGAACCGGAGCGGTTTCGTTGACCGTGCGGTGCGCTTCTATGTACAAAAAACAAGCCACGGCAATCTTAGAAAATTGCTTCGCAAAGGGGCCGAGAAACACACCAAGCGGGACCTCTTTCTCGCAGAGGAATGGTTCAATCTCGAATAGGGCTACCGGATATGAAAAGGAACGCAAAAACAACTCCGAAACGCGGAGAAGTGTATATTGTGAATTTTGATCCTACCATCGGCTCGGAAGTCAAGAAGACGCGCCCGGCGCTTATTCTTCAAAACGATATCGGAAACCGATACAGTCCGGTAACTATTGTTGCCGCTCTGACCTCCCAATTTGATGAGCCTGTGTATCCAACCGAAGTGCTAATTGAGCCGCCTGAAGGAGGGTTGGAGAAACGCTCGGTGGTGCTACTTGGCCATATCCGTACCGTAGACAAAGTACGCTTACTTACCAAGCTTGGCTCGGTGTTACCTAGGACGATGACAAAAGTAAATCAAGCTATCGAAATCAGTTTGGGTCTCGCAATGTTTACCTGAACGCTGCCGAGATGTGTTTTTCGGTAAGTCCCGGGTAATACTCCGGTCCGGTAATTTCTTCAGTCGAGATTCCGGCTTCAAGGAGTTCCAGTACGGTATGCACCAAAACCCGCGTCCCCGAAAAGTGCGGCTGGCCGTGGCAAATGTTCGGGTCCACTGCGATATACCCTCGCGTTGTTTTCATGTTGCTATTGTATCACGAAGAGAGCAGGCGGCAAAACGCAGTTCATAGATACCAATCCGTCCATGATACGAATCTGCGAATACCTACGAATGGGAACACCCTGCGCTCCTGCGCAGGGTTATTCGGTGCGGCCAGGCACGGGCCTGACCTACCTGCGCCACGGACGACGCGGCAGGCAGGCGCCCCTGCGGTGCCGCTCTTAATCTTCACTAGTTTTCCTCCCTATCTACCAAAGTCCTTTTTCATTGCTGATTACGACAACGACCGCTATGCTGGTTTTGGTTCGGCGGGGCATGAAACTAGATTAGAATTTTGTGCCGCCATTAGCAATGCACGGTGTTTTAATGTCCGCAGGGACAGCATCGCACGTTAGAGGATGCTGAGTTTTTCTAAAAACTTCAGATTTTAACGCTTTGCAATGGTTGGCAATCAGCGCAATGTTGTTACAGGTCTGGGCCCACACCGTCTTCTCCCGGCTAGTTATCTCGGCTACGAGCAACGAGTTAGCAGCATCGGCCGCACTATTTTTTATAGTGGTCAACTCCTGGATTATTCGTCCTTGCTCTGCGCTAATTGCTTTGATTTGCTCGCTGACTTGTTTTTCAACTGCAATCCAGTCTTCAACTTCAAAGCCAAGAGCACTACTTTTTGGCGGCCTATCTAGAACTGCCTGCGCCACCCCTCTCTGTATTGATGTAATTCTGTCAGCTTCCATAGTTCTGAGTTGAGCAATTTGCGACGGCGAAAGCGGTGCAGTGTCAATCATTGTTTGAAATGCAGCGCGGGCCTTGGCTATCTCGGATGGCTCACCGCCTTGTGTGCCTTGTGTGATTTCTCTGATGCGGCGGTTAAACTCTTCCTCCGTAATCGCTAATTCAGAAAGTTTGGCAGTCTTGTTTTCAGCGCCTCGCACAGTCCCTTCACGCAGTAGTGCCGCGCGATCAGCTCGTTTTATTGCTAGCAGTCCGCTAACAATGTTGCGCTCTTCAAGGTGCTCGTCATCGTTTGGTATTCTTCCAAGTTCTGTCTGCAAATCTTCTATTTCCTTGTCAAGTCTTGCCAGTTCTCTATCTCGCCATTCGCCGTTTGCAACCTCTGCCTTCCTTAAAAGATCATGTTGATACTGCGACATTGCTATTACACTAAGCTCCCCACAGTCGGGCCTATCTCTCGCTTCTTGCGACGTCAGCTGGCTACATGTTCTGATGGTAACGCGCGGGAACTGGAGCGCGAGGTCAAGGTCGCGGCCGAGCGCGGGGTTAATCATGTTCATTAAGATGTAGGAGGAATAAACGATGACAAGTCCGCCGAGCGCGCGCAATATGATACCTTTACCTTCGCTGTGCCCGAGTATTGAATCGGTGAACATAAGCGTAAAACCGCCGCGCACAATAGAAACTACGGCAAAAAGCCCCGCCAAAACTATTCCAATGTTGTAAATTGTGCGAAGGTACTTTGGGAAACAGGTTGGGGCTTGGCATTCGGAAGTCCCTGCCCCAGGAGTCCGCTCGTCGAATGCTTTTGAGGTAAACTCGGAGCCCGGTACATCAATCGGCGCGAGCGGAACATAATTCACATTGGCAGCGTAAACAGGCGGCGGAGTTACCCACATTGCCGAGAGGACGGCCACAATGGCTAGAGTGTAGATGATAAATGCGTGCTTCATAGGTTCTAGCTTTTAGCTTCTAGTTTGGAGATAAGGACATGGAGCATCTTCATAACTTCGGTGAAGAGATCTTCCACCTCTCCGTACGAGAACATGGAAGTCTTTGTATGATTTGGCGATTGGCGCGCTCATAGTTATTTTCTTCTTACTAGAAGCTAAAACCTAGAAGCTAAAAGCTGGATTTATTGCTAGAAGCTAGAACCTAAAAGCTAGAAGCTACTCTTCTCTGGAAACTCAATTGTAAGTCTTTCCTCCGCGGTCTGGAATAATTTGTTCTCATCAGCGCTCCTCGCTTCAAGAAAAAGATTTGACTTTCCAGCGGTCTCTACGATACGGCGAAGCGTCAAGGCCGGGCCTCTTTCATTCGGGAGCTCCTGATAATTCAACTGCCAGTCATACAGGATGTCTTTATTCGACTTTGTGTCGGTTTCAAAATAAAACGGAAGTGCGCTAATGCGAGTCTCGTCTCCTTTCAGGAGAAAGTTTCCTATAAGCGCCTTCGAGAGAAGGAGGCCATAGAGCGGATGTTCCTCGTAGAAAAGCAGGCGTGGAGCGACAGGCACAATATCCACTGAAGCCTCCGCGGCCATAGTGCGGTCAGGACTCTCTACGAGGACCGAAATAGTCTTGGCTCTAATCGGCACACTGCCGCGGAAGACGAACAAGCTCTTTCCTTTTCCTGAAGAATCGCCTATCACATCATCCCCTTCTTTCCATGTGTAGATAAGAGATTCTGAAGACATAACTCTCCCTCCTCTCGTAAAGGACGGAACGGCCGCGACAAGCACCGTGCCCTGATACGGCATGAGCGCCTTTCCTTTGTAGAACGGCGGAGTGTAGCTTTCCGTTTGCCACAAGAGGTTGACCTCCGCCGGGCGGAATGAGATGCTCGCTGAATAAACACTGCCATTTTCTCCAAGCGCCGCGACGCGGATTTCCATAAACTCTCCCGCACGCGAGGCGACAGTTTCAAGACTTTTTTCACCGACCCCGGCCTTCACGAGCTTGTTGTTTATAAACCAACGCATATCCGCGCGGTTGAGGTCTATATTGTAACTCTCCACGGACACGACTATCGCGTCTCCAGGCCGAGGATGCTCTGGAAATACCATCATGGAAAGTTCGGTTCCTGCTGTTCCGGTTTGCGCGAAAAGACTCTGCGCTCCGAGCGAGATGAGTGCGAGAAACGCAAACGCAGCAAGTTTATAATGCACGGCTATAGTATAGCAAAACCACAGAAGTGGCTATGCACAGAGTGCCAACTCTCCGCGTCCACGAGAGATGGACTGGCCGCCGCTACTTCTCCAAGAACTCTTTACTTGTGACCACATCTTTGTCAGGCATGTTTTGGCAAAAAGCGGTTCAAATACTCATCACGATATTGCCGAAGCGGCCTTGTTTCCATATAGATGCGATTCGGAAGTCTCGAGCATCTGATGCTCGGGACTTCCTCGAAGTCGTTACAAGGTCCGACCTTGTAAGAACTACTTCATCTTGAGTTTCCCGCCTTTGTACGCTTTGCCGATTTGTTCGGCGCCATCGAGAAGCAGCTTAACAAACTTATTTTCCTGTTATCTCCGAAGTAGATTTCAATACTGACGTCGCCGGCTGGCGGCGGACGCCACCTCCTGCTCTTTGAACGACAGCCGCGATTTTGCTCCCCCCAGGGATTTTTTTGATAAGTTCTTCAGCGCGTGTGGTTGCGATAAGTAGTAAGACTGCAAGCGTCCATGCCGGTAAACTGTTGACTATTGGAATCATTTCAAGTAGCGCCCCGCCGTTCAGCAGCGCAAATCGTTTCGGCTGCATAAAAGAAACTCCGTGAATCTTAAACCACAAGTAAAAAGTAAGCCAAGCCCACACACTTATAAGTATATCCGCGACAGACTGCGCTATTGTACCGATGATAGGAATGACGTGCATTATGTCTGTTCCGAACTGTAGGCTGTCAAAAAGGAGTGCGGTTGCGAGCATAAGCGCGGCAGTAACCGTCGGTACGACATGCTTTTTGGGTTGTTGTTGGGAAGGCACGATAGTTGAAGAAGCGTTTAGCGATTAGCGTATAGCGTTTAGTATGAAAAGAAAGCCCAAGAAATCCTCATCTGAACTAACCGCTACACGCTACACGCTAAACGCTAGCTAGTGCCTTCGGCCGCCTTCAGCTCCTCTTTCGCCGCTTTGATAGAAAGCAACTGCGACGGGTCGGAGGTGATAATCTGGTCTTCGGTATACGAAGCGATAACCTTGATGGCGACATGCTTTATCCCGACGAAAAAGAGTCCCTCGCCGACATCCGATTCCAGAAGCAGATACTTCTCCTCGTCGGTAAGGTCAAAAATTTGCTGAAGCTTGTCAATGACGGTTTGAGACTGCTTGAGGAGCACCTGCATGGAGGAGTTGGTCAGAATAGGGAGTCCGTATGGCGACTTTAAAAAATCGTCGACATCTTGCGTTATGGTTGACAGCCCCAAGAAATATTTGCGCCCCCGCTTCGCGAGTCCTAGGAGGAAAGAAGCCGTGTCCTCGGACTTCATCATCCACCAGGCCTCGTCAATGAGCATTATGCGCTTTTTGAGTTCCTTTCTAATGGCGTTCCATATGAAGTGCATGATTATATACATTGCCGCCGGCTTCAGCTCATCTTCCATATCTCGAAGCGAAAAGACAATGAAGTTCGAGTTTATATCAATATTTGACGGTTGATTGATGAACCCCGCCCATGTGCCGCGCGTGTATTTGGAGAGGCGCTGTACGAGAGACTCCCCGCCTTCTATCCCCGCTAGCACAAGTTCAAAATCAGAGAGCAGCGGAGAATCTATTTTTGAGAAGTCAGATTCGGGAGTTATGTCTTTGAGAGCGTATGTTTCCGTTATAGCAAGGTCAACAATTCCGTCTTCTTCCGGCGTTAGGCCGCCAAGAAGTATCCTAAAAAGTCCGACAAGATTGACGATATTTGACCGCAAAACATCATCCGCTGACTCGTCTTCTCGCGGAGCCGCGAGCTCAAATGGATTGATATGGTGGGGTGAATTGAGAGAGATATTGAAATATTTTCCTCCCGCCGCTTCCGCTAGGTATTCGTATTCCCTTTCAGGGTCAATGACAAGCACATCCGTTCCAAACATGAGTGACCGCAGAATCTCAAGCTTTGACATATATGAATTATGCACGAACATGCCGCCATATCCCGCAAGAAACACTTCATTGTCAACCGTCAAATCATAGACATAGCGCTCGCGCTCGTTTTGGAACGGTTCAATCACCACGATTTCGTCCCAGGCAAGGTCAGCCTCTGCAAGCCGTTCAAGTCGCGCGAGTATTTCTTGTACTCTAGGGATGTTTCCGCAAAGCGAACGATAACGCGCGGCAATGAAGCCTGCGGCTTGCGCCAACATTTCATAAGAAGTATCAGCCTCCTGACTGACATAGAGCGCCGAGCGAAGAGAAGGATTATAATGCTTCATCGGCTCGCCTAAAAATGCAAACCCCGCGCTAATCGTTGACCTGACCTCTGCTGTTTCTGGCAAGAGAACACCCATGCATTGAAGAGCGCGACGCGCATTGACTATTCCCGGAATCATTCCGTTTTTCATCGTCGCCCAACTTGAACCGAGTTCCTTCCAAAGCGCTGAATTGACCGCCTTACTCTGCTCTGCCGTCCTGACTATGTCCTCTACGCGCGGTAGTCTCGCGAGCGTTTCAAACAAGCATCGTTTGGATTCAATCTCCCGTAGTACCTCGCGGATTTCAAAGACCACTCGCCGCAACTCCCGAGGTGACGGGTTAAATACACCACGCTTTAAAGGACTCCAGTTTCGCCGCCCACGCATAGCCTTGCCAAGAAGCGCGTCAACTTCCCGGAATAAGGTGGCCAATCCAGGAATAACGTCAACATTCGTATTTTCCGCACGCTTGAGCCCCGATAAAAGCTTGTTTTTTCTTTTCGATACAAAGCCGATCCTGCTTTTAAATCGTTCCAGATTAGCCTGCCCCGATATAGTGAGCAAATGATAATCGGCCTTCGATTTTCCGGGAATCATTTTTTGGCGCACTGCTACTCTGCTTCTAATACCAAAAAAGTACAGCAGATAACTTATATCGGAAATAAGCATCTTGGATTTTGAAACGGTCGTAACCACAGGTCCGTCAACGCCACCATCTCCTTCGAAATACGCGGCGAGAAATGATGCCTGTGCGTCTTTGCTACTCTCAAAAATAATGGCTGGAATTCGTTTGGTGGCAGATTTTTCCCTCATGTCGATAACCGCGAGAAATTTCACGAATACAACATCACTTATGACTACGCTTTTCAGCGTTTTGAAATACTGTACTTTTAAAGATAAGAGCGCATTGCAGATATCTTGTATTACAACGGGATCAGTGTTGCTTATGCTCGCGACTTTTTGTCCTATCGTTCCCTCTGAGGCCAAATAACCAAGAGTCTTTGCGAGTGCAGACTCTACGATATAGAACGCCAGCAATCTTTCAGTTCCGCTTGCCGACGTGATGAGGCATTTCGACACTCTCGCGTCCGTCGTTTTGATAACGAGTCGGGCAAGTATCTTCAGAAAATAAGAAATGGGTATACGCCGTCCCGCCGCGTATTTGTAGAGATATTTGTCAAAGCGTGCGTCAAGTTCCTTCGTTTCCAGTATATGCCGATGTTTAGCGATAAGTTCTCCGGCTCCGGAAACATAGACGCCAGAATCCGCCATAAGCTCAAAGAGATTGAGCGTGAGCATGGGGGCGGCATCTTGTTTCACCTCTCGTGGCATAGGTACATATTCTCCCAAAGACACGTTTGCACTTTTTGCCGCGACGATTTCACCATTACGCAGGAGGAGCATGTTATGGTCGCCGGTAGTTTCCACAACACGCCCGCTTCGAGTTTTGAATCGGTACAATTCTTTCGGGGCGTCCTTTCTTGCCGCAACTGTCACTCTGCTCCACTCCCCCCGCATTGCTTTGTTAAAGCTCCAGACTTCGAGTCCAGGGTCAATGACGCCCTCCAATTCATGGTCGATATGCATAGCACCCCTCTCCTGAATTGTCTCTTCGACGATGTCGCCAATCGGTCGAAGCGAAACACTCCCGCTTTTTCGTACCAGCACAGGCTCATGTCCCAAAAGGGATTTGCCCGAACCTGACTTAGCGAGCGTAATTGAGTTGTAGTTCTCAAGACTAAACCTATCAAATAAAACGAGCGAGGCGTTATGCCTGTTTACCCCATACAGGATTCCTTTGTTTGAAGTAAGGTCGAATGACAGAAACGGGAACACGCTCGAGAGAGGCGAGGAATTGAGCTTTGTGTGCGCCAAAAGTTCATCGTTTCCGAGCGGTGTCGTGCTCCTAAACCCTTGTTCCTGCTGGAAGAGTGCTGGTTTAACAATAACGAGTTTACTTTCCAAAATCGATTTCACCTCGCTTTCTGTCTTGTCCATCTCATCTTCCGTCGACGCGTAGATTGTGATATAAATCCCCACGTCAAAAAGCTTTTCCTGCGCCTGAATCAAATCATCTCTAAGTTTCTCGAGGTCCTGATGCGCCGTTTCAAGAACCGGGTCGCGCACCATGCCTTTTTTCTCCCGGTCAGCTATCTGACTCTGCACCTCCGCCACTTTTTTCTCAAATTGACGGAGAATCTTCCCGGTGTCGACCGGATGCACAAAAATACTGATGTCAAAGACTTTGTCCAGGTTGATAATTGGGGCGAACCAGCCCTCGGAGAGAAACCGCGGATATGAAATCACAAAAAAAGTTCTTGTGAGCTTGCCGCTCACATTGAGGGAGTTCGGCAGTACCTTGAGCGCGGATGGCGCTATCACATCTTGGAGTTCAAGCGTGCCGGATTGGTATATCTCCTCCGGCAAAAACTCCGTGATGTCCTTCCCCCCCCGCTTTTTTTTGAATAGGTCTAGAAAACTCATAACAGATACCAATAATACTAATCTATTCCAATCTACAAATACCTACTAATCCTCTAGTCGGGCTTTCTACTGGAGTATTCAATTCTCACTATCCTGTGGGTACGCGCGTATTTCCCAGAGAAGTTGACTAGAATACCTAATTTCATGCTAGTTGCCTGAAGGTAGCGCTGTGTTTGAAGGTAGTCTTCCCGCAAAAGAAATCTTTTCGACTTAAGTTCCAGAATGATTTTGTTGTCTACTAAGAAGTCAGCGATATTGTTTGTATTTCCAATTCTAAGCTCTCGAATATAAGACATGCCTTTTTCCTTCAATCTTTCTTCCAGACAATCCCCATATTGTTTTTCTTTGGCGAATCGGTCAAGTTCATTGTGTACCGTGTAACAGAGGCCGACGACATCAAATGAAAGCTCTGGATATAAGAGTTCAGTTTCTTGCTTCTTATTTGCAGGTATTAGTAGATTGGTATTCATTTGCAGATTGGTATCTGTTAGACCTCCTGAACCGTTTTCTCCGTCACACCCGGATTGAACAACTGATAAAACACATCCACCACCTCTTCAGTGCCAAGTTGCGCGACTCGTATCCCGGTCCTTATAAGGCCCTGTTCAACGATAGACACGCGCTGTTCCAGTTGAGTGCGGCTCTCTTCAAACCCATGCGTTTTTTCCGTTTCCGTGTGTTTCGCTTTGCCGAACCCTTCTTTGACCTTCATAACAATACCTTCCCCGACAGCGCGCACCTCCACAATCGCGGGCGAATATGGAACAACAAGAAAAAATGTTTTATTCATGACATTCGTACTCTCGGTAAATTTCTTGACGAAGCCGATATACTCGCGCGTCTGCAATCGTAGAAGCTCGTTTTTTTGTTTTTGCTCCCTTTCCTCAAGAAGCGTTATATACGGCTTGATGTCAAAACGCCTGGATTGCACGACTATCTCCACGGAAAAAGTGAGGGAATTCAGAAAATTTTGGAATTGAGAAATAATCGCTTGCTGATTTTCTTCCGATTTCAAAGCAAAGTTAATAGACGAGGTCATAAGTATCGCGCGAAGCCCGCCATCCTTGAGGATTACGATTCCATCACGGATTTCCTTTATCTTTACGAAGTCTTGTGAAGCTTTAGCTGCTACAGGCATACGAAAATACGAATTATGCGAATATACGAATTGCTACGAATAAGGCATTAAGATTATACCTCAACTTGTGATTTTCTGTTCGATTCGCTATCAATGCGCACAATTCTTTTCGGCAGTATATGCTCGGCACGGAAGTTTACTAACAGACCAAGTTGTACGTTAGCAATCTGAAGATAATTTTGAATCTGTCGATAATCCTCCGGCAACAGGATTTTTTTCGCTTTTGCCTCAAAAGCAATCTTGTTATCAATCAAGAAATCAAGGATATTCCCACTCTCCCCAATACGCAGTTCTCTCTGAAAAGGCATATCTGCCTCCTTAAGTTTATCCTCAAGCAGGTCGCAGTACTGTTTTTCTCTCGCGTATTGGCCGAGCTCCTTATGTACCGCGAAACAGATACCAGTAATAGTATATGAAAGTTCTGGATGAATGACTTTAAGACTCGTCCTGTTATTTTTTGTCATCGCTTTATTCGTAGCAATTCGTAGGTTTTAATTCGTATTTTCGTATATTTATTTTCGTGTCTTGACGTTTTGATTGATATCAAGCGCCCATGTTAAATCCTTTAGCTTGCTCTCCGAAAGAGAAGGCACAACGCTTTCCGCCTTGGAAAATTCCTTGACCGCGTCGCTAGGCGTCATCTGCTTGGGCATTCGCCGCCAAATATATAGCCTGTTAGAAAACGCGTAAGTGATGGCCGACTGTAACATGAAAACAAACGGCTTGCCGTTCGGTTTGAAGAAAGCCAGCGCCAGAGTGAGAAGCGCGACCGGCAAGATGATAAAGATGGCAAGGTAGAAAGGAAGGAAATTGTAGACTACATAGACCATGCCGGCGCCTCCCACCGTATATACGAACTGCCGTATAGTGAGTGGGCCGAAAATCTTATCCTCGATGTTTATGAATTGTGGAACCTGGAATCGCATGGGAAGCGTACAGCGTTTAGCGTTTAGCGTTTAGTTTTCGGATAAAAATCACCAATATCTTCTGGACTTCTTCTAGTAACTGCTCGGTTGGTCTATAGTCTATTTCCGAGTACAAATCTTTCGCAATTATTACTTGAGTTTCTAGTTCTGCGGCAGAAGCTTCGGCAATAGAAAGAAATTGAAGAAATTCAAGTCTGCTTTTGCGCTTATATCCCTCCGCGATGTTTGATGGAATGGAAACGGCCGCTCTTCGCATCTGGCTAGTTAACCCATACATTTCCGCTTTAGGAAATCCTTCAGAAACGGCATAGACAGCTTTCACCAATTGAATGGATTTTTGCCAGACAATGAGTTCTTTGTATGATTTGGCATACATATAACAAAAGTGGTTAGCGGCTAACGTTTAGTTATAATGATTAGGCATCTATTTCTTCTCTTTTTCTACTAACCGCTAGACGCTAATCGCTAAACGCTTACTCAAGCGGTTCCCGATAGGGGTCGCTTGAGTAATGCTTCTCCTCTTTCGGCATGGTTACTGGCCGCTGCAATTTCTCTTCAAGAAAGTCATTCGGTTCGTCCGTCGGTTTTTCCGGCACAGATAATGGGCCAATATCACTCGGTCTCCGTTTTTCTCCCGGAGCAGACGGCTGGAATGGCTTCGGCGCGATTGGTGGCTTCGGCGCTGGAGGTCTTGGTAAGTCTGTTGGAATCGAGGGCTTCCTTAATTCATAATTCATACTTCCTACTTCATTCTGCGACGGTTTCCACCCCGTCGGCCCCACCTGATTAGCTTTTAGCTGATAGCTGTTAGCTTCTAGGGGAGAATCTCTCTTAATTGATTTGGGGTTTTCAACGCCGCGCAATACTCCTTCCCTGCTTAATGGCGCCTCTTTTTGGGGAGCTTGCCCCGCAAAGTCGCCCTGCTTCTGCGGGGCTTGCTTTGAAAGTATATTTTCTCCCGTGTTCCACTTGGCTTGTGGGGAATACGGAGTTTCAAGGGAAGCGTTTAGCGGATAGCGGGAAGAAGCGGTTAGCGTTGAGCGTTTAGCGTTTAGTGTGGCAGAAGATTGAGAAGAAGATACAGGCGCTACCTTTGGGGACTCGGTTGGTTTCTGGCTAGAACCTAGCACCTGAAAGCTAGAAGCTGGTTTTGGTTCGTGCAGTCCGCGTAGCGAATCACGGACTTTGACGAAAATCTCCGCGCTTATTTCGCGCGCGATTTCCCTCGCCTCCTCTTCTTTAAGACGAAGGCGCTTTCCAAGATTTCCTATAAAGTCCGCCGGGTGCGTAAGTCCGAGAAGCACAAGCCCGGTTTCGCTCGCAAGAGAAGCCATCTGGTCCACATGGAGAAGATATTTCTTGGCGATTCCCTGTATGGAGTTTGCCGTATCCACCGAAGAGAGCGATTGGCGAAGGCCCGGAGGCAAGTCCTCGAAAGCGTCGCGAAGTTGCAATTCGCTATAGGCCGTTCCGGCGGCGATGCGCATCAATGCCCGCATATGATTAGGTTCTAGCTTCAAGCTGCTAGCTTCTAGTCCAACAGAAGAAGCTGCTAGGTTTCCCGCCTGCGCCAAGCCTTTGGCGGGCAGGTGGCTTCTAGCTTCTAGTTTTGTCTGACTAGAACCTTGAACCTGAAAGCTAGAAGCTGGCTCCGCCACCTTTCCTTCTTTAATCGGAAACCCCGCCTGCTTCAAAATCGGGAGCACCGGGTCAAAAATCTTCTGCTGGATTTCATAGGCAAGTGCGGGAATTTTCGCTCTGTTGTCTTCCTCTATGTTCTGATCTTGCTGGATGAACGCCAAGAGATTGCTCGGCGAGTCTTTCCCCGCAAGCACCCGCACTACGCCTTCGCAAATGTTTCCCATTTCATAGAGAACAAACTCGCGCGCCACGCAAACTTCGTGCAAGACGGCAATAATATCAAGATTTTTTTGCGACAGTGAATCCACCACTGCCTGCGGCAGGGCGTCTATGAAGCGGAAAAAGTTTTCTCGTTGTTGCTGTGGGTTCATACGAATCTAGTCTTTAAGATGTTAGCTTGGTTTATCCGTTTTTGAACGAATCTTCTCAAACGGGTCGTGCGCCGGCTTGCCCGTTCTTCTCTCCATATCTGCGTAAACATCATTCGATGTCGCGTATTTGTTGGTGGTCATGGCGCGGCCAGATTTTCCGATAAGCCGCTTTATCATTTCAAACCAGTCCTTAAGGTCTTCCCGAACCATCTCAAACTGGGTAAAGCTTTGTCCCTGGTTTTCGTTTACGAACCATTTCAGAATGCGGAGGTTCCCTTCGCTTATGACACCGCCACCCTCCTCAACATCACGCTTAAATTGTTCAATGTAGAATTCAGCAATAGGCAGAGTATTTTCAATATCGCGATGTGTAAACGGAGCGATGCTCGCTTGGTCGTAGTAGTTAAGCGAAATTGGATGTTCGCGAAGCATCCCTGGCATCATCTCGAACTCGTTGCTTGCGAGGTTTGGCGCCGTCATCTTGTACATACCGAGACCCGCGTCGTGTCGCTCGAGTTGAACCTTGATATCGGCGGATAGGCGTTTCTCCAGCCCCTTGTCCTGGAGGAATTTCTGCAACCCTCCGTTTTCGATCCACTTCCGATACCCTTCTATACCAAGCTTTTTCATTTCATCGCCGAGCTCATTGAGCACTCCGTACGCCTCTGACAGATTCTCCTCTTCAAGTGTATGCATTTCCACGGGGTCTAAGCCGCTTCCGAAGTACAAGGAGTCTTTGAGGTAATGGCGCTTCTGCACGCGAGCCACCTGCTCAATGGAGTTTGAGTCCACCTGTCCTGACCGCCGTACTTCATTCCATGTGCCTTGCTTGATGGTGTCGGCGATAAATGGATTGCCAAACGCTTCGCGGTCGTAGCGATAGAGATTAATGACCTCGTCCGGTCGCAAGATGTTGCGGAGCGCCTTTCTGATGTCCGGCGCCTCATCCCAGCCGGGTTGTTTCGGCGCTTTCAGCTTTATTTCTTCACCAGATGCATCGCGGAGAATGCCCGTTTCTTTTTTCTCCAGATTCATCCTTTTAGTCGCTATATCCTTGTCAAATTTTGCGCGCGCATCTTCTTTTGGTTTAAGGATATCTTTCTGATCTTGTACAAGGTCGCGCGCGGCTTGTATATTGGCTGTACCTCGTGCCGATGCCAAATCTTGCTCGGCGGTTTCCAAATCTCTTTTTGCGTCTGCCACAACATGATCCGCCTCAGCAAGTTCGTCCTGCAAACCTTCAACAAATTTTTCTAAACCCTCAGCTACTCTTTTTTCAGCCGCCTCCCGCTCCTTTACCTTTTTCTGGTACTCCGGCATTTCCGCGAGAAAGCTCTCACTGCGCGTCTTTCTGCGCGCCGCGGTGTCTTTGGCGCGCTTCCAGCGAGCTTTCGTGTATCCTTCCTTCTCCTCGCGTGTGAAGTGCTCGCTTTTCATGAGCGCGAGGTACTTGTCTTCTCCAAGCACGGTGTTGTCCATAAACGCGGGATTCTCAAAGAATGTCTTCGGAAGTTCAAGAAAGGCCTCGGTGGACATCCTCGCGAGCGCGACCCGAACGGCGTCGGCATGCTGTTCCATAATCTTTCGGCTTTTCGCTTCAAATTCCTCAATGTCCTTCTCTGCTTTTGCCGTTTCCACGGCAGCTCCTCCCTTTACCCGTTCTGCCTCCACCGCCTGCTGGGCCGTCTTAACCGCCGCTTCCTCCGCGGTTGTCGGGCCGCCGCTCTTTTTCGCTTTTTCAAGATTTTCCTCCGCGGCGGCCAACGCTTCTGACGTCTTGAGGAATCCTGCGCCGAGCGCCTCTTCCGCCTTGGCGATTTTTGCCGGGTCTTTACTTGCCTGCCCCTCTTTAAGTTTCTCTTCCGCTATTTTCTGCTGTGTTTCCTTTGTGAGTTTTTCGTCAAGGAGCTTCTTTTCTTTTTCATGCAGGGGTTCCAGTTGGTTGGCGTTTTGCCGTGCCTTGTGGCCGTATTCAATTTCCCGCCGTCGTGACGCCATCTCCTCTCCCTCCTCGTGCGCTTCTTGGAGGGATTTGTCGCCAATTTTCACGTTGGCCAAAGCGCTCGTCGTCACGCCGCGAATAGCTCTTCCTATCATAGTATTTCCTAGCTTCGATTGGCCGGCGCGCTCTTCAATGTAGCGCGGGTCGAGCCATTCGGCCTTTCCGGTGATTTTACGCATTTTCGCCCCGATGCCTTCCGTGCTTTGGAAACGCGTTCCAAAGTCATTCATTTTTTTACCAAATTTTGTGTCTTTCATGAATCCTATATTGCCTATCCGTTGAGCCAATTTACCGACATTCCCCATAGCCTGTATTCCCGCAGAAGGCACTTTGATGATTCCTCGGGCCGCAGCGCCGGTCACACCCACAACACCCCCCACCGCGACCCCCTTAATCTTCTGCCACCCCGCCATGGCCATGTCGCTGCCTTTGGCGCCCAAGGACTGGGCGACCATAAGGCATGCCACCATGAGGCCAATCAAAATCACGAAGTTGAAGATGATGTATACGGTGTCTGGCCCCGTGCCGGTAAGGGCGGCGGCAAAACCAGCGCCGGCCGTATTGGTATTTGCATACGCCTCCTGAAACGCATCCGAGTTGAGGGTTTTCACCACGACGTAGGCGAGCGCGAGGTAAAGCGGCGCGAAGAACGCCTGACTCCAGAGCTTACTCCACCAAGCGTGCGCCATACCCGATGCGCCGGGGAGAATTAGCCCGACAAAAGCGAGAGGCGAAAGTATCATGAGCATGATGAGGGTGACGGCGCGGTAGATAAACATAATGGCCGCGGCGAAAAACACCCACGCCGTGACAATGATGAAAAGAGAGCCGAAAAAGCCAATCAAGATGATGTTGGTAAAGGTAGGCCCCTGTCCGGCACTGGCGAGCGCGCCTCCAATGAAAAGTTTGTCCGCGTCAATGTTCCCGCCGGCTCCGAGTTGTTTACTGTTATAGAGCGTTCCGAGCTTGAGTCCGTACATAAACGCTTCGGATAATCCGCTGTCGTAATTGCTTTCTTTTCCCGGCTCCACAATCAGCGAATAGAAATGTAGCGCGGCTATATTTGAAGCATCCACAACCGCCTTGGTGATGAAAAGCGAGAAGTTGATAAACAGCGCCACGAGTACCATCTGCGCGAGATAACCCCACGCCTTTTTGCCGCCGTCGCCTATGCCGAGCGTAATGGAAATGCCGCACCAGAGCGTGATGAAGATAAAGACGATGTTGGCAAGGTCGCGTAGCACTTTCCAACCGATGTCCACAATCGGGAGTTTCTCCAGAAGCGTATTGAGGTTCAGGGTGTAATGGAGCGTAATGTTGAGGAGTACGCCGGCAATCCAAAGCGTCCGCGCCGCAAGCCACATAACCTTGTCCATGAGCATCGCCATGCATCCGGTGATATTGAATCCGCCAATTGGACCCCAACACTTGAATTTCTCCGCCAGTTCTTCCGCCGCTCTTTTCTTGTCCGCCGCTGCAGCTATCGCTGCCGCCTCGTTTCTCCGCGCCTCCTCTTCAGGAGTTCCGAATTCTCCTGTCTGCGCCGCTCTTTGCTCTTCAGGGGTTGGTACGCCCCATACGCCAGATTGGTTGTATCCACGCGCTTCTTCTGGGGGAACTCCGGACTCAGTATTAGGGTCGGCAGGGAGTGTCGTACCTTCCGTCACAGGCTCTTGAGCAAAGAGAAAAATCGGGCCAACTATGATTCCCGCAAAAATTCCGCTTAGGACCATTGCAGCCACTCCTATAACGATATGAGGTTTTTTGTTTTTCTGGAAAGGCATAATTGGTTTTTTGTTGTTTTCGCAATTTTTACTTCATTCGCAGTTCCTATTGTCATAATTCATAATTCACCTGCCCGACTAAACTTCGTTCTGACGAAGTTTGGCGGGTACTTCATACTTCATAATGTAGGTAGCTCTATTGTAACCGGCGGAGGAGCTGTAGTCGGTGTTACGGCGTCTGCAGCTTTAGCCGGGCGGTACAGTTTTACTGACGAAAGTTTAAGCTCTCCAGGGTCTGAAATTATTGCTATGGCGTTACCTGTTACAGGCGGCGTGAAAGTAATGGTCAAGCTTTCGGGCGTACCGGAAGAAGCGGCGCTTGCTCCTGTGCTAGATGTAGCGCCGGGATAAGTATAAATTGCAGAACCCGCGACATCATCGCGTGTTATTGGTATCCCTGCCATTGTATTTACCCCGTTTACAGGGGGAATATTGGCCACTATGAGCGACTCTACCAAATATCCAGGCATGAACCTAATCTGTATAATTTCAATTTCTTCTTTTTTCGCGAATGAAGCTGTCCACCAATGTGGCACAATGCCGTCTTCCGTGTCGGAAAGGCTGGACCCACCCGCGGCATTAAGCGGACCATGCACAATATTTCCACCACTATCGTAATTAATATGTGACTGATTCAAACCCGCCATTCCCGCCAGAGGTATTTCTCTCATTTCTGGCGTTTCTTGTGGCGGCTCTTGCGGTTCCGGTGGTATACAGGTCTTCTTGGCCTCTCCCACTTCATCACCCATACATTCTTTTCCTTTCGCGTCTGCTATATATGTTGTACGGCCGTCAGTCGAAGTTTTGTCTACGAGTGCGCTAAATGCGTTTTTACAGCCCGTTCTAACTCCGGCGAAATACTTCGCCCACGTATCACCTCCCGCCCTTTTCACCGATATCTCTTCTTCATCACCCTCTTTTAGATACTTTGCCGGCACGAGCGAACGATCATCACCAGTAGCTACACCTACCGTCTTACCCGCTCCGAGGTTGTCGGTCCAAACTTGAGTGCCTACTTCGGTATTACTCTCATCCGGAACATAAATTCCGCTACCCAGAGCGGTTTCTTTTGTCGCAGGATAATATCGCAGTCTACAATTTATGCCATCCGGAACTTTCACTGTAGAAACTCTCATCACCTCTTCGGGGTTGGTTTCGAGCAAGTCCGCGACGCTTCTGCCTCCGTAGTCTCCCGAAGTACTTCCCTTGCTTGCACCAAGAAGTCCCCCTCCAGCCCGCATAACTTGGTAAAGAAGCTGGTTGACAAGCGCGCCGAAGACCTCATCAAGTTCCTGCGCAACTTCAAGCTCGGTAAGGGTTTTTTTGAGCGATTCATTCGCTTGATCCACAATGACCGAGCCGGGGGTTTTGATTTCACCTTCTTCAAGACACGGGCCATTGCGTATTACTCTCTCGCTCTCGTCTTTGACCTTGGGTCCCCACCTCTTACAGCTTCTCCATGATTTGAATCCTTTACCCCAATCCAAGAGCTTAATTTGCTGTCCCGTGGCCGAGGTGATGCCAGCGCCAATGTCGTAGGAAGCCGCCATGTAGGCCCCATACGGATTATTTTGTTGCGTCCCCGCTATATGAATCCACCGTGATAGATTCCCTGACCCCACAGTCCCGGTTACAAAGCCATCATAAGCTCCGCGCACATTGGCTATTACATCAGAAAGTCTGCAGTGGATTTCCTGTCTATTCCGTAGCGAAAGATTGAGTCCCAGCGCGAATCGTATGTCAAGCCGAAAAGGAGAACACAGGAGCGGGTCAATATCCTCAATAATCCGTCCAATCGTCTGGTCGGCAACATCATTAAGAAATCCTTCGGGATTCGTGACAAACGATGGCGAACCCTGGAATCCCGTGTTAATCCAGTTCACTATGGACTGAACAAAGGTATGAAGCAGTGTTTTCGCTAAAATTTTGACCAGTCCCTTCATAAAACATTGCACCCAGTCCATTCCAGCCGCGCTAGTTGCCACGGCAGAATCAGTTTTGCTAGCGACTGTCGGCACCTTTTGCCCAAAGGAAGTTATTGACGATATCGCTGCTCCGATTTTCGCGGTTATTTTGGCGATACCGCACTGCGCAAGCGACAGTGGCACCACCGCTTCCGCTTTTTGCGGGTACGCAAAAAACACAGTAGGCGCGATTAGCGCTACAATCAAAAAGCCGAGAAGAATTTTTGTACTCACTCCTCTCACATCCTCTTTATTATAGCAGAGACTTGTGGATAAACAGTGCCCGCAAAGTGGATAACACGGAAGAAGCGTAAAGCGTAAAGCGTTTAGTTTTCGGATAAAAACCAAGAGTATCTTATGACTTCATGTACATATGCAGAAGCGTCTAGCGTTTAGTTTTCGGCTTTCATGCATCTATTTCTTTTTCTACTATCCGCTAGACGCTACTGCGTGAGAATCGCCCCTGGTTCATCTTTCCCAAATGTTATTTGCTTCATCTCGAAAAAGCGTGCGATATCATCCAGGGCCTTAGTCAGATCTTCTATGGCGGCAGGATATGCGGTTGCCGCGGATAGCGCACGCACCGAATCGGTGAGCGCACCCGCCATCCCATCCACACTTTCTTTTATCGATTCAATGGAGTTTAGAAGGTCTAGATGTATCAACATGACGTTTCGCGGCGCAGGAATTGTTTTGAAACCCGCAAGTATGCTCTCATAGCGCTTGACGCGGCCGTCAAGGTTTTGAAGGTCCAGCGCGTCTTCATTTTCTAGGGCGCGCTCAAAAATAATAAGCTCGTTTTCCACATCTTCTTTTTCTTTGTGCGCGTTTATCACAGTCCCAATCGCATTTCCGTATGCGCGCAAAGACGCTACGTCGTCATTCTTCGCAAGCACGATGTCGCTTTCCGTGAAGATTTTTTTCGCCCTCGGTTCAGGATATCTTTGTGTGAAATCCGCGAGAAGTTTTTCTTCTTCCTCGGCGGTAAACGGCACTCCCGACTGCTTTATTGTGAGATATTTCGCGAAAAATTCTCTAGACAGCCTGTCGGTTTCGGTCCAGTCCCCTCCGCCAGGAACCGTTTTTGCTTCAATGGTTTTCTGGTCAAGTTCATCATCCGGCCCCGCTTTAACAGGGTCCCTCCCCAAGGTTATCTCTTCGCCATCTACCGTTCCATCTCCATCTGTATCTTTGTTTAAGGGATTCGTGTTCCAAAGTTCCTCCTCCCAGTCTTTAAGGCCGTCATTGTCTTGGTCTTTAGAAAGCACCTCCGCCGCTTTTGAGGCCTGCTCCGGAGTGATGCTGTTATACTTAATTTCCGTGCGCCCGGTACGCAAGAAAAAAACCCCGCCTCCCAGTATGGCGACTGCCGCTACTCCGCTAATGATTTTTGTTCGTGGGGTCATTGGTGTTTCTCTTTATCTTATCTCCCTTAATAAAGGGAGTACCGAATTCTGATTCGGGGAGGGTTGTGTCCCCCTTAACAAAGGGGGTGTCATATTCTGATACGACGGGGGTTGTCTTTCTTTTATCCACGTCGCAATTTTTAGCAACACGCCGTCAAGATTATTTCGCACTTCTCCTTCGGAAAACCGCAGAAAGGCAATTCCAAGCTTTTCCAATGCGCACTGTCGCTTCATATCCTTCTCCATTTTTGCATCATGCGTTACGCCGTCTACTTCGACGGCAAGTTTGAGCGGAGCACAATAAAAATCAACTATGTAAAATAAAATCGGTTTTTGCCGCATGAATTGAAAGCCCATCTTCTTGTTCCTTAGTTCTTTCCATAGCAAGACTTCAGCAAGAGTACCATTTTTCCTGAGTTCCCGTGACAGTTCTTTGAGGTGTTGATTATAGTAGACTTTCATAACAATTACCTAACCCCTTTGTTAAGGGGGATACAACCCCCGTCCTCGCCGACTCGGACACCCCCTTTGTTAAGGGGGATACAACCCCCGTCCTCGCCGACTCGGACACCCCCTTTGTTAAGGGGGATACAA
>Ga0209211_10000393_pt1 | contig 91637 bp, 108 predicted proteins | sample RifGroA2_FD_183992 | JGI IMG/M metagenome (GOLD analysis project Ga0209211, IMG submission 183992) | Groundwater microbial communities from Rifle, Colorado, USA - Groundwater A2 (SPAdes) (version 2) | ecosystem: Environmental > Aquatic > Deep subsurface > Groundwater | place: Rifle, Colorado... | reverse complement strand
GAGAACAACGGGGGAATATGTTTCAGCAACAAAGAAAAGAAATATGTATCACGAAGTAAAAGTAAAGTTCGGAGTTTATAATTTGTTTCAGGGAGTTACCTAAATGCTTAGAATCAGCGAGAGCTGTGTTGATTTTTAGGGATCATGCAACACAGTACCAGTGAAGAAATGTTTATATAGCGTTTTGTGCAATGTATGACATGAGGATAGCAAGTCTTGAGAGACAAGTAAAATCTGGATTTATTATAGGGGCTTTATGGACAAGTTTTTTTCTGACTAGTTGTGTACCTGGACCTGGATTGCAACGTTTGTTTACGCAAAGAGAGTATGTACCGAGTCCAACGCAGCAATCGGCACCGTCTTCCTATGTGACTACCACACCTGTACCAGAACCTCCATCGCCTTCTCCTACGACAAGTTCAAGTGATGCTAACGCGGTTGCTACAGGTGCAGAGATTCTTTCATTTCTCTCTCCAACTCTCGGAGGAAAGCTTCTTTTTGGAGGCGCGGGAGCGTATGCGCGTACTGAGGCAATAATTGAAGGGCAGAAAGAATCTGCAGGAATTATTCGTGAGAGTATAACTCGTCAAGGAAGCTCTGCTCTGGGGCAATCAGTTCCAGATGGTCTCTCATATTCATACTCGAGAGAGTTTGGAAAAGTAGAATTAATTGTTGCTAATCAATCAGTAGATATAAACAGCAATGGAGTTGCAGACAGATTTGAATTACGACCAGCCAGAAAATTCCTTAAGAATGATGCGATATACATTGCTTTTCAACTATTTGATGGGCGCGGAGTAAGTAATCCTGAATTTAAGATCTTTGACAGTACTAGTAACGTCATCGCGCAAGACAAGGCAAGAGAAGATAATATAGTATACGGCTCTAGTGCATTTAAACTTAATTCTGCAGATTCAGGCAAGTACTTTCTTGCTCTCTTTGGGGAGATACCTAAACCAGGACCATGGACCCAACGCCCATTTGGGCAACTCGGGGTTGCGTACTTTATTCATGCAATACAATTTGAAGTCGTGAATGACTAGTGAAGAAATGTTTATATATCATTCTTAATCTATGATGGGATGCGTCTGAATGAATTAGAACAGAAAATCAGCAAGACAGTCCTTGGAAGTATCTTGGGAATAGGTGTTCTTGGTAGTGGATGTGTAGGAATGGAAAGAGGAGGAGAGTTCTGGGGAGGGAAACCACAACAGCCTCAGTATGCTAATACAGATTCACACGTTGAGCCTGAACGGGAAACGTTGCAATCCAATACCTCCGAATATAAACCAAACTCAAGTGATGCAAACCTTATTGCGACGACTTCTGATATTTTATCTGCTGTAGTTCCAGGTATTGGAGGGAAGCTTCTTTTCGGAGGTTTGGGTGCTTATTCAAGAACAGAGGCAAATACATTGGGACAAAAAGAAGCCGTAGGTCAGATTGCGGGGGCGATTCGCCAACAAGGAAAAGTTGGAAGTAGACAAGACAATTCACCTCAATCTAATTATAGAGTAATCTCCATGCCAGAACTTGGAACAGTTCATATAGATGATAACATCATGAAAGCGTATGGTTCTGGTTTTATTGGATATGGAGAGTACACAAAACGTCCATTTAGAGGTATCTCAGCCGTTTGTACAGAATTTAGAGACTTTAACAACGATGGATTTATAGATTTTCCAGACGATTATATAGGAATCGGAGCTCAGAGAACTACTGCCCAGAAAACTAGTATTTCTTTAATCCTTAATCGTAGAGTATCTGGAATAAAATATCATCTTATTGACAATTCTACTGGGAAGGAAATTAGTATAAAAGTATTGCCAGAACCAGAGCCAAATGTTGACCAAGTTTTCTCTCCTGGAGAATTAGCCCCTGGAAACTATAGTGCTGTTTGGGAAGCAGGTGGAGAACTTCTTGGGAAAATTGTAATAAATGTTACCAATCCGTAATTCTTCAAGAATATTTATAAACAACCTTCTGCTCTCTAAGTGATGCAGAAAAAGAGGCAACGTGCTGTATCTTCAATAGCTTATTGCGAGATATTTTTAATTCTGAGTATGAGTTTTGCGATTGCATTTTTGCTTTCGGAAGAAGTTGGTGTGGTGAGTGCTGTTGTTGAGACGCTTCTTCCTGGATCTGCAGGTTATGCTCAAGGAGCATATGGTTTAGTAGAAGGCGCGGCTACGACTGTAAACTCTGCGACTCCTGTTCTGACAAAAACGCCGACTGGTCTTCAGAGTCTCTTTACACGGAAAGGGTCTCTTGGTGCTGAAAGCACTGGCAGTAGTGAAGGATTTAGTCTTACTAAAGGGGTCGGACAAGTTGCCAGTGGTAAGGCGACGTTTGGATTTACTAATCCAGTTACAGCAGGCGTCGCTGGCTCATTGGCGCAAGGATTGTTCTGGGGCGGGGTTTTATATGCTGGCGTGAAATTACTTGCGCCACTTTTAGGAGTTGGAAAAGAGACATCCGATGCGCTTGCAACTGCGGCGCTCGTAGGTGGAATCGGAGGAGGGGCAATTAAGGCATCCATTGTTTATTTTCATGGTACTGCTGCTGGGAGTCCTGGCATTTGGAGTTTAAGCGCAGGTCAAGCAGGCTTCTTCGGCGGTTTGATAATTACAGCAGTCGTGTTTTTATTGTTGTATAAAAAAGAGAAAAAGCAACTTGTAAGTTTTCTATGCTTGCCTTGGGAGCCGCCATTAAAGGGTGAGAAGTGTGAAGATTGCAACAAAGATCCTTTTAAACCATGTACTGAATATCGATGTAAATCACTTGGACAGGGATGTCAGTTACTGAATCCTAACACTGGCAAGGAACAATGCACATGGGTGAGCAAGTTTGATGTTGAAAGTCCAAAGATTACGCCGTGGGTAGAGCCATTGCGCCCTGTTGATGCAAGATATGTTCCTGACACGGCAGTAAGACCTCCGGCAATCGGGACAAAGATTGTTGCGAGCAAGAACAATGGGTGCCTAGATGCATTTACACCATTACAATTTGGAATTATTACTAATGAGCCTGCGCAATGCAAAGTTGATTACAATCATACACAAAAGTTCGATGATATGCAATTTTTCTTCGGAGGAGATAATTATTATTCATATAATCACACTCAGAAAATGCGACTTCCTGGAGGGGTAGATAGTGATATTACACCTCTTCTAAATAATGATGGGCATTTTGCACTCTATACGCGCTGTCGCGATGCAAACGGTAATGAAAACGTGGATGAGTACTCTATCAGCTTCTGTGTCAATCAAGGACCTGACACAACGCCTCCACGCATTGAAAGTACATCGATAATATCTGGGAGTCCAGTACAATATAAAATTGACCAGTTGCCAATTGAAGTGTATGTAAACGAGCCAGTAGAATGCCGTTGGAGCACGCAAAGCAAAGCATATGATGATATGGAGAATTTAATGCGCTGCGCTAGTGATGTGACACAATTCAACAGCGATTTAAGTTATACTTGTATGACTAACCTTACAAGTATTAAAGACCGTGAAGAGAATAAGTTCTACTTCCGTTGTAAAGACCAGCCAGGCAAAGAAGAGAAAGATAGAAATGTTATGGTCCAAAGTCATGAACTCTCATTGTTAGGAAGCCAATCGCTTACCATAGATAGTGTTGGTCCGAACGGAACAATTTCAGGAAGCACTAATGCCGTCGGTGTGACTTTAAGCGTGCAGACCAGCAATGGCGCAAATGAAGGCAATGCAATCTGCTCATTCTCAAACAAGAGTGCTCCTGCAAGTGATTTCATAACAATGTTCTCAACAGATAGTTATACACATTCACAGCAACTGACATTGTCAGCAGGAAGTTATACTGTAAACTTTAGATGCTTAGATTCAGGAGGAAACTTAGCCACGGCTCAGACTAGTTTTAATGTTAATGTTGATAAACAGGCACCTCAAGTCACACGAGTTTACCGCGACCAAGCACTGAAAGTTACGACTGATGAAGAAGCTGAGTGCAGATATTCTACGACTAGCTGTAATTTTGCCATAACTGATGGATTGAGAATGCAGTATCAGAATGTTGACACAAGGACGCGGCACTTTGCTGATTGGAAGCAGGGTGTTACATATTACATACGCTGCGTTGACGCGTATGGTAATGAGCCTAATCCCTCTGCTTGTAGTGTAGTTGCTAGACCTATTGAACTTGTGCAGGCAAGTAGTAGTTAATGTATAAACTATATAGTAGTAAATGACCAAAAGATTTATAAAGCATTTCATTGTCTTATACATAAGGAGAACAAAATGGGACTAGATTTAACATTGATGCCACTAAAAGACGCAAGAGAATTATCAGAGGATATATTGGGTTATAATAGACTCAAGTTTGTGAGAGATTACAGAATATTTGCACAAATTGCTGATGTCGAAGGAAAATCAGTAGTTCCTGATGAAGCAATTGAAGCAATTGTTAAGACTTATCCATTGCCTCCTAAAGTAAAAGTTATAATTTATAGGGATTCTGGCATAAGAAGTACTCGTAAAAATCCATACGGAGAAGAAATGGTTTATGCTACAGCTAGAGAAATGAGAAAAATAGTTCTTCCAGAAGATGTTTCTCATGTAAATAAAGCGATTATGGCATATATTAAAGCACTTCAAAGAGATACACCCATAGTATTAGAATGGCATTAAATTTTTCGACACCTATATTTTCCAACAACTTATTGGAGCACCTATTCTTCTTATTATTGCAACTTTAATTCAGATTCTCATAAGTTCACTCAGTAAATTCATCTGGAACATTTATCCCCTCAAAAAACTGGCTGAAGCGCTGTCCGCTTGTTTTTGCATTATCCAGACTGACAACCCAGTTTTTGCCTGTGTCTTCCATCTTTTCCGGATTAAGAAAGAGCCAACCCTGATGATTGAAACGAACTGCAATTATTGGTTGCAGACCTAGAGAAAGTGCGAAAGTCATGAAGTCATCTATCTGTGCCTTTGTTATGTAAATACGGTTTTTTCTGCTGGACTTTACTTCGATTGCGTAACCTTTCTTTCCGACTTTGCCTGCGATGAGGTCACAGGGAGAATCGTCGTTAACGCCTGAACCTGCGACTCGCAGAGCGCGCCAAGCGTTCTCTGTAAATAGTTTGACGAGCTGTCGCTCAACGTTCGCCCCTTTTGACTTGTTTGACATAGAAGAAGAAAATAAACTTTGTTTAAATATGTTAGGATAAAAGTTGTTTAGACATGTGATTACACGTCAGGTTTATAACACCACGCTCCTTGATTCAATCATGAACCTTATTGATATTGTTGCGCTCTTAGACAGAGAGTTCGACGTTGGGAACGTAAAAGATGACTGGTCATGGATGTTTGATAAGCTATTTTTAGATAAATCTCTTGATTCTTTTCGCGTAAAAGGTCAGAACACTGGTCTTATGATTGCTAACTCGCGAGAAGTAAGTAAGATATATACTGCGTTTGCGCCTAGTCGTTACGTACTGGAAGCAATACGCCTGCGTGGTATCACTAACTCCCTTTTAGTTGTAAAGCATCCATTTGACTGGGATGGAAGGAGAAAAGGCAAGGGCTTCCTAAATTTTACTGAACGAGATTACCAACTGATGGAAGGAATGGGCATATCTATATATTCTCTCCATACTCCTTTAGATAGGAATAGAAACGATAAAGTTGTGTCTACAGCTTACGCATTTGCAAAAATCATGAAACTGAAAGTGCAGGAAGAGTTTGGTGTTGAAAGTGAGAGTAATCCTGATATTCGCTTGGGTCTAATCGGGACAGTTTCTGAGAGAAGATTAAGCAACTTTGTAAAACGTCTAAGTACAACACTCGACTACAAAGTTCATCTAATGAAAGCGAATGAGGAAGTTGGTACGATTGCATTAGTTACTGGAGGAGGATTTGTCCCGAGACTTATGCTAGAAGGAAAAGAAAGAGGGGTAAATACATATATCACTGGAATTATTACACCAAACGCTTCAGACTATAGTAAAAGAAATTATGGGAAGACCTTAAAGGAAGTTAGTAAAATTGGTTTAAACATCATAGGTTGTTCACATTACCTGACTGAAAAATGGGCTATGGAACAATCCATACCTTATTTCTCTAGCATTTGTAAGGCTGAGTTCATCGAAGATAAAGAAGCATTGAATCTTCTTGAGTGATTCTATCCTCGCGCGTAATGATTGAGAATCCATCCTAAAGAAAGGACAATTACAACAATCGGGAGCCATGGAATATTTATTCTTACCAAACCGAGCTCAGTGAGAAGCCAGATAATTCCTGCCACTAACACAAGGAAAGCAAACGTTGGGAAATGTTTTTTCATCATATTATTATGAAACAAATGTTTATAAAAGTAGCGTTAACCTGAATGTTGATTGAAGCTCACTATTGAGATGATTATAAAGATTAAAGCCATGAATGAGAGAGTAAAGGGCAAGAACCAGAGGCGCATAAGTGAATTTATTTCTGCCCCTTTCAGATTTTGAGGGTTGTAGACGACAGAAACACTGAAACCTAGAGTATAGGGCTTACGATTACTCGCGACTCCCGAACGAAATTCAATGGTCTGATTGTCTGGAGAAACAAAACGTACATTAGGATAGAAGACTGTTGTTGAAGGCTTTCCTGCACCTGCACCGTTTGACCTTTCAAGAGTGTAATTGATAATCTCTTCTTGAGTTACTTCTGCTTCCTGAAGAAATTTAACCTTATTTATGCTCACTATCGTTGCCGTTACAAGCAGAATAACTCCGATAAAGCCTAAGACTAAGAAGAGTGCCTTGTTTTTTATCATTTTCTAAGTATAGTGAATTCTGTTAATCAGTATAATATTTGTACAGAATTCCCGTGATGGATAATTCTGAAAAAGAGAACAAATCAACAGAATTATCCATAATTTTATAAATCCCTTGCCTGTAATGTGCGGCGACCGTTTAGCTTTGCTCTTGTTGCAGCCTCTTCAAGCAACTTCAAGACCTTTCTGTTAAGTGCGTCTGGGACATCTGCTGAAACAGATAGGTCGGGGACAGCAGGCTTTATTTTACTTTTTATTATTAGATATATGTCTGCCATTTGACACCTCCTTTTCCTCTTTCTTTTCTTGTTTAGAAGCAGGTTGAGTTTCTTTCACTTCTGGTTTCATGAATGGAAAGAGAAGAACGTCACGGATGGAATCTTGTCCTGTTAAAAGCATAATCATCCTGTCAATCCCGACTCCGAGACCCCCTGTAGGAGGCATTCCTATCTCTAAGGCAGTTACGAAATCATCATCATAGGGATTTGCCTCGGCGTTTCCTTCTTTCAGTAGATTTTGCTGCTCTTCCAGAAGTTTCTTTTGTATTACTGGGTCATTTAGCTCTGAATATGCATTGCCAAGCTCTGCACCCATACAAAATGGCTCAAAGCGCTCAATTAAGCGACAGAACTTATCGTTTCTGTGAGTCTTACAAAGAGGTGTTGTCTCAAGAGGATGATCAATAATAAAGGTTGGCTGCTCCAAATGCTCTTCGCAGAAATGTTCAAAAAGAGACTGTACTGCCCAACCCCATGTATCTCCTTTCTTCTCGACTCTATGCTCCTTCATTATCTCAAAAAGCTCTTGTGCTGACTTATTCTCCACGTCAATCTTTGCATATTGTTTTATTGCTTCTGTCATTGTCAAACGCTTCCAAGGTCTCTTGAAATCAATTTCCTTGCCACGGAAATTAACTTTTGTTGAGCCGTTTACTTTCTTTGCAGCATAAACGTATAAATCTTCCATCAGTTCCATCATGTCGTTATAATCTGCATAGGCTTGATAAATCTCCATCATAGTGAATTCTGGGTTGTGCCAACGGTCGATGCCCTCGTTCCGGAAATTGCGCGCGATTGTGAAGACTTTTTCATACCCTCCAACAATCAAACGCTTGAGATAAAGCTCGGGGGAGATAGCCAGATATAAATCAATATCCAAGGCATTTAGATGTGTGGTGAACGGTCTGGCTGACGCCCCGCCATAAACTGTCTGCAAGTAAGGCGTGTCTACTTCATTAAAGCCCTTGCTCTTGAGAAATTCCCTTATGGCATCCAATATTTTTTCTCTTTTGTCAAAAACTTGTTTTATTTCTGGAGACATAATGAGGTCTAAATATCTCTTTCTGTAACGCTCTTCTTTATCTTCTAAACCGTGCCATTTATCCGGCAGAGTTTGAAGTGATTTTGCAACAATCTCTGCCTTTTTTACGAGAACAGATAGCTCACCGCGTTTTGTCCTAAAAACCGTGCCTTCGACGCCAATAAAGTCCCCTAAATCAATGTATTTTTTAAAAAATGTGAAAGTTTTCTCTGGAGTTTCTGGGTCTTGGAGAACAAGCTGAATTCTGCCAGAACCATCTTGTACAACTCCGAATGCAATCTTGCCCATATCTCTAATACTCATAAGACGACCCGCGATTGTCACATTAACATCTGCCTTCTGCTCTGGCTTGAGAGAACTATATTTTTGCTGCAATGCTGCTGCGTCGTCTTTCTTCTTGAAGATATGAGGATAAGGATTAATCTTCTGCTTTCTCAGCTCTTCAATCTTTCTCAAGCGTTCTTTGACAACTTCATCCTGACGTCCCATCTAACGATGAGAAAAAGAGGATTTATATAGTTTTAGAAGAAGCTGAATCAGGAGCAAACGTAACACTTCTTGTCTATGAAAAAAGCCATTAGCTGTAAAACAACCCTTAATGCTTCAGCGATGGATGATGTTATAACTCTGGTTGCATATTAAAGATAACAGAGGTCTTTGACAAACAGCTACCTAGAAACCCAGAATCTTAAATTCCTTGAAATCCTGCAAACGCTCTTCTTTCTCTTCGATATTCCTGATTTGTGTATATTTAGGTCCACGCTTTGCGATTGCTGCAACTGCATCAACTGACTCTTTGTCCCCTTCTAGGAAGATTTCTACACGACCGTCATCATTTCTGACTCGCAGAAAGCCGTGGACAGTGTGTGCATCTGCGGCTTCTTTGATAAATTGCTTAAAGAAGAGACTCTGTATGTTTCCTGTGATATACAAACGCATGGCTTTTTTCATGAGAATGAGAGAGAAGAGTGTGTTTATATAAATTTCGTCGCTTGATTTGAGAAATTTATTTCATAAGTCATTGAGAGGAGTATAACTTTCCTCTTTTTCTACTCTTGCCTTTGTTAATTCTTTCTTTGCCCAGAGAGTTATCTTTCCTTCATTTAATAAAATCCTATTTAATAACTCTATCTGTCTTTGTAATTTCAGCACATTTTGATGTGTCGTGTTTATTGTTATCTCCATAATCCATTTAAAACGCAGATATTTAAATAGCTTGTGAAAGTGTAAATTTTCATACTCAGAAAAGATTAATTTAGGGAAATAACATCTATGCTTTAGATTCGCTATGCCTTGCGAGATAATTATCAAGCCAACTTAATGTTTCTTGCTGCACTTTGCTGACATCTAGCGCAACGAAACTGCCAAGTCTTCTTTCGACTGCTCCGCCACTATCCTTATCCTGCACTGGCAAATGAAAATCAGGCACTATCTGATGAATTGCTAGAGGCCAATGAATGTATGGCTCTTCAGGCAGTCCTTGCTCTTTTGCATACGAATCTCTAATAAATGGCAAGGCTGCAGTACCCATGGCTACGATGTTTCTGAATGGTGCACACTCAATATATTTGCTGGGAGATGAATGAGCAGAGTTATAGACAATTCTGTTGGTTGTGTCACGTTTAAACAGAATTGTCTAGACAGAGAATTCAGAACAAAATTGACTTAATCATCAGAATTCTCTGTAATTCTACAATGACTGCGCCATGCATCATATTCATGATTAAATTTTTCTTCAAGTGTGCTCATGTGATGGCAAATAAAACTGCCAACTTTTCTTCTTGAGTTGGCTCGCGAGGCAGTTTTGCAAGTTCCTCGCGAGCAATTATATCATATCTTCTGCCTGTTGCATCTTCTTTATACATTGTTCCGTCGCCATTCCAGCCAGTTGCTTCGATATTATTTGAATCATCTGGTTCTACAAAACCGCCAATGTGATGAAGCACCCTACTGGCTAAATTCTTGTCTGGAAGCTCGACAAATCTTCGGGTATAGCGCAACGCCCATTTAGTCAGTTTCTCCATGTTCTCTGCAGGCAGATGCAAACTGCAGGTTTTTGAGGCGTCGTATATCTGCGCGATATTTGTAATACATTCTATCTCGTCTCCTGACTGCGCAATATAATCAATTGCTTTGGAAGCCACGTCATTGCGATGTGAAATAAGATTAAGCAAGATACTCTCTCGCGTTTTTTTGTCTTGTACATAATTTATCTCGTCAAAATTCTCAACTAGATACGCTTGTACTTTTTCTCTTAATCCGTGAGGATAACCTTGATTTCGGTTATTAAGCCACATAACAAAATTATCACTAAAGAAATAATATGCTTCAGAAAGTCTTTCTTTAGGTTTTTTATTTTTCATATAAATATCAAATGCCTTTTCTACTACTGCTTGATTTGCTGTTTCGAGAACTTCGCCACCCATAAGAACGTGGCGCGCCATCATCGCATCTAGAGCGACATCTGCAAGACCATTTGATGATGGAGAAATCTTCTGCATAAAGACATCTAGCGCAATTGTTGAAGTTGTTGCATCCCTTAAAGTAAGTGCTTTCTCAAGATATTCTCGTCTTTCGCGTTCATCGGGTATTTCACCAAGATATTCAAGAGCTTTGTGCTTTACCGCATGTAAAGAAGTAGCGATAGAAGTTGAGAGCAGACTTTCTGCAATGGTTATATGCCCATAGTAAGACTCATTGCTATAAAAAGAACTTGGAACGTGTGTTTGCCACCCCATTTGCCATGTTTTATCCAAGGCTACGAGCGCATTCTTCTCCTGTGCTTCGCGTGCGAGAATCTCTGCGACTTCGAGCCGTGATTTTGTGTCTTCTATATCATTAAGTGTATTAACAAGTCCTTCGATGCCTGAGACAAATCTCTTGCGCTCGTGTCGTTGCTCTTCGACGGAAGGAGGTTGATGCTTTTCGTCAACACGCAGTCCAAACTCAACTGCCATAATTGCATACGCCTGATTTTGTAGCTCTTTAATACCTAGAACGTAATCCACTACTTTGCTGCGGTTGAGACGCGCGTCAGCATCTATTGCGTGAGCCATCTTAGTTCTCATCTTCTGCTCTCGGTTCTCTGGCCAGAGTCTTAATAGATTGACACGAGCATCAATTCGTTCAGCAGGGTCATTTGATATAGTTTGCGTAAGAAACTGTTGCGGTGTTTTTGTTGTTGCCATAAGATTAAGTATTTTGAGTCAGAGCCTGTTTCACCAGCTTTGCGACCTCACGCGCTTGGGCGGCATTGGCAATCTGCGTGAAACTCTCATCTATTAGTCGAAGATGTTGAACTGTGTTCCATTCCTTGCCAATAATCTTGGCGGCTTGCTTGTCAAGCTCAAGCGGCTTGCCAACTAAAATTAATCCATAATCTGCTGCATCGATGATGGATGCATCTGGTGTCTTGCAACGCACAATATCGTGAATTGCATATTTAATCGGATTCCTCCGAATTTTACCCTTTGTGCTTGAGAAAAGACCAGAATAATGAGAAGCAGGGAATGCTCCAAGCATTGTTGAAAGGGATGCCTGCATCTCTGTCTCTTCATCTGGAGCAAGTCTAGGTAGAACTATGAGATAGCTATTCAAAAGTAATTTTGGATAGAATATGTTTTCAAATTTTGTAAAGTCGCTCTCGTGTACCTCTTCAACTTCAACATTGTTTAAATCAATGAGGCTGACACCGTATTTTTCAGCAAGAGTGCGATAACCTGCTTCATCAAAAACATCCATCGTCTCATCACCATCAGAACCTTCTGCAATCACAACCTCTGCTCCTGCATCTTTGTGCGCCAGAGAGAATTTTAAGACTTCTTCAACAAATGCCGCAGGGGTATTATGTGAACGCAGGTTCTTCAATGAAGGCTTCAGAACAATCAAAGACCTTCCCTTGAGAGTCTGGTCAAACTTGATAAACTGAAGAAATCTAGGTATTGTTTCTTCATATGATTTAAATTTTGCTGAAACTCCTTTTCCCATTTTTTATTATATGCTACTGGCTTTATAATCATTATTATGCTGGAACTATATCTTATCGTCTACTTGTTCGCTTTCCTTACTTGAAGGCAGCAAACCCTGTTCTTCGCGCCTATCAAGTTCGTTGTTTACAATAGCAACCGTGTGAGATGCAAAATACGTACGTTTGCCGATAGAAACAGGAGCACAGAGTTGCTTGAGCCTTTTTTGCTCTTTTGACGGCAGACCTAGATGGTCTCCAAGAATGAAAACAGGTTCTGGTTTGATATTGACAGTGCGTAAATCCTCGCCCTCTGAATCTAAGATGTAAAGTGGGCGACCAGAATCGTGCAGTTCTCTAGCTATCTCAAGTAAACTTTTCTTTTCTATCCAGTATCCTGGGAATACCTCATGCTTCAAACCTTCTCGATATTTATAGAGCATTTTTTTGATAATTGTTGAGACATCGTGCTTGTTCAAATAAATTTTGTCGATACCTGTCTTGCCCTCTGTTACTGGAAGAAACTCGAGATGCTTCGGAGGGTCGGGCATGCCTGTAAAAACAAGATGTAGTTTTGTATCTGTCCTTATTTTATGACTTAGAAAAAAGACGGCGATTACTGTATGGATAGCTATGTCTAGCCTGCCTGATTTCATTAAATCATCACCTATTGCCTTGCCGCTTGTAGGTGCAGAACGAGAGTAATATAGGAATTCACGCATATTGAGACTTAGACTGGAAGGCTTATAAGTTTTGCTTAGAATAATTTTGCCCCATTAGGAACTTTCTTATCAGGAATTGCAAGCACAACGGCGCCTGTTTCGTCTGCAAAACCTGTTGTGAGAACCTCAGAAATAAACGGACCTATTTGCTTGAGAGGAAAATTAACAACACCTATAACTTGCCTGCCGATAAGCTGCTCTTTGGTGTAGTGCTTTGTTATTTGGGCGCTTGAACGCTTAATACCTATTTCTTTTCCGAAGTCGATTTCGAGTTTATATGCAGGCTTTTTGGCTTCAGGAAAAGCTTCAGCTTTAATGATGGTGTCTACGCGAATGTCGAGTTTCTCGAAATCTTGAAAGGAAATTGTTTGCATTTAGGTTGCTTCTATAGGCCATGTTCCTGTTACACGCATGGTGCGGTGGAGTGTTGCATAAATAATAAAATCACTTTGTTTCAAGTTTAACTTTCAACTCTTCAAGTATCCTTTCAACTTTAAAAATGTCTTTTCTTTTCACATAAAGCACGGTTTTCTTTTTTAACAATTTTCCCGTCTAAAAGGCCTTTTCTTTTGTATGAATAATCATAATTTGATTTATCAGTATATCCATAAAGCAACTGCAGAATCCTAGACTTTTGTTTATTAGATTTGTTTTTCAGATTATAGATTATTATCTGTTCCATGTCATTATTACAAGAAAGATAAGTTTATAAATTTTTACTTAATCTATAATTAAGTAAAAGGAGGTCATTAAAAATGGCTAAACAACAAAAAAGATGGGGGAAGAAAATAGCTTACATAAGAGATTGGAGAAGAACTAATGAAATTTATGTTAAAAAAGCCACTTTCTATCTTGATTTTGATTGGGTTAAAAGCTGGAAAACTGAAATTGCTGAGAAGCAGATGAAAGCACTTATTGATGATGGATGCACTATCAATACATTTTTTGGAGATGGTGCGTTTCCAACGCATAAATTATTTGATTTTTGCGATCAGCACAAAATCAAAACTGCCATAAAAATTGGAAAAAGTGCAAATCCAGAAGTCGAAGGATCTTGGAGGCGAAGCGTAGAAGTGAAAAAGTACAAAAAGCTCGGCTATAAAAAATGGGCTGAGCAAAACGAATATGGGGGGAGGTGGACTGGGACAGAAGGAATATTCTCTGCTGTAAAGAAAATGTATGGGGGGAGAGTTCGAGCACATAAAATTGAGAACATGTGCCTAAAAGCAGAGAGAAAATTCTGGGCATACCAACTTATCAAAAGGTATGCCGAAGAAAAGATAGCATTGGGCAACTAAAAATTAAGAAGGGCTAAAAAATCTAAGAATTATGCAACACTCCATCAAAGGTAAATCATATCCAGATGTTACATCTTCGAAGTAATCAAAAAAATTCTCGATTTTTATGCAGATTAATGAGCGTTATTTGTCTGATGTTGTTTTTCAAGCACATGCATTATTTCCTGCAATTTCTGGGTGCAGAGCCCTATTTGGGCTGTGAGTTGTACCTGAGAAGCCTTAAGCCGCTCAAGCTGATCATTGATGACTGACGACAAGTCCTCTGGCGTTTTTCTCACGATTATGTTTGCCCCTACTTCAACAAAGAGTTTACGCTCAACAAGATCTGTCTTGCAATAAACTCCTTTGCCTAGAGGTACAAGCATACGCTTATCAGTGCTTGCCATAAACGACTTCATCGACATCTGAAACTGCTCCAACTCTGAAATCTGTCGCGTGAGGAATTCATCATGCTCTTCTAGCTCTCGCGCAAACTGTTCAAGATGGGCTGCTTCTTGTAAAAGTGCCTGATCCATGACAAAGAAGAGAGAAGAAGGGATTTAAATTTTGGCATTAAGTTATAGTGCCTCTATTAAGTAGTTATATTAGTAAGATTTATATACTCAAGAAAAAACAGAAAGTCATGGATAACTCTTTGAAACAGTCTGTAATGAAACCATGCTCTTCAGATTCTGCGGCGCTAAAAGCAGTGAATACTTTGCGACAGGTGGCTAATAATTCGCAGAATTATGGTTTGCCACAAAATCAGGAACGTTATCTTACGCCAAAAGAATTTTGCGATATTGCACGCGAAGCAGTTGTGCTCCAACAGATGGCAATATTGCGAGAAGACTCAGAGATGAATGAATTAGAAAACAGATTGCAGGAAGTGCAAAAGAGAACGCCTGAAGGAATTCCGTTGTCACGTGCAGTGGCACTTATTAGTCAACATGAGGAAATATCTGCTGAGTTTATTGAACAGGCGATTGCACATCAGTATCCTTCGGTAGAATCAATGCGGAATGACATTGAAAAGTGTAATGCTAAGCCGACCGAAGAGATGAAAGATAAATTACTCTGGGATCTTGTAGCAAATTATGCAGAAAGATTCAGAGTAAAACTTGAGGAGAATTATCCAGATAAGAATTTTAAATGCGCTATGAATTTTTTTCAATTTTACGCTACTCAATTTCACCCAGCAGGTGAGAAACCGATTAGACTTGTTATTTCTGAAATTTGTAAGAAAAGCTTTTTTTTCCTGCCTTTTTCATATACGCAAAAGATACCTCTTGCAAAGATAATTTATCGTCCAGTACAGTTTTTTAAAAGTGAAGCCACGTTACATCATCCCTCGTTCCCTCAAGCATGCGGAGATTTATTTCAAGAGCATTGCGAACAAGTAACAAGATTTTTTGCTAAACTTTCAGGCGGCAATCAAAAGAATCATTCGTTTGAATCGAGATATGCCTATAAAGTTCCTCTGTAATTTTAATGTTTATGTTGAATCTTCCAAATCTCTAATGTCTCAAAGAATAGTTTCTTTTCACCAACAACCTCATGTTTCATTTTCTGTTTTTTCAGCAATGCGAGAATGCGTTCTCTTGGAGTAAGCGAGGAGAGAAGAAGTAAGATGCAGCCATCAGGCGCAAGATGAGCCTGCGCTTGTTTAATAAAGCGTAGAATGAACTCGTCTCCTAGCTTTCCCCCGACAATTGCAACCTTGCCTTCTGCTCCTTCTCTGGAATCTTCAGGAAGATAGGGGGCATTGCATAAAATTACATAGAAAATGCCTGAGACTTTTTCAAAAAGGTTTGATTCAATTGCTGTAAGACGCTTCAATCTGAGAAATTCTACTGCTTCTGGGTCAATGTCAACAGAAAATACTGATGAAGCACTCGCATTCAAAGCAGCTTCGCTCAGAACTCCAGAGCCTGCACCCATGTCAAGTACTGTTTTGCCCTTGACAAAACGGGCAAGAACATGCGCAAAGAGATATGAATCTTCAGCCGGTATGTAGACCATTTTTTCGTGCTCGTTTTATAAAGTAAACTAGAAGAAGAGCCAAATATGGGAGAATAATAAGAGATTTAATTAATTCTGCAAGGAATTCAGAGATAAATCTGTCGATGAAATAGAAGATTATGAAAAGAATTATTGAAAGAAGCGACACAACTAAGTAATTCTTAATCACTATACGCGCACTTGTGCGAACACTTGCAAAGGCGTTCAAGCTTTCTGTCACGCATAGCACATTGGCAAATGCGAGGAAGATTATGCATCCGAAGAATCCGAGTACCCAAACCGCGATAACTGCTACAAGAGCAGCAGAAGCATTGAAAACGAGTGCAGACTTTCCAATTGTGAGGGCTAACGCATTCAAGAGCATAAAAATTATAAGTGTGATGGCAAGTAAGCTAAACATCGTTAGCGTACGTTTTCGAGCGATAGTGAATATCTGACTTAGTGATTGTACATGTTCCTGTGCGATTCTTGCAGAGAACGCAAACATTGCACTAAAACAATAAGCCAGAATACTTAACTGAATGAGTGTCGCAATCAATGACCAAATAACATTTGCAGTAGTTGTCTGCAGATACGGAAGAACTAAGCCAGATAGTTCACTTACTAGAAACATAGCAATGATTAAGATTATTGCGGGAACGAGAATTTTTGGATTCTGACCATATGCCTTGCCTGCATCCCGAGCAATACCGACAAGATTTAGTTTCGGCGACTCCTGATTAGAGTTCTTTACACACCGTACTTTTGAACTTGTCATGTGGAGAACATATCAAGAATGCCTTGAGAGAAGAAAATAGTTGCTCCTAGCACAAGGACTAAAATAATCAAGACAATTGCCAGTATGATTGCAGTCTTCCTCCCCTTGTTCTGCTGAGCCGAGATTGTTACATTCGTCACAGGAAAAGCGGCTGTGACAGGAGAGACTGCTGGCGCTTGTTGTTTTGGAAGTGTAGCTGGCTTCCCTGCCTGAGCAGTTTGTTGAGCAGATGATTGAGAAGCAGGCGAGGTACTTGGCTGACCATATAACATTCCTGTTGCGCTAGGATTTACCATGCTAGCTGCTTCACGCACTTCTGTCGCACTATATCCTGCATTGATAAATGTCTGCATAGCTTTTTCGATAGTCTCATTCCGATCTAACGCATTCTTAAAACCTCCGATTATTTCCTCTTTCATATATCTACGACCTGCCCATTTGAGATTAAATGTACAGTCTTATTTAAATTATATCCCATTTCCATAGCAAGGTTTGCGCCAGCTTTTCTTTTTGCTTCTTCTCCATGTGAAGGAATTACATGTTCTGGCTGAGTCAACTTGATGAGATCGCGCAAGTCTTCTCGTCCTCCGTGACCGCTTACATGAACATTGTCAAAGATACGCACATGATGCTTCTTAAGACGACGCTCAAGCTCCTGCCGATTCGCCTCATTTATAGGTGTTGGAATGGTCTTGGATGAGAAAATTATGTGATCATCTGAATTAACTGTCAATGGAAATTGGTTGCGTGAAATACGATCCAAGATGGAACCAGGCTCGCCCTGATGACCTGTGCAGACTATTAGATAGTTCTTTTTGTTCTTGTTTATACGATGGAGAACGCGCTCCATCTGTTTTTTGTATGTAAGCAGTTGAATATCCTTCCTGAATGGTGCCTGACCTATATTTTGTGCGGCAGTCACGTACTTACTGAGGCTTCTGCCTACAAAAACTACCTCGCGGCGAAGCCTACGACCTAATTCGGTAATAGTCTTCAAACGAGCGATGTGAGATGAAAATGTGGTGATTATCATACCAGAGTTATGATTATCAGTCGTGAAAAATACGTCTTCCAGTAAACCTTTTGCAATCTTCTCAGAAGGAGTCTTCCTGTCATCTGGAGCGTAGAGGCAGTCAACTATAAGAGCCTTGACACCTATTCTTGCAATTTCTCGGATGCGTCGATAGTTAGGCTTGTTGCCAAAAACAGGTGTATTATCCAACTTGTAATCGTTTGCATAGAGAATAACCCCCTGTGGTGTATGCACGGCGACCATTGCGCTCTGAATTGTTGAGTGAGTCATATTTATCAACTCTATCTTATACGCATTTTTGCCCTGAACAGTATAAGTTCCATCAACAGGCACTGTGATAATACGATTAGGAATCTTCTGATTTGAATCTGCCATTAGTACCTTTAGCACCTCAGTCGTAAATGGGGTACCGATAACACCTGAGTCATACCTCGGTGCAATGTAAGGCACGCCCCCGACATGATCGAGATGAGCATGTGAAACAATCAGCGCACGAACCTTGTTTCTCAATCCATGATGCTCAAGATAAGTATCATCCGGCAATGCACCAAGGGCGCGCATACCTTTTTCAGTCTGGACTTTCTCACGCTCTGTAACTCCGACAATTGCAGGCAGATGCAACCCTGCGTCAAATAAAATTACATCCTCACCAATTTCAAGCGCAGTCATATTTTTACCCACCTCGTCATAACCTCCTATTGCATGAATTTTCATCTAAAAGATAAGAGGGAATGCTTTAAATACGTTGTCAAGGATTCAGGGTTTCAACCTGAATCCTTGAGCATGCTCAAAAATGCCTTTGCTATCAATGGGCTAAAACCCAAAGCGTGCGCAAAGAGCATTTTTGACATGTCAAATGGTTTTCGCAAGATATAAATAAGTTCATTACTGCCTTGTTGGATGAAACATCATCGCAACATACTTTACACAATTGTGTGCATCCTCCTGATTATTCAACTTGTCTCATTCATATCTTTGAGTTCGCGTGTTTCCCAAGTCAACGGGGAACTCGCAAGGACGCAGGCGCGGCTTGAAAATGTCTCTCAAGCATTTAGCACAGCACTTATACAATACGACACACAGAATCAAAGGAACTTCAATGATGTCACGCTCGTACTCCATGAGCTTGGCACCAAGATATCAAAACAACAATCTACATTTGAAGAACAAATTACACTGCTTAAATCAGTTCAGGGCGATTTTTCAGGCATCATCACGCAGGCAGTAAAGAGCGTCGCTACTGTGCGCACAGATAGATCTCTCGGCAGCGGATTTTTCATAAATGACCAAGGATATATTGTAACAAATTACCATGTAATTGCAGGCGCAAAACAACTTGCTGTAGCGACTCATGATAGACGCTTAATTGAAGCGAGATTGATTGGCACAGATACGTTCAGAGATCTTGCCCTTCTGAAAATTGATGAGTCATATCCCGCGCTCCCCCTTAGCGATTCAGATAAGGTAAAAGTTGGTAATAAGGTTATTGCAATTGGCAATCCATTAGGATTATCATTTACAGTTACAGAAGGTATTGTCTCTGGTCTTGAGCGCGAGGGACCTAATGGATTAAAAGAATATATACAGACAGATGTCTCACTAAATCCAGGGAATTCGGGAGGGCCTTTGATTGACACTGCCGGTGGTGTCGTCGGAATAAACAACTTTAAGATTGGCGATGCGGAAAGCATAGGTTTTGCATTGGAAAGCAAAACCCTGAAGAATGCAGTCTATGAGATGAGTAATGCTACCGTGGTGCTCCAATGACTCATCTTCCTTCAAGCATGCGAACTAAACGCAGATATATTCACATTCAAGGAGGAAGCAAAGAAGCGATTGAACATGTATTGCTCAACAACCTTGGAACATTCGGATGGGCAAAAGCAGAGCCATTGTTTGTGAGTGTGCCTGAAATCGATGGGATAGTGCTCTCTATCGATAGGACAGCACTGGATAATGTGCGCGCTACACTCGAGCTCTCTCAAGAAAAGATGATTATTACTAGAGTTTCTGGGACAATTAAAGGATTGCAAAAATAATCTTCTTTATGGGAAAAAGTTCTCTTTTTAAGATTGTTGCAAAATATCGCGCAGCATTATAAGAGAATAAAATTGAGGTATTCCAGTTGTATTCTTGTTCTTCGAAAGCTTTAATTATGGGGTTCTTCTTTATGTGTAATGAAAAGAAGAGGGCAACTGCAGTTATCATTTGGTATGATCTTTTCAATTATAATAATCATTGTCACTGTAGCTGTCGCGTTTTATGTTATCAAAGAGTTTCTCGTGACAAGCAAATGTACGGAACTTAGAGCATTTCATGACAATTTTCAGAACGAGATAGACAGTGTCTGGAGGTCAGCGGCGGCACAAATGACTTATACATATGTACTCCCATCCTCTGTTAAGTCGGTTTGTTTTGGTGAGCCAAAATCGTGGAATCCGGAGATACATCGTCTTGAATCAGAAACATTTGATTCTTATCGGGACACTACCCAAAACTTCTTCATTTATCCTGTTCAGTGTGGGCGAGCAGTCAGTGTCCGCGAGATATCACACGTTTCCATAGCTCGAGGATTTTGCGTACCCATCGTGAAAGGAGAAATAAAATTGACAATCTCAAAGTCAAGCAGTACGAACGCAGAGGTTACTCTTAACCCATGAACGATAAAGGCATAGAACTTAGCTTCGGATGGATATTCTCCTTAATTGTGGGAGGTGCAATCCTTTTCCTAGCTATCTATGCAGTTTCACAACTGACTGATGAAGAAAGAAGAGTGCAACAAACATTCACTGCCCAAGAATTAGTTACCCGTCTGTCGATGCTAACTACTTCGCTTGAATCAACAATTCGTCCTGGAAACTTGAGTTTCTCAACGCAAACGCGCATAACGCCAAACTGCACGTTAGGAGGACAATTTGGCACGCAAAAGATAAACGTCGCGAGCCGTTCGGGCATAGGCGCACCTTGGAATGATAATGGCATTCCCGCGAAATCATCAGGGTTATATTTCTTTTCAGCCACACCAAGCGAAGGGAAATCATTCAGTATGTTAGTAAAACCAATACTCTTGCCTTTTAAAGTCGGGGACAGCGTAACGCTATGGAGCGGTGTTTCTTGTTTTGTGCAGCCTACTGCAGAGATACAGGAAGATATTGCCCTCCTAGAAGGCTCTGGAAATAAAGTTATGATTGCAAACCGTGTTCAGGATTGCGCGCGCAATAGCACAGTAGTATGTTTTGCGGTTGCAGGAAATATACCTGCGGCAAAAAGTGCATGCTCAATCATTGTCGATGTTACTAAAAAGACTGTTGAGAAGCATGGGCGCACAGTTTCATATATAGATCCTTTGGTATATGCTGCTATTTTTGGAGATAACGAACTCTATGAATGTAATGTGCAAAGAATAATGCGCCGTGCAAGTTTTCTAGCTGGACTTTACACAGAGAAAAGCGCATTTGTCGCGAGCCGCTCGCAAGAAGGATGCAGCAGCGCACTACAAACAGAGCTTGCAGAATATCGCTCAATTGCTAAGAATGGAACTTCTCGTTCTCTCGGATTACTTCTAGAGAAAGCTCTAGAGCTTGACGAAAATAATCCAGAAGCTTGTCCCTTATGGAAAGAGGAACTTAGATGATAACTTCACTTGAAAGAAGAGGACAACTTAAAGTACAGGAGATGGCATTTGTCCTTATCGCACTTATGGTATTTTTTGCTCTAGCTGCAATCCTATATATAACTATCCGAGGATCTCTGCTTGAGCAGAGCGCTAGAGACCAGAGTGATGAGCAAGCATTAGAAGCTGTTCGTCAGATAGCTTCGACTCCTGAGTTTACTTGGAGTGAGTGCAAAGGTTGTATTGACCTTGATAAAGTTTTCCTATTAAAACAACAAATTGCACGTGACGCCAGCTTACAAGGGCTTTGGGATTACGACTACATTGCAGTTGAGAGTGTTTATCCTGCGCGTGTTGGGGGAGAATGCACACCTGCAACTTATCCTGCATGTAACCGTACTACTGTCTTATTATCTCAGGAATCTTATGGGGTTGCAGCAAGCGCGTTCGTTACTATATGCAGATGGGATGCACAAGAACAAACTGTATGTGACTTAGGCAAGCTCTATCTATCGGATAAGGGGAGGGAACGTGCCTCTTCCTAAACAGGGACAAGAGGAGCTTGTAGGATTTGTGCTTGTTGTTGTAATTGTGGCTGTAGCAGGACTAATAATTATGGGACTTTTTTTAAGAATTGAGAGTGGAAAACAAAAAATGAAAAGCGCAGATATTGCACAATTTCTTGATAGTTCACTCCTTGTGACAAGCAGATGTCATCTTTCTTCCCCCCTCTTTCCTGCCAGCATGGGTGAGCTTGCTGTGGCTTGTAGCTTAGATAAAGGTGAGCGTTGTCTGGAAGGCACAAATGTATGCAGCGTACTGAACATTTCAATGCAGGAGATTATTAAAAGTAGTTGGGCAGTAGGGGCAAGTTCAGTAATAAAAGGTTATGAGTTTCAGATTGTTATGATGTCAAATCGAACAACTAGCCCTACAAGTACACCTTTTATTTTAATTCAAGAAGGTATGTGTAATAAAGACTATCGATTAGGTGAACATCTTCAACCAGGAACGCGGCGCGGAACCAGCTTAGTGACAACGCTTAAATTATGCACTGATGCTTAAAGGCGCACATGAATTGTCAAAGTATCTGAAGCCAGCACCGGACGAAGCCGGCGTCTCTTTCCAGTCTTTTCTGCAGCCATTTCAATGAGCCCAAAGCGCTGCAGCAGCTTGATATCTATCATCACTGACTTGAAGTCTCTTTTTAGAATTTTTGCTAACTCGTAAAGAGATTTTGGATTCTTTACTTTTATGACATGCAGCATCCTTGCTCGTTCGTTGCTCAGCAATTGCCGCAATGCAGCAAGGCCTTCGAAATCATAATCTCCTCCTTCTCCTGTAAGCTTTCTAAAGAATGTGTTAAATGTTCCGCCTTTATCGACGATATTTATCTCCCGCGTCTTTGTCTTTTGTGCCATTATTTATTATATGTCCGTAAAGAACATATATCTGTATTATTATAATTAGTATTTATATGTTTCTATCAACCATATATTGTTTACAGTACCCTATATATTCTTTCTACCCTAAAGATTCTGTCCAAATGGAGAAAAATTGAAGTGTCTTTACTGGGAGTAGTACCACAAGGTTTATAAATCAATTAGGAAGGCAGAGGTAACTACTGAAGGTAAAGTAAAAAATGAGGGAAAGCTTTTTAAAGGAGAAATTGCTTATCAATTTACTCTATTAAGTTAGAGTAATGTCTGTGAAGCGTACCCTATACGTTTCATTAGGCAAATCAAAAACTTTGCGTTTTTGAAACCTCGAGAATCTTTGATTTTTGATGGTCGTCAAGGGCTCACGTCCTTGAGACCTCGAGAACCTTTGGTTCTTGAAGTAACTGGCGGGTTGTGCAAACAACCTCCTCTGGGAGGAATCCTGCGGGATGCCACAATCACAAAAATGAAAGGGGGTTAGAAAAATAGATGAAATTTAACTTTCGAAAAATAGCGTCTGTCTTGACAGGAGCAGTTATGCTGAGCTCTACGATTGCACTTGCTGCTGCAGCTAACTTCCCATCAGACTTTGTAAAAAGTACAGGTGGTGATGTAGCTATTGCATATGGTTCAAACGCGGCTCCGACTGACTTTGCGACTGTTGTAGAAATCAACTCCTTCCTCACGGGAGAGTTGGCTAAAATGACAACAACGTCATCCAGCTCAACGAGTTCGGGAACGACTGTCACAGGTGCTAAGGATAGCATAAAGCTTTCCAGATCGAGCGATAACATCAACCTGCGTAACTCTCTAAGCGGTGTTTGGGGAAGTACTATCTCTAAAGATGATTTGCCTAAATTACTTGCAGACGGAGTGTACAAGAACAAGAAGAACACAGAGTACAAGTATGACCAAAAAGTCACACTTGGAAGTGCCTTGCAATTGGAACTCTTTTCAGATTCTGATTACAAGAATCAGGAGCCAAGCATTGGCTTCAACCTGTCTTCATCACATGATGTGTTGAACTACACACTTGCGTTCCAGACACAACCTGTCTCGATTGTTACCAGTGGTGACTTAGTCGACTTTGAAGCTACAAATCTCAACATCTTAGGCAAGGAATATTATGTCCTTGATTTTGATAACGTTACTTCCGGCACGTCAGCAAAAATGACGCTGCTTGATAGCGCTAGCAAAGACACAATTAAAGAAGGAGAGACTAAAAGCATCGTTGTCGGCGGTAAAAACTATGATGTATCCATCAACTTTATTAGTTCAACTAAAACAAAGTTGACTGTTAATGGAGAGACTACAGATTCTCTCGTTAATGGCGATACTTGGAAACTTACGGATGGTACATATATTGGTATTCGTGATGTCCTTAAACAGGATGTTGCGGGTTCAGTAGGTACTGTCGACTTCAGCTTAGGCAAAGGCAAACTCGAAATTGAAAATGCGAAAGCGATCAAACTGAATGATAAGAGTTACAACGATGTCTTTGGTTACATTACTAAAGGTACTGAAACCTCATCAAATGTCCCTCTTGACCGTATCGTGATTCAATGGAGAACGAACGACAAAGCATTTCTTGCTCCTGACAAGGAGTTAGTTATGCCTGGCTTCGGAGCACTAAAGCTCTCGATGGGCTCGTTCTATACACCAAAGCAAGAAGTTACGAAGATTAATGGTGATGGTTCATATGTAATTCAACTCCAAACAACATTGATTGGAGGAGATGTCAATATTCCATTGCTCTACACTAATACGTCCGGTGCGTTCCTTGGTATCGGTAAAAGTCCTAACAATCGTCTTGTGACGAGCAATCAGACTACGAGCGCAAACGTCCTGTTCAATTATACAGGAGGTGACCGTATAATGGTTGCAACGTACAATACATCTACAACTGCTGAGTCCTATCTTATCCGCTTCAATACCTACACAGCAGAAGATTCTGCTAACAAGACCACTGTTGAATATTACAACAATGGTGCGTGGGCATCTAAGGGAGATAAGAAGGGAGGCGATACTGTCACATTTGGAGGGCTTACGCTCACCATCGGTGATGTATACATCAACTCCGGCACGAAGTGGACGTATGTCAACACATCAAGCACAGCTGCAGTCAGCTTCAATGACCTCTATACAAAAGAGGGATTGAAAATCAGACTGCCTTGGGTCTACAACGACAGCCAGAATGAAGGTACCCCTCAAGTTGGAGGAATACCTGTCAACGGCACTGTTTCTAATAGATTATATGGAAACACTGTTGAGGCTGGAAGTGCAGGCGGTTCTTTCTTAGGCAACGTAACAGCTGCTGCAGGTCATAGCTTTGATTCATTCGATCTCAACCTTACTGAGGAAGATAGAACAGGTAATCTTGGTGCTGGCGGTGCATTTAGCTTCCGATTGGATCAGGGTGGAAGCAGCTCTACATTCTATGTAGACGTATCTACCTTGACTATTCCGCAGACAACTGCAGGAGCCACTGCGCGAACTAACTTTGCTGATCGTGTAACGACGGACAACATTGTTGGTCGAGTGTATTCAGATCTCGCAACAGAGGTCTGGCGCCTCGGTCCTTCAAGCGCTACTCGTACTGCTAAAATCACATATGCTGGACAAGAAGCTTATGCAGATGTATTCCTCACGGATGTCACTGCTAATGTCTCTACTGGAGTAAGTGGAAATGCATCGAGTACGACAACAAGCACTGGTGTCAAGGTTCTTGGCTCAGTTGCTGTGTCAGATGCTGAAGTTGCTCAAGTTTCCGGCAAGAACTTAATTGTTGTTGGCGGAAGCTGTGTCAATAAGGTCGCTGCGGAATTGTTAGGTGGAGCACTTTGTGGCTCTGCTTTCGAAGCGAAGACTGGTGTTGGGAACGGACAGTTCCTTATCCAGACATTCTCTCGAACCGGCGGTAAGGTTGCAACACTTGTTGCAGGATTTAACGCTGCTGACACTACCAATGCTGGCAAATACTTAACTACGCAAACTGTTGATACAACAGTTGGCAAGAAGTATAAAGGCACTAGTGCAACACAGGCAACGCTTGTAACGGAAACCACGTCAACTACAACGACGACAAACACTACGAACGCTACCAAATAAAGAAGGATTTTTCCTTCTTCTTTTTTTCTTTTTCTTTTTCTTTTTCTCTTCCTGCCAGAGCTATATTGAAGTCAATAAAGAACAAGTTCGATGAACAGAGCACATTGAGTCTGGTTGGGGGAGTAATTATCCGACATATGAATCCTGCTTCAGTATCTGATTTATAGAGAAGAGAGTAGAGAAATGAATGCTTGAAGAAAGAAGAATCATGGAAATAATTAAAAGGAACTTCTTACTTCTCCTCTGTATGCATAAAACAAATCACTCACCCTGTCCTCTTTGTAAAAACAAACAAGCATCTATTGTTTACCCTGCATTGAATCCTAGGGCAAACTCCTCATATTCTCCTGCAGATAGTACGCGAGAAGAAGGTGCAATTGTTAAGTGTACAAGATGCAAGGTCATTTATAAATACCCATTTCCTAAATCTTTGGTATTGCAACAAGGATATGAAGAAAGCATAGATGAGCAATACCTCGCGTTCCTTCCTGAACGACGTGCGACTTTTCGTCAGGTTATTTCAAGTATAGAAAGACACATCGGAAAAAGACAAAAAGTCAAGAATATAAATCAGAGGATTCTTGACATCGGATGCGCTGAAGGCACTCTTCTCTCGCTTGCTCGGGAGCGAGGATGGGATGTGGCAGGTGTTGAGCCGAATAAACATCTTGTAAAATGGGCTAAGAAAAATCAGAATCTTGGAATTATGCAGGGTTCTGTTTACAACAAGAGACTTAAGAGAAACTCATTTGATGTTATTACTCTACTTGATGTAATCGAGCATGTTCATAATCCAATTAAATTTCTCAGCCGATGTAATGAGCTACTTGTTCCAGGAGGCACTATCTTTATCAGCACGCCAGATATTGGAAGCCCTATTGCCCGAGTGATGCGCCGACGTTGGTTCTATATACTATCAATACATGTATTTTATTTTACACGGCAAACTATGTCGAGAGTATTAAATAAGGCAGGATTTGATAATGTCAAAAGCAGCCCATACTTCTTACGCACGCGCCTTTCTTATGTGACTGAGAAATCCAAGAATTATATCGGAGCATTGGGCAGCATTTTTTGTAGTGTTGCGCGCGCACTTGGACTTGGCAACCGAGAAATTACTTACTGGCTAGGACAGAGGATGTTTGTCGCGCGAAAACCTCGCGTGGATAGAGACACAAGAGCTTTTAAATAAGGAAAACGAAGTTAACCTATGCGCAAAATTATGAATTTTGAGGAGCAGCGTCTTCGTGAGAAGAGAAAGATACGTATACTAAGTATTTTTATGCTTATTATACTACTTGGAAGCACTGCAGGATTTGCATTTATATCCTACCAGCAAGATTCTCTCCCTCAAACTCCTGAAACAGTGCAGGACACAGGCAATGGTTGGACTCTGAACTGGCAGGGACAGACTTTTTCCCTTCGTACTTCGCCCAGTGCTGTTGCAGATATTCCTGTTCAGACCACTAGTACCATAGATACGTATATGGGTGATATTCTATATGTTGATGCTGAAAGTGATGCAATTCTTGCAGAAATCGGCAGCACGATGGGAAGGTATGCCCAAAGAGTCCAGCCTGCTTGCTACGGTTTATGTGAACGCGATTTGCCGGAAGTAAACTGTAGCGCGAATATTATTATCTGGAAGAGCGCTGAGGAGAATAGTGTAAGTCAAGAAGAAGGCTGCGTATTTATCGACGGAGATATAAGATCAGTCGATGCATTTATTTATCGCGTTCTTGGAGTACAATAGCTCTGTACGAAACATTTAAAAAATATCTTCTAATTAAGTCATAATGAGTAAACAAAAACCAGTTGAACAAAATCTACCTTGGAATCCCAAGCAAAATGAAGTGATTTGGGTTGTTGGTACTATGGTTGTCATTATTCTTGCACTAGTCCTGATACCAATGTTCATGCGCATGTTTGCCACCTTTGATTATCAAGGACTGACATTTACCAGAGAGAAATTTGGAGAGATTCCAGTATATCATTATTCATATTATTTTATTGATGACATGGGACAACAATACCAATACAACCTGTACCTGAGAAATGACCCACGCACTAATGTTATTCCTATTAATTCCAACATAAAGTTCAAGAAAGATAGAAAAGTCTATGTTATTCTAAACAGCACCGCTCTTGCACAATGCCCTACTGGTCTCAGAGATATTGCAAGCATTGCCCGTTTTCTGAGTGATAATCTTATCAGTGTGCAAGCAGGCAACATTGACGGTGAAATCGCTGCCCAAAACAATTTAACCTATGCTACTTGTGAAAATCGCCCTGATGATGTAGTCATCTCAATTGTACCCGGGAATGAGACAAAGATTACTCAAATGGATGAATGTCATACTATATCGTATGCAACATGTGAAGAAGTGCTGCCTGCATTGGAGAAGTTTATGGTTAAATCTATCTTAGATGCCAAGCAGGGCAATTAATTTCTTTTTCTTCTAGAATGTGCTACGTAAATCCAGATTATAATTGCAACTAATATTAGCAGAGAGATTGTGATAATGTCTAGATATTCCCGCACCAGATTCATATTCTCTCCAGCAATATAACCTATTGTAAGCAGAATTGCTGCCCAGATGGCTGAGCCAAGAGAAGTGTATAAACAAAAATGGGCAAGATGCATTTTGCCAAAACCTGCTGGAAGAGAGATAAGCTGGCGTATTACTGGCAGCAACCTACCGACGAATGTAGTGATCCCTCCGTGTTTGGCAAAAAAGTTCTCTGCCCGCTCAATACTTATTTTATCAATCAAGAAGAAACGACCATAGCGAGCTACGAGACGGTTCACTGCACTTCTCCCACACCAAAGTGCAATATAATAGTTAAAAAGTGCTCCTAAAAGACTACCTACTACGGCAGCTGCAAGTGCCAGCGAGAAAATCATTTCCCCTCGAGAAACAAGCACTCCTGCTGGAATCATGACCACTTCACTTGGGAATGGGATAAATGAACTTTCTATCGCCATTAGGATTGCAATTCCTACATAACCAAATGAGCCTATCGTGCTTACCAGAAACTCAACCAACTGATTTAGCGTCTCGTTTATCATCTTTTTTCTCCTGTGATTGTTTTATAGTTTGTTTCGATAAATTAGAACCTCGTATTTCTCGTACTAAACTTTTTACATCTGTGTAGATTGGAATCGTGCGGATATCTAGAAGAAGGACATTTACGAACCAGACTATAATAACTAAAACAGTGCTTCCAAAGTACCATGTTATTTGATGCGCAGTATCAAAATAATCTGCTCCAGTTACCAACAGGCGCGCAAAAATAACTATGCGTAGAATGTTGAATACAAGAAATACTACAAGAATAAAGATAATACTCTTTAATCTTTTTAATAAAGGCATAGGTGTAGTGAGATTAAGAATTAGTAGAAGATAATATGCTGCTCCTGCAACACACGCCTCTACAATATTCGCATAGTTATCTTGAAAATATAGTGTTGTCGTCCCTAACAGCACAGTATCTGCATATATCTTTTTCAAGAGCCAGTATACTGGAGAGACAGTCAATGGTGTGAATATAATGTAAAGAATCGCCATGCTTCCGAGGGGAATTAACGCCAATAGGAGATATCTTACAAACATTCCGATAGTGTCCCTGATATTCATAAGCCATAGAGATATCTGGGATTTAAGAATATAGCGTTTTACTGCCTGAAAGTCTTGGATGTGCTGAACCAGAGACGCTACGTGTTAGGGCTACAATTATAATCAATAAAAGGATGACAAGACTCCCAATGCCCAATATCCAGTTTTGCGTTGAGAAGAGTGAAGAAGGCAGAAAAGCAGCTTTCTGATTCTCAGGTTTAGAGCTAGAAAGCTTCAAAGTTGTAGATTGTTGTGTATCATCAGTAATTTTACTTCTGCACAACGCCAAAGGCAGAGAGATATAATTTGGAATTTCTGAACGCATTTGATAGTCTCCATTTTTATAATCGTATTCTGCATTAAGTTCTAGATTATATATTCCTGCTGCAGTGTCTTTTGGAACATTAAATGATAGAGTTATGCTTGTGTCATCTCCCTCATCCAAACCTGAACTTATTTCCTTAGCAACATTAAGTCCAAGCTTTGCGCTCTTTAGCAAAACATTGACTCTGTTTTGGTCTTCATCCCCTATGTTTGTTACGTGAGCTGTTAGTTGCACTTGGTCGCCACAATTTGAGGATGTTGGCATAAGTGTAATCTCATCGAATCTGATAAATTTACCCTCATCATCTTCACGTTCTACTTCAATTGTTTGCGAGTTTCTTTCATCAAAATCACTTACCTGTTCTGTGCAGACACTTGACTCTTGTCCTCTCACATAAGCTTTCAAAACTAGCTTATAATCCCCTTCATCAAGAGATGCAGGAACAGTGAATGTAAATGTAGTGTCTTCTTCCTCATTAGAACGTAAATTGCCGACTTCTCTGCGATAATCTTCTTCTCCCTTGAATGTAAGTTCTCTAATATTGTTAACTCCTCTGCTGTCGCGCAAACCCATCTCAATAACAACGTCTTTCAATGCATTACTTCCTTTGTTTGATATTTCTACCTGAAGATTAACAGTATCTCCTGCCATCCATTTAGTCTTTCCGCCTGTGCTTCTGAGCCTTGCTTTTTCAATCGTAAGATTTGTGCCTTTTGAACCAAGAGAACAGAAAGAAGTCTGTCCTTTTTCCGAGCTGCCTGAAGGGGTTGTTGATGGTTGTTGGAGAGTTGGAGATATTGGTGCAATAGGGGAGGAGGGGTCAGGCGGAAGATTGGGAAAGATTAGAAAAATAGGAATAATTGTAGGCGAGTCGTCGACTGGTGATGTGCGAACCATAATATGGCTTTGCACATTACGTCTTGCTTCCGGTCCGAGAATAAATGTTGTTGCGAAACTATAAGTCTCTTGCGAACCCTGATATATAGTAAGAAGAGGTGAAGGCCAAGTGATTGTACCCGGGATATCTACGAATACAAGTGTTGTAGTTATAGCCGAACCTGTGTTTTTCATGTCTATAGTAAATGTTCCTTGCTCGCCACCTACTTGTGATGCAGTCCATGTCGTGTATACTACTTGAACTGCTGCACTTGTGAACGGAGCAAAGGCAAAGATGACTAAAACTGCTAGAAAAATAAGTGTAAAAGAATTTCTTCTCATGACTATCTCCCTTCGAATGTTGATTCCAGATTATTTGTGTTTTTCTGGGGCACCTTATTTTCTAAGAGATAAATGTCCCCGTCATAATTTGCAATTACAATGTCTTGGTCGCCATCTCCATCAAAATCTCCAACTGCTATATGCCCATTGGCTATTTTAGACTCGAATTTAGAGATTCGACCAAAAGAAGAGAACTCATAAGTTGGACTTGGACTTACTGACTCTTCTCTCTGGGAAGGAGAGTTATTTTGCTTACAGCCAATCAAGATTGCAGACGCAACGATACTTGCACATACTGTTGAAGCCAACCCGGAATAATTCATTCGTCTCATTTTATCTCTGCGAAATCTTAACTGCAACAATAATTATTACAATAATCAGCACTACGTTGATTATACCAATAACCCATGCCAGCTTGTTCTCTCCTAGTGAGCCAAGAAATGAGCTTTCTTTTTCCTGTAGAGTTACTGCGACTTGCTGTGTCTGTACCTGATTATTTGCAGTTACTTCAAGCGTGAATGATTGTTCGCCCTCTGCATCTTCGTTGATATCGAAAGTCAGATTAATATCTTTGCTTTCTCCTGCAATTAGTGTGACTATGCGTTGTGAAATATTAGACAATTTTGCCCAAGACTCATAACCTTTTGCGTTTACTAAGACAGTAAGAGGTTGTGATCCAGTATTTCTTAAGCCTGTCTTGACAACCATACTCTCGCCAGCCAAAGCATCTGATTCAAGAGCAGCACTTATTGCAACAAGATTCTGCTGTTGTGCTGGTACTGCTGTGCAACCAAAGACCTTGAAAGGTAAGCGATGCTGTGTCTCAAGAGTTCTTCTATAGACTCCATTGCTGTAGTCATATTGTGCTAACAAATCCAGATTGTAAGTCTTGTCCGTAAGACCTAGAGGTACTGTAAAGGTGAACGAAACTCCAGCATCGTCTCCCTGATCTAAGCCACTTGTTATATCCTGAGTAGCATCAATCTTCAAATCGGTACTCTTGAGCATAACTCTGACGCGGTCTTGGTCTTCATCTCCAATGTTTACTGCATTAGCATTTAGTGTGACTAAGTCGCCGCATGTTGCTTCTGTTGGAGAAAACTGAATTTCATCAAAAGATATTGCCTTGTCTTCATCATCTTCACGTTCAACAGTTATTCTTTGGAAGAGACTGCTGTCTAAATCAGAGGATGAGTCTACGCAAAGGTTGCTTTCGCCTGATTTCTTGCTATAAGCCTTGACACCAAGCTTGTAATCGCCATCATCCATGTCTGCTGCAACTTTGAACTTGAATGTTACTTTTTCTTCATCGCCATCATTAATATCTCCGATAGTTATTCTTTCTTCTTCATCATTTGAAAATATAAGGTCGCTGATCATATTCCTGCCAGCACTGTCGAAAAGACCAAGTTGTACAACAACATCATCAACATCATTGTCGCCAACGTTCTCAATCCTAACCTCGACAGTTACTTCATCAAGAAGCTTCCATCTATCATCATCTGCGCCGCTATTTCTTATTTTAATATCGCTGATAGTGAGATTTGTACCTTTTGAGCCTGCTGCGCAGAATGATTTACGAAGAGTGAATGTTGAAGTGTTTGTTGCAGCTGATTCAGTTGAATCGCGCGCTGTGACTGTCACAGAATTATCGCCAAATGCAAGAGCACTTATGTCAAATACATTAAGGTCTACTGCACGTGATGCACCAAGAGCTAGAGGGAATGTTGCTACAGAGAAAGCTACTTTTGCATTTCCGCTTGTGCTTAATACAATATTATTAAGTGCGACATTTCCCGTGTTCGTAATGCTAATTGTCCCATTTTGAGTGTTTGTCGTGTCTTTGATTGTTGTAATCGTAAGTGTAGGAGTATTATTAATAGGAACAGAGAGCGAGAGAGGTGTAGCCTGAACATTTGCATCAGTCTTTCCCCTCAACTGTGCGGTGATTATTCCGCGAGATTGTGCTGGAATAGCCAGAACTGCGGTCAGCTCTTTTGTTTCGCCTGCGGCAACTGATGTTGCAGCAGGAAGTGTTTTCCAAGTGCCAATACTAGTTGTGCTTTCTGCGAAAGTCACACCATTGTGTGCTGTTGCATCAGTATTTGTAAGATTGAAACGAATCGTAACTTCTTGAGCATGATTCACACTGGTTGGAACTGCAACGCCCTTAATTTCAAGAACTGCGCTTGCCAAGCCAATGCTTAAGACAAGTGCCACAATCACGACGGAAAATAATATCGCTTTCATTTTTGTTGTAACTATCTGATTACATCACTTTATAAACTTTTCTATATTCAGGTATATGCTTTATCTTAGGATATGAGAAGCTTATATAAGTAAAGAAGAACGAAGGTTTAAATAAATGAGTCTGTTTGGATGTATATATCATGGTGATACGCGCGCGAGAGAATTTACTGGGTGCATGGGCTTTTCTGGGAGGTGTTGTTCTAGCCTTGCTGGTAGGCATCTTCGCGGGAAGGAGCGTTGATCCTATTATTCCAGGCTTTCTTGCGGTTCTTGGCGTCGTTGTGGGCTTCTTTGTAGCTGAAAAAGATGTGCAAACATTCTTACTTGCATCGGTTTCTCTAGTAATCGTGAGTTATGCAGGTGTTTCTGGTCTTATCTTAAATGCTGCAGTATTAGGTGTTAATATAGAAAAATATGTTCTAGGCATTCTAGGCGCATTGCTTACTTTGTTTGTTCCTGCGACAATCATTGTCGCAATCAAGACGGTCTTTTCTCTGGCAAGAAGCTAACTCATAAAGAATGATTTATGGCTGACTGTACTCTTTGAGTTTAGCAATACTTTTGTGCTTCGCTAAGCCAAGCACCTCTGAGACTGTTGTAAAAGTGTATTTCTTGATTTGCAAGGCAGGAATGAGCGTGTGAAGAAGCGCAGGCAGGCACTTGTTTGAGCCAATATTCTCTGCATACTCATGCAAATCAATTATGGATCCTGACTGTACTTCTTTTATTATATAAGAAGCTCGCTCATGTGCGTCATAATTACAGCTCCAGTCCTTAGGGTCGATATCCCAAAGAATAATCTTTTTTTGTAAACGCAATGCGGCACATACGACACTTAGATTTATTGCCCCATATGGCGGACGGAACAATTTTGTAGTAATGTCGTACTCATCTAACTTCTTGTCAGTACGCACAATTTCGCTGTAGATATCTTTGTATGATAAGCGTGTCAGCCTTGCATGTGAATATGAATGATTGCCAATCTCAGAGCCTTGTTCGATAATTCGTGCCATGAGCGCTCTTTTTTCCGCTAGTTTTTTCCCAAGTACGAAGAAAGTTGCGTGGACGTCATATTGATTGAGGATGTCTAGAATCTTGTTTGTCTGCTCTGATGGACCATCGTCAAATGTTAGAACGATGTGCTTGCGAACACAATTACCGCGAAAATGAATATTCCCTATTCTCTGTAGTCTGCTAAGAACTGTTATACAACTCATTTTTGAACCAGAATTTATTCATTAATAAAATCAACTTTCTGCGGCTTTGGAGCAGGAGTCTTGTGAATCTCTGCAAATTTTGGAGTTACAATAAGAATATTCTCTCCGAAACCTGCAATAGAACCTTCGATGGCGTCAACTGTCTTCTTAAGCTTTGCAACTGCGCGCTTAAGTTCAATGACATCCTTCGTCTTTAGAGTTTTTATATCAACTACTGCGATTGTGTAACCTTCTCTGATTGAATTAAGAATATCATTAGTGTCATCATATTGTCTTAAGACAAATGGCTTTACCAATACTTTGTTCTCCTTGTTCTGAGCAGCATTTAAATCAATCTCCACGTACTCTTCAGATACAGAACGACCGAACAACTTTTTTAAATCAAATGCCATAACAAGGAATTGCATAAGTTAGTATATAAATATTACTGTGCTGTCAAGATGTTAAGAGAGTGCATACGTCAAAATCTACAGTTGGAAAAAAATAAATATTGGAATTGAATCATAATTGCGAGATTATTTATTTATTGCCTTAACTGCTAGATTAATTTCTTCACGCAGCTTTTTTGTTTTATCTTCAGTGAGAGTTTCCTGCTTTTCAAGCGCCTGTATGCGTATTTCCAAAACACGCTTTTTCTCGGTTAATTCTTTTGTCAGAGATTCTTGATCAGCGCGCACCATTATCCCCCCGATTATTTTATAGACCTCGTCTTTAGTTTTCGAAACCTCTGTAAGAGCATTTATCACTTCATTGAGTTCAACTTGTACTGTCTGTTTCTGCAAAGCTCCCTGTTGGAGCTGTTGTTCGAATACCTGTAACTCCTGAATTTTCTTGCCAGTCTCTGCATTTACGTTCTGACGCATTGGGAATTATACCGCCTTTATCTTAACAATCTGTGTTCTTGGCTTATAGAAAATTTTTGAGCCGCAATGTTGGCAAACAAATCGCTTCTCAAGTGCTTTACTGTTAGTTGCCTTCTCGCATTTAAAACATTTATATTGTGCCATAGAAAAACATGAGGAAGGATTATTTTTAAATGTATTGGTGTTCGAATTAGAATCGAAGGCAAAAATTATTACTTGCTTACCTTGAGAGAATAAGCAGGTCCTGCAAAGACTTTGCCCGTCCTTATACACTTCCAGATGCCTGCGGCGATACGCTTGACTCTTCCGCGAGGATGGAATGGCGATTGCTGGCGCTTTCTCTGCAATGCTTCTATAGCGTTGTATTCTTTCCTGACAAGGATGCCATGACCTGCACCAAACTTGCCTGCTGCCTTAATCTTCTTTGTCTTTGCACCCATATAGAGATGTTGGAAAAAGGGTTTTTAAAGTATTCTATGTTGCGTGAACGGCGCGGAGATGTATTATACAAATCTATTTATATGTGTGAACGATATATTTTTATGAAGCTGGCAGACCTAACACAATATACTGAAAAATTCTGCGAGAAAGAAAAACCTTTAATTTATATTTGCAGTTATACTGGAAGAGACCTTAGTGAAGATGAAGGCGTTGCACCTACAAGGAAAGAAAGACCTATGAGATTGATTACTGGTTTATTATTTGGTGTTAATACTTTTTCAGAGGAACTCTCTATCAAAGATGTACAAATTGTACTAGACTCTCCTTATATATCTCTTGATTTTGCTCAAGGAATTGTCAGTTGGGATACTGCGGCCTTTATTGATAATCTAAGAGAAGAAGATATTGTGGAAACAAATCGTCAGATTTATGAGGAGAGTGTTCGCGAGCATCTTAAAAAATGGGAGGGTGCGACAGATGGTGAATTCATGTATGAGAGAAATGCAAACCTTCTTCGACCTTATTTTCTCTTAGTTGATGAGCTTCAGCGTCAACGTGAATCATTGGTAGGAAAGATTTGCTAATCTTTTATATGCTCATTAGTTATAGAGAATTAGCCTAATTTGTTACTTCCTGTGGCTAATTCTCTAATGGACAATTAGAAAAACAGGGAACACAATCAACCCAATTGTCCATATTTGGGATGTAGCCATACTAAGATAATAATCTATAAATACTCTCTAGGAGACTAAACGATATGTTATTGAATGAGCTTGTTGGCTACACAAAAAATGACTGCGCGGGTGAAAGACCTCTTTTATATTTCTGCTCATTTGTCGGCAAAAGTCTTGATGAATTTAAAGACGGTCTGCCTTGTAGACAAGAGCGCCCGATTCTTTTGTTTGCAGGATTATTGAACCAAGTTGAACGCCTCTCACCAGCTAACGATTCTTTAAAAAAAGTTGAAATTTGTCTTGATCCTCCTTGGGCAGGTTTTGATTTGCAAGACCACCAAGTGACATTTGACGGCTTATCTTTTGTTAAGAATATTGAAGAAGAGGATTTTGTTACTGCAAAACGAAGCGAATATGATCACTATGTCCGCAGGAAGATTGAGAAGTGGAATGGTATTAAATATAAAATCGCTAATAAATTTATCCCCTATAATGTAAATCTCGGTCTGCTCCCCACGTATTTCTCACTTCTTGATAAACTTGAACGCGAAAGATTGTTCATACCTTCTCTTTCTTGATGTATAGTGAAAGACGTAAGTAGTTAACCAATATTGCACGTCTTTCCCTTGATAGCTAACGACAAAACGGTCAAGTTTTAATGTCCTTAGCTATGAATGGGGTCGCTGGGATTTGAACCCAGGTCGCGAGATCCCAAATCTCGAATACTACCAAGCTGTACTACGACCCCTGCATCTAAAGAATTGCGGGAAGGTTTTTAATAGTTTGCACTGAGAAATATTCCATTTTCATGCAACTAAAATCTTCTCGGAGAGGTAGATTATTATCTCACCAACCAGATGTTATGTTTTAAGAGAGAATGTTATTTTGATGCATTATTCAGCCTATAGATGTTAAGTTAAAGATGTTTAACACCACTATTAAGAGATGTCTTTTCTGTATAGATGAAGACGTGTGGCGTCCCAAAAATCCTTTGGATTCTTATTTTTAGTAATAGTAAAAGATGTGTGCGATACATTAATAAGTCCAGTCAATTTTAGAGTATATGATGGCGGTTCACACTAAATTTAAAGAAGAAGATTTTGAAAAAATTATCTCAGAATATGATTTAGGCAAATTCAAGAGTTCTAAAGACTTCAAAGATGGTGTAGTTCAAACAAACATATTAATAGAAACTACAAAGGGAAAATTTGTACTAAGATATTACGAACACAGGTCTGAAGAATATGTTCTGTTCGAAGTAAATATTCTAGATCATTTTAATAAAGAAAAATATCCCTGCGCTATGCCGATTAGAAATACTCATGGAAAATTAATTGGCAAATACAGATCAAAACCGTATGCTATTTTTGAATTTGTTGAAGGAGAGCATATAAAAAGACCAAATCCAGAGCAATACAAAGAATTAGTAAAATATCTTGCAAAACTGCATCAAATTTCCAAGGGATATAAATCAAAGTATTGGGAAGTTAGGGAGGGTCATGATAAAAACTATTGTTGGAAGAAATCAAGAATAGAGGCTAGAAGATTTAAATCTAAATCTAAAGGAAAGGAAAGATTAGAATGGCTAAGAGGTGAATTAGATAAACTAAAATTCCCAAACTCAATTCCTAAAGGGGTGTGTCATTGCGATTATGACCTCTCAAATCTTAAATTTAAGGGTGATAAGTTGGTAGGAGTTTTGGATTTTGATGATGCTTGTTATACATATATTATTCTTGATGTGGCTGCTTTGGTTTATTATTTGGCTTGGTTAAGAGAAGAGAAGTTTGACTTTCAAAAAGCAAGATATTTGTTAAGGCAATATATGAGATATAGAAAGATGAGTAAATTAGAACAAAAGCATATTTACGATTCTTTGAAGATGGTCATTCTTACGTACACTGCATGGCTCTTTTATGAGGGGGAGAAGAATAATTTCTTCAATAGAGCAAGAGATAAAGTTGGTTGGTTGAACAGTATTGGAAGAGAAGAGTTCTATAATCAACTATTTCTATGAATGCACATTCTCCGTGTGAGCGAATAAAGAGAATTCCTAAACCTCGCTATCCAAACCGCAGCAAGCTGCGAGGTATTGCGCTCGGTTTCAAGACGGAATCGTTAAGAATCAAAGATTCTTGAGCGCCTCGAAACATCAAGAATGCTCTGCGTTCGCATTCTTGAGTGCGATCAAAAGTCAGAGACTTTTGACGACCTATGGTTTTCTCAGTAGCAAACGACTAAACACTCAATTTCTAAGTCCTTGGTCATAATTATTTCTTCTTTACTTCTTTCTTGGCTTCTTCTTTCTTTGGAGCTGCTGCTGCAGGCGTTGCTGCCGTGCCTGTTGCTGGTGCTGCTCCTGCTGCAGGCGTTGCTGCTGCTGGGGCTGCGGCTGCTGCTGCTGCGGCTTTCGCTGCTTCTTCTGCTGCCTTCGCCTCTTCTGCTGCCTTTGCTGCCTTCTCCTGTGCTGATTTGACTAATGCGAAATGTTTCTCGAGTTCTGCTTTCTTTTCTTCAGAAACCTCAGTAATACCTTGTGAGATTATCTTATCATATTTGCCTGCATCAATATCTTTCTCTATATCCTTAGCAGGCTTGTTATCTACTAAAACACCTAGAGAGACACATGTTCCTACAACGAGCTTGACTGCTGCCCGAAGGTCTTTGGCTAAAAGGTCGGGCATCTTTGTCTGTGCAAGACCGATAAGCTGCTCAAGTGCGATATTTCCAACTTTTGTTGTTCCAGAATTGCCAGAACCTTTCTCCAGTTTTAGCTCTTTCTTGATAAGTTCTGCGACTGATGGAGAAAATACTTTGATTGTGTATCCTTTTGTCTTTGTATCAACATCTAATTCAACAGGAACGTTCATACCCTTGAAACCAGAAGTTGCTGTATTCACATCGCTTATAACTTTACCCAGATTGATACCTAAAGGTCCAAGTTGCTGAGCTACTGCAGGTCCTGGCTTCATTGCGCCACCCTCAACAATTAATTTTACTTTCATATTCCGTAATCGTCCTCCTTACTCTCTTGACTCATTTCTTCGTCTCCTTTGTCTTCCTCTTGAGCTTTATCATCACGCCTTATAACCTTTACGTTATCTAATTTAACAGTGACAGGAATAGGCACGGATGCGCCGAGAAGAGAAACAACTACTTCTCCTTTCTGTCTGTCGATGCGAGTCACTTTTGCCTTTTCATTCTTGAATGGCTCAGATATCATCTCAACAATGTCTCCAATCTCAATCTTAATGTCTTCGACTTTCGGCTCAAGCATGTTCTTTATTTCATCATAAGTAATTGTCTTGCCGATTATGCCTTTTACATACGGCAAATCGAATGCCGCTTCTTCTGCTGAATCACGATCAGTTGCCTCAAGAACAACATATCCCTTGAGACCGTGAGGGCGCACAAGCGCAGACACGTTCAGGTTTTTCTTCTGAGCTCGGTCGCTAATCATGTCTATTGCCTTGTCTTCCTTGTTTGTCGTTACTTTGATGATAAATAACATTTGTATGCTCTGCTACCCCTAGTATCTAAGAAGTAGATAGTCTAGTGAGAAAAAAAGGGTTTATAAAACTTGCTTTTTGCTTGGTCGTGAAATTAACGTCTGGTTTCATAGTGAGATAAAGAGAAGTTTGCAATAACTGATAAAGACAATAAAATGTTGCAAATTTCTCTAAGAAGAAGTTTGAGAACACATCAAAATAGATTAATTCAAACTTCTCTAAAGAAGGAGTGTGGCACTAATTACCATTCAATCTTCTTATCTTCTTCAGAAGTGTGTCCTGATAGACCTTGAAGGCTTTGCGGTTCTCTTTCCTATAAATATATGGGGTTCCTAGGTCTTCTTTGCATTTTGGGCAACGCAATGCAGGAACTGCGCTAAGAGGTTCTGATTCTAGAGAGGTCAGATTCTTTGGGGATAAAATTCTGTCAAAATAAAGCCGTTTTATTCTTCCAGAGCCGTCTTTCTGATAAGTCAGGATTTTCTCTTTGCAGACAATGCAGAAAATGTCTGTTAGTCTTGAATAGTTTCCCCTTGCGATTTGGTATTTGTCTTTCTTGAATTCAAATTTCATACACATTGAAGTGAGAAGACACTTATTAATCTTTTGATAAAATCTAAAATTTTTTCTGCGCAATTATTATGAAATAACGAATACCGAAATGAAAGCTTTCGTGTGTCTGAATTGTGAACCCTATTTTCTTAAGATATTTGATGAATTCTTCTTCTGTATACATTGAATCGTAAGGATGTTTCAGACAGACTTTAAGAATCCTGCCAAAAAGTGTGGAAAATGTTTCTATGGAAAGGTCTTCTATGATTATCTGCCCTCTGGGTTTGAGAACTCGCCTTAGTTCTTTCAGACAATCTCTCCAATTTGGAATGTGATGTATGACACCTAAGTCAAATATTGCGTCAAAAGTCTTATCTTTGAATTTAAGTCTTGTTGCGTCCATGACTGAAAAATAGATTGTCCTGTCTTGTTTCTTTTTTGCTATTGCAATCATATTCTCATCAAGGTCAGTTGCGTAAATCTTTCTTGGAGAGAAGTATTTTTTAATCAAACCAGAGCCGTAACCGCTTCCGCAACCTATCTCTAATATCTTCTTGCCTGTGAAAGAAGGAGCATACTTTCTGATGCGTCTTATCTCAACATATTTTTGCAGTAATTTACGAAGAGGATTGTTCATCAATAGAAATTCTAATTTATTAAGTTTCATTATTTATCCTGATTGATAAAGCCGATGTTATTCCCCTTCTTAATCCATTCCTGAATTGCATGCTCACCTAGCGGGTTCTTGTCTTTTACGTGAATGCTTTCTTTCCATTCTGCCCAGAAATCTCTGGCATTGTATGAAAGAATAGTAATTGCAGTAATTGTCATTGTGATAAAAGCACCGAGACCTGCCAGTGCCATGTCCTTGATTGCATCCCACTCATCGCCCTGCGTTCCTAAATATGCTACACCTAAATCTCCGCCGAACATTATTGCAATTATCCATTCTATTATTTCATAAATCGCGCTGAAGGCGAAAACAAATTCTATTGGAAGATAAAGTCCCCAGAAACCACGCGCAGCGCCGATACGCTTTACTACCTCTCGGAATGGATATGCCAGAAGAAAACCGAAGGTGAAATGCACAACACGGTCATAGTGGTTTCTTCCAAGACCTAAAGTCTGCTGTAGCCAGTCGCCGAAAGGCACTTCTGAATAAGTGTAGTGTGTTCCCACTATGTGCAAGATCATGTAAACAAACATGAGACCATAGGAAATATTTGAAAGTCTGAACCAACGGTGGCTGATGAAAATGAGAATGATAAAAGGCACTGTCAGAAGATTCTCGAGAATCCAATCATGAAAATATTTAACATTTATACTTAAGATGAGCCAATCGAGTACAAATACTATAAGAAGTAGATACGCGAACCTATTCTCAGATTTTATCTTATTTTGTAAATATGTTGCACTTATTCCGATTATTAGCGCGAGCAGAAAGAGCGAGCGAGCGCCGAGAACTATGCCCAAATGGATTGGTGAATCTCCAGAATATTCTGAACTGAAACTGACACTCAATGCGATGAAAACTGTGATGGAAGTAAGGGCGAACATCCAGAACGCATATGTACTCTTGTGAGAATAGACGAAGAATAGTACTAAGACGATGAGGCTCATGAGCAAACGTTCAATCATTGATATTTCGAAACCAACTCCTAGGAAGAAATAGATTGCTAATGTCAAAATAAGCATTAATACTAACAGGAAAGGATTTGCACTAACCGCTTTCTTTTTTACCATTTTATAACAGAGAGAAACTTATTTATAAACGCTTAGTTTATTGTCTTGACTATGAGTTTAGATTTGATTTAGCCATTCTTAAGAGGCGATTCGGTAGCTTCGAGTTTCTGTAAATATTCCTTTATGCGCTCGACCATCTGAGGCAGGAGAAACTTCTCAATTTTAACCTCAAATAATTCAGATAGAGGAGCAAATTCTGAAAGACGATATTTATTTTCTTGCTTGTCAACCAGCATTGAATCTCGGAGGCGCTTGAGTTGTCTACGAATATTGCTTTCAGCAAGACCTTTACCGTCCAGAGAGTTCTTCTTCCTTAATTCCTGAACTTTGTCACGAATCTCAAATGAAGAAAGCCAGAGCTTTTGCTTACGAGCATCCTCTAAAATCAAGACAATATCTACTATGATATCTCTGGAGTCTCCTGGCTGTAACATCCCTAGAGAGAGACAGACTTTCTTAACTAACTCACGAGGGGTTGAATCGTATGGACGTTCGTATTTACGCAAAGTTATTTCACCTAGTGGAATGTCTCTTACCATTAACATCTGAACACAGTAATGATTATAAATCTAATTCTTTTGTAAATGTCATGCATCTCGTAGCATTTGTAGGTACTGACAAGGAAAATTGGGGGCAAATCACTGCTTTAATCCACCGCATGGAGTGTGAACATATTGTCCTAGCTGTTAACAATACAGTTAATGACTTTCCTGTAAGTGAAAAGTGTAGTGTAGTTGAAGTTGACAATACGCTTCCTTTGCTTGAATTGAAGAAAGCATTGATTGAAAGCCTTAAGCCTAGAATAGGGAAAGAATTTGAAGTTGCAGTTTCTCTTGCATCTGGAACAGGCAAAGAGCACATGGCTTTAATCGCTGCATTGCTTAATATACCTGTAGGAATACGTCTTGCAGTTTATACAAAACAAGGCGTCCAAATAATTACATAATACCACTCTTACTGATGGAAGATTGAATCGCAAAGAGTATACCAAGCAAGCAATCCATATGGCATTAATACCATTTGTCAAGCAGGAATTGTTCTTTAAAAAATAACAAAAGCCCACTTAATCATTAGGAGAATGATTAATGCGAGAATCACCCATGTTGATATCTGGAAGGCGCGCATTCCTGATTTTTCATTGCCCGTTATGCCCCAAACAGTTAGGTAAAAGAATCGGCCTCCGTCAAATATTCCTACTGGAAGCATGTTACACAAAGCCACCGATATATTAATTACTACAATCCACCAGAGCAAATCGTAAACGAATATTCCGAAATCTCCCATCCTTGATTCATAATATATCATAGGATCGCGAGCACTGGTGATAAATTTGTAGACAAAACCTCTGACTCCACGTGCTTGTAATGGAATTACGCCTATGCCAAGATAAGGCTTACCCTCGCGCTCTGCTAGAGTTATATGGAAGTGCTGTTCTGCTCCCTGCTTGTCCTTAGTAGTAATGGTTATATTGTCATAAGGTGTATGAGATAAGAGAATGGTGCGCAGTTCATCATATGAAGCAACTGACTTGTTATCTACAGCTATAATGGCTCCGCGAAGGCGTGCATTTAGCGCAGGTGTATCTTCATAAACTAAAATTGCTGGTCTCTGCTCATTTAATGTTTGGGCGATCTGGAAAGGAGCTGCAGAATATCGTGTCGTATTTGTCGCAAGATATACAAAAGTCTCATTTGTCAAGTTGAGGAAACCTTGCGCTTCACTCAGGGGAAAACCATTTATTGTCTGAATATCCTCTGTTGCAATAGTCGTAGTTGCATAAGTGTTAAAGTATACTCCTGCAGGTACAAAAGCTGAGATTGTGAAAATCCAGAGAATGATTGCGAACAATACAGTCATGACAATGTTTGCAAATGTGCCTGCGGCAAGAACTGCAAGCTGGTCGAACTTCTTTGCCTTTTTCATCTGTTTCTCGTCCTGCTCTACGAATGCTGCCAGAAAGGGACCTAGAAAACCAAAACCGGTTGAATGAATTTTTATCTTATTTAAGCGTGCAAAAATTCCGTGTGCAAATTCGTGTGGAATTGCAATAATTGCGATTATTATAATCCAATATGTGAAATAGAAAGGTGGAAGAAAGTCAACTGCGAAGAGACGATCTATGTAGGGGATAAGTGGCGTTAAGACTGGAACACGAAGTTGTTGCGCCAAATAAGGAGAGGTCATATAGTTATAAGAGAGTTTCACTAGAAGCCAGATCATGCCAGCCATTAGCAGATAACCTGAAGCAATTACGACGTATTGCAATGGTTTAAGGATGCGCGCGTATTTCTTGCTTGTCCACTCAATAAGCTGCAGACCAAATTTTGTACGATATAGATAGAGAAGACCCTCTCTCTTCAGATTGTACTTGCGAGTATAAAGAAAGAGAGCTACAAGTAAAGTAAACAATACTAAAAATGTGATATCATATATGATAAAGCTCATACTTCCTACTTTTTACGAACAGGGCGGAATGCGTGACTCCCGCATTTCACACAACGGACTTTTTTAGCAATTACTCTGACAGCTTGCGTTCGTGTTTTGTGACTGCAATCTCTGCATACAAAAACATTGCCAAACAATCGTGCCTGTGCAACTGGAATCTTAGCAGCCATCTTACATTACCCTCATGATTGCTTTCTTGCCTTCAATATCCCAATATTCGACCTGCTTCTCAGGCGCAATCTGGTCTTTCAAATCTTCTGCATAAACAAGATCTACAGTTTCAAAGCTCTCTAGATCCATAACAGAAGCAGTATTTTCGGAAACACTGAGTATCTGAGCCTTGCGCTTCTCAATGTTTGGAACATCAAATCGTGAGTCTCCCGGAACAGATACTATCTTTTTCTTGCCCGTAAAGACAGGTATTGCTTCTATACGACATTTGCTAGCACCGTGCTTTCCTGTCTTGCTGATATCGTTTGAACGCACTGTGCAGGCTTCTCCGTCGACAATAATTGTTGTCCCAGGTTTTGCTCCGGTTGCATTGATTAATCTTAGTACCATAGATAAACGCCGCAAATGGTATTTATAAGCCTTTCTGCAAGAAATGAGGATTATAGGAAACCTCGGGGATTTGCTAATCCCCGACGGTGCTCAAGAATCAGCAGATTCTTGACATCACGTTAGAAATTACGATTATGGAGAATTAACTCAGTAGCGTTATCCGTCTGTTAATTCTTCAGATAGAGAATTTACAAAAAAATAATCAATTAAATTCTCTATATTAAAGTGATTTCCTATCTAGCGAATAACAAAACGACTACGAAAATTAAAGTTATTCGCTATAACTGTGTTTGTCAACTTCTTTTTACAATATAGGTTTAAATAACCTTTTATGAAGATAAGAATATGAAATTAGAATATTCGAAGTTTTTACAAGCATATTTGTGCCTTATTCGAATAACAGCTATCTCACTTTGTTCTGCCTTCCTTTCCACTTATTCAGGATATACGCAAGAAAAAAGAACTAATCAGGTGCAGATTGTTAGTTCTGTTCAAGTAAAAGAAGATATCTCAAAGCGTGAAGAGGAATGGAAAGGATTCCTTAATAAACGCTTAGAGTATAATGTCTCTCATCATTTTACCACACTTATTTTACTAGATATTCTCAGAGAGAGTGAGCTGACACGAAAACTTGATGCAGAATTCGGAGCAAAGCATCTGAGAAGTGCTGTGAAAAAATCAGTCGGACAGACATTCAGAGAAGAGATTCTGCTAAGAGCTAGTGTTGACGATTATGTTGAACAGAGGTTAGTTGAACCTGCTGCCGAGTTTTTAGATGATTATCTAGTAAATCCATTAGTGAAAATAGTTACAGCCCCTTTTGGAATATTTGGCAAGAAGCCTGTGCGTAAACCCAATCTGCTTTCCAGCACAGACATTGTACAAGACGCTCTAAGAGGCAACGAAAAGAACCAACTTGTTAATCCTATAAATAAGGAAGGAATTCCTGGAGAAGAATATCAACAGCCTTTTCGCTTACCTCAAAATCTTGCATTGGGCGCGCGACCACTCAATAACAACCCTTATGGATACGCGACAGTAAGATTAGGAGATTGGTACACACAACTAAGACTGGGGGCAGCAGATATTCTCAGCAGACCTCGTCTGAATGAAGTATCTTTACTCTTTCAGACAACAATGAGCCCGCATGATATTGTATTTAGCTTTGGAGGTGTCAACTCTTTTAAAAATGTAAGTGGGCCTGATCGATATTTTGGTCCACATGCATTCTTAGGTCTGAGCAAAATAATAGCTAATGGTAAGGGAAAGTCTCTCGGAGCATATTTGGAGGTCCGTGCTGGAGAGAGCTACAACTCGTTCGTAGGACTTAGCTACAAATATTAACTTCGCACTTTAGACTTTATGGTAAAGAAACGTTTATAAAAGCCATTTCAATGCAAAGGATATGACTAATGAGATTGTAAAGAAAAATGAATTTGTTGCTCTTAGATATACTGGCTCTGCTAATGGAGTTCTGTTTGACTCGAATGAAGAAGAGAATATCAAAAAACTACATCAAGATGCTACTGCGCGCGAGATTATTGTTGTCGTCGGCAAAGGGATGGTTGTTCTAGGCTTAGACAAAGCACTAGAAGGGAAGGAAATAGGAGTACGTTATGAGGTCTCATTTGATGCGCGCGAGGGTTTCGGCGAACGTAAAAGAGAACTGGTTAAGACTATTCCTCTAAAAGTATTTACAGAGAAGCAAATAAACCCTTATCCTGGACTGACACTTGTCATCGATAATATGACTGCTAGAGTTATCACTGTCTCTGGAGCCAGAGTTATTACTGACTTCAACAATCCTCTTGCAAGTAAATCATTACATTATTCTTTTATGATAACAAGGAAGGTTACAGACGAGCAAGAGAAAGTTCGTGCACTTTTTGAAGTAAGTTTTAAGTTTGCTCCTGAGTTTGAGATTAAAGACAAAATAACCATTAAAGGTCCACAGATTCTCGAGATGTATGTGAAAGCTTTCTCTGATATGTTCAAAGAACTTGTCGGAAAAGAGCTTGCGTTTGAACTAAAGAATCCTCCAGCAAGAGATGCAAATGCACACGAGCATGGTTCTGTCGAACATGACCATACACATGAGCACAATCATGCCCATGAGCATGACCATACACATTAATTTCTCTAGAAATATCCGTAGTTATGATGCGAAGTATGCTTGCCAATCTTCACGATAACAATCCTTATAAACTGGCAAAGGCTTAAGCGTTAAATGGCAGAGTTATTCTTTGAAAAAGAGCATATGGGTGGAAGCGATATTGATAAAGAGTTAGAAGCATTGCTACAAAAACAAGGTGCGCGTATTAAGGTAGTTGGCTGTGGCGGCGGTGGAGGAAATTCTATCTCGCGTATGAAGGAGACAGGTATCAAGGGATGCGAGATTATTGCGATAAATACAGATGCACAAGATTTACTGTACTCTAATGCTGACCATAAGATTCTCATTGGTAGAGAGCTGACGCATGGTCTTGGAGCAGGAAGCAATCCTAAAATTGGTGAACAGGCAGCAAAAGAATCTGAGACAGAAATAAAAAAGAAGGTTGGTGACTGTGACATGGTCTTTATTACCTGCGGTCTTGGAGGTGGGACAGGCACTGGCTCTGCGCCTGTTGTGGCGGACATCGCAAAGCGTCAGGGTGCATTGACTATAGGGATTGTGACTCTTCCATTCACTGTTGAAGGGCAGAAGAGAATTGAGAATGCACAGTATGGTCTTGAGAGAATGGTCGCTGTGACCGACACATTGATTGTTATTCCAAACGATAAGCTGCTGGAAATTGCCCCTGAGTTGCCAATTCATACTGCATTCAAAGTCGCAGATGAAATACTTACAAATTCTGTAAAAGGAATCACTGAACTTGTGACAAAGGCAGGTCTTGTTAATCTTGATTTTGCTGACATCAAAGCAGTCATGTCTCGTGGAGGAGTATCTCTTATTGGCATCGGAGAATCTGATTCAAAGGATAGAGCTCGCGACGCAGTTGAAAAAGCTATTCACAACCCTCTTCTTGATGTGGATATAACCAACGCAAAAGGTGCTCTGGTGAATATTATTGGAGGTCCTGATATGTCGCTTGATGAATACAAAACAGTTATGGAAATTATCGGGACGAAGATTGCTCCTGATGCAAAACTTATCTCAGGAGCACAGATTTCTGCTGACATGGACAAAACCTTGAAAGTCCTCATTATTGTTACTGGTGTCAAAAGTACCCAGATTCTCGGATGGTCAACTGATTTGCCAAGTGCTCCTGAAGCAGAATTAGGAAAGGAATTGGGTATTGATTTTGTGAATCAATAAGTTTTTAAAGTGTAATAATACTCTAAGTTAATGAAGAAGAGCACAAAAAATCCCAGAGAAGATGGATTGAATTGGTATTTTATATATGAGGGTAGATTTGAGATTGTTCATAAAAATCACTGGCATCTGAATCATACTTTAATGGATAGTCATATAAGTTCGAGAGTTATACTTCCTGAAGGATTTGAGGAAGTTGAGGAATCTATTTTTGAATTTGAAGGCTCCCCTAGGAGAGGACTAGAATTGCTTAGCGCTGCTAATTTTAGCAAGCTGGAAAGACCCTATTATTGGGATTCTGCACTTTATATTGCATCGACAGACGACGATTATAGGTTTTATATTATTTGTGATTCTCCTGCAATTCGCAAAGTTGTCGCGAAACTACCTATAAATGAGAAAATTACTCATAAATCATACCTCGGACTACTGCGTAAGGCTGCACGTGAAAATGAATGGTCGGTTATAACTACATCGAAATATTCAGATACTGAAAGTCTAGGACTTGCAATCCTGCCACGTGGGATATATGAGTCTCTTCCACGAGCTCTTAGACATTGGGAATGGATTTAGATTCTGTTGCTTGGTCGAAGCTGAAAAAAAACGAGCAAAATCTGCCTTCCTTCACTTCTTGTGGAACGTTGCGACCATCTTTTAAATGTTCCTTAAGGTGAACTCAATTTTCGACAGTGTTGCGAAGTTATGCTTATTAAATCTGGCACAGAGAAATCTTCATTATAGGAAATCACATTAGTAATCGTAATTCTTGTATGTGATTTCCTATCTAGCAAACAACAAAAAAGATACGAAAACTAAAGTTGTTTGCTATAACTTTCCATCCTCTTTCGTAAATTGTAGCGAGATAGTTTTCTACACTCTGATAGTTTATCTTTATTTCCTGAGTTGCATAATATAATGTTCGAGCATCTCGTGTTATTGTTAAAAGTTCTAACAGAGTTCTATCTCTTTCCTTTCGCAAACTCGTCAAGCGATCTTCAAGTTCGGTTTTATTATTTATATTTGCCATGTGTGGGCATCGAAAACACATTTAAAAACCCTTGCCCCTTATGTAATGTATGGATGCACATTCTGAACCAGGATGGAGAAAAAAACTGGGTTCTTTCTTTTTGCAGTCAAAGCGTGTCTGGCATGTCCTACGAAAACCAAGCGGTGCTGAATTTAAGGCAGTGGCAAAAATATCTGCTTTAGGTATTTTAGCTATTGGTGCGCTAGGGTTTCTTATATCTTTGATTATGAAGATTTCTACCTGATAAAATTGTGTAAAATAAAGAAATTGCCTAAAATTTCGCTATGTCAGGAATCTGCAATTCCTGAGCACTATCAAGAACTTCGTTCTTGAAGTCTCCGCAGCAAGCTAGGGAGTATTTCCCGCGAAATGTCAAGAATCTCTTGATTCTTGAGCACTGTCGAGAATCAAAAATTCATGATTCTCGAAGTTTTTCACTTCGTGACCAGCAATTTCTAATTTCAAACTGACGCAGCAAGCTGCGGGATATTACACCCAGTTTGAAATAAACCTCTGAAGTTAACACTAAAGACTTTAATTATGTCAAGAACCGCAGGTTCTTGAGCACCTCGAAAAATGGAAATTTTCTCAGTCTTGGATATGCAACCAGTGCAGTAGGTAATCTATCGTTAAATCTAAAGTATCCTTTTATGGATAACAGTTGTTTTATAGGCAGGAAATGTTACGTTGGCAACTTGACTTAACAAATCGGAATGTTTAAAAAGCAGCTCTTCCGCAGAACATTGTCATTAGACTACATACCGAAGTCATAACGCTCTGCGTTCTAGGGGCATCGGTCATACTGTAGGAGACACCATGGAACTGAAACAAGCATTGCAAGAATTGCGAAAAACCGAGAAACGTAAATTTGACCAAAGTATTGACTTAGTGATTAACCTGAAAGATATTGATGTAAAAAAAGATAATATATCTACCATTGCTACACTGCCACATAAGGTACGCGACAAGATGGTGTGTGCATTTTTGAGCAAAAAATCTGAATTAGTTCCAACGATAACGCAGCCAGATTTTGTGAAATATAAGGATAAGAAAGACTTGAGGAGACTTGTTAAGGAATATGATTTCTTCATCGGCAGCGCTAAACTGATGCCAGCAGTCGCTACAACTTTTGGTAAAATTCTTGGACCAACAGGAAAGATGCCTTCACCACAACTAGGAGTATTGCTGCAGGAAGAAGATGCGGCAATCAAGCAATTACTTGCACGCATTGAGAAGTCAGTCAAAATCAGAGTAAGAGAACCAAGCGTCAAGATACCCATAGGCAAAGAAAGCATGAAGGATGAAGAAATTATTGCTAATGTGCAGGCAATTTATCAGTCACTTGTCGCTGCACTTCCTATTAAAAAAGATAACGTCAAATCAGTCATAATAAAACTGACAATGAGCAAACCAATCAAGGTGGAGATGAAGTAAGATGACGGCGCAAAAGACCAGAGAGAAGGCAATACCTGCATATAAAATTGAACGAGTAGCTCAGCTAAAAGAAGCAATTATTACACACAAAACCTTGCTCATTGCTTCGACTAATAAATTACCAAGTTCTCAATTTCATGAGATTAAGAAAAAACTTCGAGGAAAAGCAGATGTATGTGTAGCAAAGAAATCATTAGTTGTGCGCGCAATTGATGCTACCAAAAACACCGCTCTTGAGCCTTTGAAGAAGCATATTGTAGCAGATATTGCATTGTTCTTCTCTGACCTTGACCCTTTTGCTCTTTCAGGACTGCTTGCAGACAATCAAAGCCCTGCGAAAGCAAAGGCAGGAGACATTGCCCCAGAAGATATTCATGTTGAACCAGGACCAACTGACCTTGTGCCCGGACCTGCTATTTCAGAATTATCTGGAGTTGGATTGAAAGTAGCTGTCGAGGGAGGCAAGTTAGCAATCAAGCAGCCTGCGACAATTGCAAAACAAGGCGAACCAATAAAAGATAATGTTGCTAGTGTCATGGCAAAGCTAGGTATATTCCCAATGAAAGTTGGCTTCGAGCCTCTCGCTGCATATGACTCAAATGACAAAAGAGTATATGCTGGAATAAAGATTGACAAGAAAGGCATGTTGGCAGCACTACGAGAATCAATCGGTAAGGGGCGAGGTTTTGCAATCAATATTAAATATGTTTCTAAAGATACTGTACCTTACTTCATCAGCAAGGCGGGGCTTGAAGAACGTGCGTTGCAGAAGCTCTTTGATGCGAAATCCGAAGCAAGCTCTACGCCCGTATCCAATTCAATAACGACAAAGGAGGATAGCTAATGGAATATATCTATGGCGCTTTGCTCTTGCATAAGCTCAGTCAACCTGTTAATGCTGGGAACCTGACAAAGGTTGTTGCAGCTACTGGCGTACAAGTTGATGAAGCAAAAGTCAAGAGCTTGATTGCATGCCTTGAAGGCGTTGACATCGCTTCTGAACTTGCTAATGCAAGCGCTCTTGCTTCTGCACCTGCTGCATCTGCTCCTGCAGAGAAGAAGGAAGAGAAGAAGAAAGAAGAAGCACCTTCTGAGTCTGCTGCTGGACTTGCGTCGCTCTTTGGGTAAACTTTGTCAGCTATCCGAAGAGTCTTGAAGAAGTTGCAGTGGTAACTTGAAGAATTTGTCTTTTCTAATTGTTTAAGCGATAGCTATAGAGAATAGTTTTATAAGGCTCTTTTTATATGAAAGACTATGCCCACGTGGGACAATGGTACTCCGGCGGTCTTGAGAACCGCTTTCCTCCGGGATTTCCCCGTTCGATTCGGGGCGTGGGCGTTTCTTCCCGAATCGAAGCGCTCGCGGAATAAAGATAATTCCTAAACTCATGCATATCAAGAATGTTCCACCGTTCGCTTCGCTCACTCCACAGCAAACTGTGGAGTATTCCACTCAAAATGTAATAAAAAAATTGAAGAGTAATCAAAAAAATGAAGTTTCTAGTATTACGAACCGAACCAGCGTTTCCAAAATGATTTTTTCTCGATAATCGCATTGGTTGGCTCGACGACCTCAAATTTTATCTCAGGTTTTGTCTTAAGAATAGGAGCTTCCTGCCCTAGAGCTTCATCAATGCGTTTCATTGCCTTTTCAATTTCCAGACGTGAGTGCCCTTGATTGACCAGAGCCCATCTCAGTGATTCTTTAGTATATCCCTTTCTGAGATTCTTCTTGAAATATTCAGCGAGCTGCTGTATATAGTCTTCGCGCTTCCCCATGATGTTTGATATTTACCTCTCTATATAAATCTAATTACTTTTCGGTACAGATCCTTGTTCTGAGACAATTCTATCTGAGAAAAGTGAGTATAGACTTTTTTCTCGGTATGACTGAAGAAAGACGAGGAAATAAGCGAGGATGAGGGGACCGAGAATCAAGCCCATTATTCCAAATATGAAGATTCCACCCATCATTCCAACCAATATTACTGCTGGAGAGATGTTCGTCTTTCTTGATACCAGATATGAGCGCAGGATATTATCGACAGTTGATACGACAATGAGATTGTAAATTAGATAGCCAAGTGCCACATTTGTCTCACCGGTGGTAAATAGATAAATAGAAACAGGAATCCAAACTATGAAAGGTCCAACAATTGGAGTGATTGAAAGTATTGTCGCGAGAACAGTCAAGACAAGCGCGTTGTGAACTCCAAATATCAAGAAACCTATACCTGCTAGGGCGCCCTGTACCAGACCAATGATTATCTGCCCGTAAATAACCGAGTCAGTTATATCTTTGAATGGCTTTACCAACATCTTCTCTTTTGAAGGGCTGAAAGGAGAGAGCCCTCTCATAAACTCTTTAAGATCCTCGTGATCACGCAACACGAAGAAAAATACGAAACAGATGATAAATAGATGAAGAGTGATGGTAGGTACGTCCAAAAAGACACTTACCAGAGAATTAAGAACGGACGCGCTGATTTTTGAGATAAAACTATTAATTGCTACACCTGCCTGTGAAGAGAACTGCTCAGATGCGGTTGGGAAGAAATTGGCTAGTATTGAATGGATATCAAGCGTCTGTGTATATTTGAACATCTGGAAAATTTGATCAACTACAACCGGAATCAGGAACCAGACTGGAATTAAGATAATAATCAAGAACAGTGCAAGAACAATAGAGGCAGATAAGGTCTTATTCCTGACTAATTTAACTACTCTCTTCTGCAAAGGCATGAAGAGATATGCTAAAATAAGAGATGCTAGGACAGAAGTGATGACAGGACGGATTACTAAGAATGCTAAAACCCCTAGACCTATGATTATTATTATCATTGAAAACTTCTTAGCATCGCGCTCATTGAATTCCATGTTAGGAGAAAAGTGTGTTCATATATATAAACTTCTCTACCCAGATTTTTCAAAGTAGTATCCGAAAATTAGTTCCCAAAAAGATTTAAATAGCGTGCTAAACTTTTTGACAAAGGAGATGCATGAGTCAAGTAATTTATGATATTTTTGCAGGCGTGGAGAATAGTTCTGCGCACGACGACTTTATCAAGTATAGCAAGGGAGTGTTTATACATAAGTATTTGATTGAGGCGAAAAAGCAGAAGAATGCATGGTCCATCAAGACTGGTCCGGAATTTGTCAATTATCTTGTTCGCGCCTGTCTTGCCAATGTGTCTGGCTCAATCATGGTGACGGGAGTTATTGTCTCGACCTTTGATGTTCATACTGAAGCGCAGAAGCTCTTTCCTGTTGAAGGCGTGAAGCGGTTTATGGGTATCAAACAACTCGTGATTAACACTGAACTGAAACCTGTGGACCTGTTGGCACTGATGGATAAATATCCTCGCGCGTTCTTTGCACTCTCATTTACAACGCCGGAAACGACTCTGAAAACTAAGGCTAAGGCACCGAAAAGCGCTAAACCTGCTACAAGCGGGGAAAAAGAGCCTGCTCCGACTTTCTGTTCGGTCAAGACATCGGACAAAGAGTTAATCAAGAGATTATTCTTTGATTCTCCTGATTTTAAGGAGATAAAAATCAAGCACACTATTACTATTACTGAAATCACATTACCAAAGGGCGTTTCTGATCCCGTACAATTGCGAGAACAAAGTAAACGCAAAGGCACAATCACACGCATTGTTAAAGTGAATGGTGCAGAAAAAAGAAGCGAAGCTGAGTTTTTTGCGTGAGAGAAAATTGAGAAGATACTCTTAAAAACTCATCTTTCTTCTTAAGAAGAGGTAAATAAGATGGTGATGGAAATATGCGCTCTGGCATCCGGTTCTTCGGGAAATTGTTTTTACGTAGGAAACGGAAAGGGGGGAATTCTAATTGATGCAGGCATCAGCGCGAAGCAGATTTGTTTGCGCATGCAGAAGAGAGGATTGCAGCCAGAAAAAATAAAAGCAATATTCGTTACTCATGAGCATATTGATCATGTACATGGCATCGATGTATTTGCTCGAAATTTTAACGTGCCTGTATTTGCAACACAAAAAACAGCTGCCGCGTGTTTTCTTTGTGATGATACTGATTTAATTAGAGTTATTCGGAATACCGAAGAAGTTGTTCTTGATGGTATATTGATTGAAGCTTTTGGGAAGTTTCACGATGCAATTGACCCTGTATCTTATAGTATTTCACATGGGGGGAAAAAAGTTGGTGTGATGACTGACCTTGGACATGCTTGCAAGCGCGTGCAGGAACAAGTGAGTGATGTAGATTTTCTTTTTTTGGAGTCAAACCACGACGAGCAGATGTTGCGTAGTGGAGGATACCCGAAACATCTAAAACAATTAATCTTAAGTGATATTGGACACTTATCGAACAGGCAAGCGGGTTTGTGTGTATTGGAACATGCATCGCCGCGCTTGAAACATGTTGTTCTGTCGCATCTGAGCGAGGAGAATAACACGCCACAACTTGCTTTAAAGACTTTTTTGAAATTGGTAAAGGAGAGGAGTGATTTGTCATTTGATACGTCGCTGTCAGTACGAGGAGAGGCGACGCAGGTTTGGAGAATGTAGAAACTCTGCATCGCCATAAATCTTAAAAGTGCTGATGTTGCAGAGAGTTATGAGAATACCTGCACTCGAAAGCATACTTCTTGTAAAATGGGATGTCCATCATAGAGATAACAGCGCAGAAATAAATGCTGCTGCAAATGCCTTAGAATTTTGTCAGAATAAAAACTACTCAGATTTATCCGAGGCAGAAAGGAAAATTGTAAATGATACAATTGATTGTGTTCGTTGCGCTCAAATCGAGAGATATTTGGGAGCTTTGAAAAGCGTTGGCTTAGACTACGACGCTATTGACGCACAGGGTGTAGAAATTGATGCATTTGACCCTGAAGCACCAGGAGAGTATTTTCCACTTCAGGCATATGCGGGATCTGTATCATTTCTCGTTAATGTTTTAGGGCAGTCATTAGAAGGAAGAACAATTATGGAAATCGGAACAGGTAAAGATGGGCTAAGTGTTTTAGCGTATCTCTCTTCTCGTGGAGCTAGAACAATTGCCCTTGATTGTGAGAAACAAAATAGAGAATCACTTATCAGAAGATATGCTATACGAACAATATGGGGCAGATGGGAAAATATGGGCAACCATGTTGAATCAGAGAGCGTTGATGCAGTCTACTTAAAGTTTATGCATAATATTCCTGAATTTGATGGTCCTCTTTTTAATCCTGAGGCATATCCTTTAGGAACACCCTACTTTGAAGAGCGTTATCGCGTCCTTAGACAAGAAGGGAAAAGACTTTTTGAGCAGCATATTGCAGCTTCCTTGCATCGAGCCTTGAAACCTAATGGCTTGTTTGTTATTACGAACAACAACTCTCAAATAATTGAGAAGGCAGAATATTCGATAAATAATTATGATGTCTTCGAGTAGGCAGGATTCAAGAATTATCGGTTCAAAACAAATGAAGCGTATTGTTTTATTGTTGATGTGATGCAGAAAGTTTGAGTACTATCTTTTATCTACGTTCTATAATTGTAAAATAAAGAGAATTCCTAAACCTCGCTATCCGAACCGCAGCAAGCTGCGCGATATTATGCTTGGTTTCAAGACGGAATCGTCAAGAATCTAAGATTCTTGAGCGCCTCGAAAACTAAAAGTTTTCTCAGTCTCTAATTACATTTTGAGCCGCAGCAAGCTGCGGAGTATTCCACTCAAAATGTAATAAACTGTGTTGTATAACTCCTAAACACAGCACAGGCATCGAAAAGTATTTAAATCCATTATCTTTTAAAAGATAATGCCCATCATTAATGAATTAACAGCAAACATAGTAAAAAATGCCAGAGCTGGGGAAAGCATCCGTAGCTTAGCTTCTAAAACAGGATTTGCTTATTCGGCTGTCTATAAGGGGGTTGCCGAATTAGAAAGGTATGGTGTCATCAGCTTAATCAGAAAGGGAAATAAAAATGTTATTAAAATAAATAAGAATTCAATTTATAATAAATTTAAAGAGTTAGATGAGGCAGTTTCTGTTGTTGAAAAAGATCATTGTTTCTGGAAATTAGCTAAGACGTTGAAATTAAAGATGCGTTTTGTAAAAGGAACCGCGGCTGCAATCTGGACGCGGGGAAGCTTTATTACTGGCGATTTTTATGACCAGATTTACTTTTTAGAAATTGAGAAAAAAGACTCTGATTCTTTAAAGAAGACTTTGAAAAAAGAAGGAATTTTCTACACTGAAGGTGAAGGGAGCAGCAAGAGACCGTTAGTTTGGATTTCCCAAAAAGAAAGGATTGAAGTAGAAAGAGAAAATAGTTTGCCAGTTATGCCTTTACAAGAATTGATAACATGGGCAAAAGAATTACATTTAGAAAATATTTTGGAGCAATTAGAAAGAACACATCATGTAGGATTACACGCTAAGTATTCCGAGGTTGTAACCAATGCCTAAAATGGATTCAAGAATAGGTTTGCTTGAAAGAGAACAGGAAGTTATGAGGATACTCGCACTCCTCTTGGACAAAGAGCTTGACTTTATTGTTGTCGGCGGATACGCTGTCTCAACATATAAGAAAAGGTTCTCGATAGACTTAGATGCCGTAATCAAAGAAGAGAATATAGAAGGATTCGAAAAACTTCTGGAAAAGGAAGGTTATGCTTTGCATTACGAAAAAAAGATATCTTTACTCTACGGAGAGAATTTTAAGCGCTTTATGAAGAAAATGAAAGACTTACCGGTTGATGTCGACCTTCTCATCAATGGATTGGTTTCGCGAACAACAGACGCAACGTGGGGATTTGATTACATCAAAAGGCACTCTGTAAAAAGAAAACTTGCTGCTGCTGAATTTCTCACCCCTGAAAAAGAACTGCTCATTGCGATGAAATTCCACAGCGGCAGACTCTCAGATATGCGAGATATTGTTGCATTGATGCCATGTGACAAAGAAAAACTCAAAAAGCACTTGTTACAAGAGGATATGGAGAAACTGAAACAGTCCATGAAAAAACAGGCGTCTTTCCTGAACAATCCTCAGTTTGATGACAGTTTTAAGGGAATCTTCGGGCCTTTTTCATATAATGAAAAAGATGTTCAGGCAACGAAAGAGATGATGCAGAGTTTGTTAAAAGAATAATAAATGTCTGGAGTGAACACCTGATAACGGACAGATAGTTAAGAACCTCATCAGTACTCTTTATCTCTGTTTTTGAGAGAACAGACAAAACAGTTTCCTTGTATTTGCTCATATAAAGATTTATATCAAGATATTTATAGCACAATATCTAAATGTTTTTACTAAACTTTGAGAATACTTAACAAAAAATAAGTTGTCTTATTTTTTATGCCTGCTGCAAATGTACAGAGTAGATAGAATAGTTAACTATACTTGGATGCACGTTCTTTTCTAAGCTTGGTCTCAGTGTATCGACTTGCAGTAAAGTCTCGTGCATGTACCTCTGCGGACAAACAGAAGCATTTATAAACTATAATTATTATAGTAGTTATAGAGGTTATAAATATGGAAAACACAACGATTGCAGTAACACGAGAAGTACAAGAAGAGATAAAAGAATTTGGAAACAAAGGAGAAACATATTCTGAAATTATAGCAAGGCTCATAGAAAGTGCAAAAAAGAGACAATTGCACGATTTGTTAATGAGTGAAGAAGGTACAATCCCGATAGAAGAAGCCATCGAACGTTCAAAAAAGAGATGGCAAAAGTAATAATAACTGATAGAGTTGAAGAAGAAGTAAACAAAATATTCAAGAAAGAATCAACTAAGATATTTGAGTCCATGCGCGAGCTGGAGAGTAATCCTCATAAAGGCAAACCTCTTGGAAATGTTGGAGGAATCTTCATTAAGGAAATAAGGTACGAATCTTATAGATTCTATTTCATAACCGACGGTTTTAGATTAAAGATACTGCAGAAAGAAGAATTAAATGATTTGATAATAAAGTTCGTACGAATGTCTGACAAGAAAAATCAACAGAAGACAATTGATGAAATCAAGAATATTTTGAGAAAGCTGGGAGAAGAAGGATTCTAGGAAGATATTTTATTTTGTGATTAACTAATTATAGAAATCCGCAAGTTTTAAAACATATCTCTTGCTTTTTCCCTCATGATAAAGAGTATATTATTTATTACATTTGCAGTCATTTTTGTAGGTATTTTATTTGGAGTCATTTCTTTTATACTGTTTGAGCCTACGCAAGTCTATGAGACTCGCGGGGGAAGCAGTTCTTCTGCAACATCTAAAGCGAATGTTTCTTCTTTAGTATCGAATCCTAATTCGACAAACGTGCCTCCATTGACTGTCTCAAACACTGCTATTTCTGTAGATTCTCCGAATAAGATATCTATGACTGACTTGGCACAGCACAACTCCCAGACAGACTGTTGGGTCGGATACAATGGAAAAGTTTACGATATTACCTCTTTTCTACCAAATCACTCTGGAGGAACACAAGCCATCGCAAGAAATTGTGGTACTTCGACACAATTTCAGGATGCATTTATGAAGAAGCATGGTACAAGCAAGGCAAGTGGGTTCATGAAGGTCACCGTGTATAAAGGCGACTTGGCATGACTCTACAGGCAAAATACTATGCTCCTGCAATTCTGAGGATTGGCATGGCTTTGGTTTTTCTGTGGTTCAGCATAAATCAGTTCTTCTTCACAAATAATTTCATAAGTTTTGTACCTGAAAGCATAGTATCAATATCGGGAATCTCACCTGCAATGTTTGTTATTGGAAATGCGATTATTGAATTTATTTTTGGAGCATTTCTCATCTTGGGAATTCATGTGAGGACAAGCGCATTTATACTCTCTTTGCATTTATTTGGGATTGCTTTTTCTTTGGGATACAATCCTACTATGATACGCGATTTGGGTCTTGTGGTTGCTACTGCTGCTATTTTCTTCTACGGCAATGATGAGTTTTGTTTGAGTGGGAAGTAATAAGTTTGTAGTATTCGGTGAAAAGTTTAAGCAACGACAGTAAACTATAAATAGCCAATTTAAATCAATGCGTTATGAAATCAAAAGGGATTAAGATAACGTATTGGATTGTTACTATTATATTTGCAGCATTTATGCTGTTTTCAGGCATATCAGAATTAATGCAGACAGAGCAGGGAAAAGAAGCTCTTGCTGCGCTAGGATATCCAATTTATCTTAATATTATTCTAGGCGTTGCTAAGGTTTTTGGAGCTATTGCCATTGTACAGACAAAGTTTAGAACGATTAAAGAATGGGCATATGCAGGATTTGCGTTTGACATTGTCGGCGCGTCTCTTTCATTTGCTCTTAATGGTGATGGGATGGTCGCGGCGTTATTTCCATTGGTGTTTTTGATTGTGCTCTTTGTATCTTATGCTTTATGGAAGAAGATTTAGAGCATTTGGATAGATTTATAAGTCACTTGAAATCTGAACAAACATGGACGAAACACGCAAGTTTGAGATATCAAATGATGAACTTGAAAGTAGATTATATGGAATATGTAAAGAACATGGAATAGATGCAACATTGCTCTTTAATCTTTTGAATAACTCTCAATGTAGGAACTCAATGATGCAAAATCTTAGTAAACATGCAAAAAGAAAACTTCAAAGAAGGCTACAGGGAAGTGAAGCAGTTTTTATTAAAGTAGAAGTGATTATTGCCAATCATAGAGATATTCTAAAGATAGTTCCAGATGAATACAAAGGATTTATCTATTCCCGATTAACTAGCGAGCAAAGACAAGCATATGACCTTGGCAAATGGACTCCAGAGATCTTAGATATTGTATCTACGGCGCAAAGAACTCATTATTCTAATAGGGTTCCATCACCTTCTGAAGCTCAACCTAAAGTCCGCTTTGAACCATCTGGACAATATAGAACTAAATGGAATCGATAAAAAGATGGGCGACGAGCATCTTAAATCTTAGAGGTTAATACTCCAGACCTTTTCTCGCCAGAATACCCTTATCATAAGGGTGTTTTATCTTACGGATTTCTGTGACTAAATCAGCGCGTTCGAAGATTGCGGGGAATGGAATGTGAGAGCCAGTTATGATTAACTCTTGGTTCTTTGGTTTTTTATCAAGCAAGGAAATAATGTCTGATTCTTGGAGAAGATTGAGCTGGAGAGTATAGAGAAGTTCGTCTGCTACTATAATATCATATTTGCCTAAGCAAGATAAGAGATAATCGTAGGCTTCTCTTACTCTTTTTATGTGTTCTTCTAGAGGCTTCTTTGTTATTACCCATGAACCCGTGCCGAATCTTTTAAACGTGAACTCTGAGAATTTTTCTAATGCTCTTATTTCTCCTGGATAGTCTATTTCAGGATTACCTGTGCCGTTCTTCATAAACTGTACAAGATGAACTGTGTAACCATTGCCACATGCACGCAAAGCAGTGCCAAGAGCAGAAGTAGTCTTACCTTTTCCATTGCCCCAGAAGATTTGGATAAAACCGAGATGTGATTTGTCCATGATTTTAAAACGCGCCATCCTATATAATGATTATGACACCAAAGTTTATATAATCTTGAGATATATCATATTATAAGAAGTAGGTCAAATTATAGCTCATATCATATGATAAATCATAGTAGAAAGATATTGATCTTTATCAAGAAGGAAGAAGTTGTTACAAGTCAGGAAATTGCAAAGTTGCTTGAAGTATCATGGAATACTGCAGACAGCTGGCTAAAAGAGTTGCTAATTGAAGGAAAAATCAGGCGTATCAAAAAAGGAGGTGCTAATTTATGGCTGCCAAAATAAGAAAGAGAGGACAGATGGCAATCTGGGTTATAGTTGCGCTAATCATTGTAATCAGCATCGGAATCCTGCTGCTTGCAGGGAATAAGAAGAAGATTGATACATTTGTCCAAGAGACATACGATGTAGAACCGTACATTGAACGCTGTGCGCGACAAGCTGTGCGTGAAACATTGACGCAGATGATACCTTACGGTGGTTTCTTAAAGCCAAAGAGCTATAAGCAATACAACGGCATGAATATCACTTATCTTTGTGAGAACATTGGCAACTTTGAGCCATGCATCAGCCAACATCCTGTGCTTCTTGAAGAGATTCGTCAGGAGCTTCGGCAGGCAATTGAACCTTTGATTGATGAATGTTTTCTTGATATGAAAGATGTTCTTGAGGAAAGAGCCATAACTGTTAGTTTAGGTACATTAGACTTTGATGTTGCACTTGGAGCGCAACAGATAAATCTTAATATTGAAAGACCAGTGATAATTAAAGATAGGGAGACGACTCGCACATTTGATAGATTTGACGTGTCTGTTGTGCATCCTACCTATGACTTAGCTAACGTTGCAATAGAGATTTCAAGTCAGGAAGCTAAATATTGTTACTTTGAATACGTCGGTTATATGATACTTCATCCTGAATTTGATATTCAAAAGACCGCCCTATCTGATTCGACTAAGATTTATACTATTAAAGATATCCGAACTGAAGAGGTTATGCGAATTGCTACGAGGAGCTGTGCAATTCCGCCCGGAGTATAATGAAACAAATAATAAAATCAGGTGCTACGCTTTTTGAGATATGCTTAGTCTTAAGCCTGACAGTTTCTTTTGCTTATTTTGTACATGAATCTGAGAGAGGAATGAATGGTGGCTTGCTTTCACCTGTCTCTGAGAGAATAGATGGAACTGCAGAGCTTATTGCCTCAATAGTATCTTTTCTTTTCAGCAATCTTGCCAGCGTTTCAGCTTTAGAAGCACAAGACATTCAAAAAGGATTGCATACCTGCCTGTTCTCAAAAGACGGCAAGGTCTGCCAAGAGTATGTTGCCAGTGAATGTGGCACAAAATGTGCGAGTTCTTGTATTCCTTCTTTGCGAAAAGATGTTTCAGCTTGCAAGCTTGGTACTTGCTACGATGTTAATGAAGGAACTTGTCAAGCAGGCTCTCCTCAGAACCCATGTGCTTCAAATGGAGGACAATGGTTTGACGATCCATACGAGAATGTTCCTCAGTGCCGTGAAGGATGCTGTGTTATCAATGGAGTTACCAGATTTATAACTGAGCAACAATGTACCCGCAGAGCAACATTCTTAGGAGCGCAAAAAGAATTTCGGGCAGATATAAGAAGCGAGATTCAATGCATTAGTCTTAGTTCTATGCAGGAAGAAGGAGCATGCGTCTTTGTGAAAGAATATGAAAGAACTTGCAAGTTCACTCAAAAATCACAATGCTTGCAGTTAAAAGGAGACTTTTACTCTCAACTATTATGCTCTAACTCTGCATTGAATACGACATGTGTACCGCAACAGACCACTGGATGCGCTAGTGCATTGGATGGAGTGCAGAGAGTATATTGGTTTGACAGTTGCGGTAATAGAGAGAATATTTATGATTACAATAGAAGAAATGAGTTAAAGACTTTGGGGAAACTACTCTCTTTAAATGAGAGTTGCTTTGTTGGAGCAAAAGGTAATCCTGTGGCGAACGCAAACCTATGCGGCAACTGCAACTATCTCTTAGGAAGCTCGTGTGGAAAATCTACTGATCAGGAGAAAGCAGCAGTAGGAGATTATGTCTGTCGAGATTTGTCTTGTGTGGATGAACAAGGTAAAAAAAGAGTTCATGGAGAATCATGGTGCCAGTACCAAAGTGCGACTGGTGTAGATAATGCGAAAAATAGAGGAATGGACACGCCTGGAAGCAGACACTTCCGTAAAGTGTGTGTGAAAGGAGAAGTAAGAACAGAGCCTTGTGCAGATTATCGAAATGAGATATGTGTTGAAAGCCAAACGCCGATTAATAATGGAAAACTCTCAAGCGCTGCATGTAAGATTAACCTTGCGTATCTATGTTTTGATTACAACGGAGTTGTTAATGATGAAAAAAATAGAAATCTTGGTAGTGATGCACTCGCTTTGAAGAGTAAGGAGCGCGATAAGAAATGCGAAGAGAATCCCGATTGCTTTGTAAAACATGTACAGGTTAGTAATGAGTTTAAATTTGATTATTGTGTGCCAAAGTATAAACCTGGTTTCGCTTCCTTGGAGCGTGGCGATATTATTTGTAGCCAATCAAATGTACAATGTACTGTTGTATATGTAAAGGGTATTGGAGGATGGAAGTGCAAGGGAAACTGTGAGTGTGAAAAAGAAGTATTTGCCGAGCAGATGAATAATTTATGTATGAGCATCGGCGATTGTGGAGGACAAGTCAATTATAAAGGGACTTATAGTGAAAATTATCGAACTACTAGTACGAAGAGTAAAATACCAAAGGTGAGTCAGGCATATATCACAGAGTTAATAAAATACTCTCAACCCATAAAAGGAAGATTTATTGAAGCACCCAATATCGAGCAGTTTTATGGCTTTCTTGGTATGCCTGTAGGACTTGGAGAAGGAGTAAATCCAGTGGATCCTGCAACTGCATTCGGTGGCGCAGGCATGATAGCAGGCATGATGGGTGTTGCTCTGTTGTATGCTGCAAAAACTGCTGTTGGTTCAAGCTTGCTCTATAGTGCGGGACTTGCTCTACCAACATATACGCAAGCGGCTGCCAGCGGATACTCTGGAGCACTTGGACCCGGCATCAGCGCGGCAGGTGGCGCACTTGCTGGTGCAGCCATAGGATTCGCAGTTACTTCTCTCTTGTTGAAATATACGGGCGTTGGTCGCGGATTGCCTCCCGCACTTACGTACCTCTTGCTTACTGCAGGCGTAGTAGCTGGAGCAATTATCGGCGCATCTCTTGCTGTATCTGCTGGCGCTTCCTCAACTGGATTTTTAGGAGGACTTGCTGCAATTGGTCCTGTTGGATGGATCATACTGGCAGTTGTCGTTGTTATTATTTTGCTACTTAAGATATTTGGAGTGGGAAAAGTAAGAAAGATTACAGTGTCATTTACTTGCAATCCTTGGCAGGCACCTGCTGGAAAAGGAGACTCTTGCAAACAATGCGGTTCAGATGGACTTCCTTGTACGCCATATTCTTGTGAATCGTTGGGACAAAGCTGTCAGCTAATAAATTTAGATACAGAGAGCGCGGAATGTATAAACACTGTAAGGAATGACACTAAGCCTCCTTTTATAACTTTTAATCGAGAGATGCTGCGCAACGGCAATTATACTATTGAGCAGAATGAGCTTGGTGTAAAAATTAAGAGTTCAACCAGTAGCGATGGGTGCATACAAGAGAGTTTTATTGCTGTCCCATTGAGCATAACTCTTGACGAATCAGGGCAGTGTGCAGCTAGCAATGAAAGCGATGTAGCATTCGATGAGATGGAAGAAGATTTCAGCAGTATCACTAAAAACAGATTCGCACGAAATCATACTCGCGCACATTTTATTCCTAACCTCGAAAGTCTTGGCTTTGAAGACTTTGACCCGCGAGCACGAGCTGAACAGAATATTTTTGTAAAATGCAAGGACATTGCAGGAAATGTTAATGTGCGTGACTTCGCGATAAATTATTGCGTCAAACAAGGTCCTGATTTGACGCCTGCGAGAGTCTTATCTCATGATCCTGCACTGGAGACTGTGGCATTTGTAACGACAAATACGAGTATCAACGTTTATACAAGCGAGCCTGCAACATGTAAATGGGACATTATTGATACAGACTATGAATTAATGAATGGGGAGATGGACTGCAGAGATGATATCGATGAACGAACATTGCGAGGATGGCAATGTAACGGAAATGTTCCTGTTAGAGATAATGAAACGACTTATCACGTCCGTTGCCTTGATCAACCATGGTTAAATGAAACCCAACAAGGAATAAGAAATGTTAATCATGAGAGTTATAGCTTAAAGCTTAAGAAGAGCACTAGCGCATTGCAAATTGATTCAGTAACTCCTGACGGGCAAACGCTATCTGTTGGAACTGAGCCTGCTTCGGTGAGTGTTGTTGTCAAGACATCAGGAGGTGTTGATGGTACCGCACGTTGTGGTTTCTATTGGCAAAATAGCAGCCTTATTGACTTTGCTCAAGGATTGTGGACGAATGTGAACAAACAAACATTCCAAGCCATATTCTCAGGAGCATATAATCTACCAATTACTTGTGTTGACCTAGCAGGAAATACTGCTGAGAGTAAAGCGAGCTTTACGGTCCAAATTGACAACAAAGCGCCTGAAGTTACTCGCGTCTTCCGAGAGGGCAATAATTTAGTAGTAATTACTGACGAAGAAGCTCAATGTGTTGCTAGTACTAGTGCCCCTATGAAAGGAGAGTCTGGATGCGCATATGAATGGATAAATGGTACAAGTATGGGTGTGAAAGGAAAGTTGCATTCTGCTCCTTGGAAAGCAGGAACTACTTATTATATTAAGTGTAAAGACAAGTTTGATAGAGGTCCTGGAACAAGTTGCACCCTTGAAATTAAAGGTGTGGCGGAGCAGACAAATGCGTAACATTATTAAAGAAAACTGCCATCAAAGAAACATGAGTAAAAGAGGGCAGATAGGTTTGTTTGTTATTATGGCAGTAGTAATTCTGGCGATTGTTATAGCATTCTTGCTATTTAGAGGAGTAAAACTACCAGGGACAGAAGACACAGCGACACCACAACAGTATATGTCGTCATGCTTGGAGCCAGTTATAGAACCGCTCGTCGGTGAGATTGCAGGACAGGGAGGATATACAGAGCCTGAGGGATTTATAGTTTATAATGATACAAAACTCCCCTATCTTTGCTATACTTCAGAATATTTTAAACCGTGCGTTATCCAACAGCCAGACATAATTGGAAATTTTGAAAGATCGTTGAATTCTGCGCTGTTAGAGGAAGTAAGACGCTGTACTGAACAATTTGAAAGTGAATTTGAGAGCAGGAGATATAGTGTCTCAAGATCGACAACAGCGGTCAATGCTTCATTCACCCCTGGAAAAATTCAAGTAGAGGTTCTTGCTCCCATGACAATAAGTCGCGATGTCTCACGCACGTATCAAAAATTTGATCTTTCATTCAAAAGCGAATACTACGACATTCTCTCAATCTCTACCAGTATACTTGATTTTGAGTCGACATATGGGGATTCAGAAACAACCGCTTACATGCGATACTATCCTGATGTAAAAATTCTGAAAAACAAGCTCAGTGATGGGACAAAGATTTATACTGTCTCAAATGTTGTTAGTGGTGAAGAATTCACGTTCGCAACACGTAGCCTTGCTTGGGCTGCAGGATACCCGCCACAATGAACAAAACAACTACTGTCTTTACAATAAGTGTTGCAATAATAATTGTTTTGCTTTCTGCAAGTGCAACCGCTGCAGACCCTACTGTATGTTGCGAGAAGACAAAAGCGACATCTAAGCAAGGAGTGTTATATTGCCAGAACGTGCCTGTCAGTGAATGTGATGCAAGTGCTAAACAAGTGCCTACGGCTTGCGAGTCAACATCTTATTGCAAGCCAGGTGTATGTTACAACAGCCGTGAAGGGACATGCCTCGACAATACACCTGAAATTGTATGTAATGCTAATGGAGGGCAATGGTCCGCGACGTTCCCTGCTCAATGCAATCTCGGATGCTGTGTTCTTGGGGATCAAGCCGCATTTGTCTCGCTTGTCCGCTGCAAGCGTCTTTCTTCATTCCTTGGATTGACAACTAATTACAAACAGAATATTCAAAATGAAGTGCAATGTGTTCTCGAAGTACAGAATCAGGAGAAAGGAGCATGTGTTTATGAACATGAGTTTGAGAAGACATGCACTTTTACCACGAGAGGAACTTGTACTTCTGGCGTGAATGGTACAAGCATCAAAGGTGAATTCTTTGGAGGAAAACTCTGCACTGCAGAAGAGATTGGAGCACCTTGCGCACCGACACAACAAACAACATGCGTACCTGGAAAAGATGGTGTGTATTTCGTCGACAGCTGTGGCAATGCTGCAAACATTTACGATGCCTCAAAACTAAACGATAAATCATATTGGTCTACTGCTCTTGATGTTAGCGAGTCGTGCAATCCAAACAGCTATAATGCAAACTCAAAGACCTGTGGTAACTGCAACTACCTGTCTGGGAGTTATTGTCGAACTACAACAAGAAACAACAGACCGACATATGGGAACGCGATATGTACTGACCTGAACTGTAAGAAGACTTCAAATGGAAATAGTTACAAACACGGAGAGTCATGGTGTGTTTATACTGACGCTGGCAAGAAGGACATTAGCGATAATGCAGTGGGTAGCAGATTCTACAAACATGTATGTGTAAATGGTGAAGAGGTAATTGAACAATGTGCTGATTTCCGTCAAGAGGAGTGCATTGAAGATACAATTGAGATTCCAGGGGGGAAATTCAGCCAAGCGGCATGCAGAGTTAATAGATGGCAGGATTGCACAAACCAAGGAGAGAAGATAGATTGCGAAAATACGGAGCGTAGAGATTGTGTCTGGAAAGAAGGAATTATTCTGACTAATGCAAGTTCCCAAGGTGCGTGCATTCCTAAGAATTCACCTGGATTAAAATTCTGGGAAGGCGAATCCACAAAAGCAATTTGTGCACAAGCAAATGCCGCCTGCATTGTGACATTTAAGAAAGGCGTATTCAGGGGCGAGGAATGTGATCAGAACTGTCATTGCCTGACTGAAGGATGGAAACAAGAAAGAGCAACAGTCTGTAAGGCATTAGGAGATTGTGGACCTAAAATAAACTGGGTCGGTCAGGAAGGATATAAAGCTGGATTCAAAATAACACAAGAACGCCAGTGAAGAAATGTTTATATATTTCTTCAAACTTAAGCAATAATGGGTTTGCAGGCATTAGAGCAGAGAATCAGCAAGACAATTCTTGGAAGTATCTTAGGGGTTGCTCTAAAATAAAGTGCCAACTTCAACCAATTGTATAATTCCATTTTGAATTAATCAAGTGCTCTTTAAAATTAATTTTCTTAAACTCTTTCTCTAACTTGAGTTCGCCAGTTATAGACAATTCTGTTGGTTGTGTCACGTTTAAACAGAATTGTCTAGACAGAGAATTCAGAACAAAATATGACTTAATCATCAGAATTCTCTGTAATTCTTAAAATCGAGGAGTTTATCCCACTTATTATCTGAAAGGAGGTAAACCCCTAAATGAAAAACAACACGAGCTTTCATATCGGTAGTCTCATTCTGATGAATAAGGTAGACGGCAAATATAATCTTTTCGATAGTCTTTTTGCCCCTCTTAGGGGCAAAACAAAGCATTTAGGGCACGCGATAAAATAACTTGCTAAATTTTAGATAAGGTATAGTTCCACTTTGAATTTATTTTATGTTCTTCAAGATTAATTTTTTTAAATTCTTCATCTGAAACTTTTTGTTTTAATTCATAAGTTTTCTTATCCATCTTCGCTTTTATTTTCAATCCTTTTTTAGTTTTTGTACCCTCGATTAAATTGATAATCATTCCATAATTTATCAATGGCTTTCCCCTCCAATTCATGCTAATAAATGAAAACATTTTATGCTCTATTTTATTCCACTTGCTTGTTCCAGGCGGAAAATGGCAGACTGTAATTTTTAATCCAGTTTTATCTGCAAATTTCTGCAAATAAAATTTCCATAATCTATTACGACTTGCATTGCTTCCTCCACCATCTGCACAAATTAGTAATTCTTTAGTATTGGGATAATCATGGCATTTTATTTTGGGTTAACTCCTCAATATATAAATCTGACGTTAAGGTAACAATATCTGGTTAACCATCGCGGGGAGCAGTAGTTGAAAGTGAATGAACACTTGTATCCAATTCAGATACATCACCTGTCTTGCGAAGGCGAATTATACTGTCGACGAAGCTTTCAATCTTCTGCTCATGGCTTACGATAATCAGCTGCTCAACGTTTAGCTCTTCTAACACATCGCGTATTTTGTCTATTTGCCCCTCTGAGAATCCATCTGTAGGCTCATCGAGGATTACTATATCCCTTGTCTTAATTTGACTTAATACTGAATTGATTGTTTGATTAAGTGCCAGACGGTAAGCGAGCGCAACTGCAGTGCGTTCGCCTCCTGAAAGGAATGAGTAATCCATCTCAAAATCTCCCTGCATAATCACTGGAGTGAAATTCTCGTCAAGTTGCACTTCAAACGCATCACCTGCAATCATATGAAACCAACTGCTGAAGACCCTAGAAAACTCGCGTCTTAGTTTCATCATCACTTGTATTTCGGTAAAATTTATGAGCATTATAAACTGATTTGAGAGCCAGTCAACTACTTCGAGCAGACGCTTTAACTTTCCTTCGAGCAATTCCTTCTCTACAATTTGAGCTTGTACGCGTGAAATCTCTTCCAAAGCTATTTCTAACTCCTTTTTTAATTCTGCTATTCCTATTTCTGCATTTTTTTCAGCGAGAAATGCCTTTTTGAGCTCTTCTTGTTTAAGACGAGAATAAGTATCAAATTTTGAGAAGGATAAAATTTCTCCCTTGAGACTGTTAGTGTGCTGCTGCAAGAACTCTATGTCTCTCTGAAGCGTTTCTCGCTGTTTAATTATTTCAGCCAGTTTTTTTCGTGAGTTTTCAATGTACTCAATTTTTGAATGCAGAATTTCCCACTCGACCTTCTGTTTTTCAAGCAGCTCTGCCGCTGATTTCCTTTCTTCTAAAGCTAGAATTAAGGATGCATGCTGCTCACAGAGACTTTCGAGCTGCTTCTTGATATCAACCAATTTCCCTTCTGCTTCGTTTAGAATATTATGCTTATGTGCATCCGGAACGTCCTGCAAACAAGTCGGGCACATATCAATCTTAAAGATGCGTTCCTTTTTGGTCTTGAATTCTAATTGTGCCTGCTCTAATGAAGCAATATTGCTCATGAGCGCAACAGCGTTGTGATTTAGCAGCCTGAGTTCTTCTTTAACTGCGGCGAGTGCAGAAGTGCATGCCATATACTGAAACTCGTCGTATGCCTTTCCTGACTCTGCTAATAATCTGGCAAGATCCTTCTGCTCTCTGGAGACTGTTGCAAAATTCTCTTGCTTTAATGCGATGAGGATTGTCGTTTTCTCTACTTCCTTCTCGAACTTTTCTCTTTCTCGAATGTTCTTTTCGACTTCTACAATCTCTAATTCAAGCGCCTTTCTTTGAGTAATGCATTCTTTCCAGCCTTGTTCTTGTTTTTTTATATTTGCTGCCAGTTCTTTGCTTCTTCCATTTATTGTTGCCAAACGAACCTTATCATATTCGACAGTTTTTACCTCTCCCTGAAGGATTTTTGCCTCTTCCTTGAGCCGATTTATGAGGAGAGCAAGGTTTTCGCGAATACGTCTATATTTGTCAATGCCAAAGATGTGACGGAGCACATTAAGTCTTGTTTCTGTATCTTCTATGATAATTTGTTTCATTTGCTCTTGTGGTGTATATACTGTATATCTATAGAGGATGTTATTCTTTTTTACGAACTCTGCAGGATATCCTAGGAGCGCAAGAATCTTTGTCTTTAGTTCTGTGACCGAATACTCCTGCATTTCTCCGTCTAGAGTCAGAGCCGCATAATCGCTCACTATTGACTTGTTTTCTCTCTTTAGATGGCGCTCTATTATAACTTCATGATCATCTATTTCACATTCAAGGATTACTTCACCCAGTGTTGCATCATGACGAAGCAAAGCAGAACCTTTTTGTCCTGGCTGCAGACCGAAAAGTGCATATTCTATAGCAAGTAGCAGTGTTGTCTTTCCAGAACCCACATCTCCTGCGAGCAAAAGCGAGCCTTCTGGAAATTCGATGCTCTGGCTCTGGTAACTTCTAATATTCTTCAGATTAATCTTTTTTATTTTCATAGTGTAAGTATCTTGCGGTTTTCTGCGATAAGGCGCTCTTCAAAAACGGAGGACTTTTCATCTTCGCCTTTTTCCATTTGCAAGGATTTTATCAGAGAAAAGATGTAGGCATTAAGTGTATTGGGATGCCCTTCTTCGAATTTGTGAATAATTTGTTGTTCCATGTCTTGCGTATCTGAAAAATCGAAGGTTATCTCCTGCTCTGCCATCTGTAACTTAGTCGTGCTCTTGAGAAAAACGTATGCTCCCTGTTTCTTAGCATAACTTTCTATTTTTGTAAAATCTATATCAGAAGTCTTGCCCTTTTCCAAAAAGCCATAGAGTTTAACGATTAGAATTCTATCACAGAGACTTTCTTTTTCAAGGCGTTTTAGAATCTCTTCTGTAACTGTCAAAGCGTTAGTAATCTCAATAGTCATGCTTATCACAGGCTTTAGTTTAAGCTCCTGTCTTTTAATCGTACCATTATCAATGATGTAAAAAGATCCGCCCTCTAGCTCTTCTAATTCTGCAAGATTGTTTGGGAAGATTGGTCCACAATAGACGCGACCTTCTTTTTGATAGTTGATGTGGAGGTGCGCGAGCGCCAAATAGCCTACAGGTGGGAGCATACGCTCGTCTACTGCCTTAATAGGTAGTGCGCCAACTGCGTCCCTGATAGCTGTGTGCAGCATCAGAATCTTGAAGAAACCTGGAGCATCCTGCAGCCTTATTCTCTCAATGTCTTCTACCTCGAGACTAGACTTCTTACCAGAGTATCCATAAATAGCCACATCTTTATAGATTGTCGGTTCAAGCAGAATCTTTCCATTACGCTCTTCGAACAATGAAACATTCTTGCAAAAACCTGCTTTTTCAAGAACATCCAGAAAAGTCTTACCTGATGCAGAATAATCATGACTTCCCGCGATTATGAATACGGGAATCTTTGCGTCAACTAATTTGCGAAATTCCTTGAATGTGTCTTTTAGTGTGTCAATCGGAGGGTATGCGGAGTCAAAGAGGTCTCCTGCTATGAGAACAAAATCAACCTTCTCACGAATACATATTTCAACTGCACGTTGAAATGAGTGAAAATTCAACTCTTTTAATTCTGGCTGTCGCCAACCTCCTAGGTGACAGTCTCCCATGTGGGCAAACTTCATACTTGTGCAAACCAAGAAAGCTTATTTATAGATTGTTGTGCTGAGTCATTAACAGTCATACTTGAACTGGATTAATGCATCGCCCGTTTGTGCAAGAAGAACAACTGTATCTTTTTTCTATAATTTGTGCATTACTACAATAATATTCTGTAAGAATCTTGACAGAGCCTTGAGTACTACATGTATCTGTTCTTGTTGTTGGTTGTTTTGTTGTTGTGCCTGCTGTATCAGGTATGTCTCCATTGTCACTATCTAAACAAACCATAGTAAAGGCAGTATTTATTGCTAAATCGCCTGTCACAGTTATTGTGCAAGTCGTTTCGCGCTCCACGCCTACTGCAGGAGGCGGAGCGTTAATGCAAGTTGGAACGCCCGCCCAGCCAGAGAATCTGCTCTCTGCAGGAACTGTTGCTGTGGCGATTAAGTCAAGAATATCTCCTACGACCGCTGCGTTTGTACTACATGGTGTTGTGCATCCTGAGACAAGTATGTCATTACCTCTCTTGATTGTTAACGTGCCTCTCGCTCCTCCGTCTTCCATGGGAATAACTTCTGCTAAAAGAATAATTGGTGCGCCTGGAGGTAAGGGTGCCTGCGTAACTTGCAATGTGGCTTCGTTTGAGATAGTATTTACATTTAGATTATCTATTGCATGCGTGATAAACTTATGCTCTCCTGTCGCGCGAGGACTGAGTTCAAGATCATAAACTCCGCCTGAACCAGAAGATAGTGTGCCGAGAGAAGAGGTTTTACCTCCGAGTGAATCGAATAGCTCATAGAACTGTACTTCGTTGATTGTACCGTCTGGGTCGTTTGCGTGCGCACGCAAGATAATTCTGTCGCGCGACGTCACTTGAGATGCAGGGTCTCTGTCTGAATTTAATATTTCTAGAGTAACTGCTGGCGGTGTGTTTTCTGTGTAGAACAGAGTAATTGGAGCAGAGAAACCTTTGCCTCCTTTATTATCGTACGCTACTGCAGTATAGATATATTGTCCTGTATGGTATTCTGTTGATGAGAGTGGGCGAGTTACTATATATGGACCTGTGCCTGTGGCAGTATATTTGTTCTCACTCCCCTCGCTCTGTGCAACCGAGCGTTGCAATAATTCTACTTTAGTAATTGTACCATCGCAATCAGTTGCCATAATATTAAACTGTAAAGAAGAAGGAGATGTATCGCTAATTGGATAACTCCTCCCATTTATTGGCGCAGTAATAGAGACTGTGGGAAGAACATTGCCTTCACTACAAACAACGCGCTGCGTGACTACTGAATCACTACATATTGAAAACTTTTCAGGTGTGCCTACGAATGGCTGGATTTCCAAATCCAGAATGCCTGCGCTTATTGATTGTGGATTCTCGTAACGTGTCGTAAAAGTCGTGCTGGTGCTAGGAAGCAAACCTGTCTCTGTTTTTCCGCTTGCATCTACATGATTGAAAAATAGCTTGTTCGTGTTTATGAGTTCCTTGACATCGTTTTCTGGAGCCCCTAGGCGGAGATATGTGCCACTAACTTTATGATTCCCTTTGTTTTCCAAGACAGATGTAAAATCAACAGTTGTTGTAGTTATGCCGCAAGTAGGTTTTGCCTGTAATACTGAACAGCCCGCGTCTTTCAAAACGAGACTTATATCCTCTGTGCACTCGAATCGTTCTTTGGGAGAATACAAAGTTAAGTAAGCATAAACTAGAATAAAAAGACCAACTACAATAATTACGATAAGCACATAACTCATCATTTCGCTGATTCCTCGTCTATTCTTTATTAGGGGAAGGTTGGAAGCCATGGAATGTCTTTAAATTAAAAAGAAGTCGAGAGTATTTATAGATTCTGGGCAATCGTCTTAACATGAGAAAGTATATGGTCCAATTACAGATTGTGAGGATCCTGCACAATTCTCATCATTCGAATAGAAATTGTTCCATGCAGTTATCATACCATAATCAATTCCTTGGTATCCAGTGTAGCATGCCCTCTGACAACTATATTGCATTTTTTTATAAACGTTAGTATCTGCCTGTCTTTCACATACTCCTGTATGAACACAAACATTGCTCCCGCCACCAACAAGCTCTACATATACTCCGAATGTACCGTCACCTGTACCTCTGCAAAACCCTCTGCATCCAAATATCGTGAACAAATAATCTGATGTGCTTTGATATTTGATAGGAATTTTCGTGCCATCATATAACACTATAAAAGATTCAGCTTTGTACTGCATCTGGAAGTTTGTGCTCTGATCACCTCCGCTTAGACCAGTAAATTTTGTCGAATATGCGCTGTTAGTTTCTGGACAGTCTGCTTTTTTTGGCGTTCCTGTGACAGGCACCCAATTTGCACCATCCTGCCTATAGAGATTCATTTCCAAAAAATCAATTGAATCACGATAATTCGCATCTGGAATGATTGTAAGATCGATACTCCCGGGATCTATTCTACTCGTGTGCACATAGGTTCCAGTAACTTCTGTGGGTATGCCCCCTTGCACTTTTGGGAATGAGCAGCTTACTCTCCTTGTCACAACTGAATCCTCACATAAAGCGAGATTGTTTGGCTCGCCGAAAACAGGTTCTATTTCTAGACTTTGTTCTCCGATAGACACTTGATTACCTAGCGCGAGAGTGTAGCTCTGAGTCAAAGTTCTTCCTGGCAAAAGTTCCTGACCTGTATCAGTAAGTGGTTTGAAAAATGGAGTATCTTTATTTATTGATTCCTTGACCTTGCTACCTGGAAGACCGAAGCGGATAAATGCTCCAGATATGCTTCTCTTTCCATTATTAAAAAGAGTTATATCCATCTTGCCCGTCCCTCCCTGTGACATACCATTACATATTTTATTAGGAAGCAGAGTGCAGGTTACATCTTTTACTCTGAGTGAGACACCTTCAGGACACTCTGGTCTATCTTTTGGCGCTTGTACCTGAAGATATGAGTAAATGAGGATACTAATGCTGAATGCAACAATAACCATCGCAACGTATGCGACCATTTCTGTGACTGCACGCTTTTCATAGAATATTAAATGTCGTTTCATATTATGAAGTAGACCTCTCACATTGTATCTTCTGAATTAGTGTAGCTTGCTCGCAAATCACGAGATTGTTTGGCTCGCCGAAGACTGGCTGCACTTCCAGAAAATTTGTTCCTTCAGTTACAGAGTCAAAGTCAACTAGCAGAGTTGTATAGCGGAACGTCTTCCCAGGAAGCAACTCAGACGACGCGGACTCTGGAATTAAATCGAAGAAAATATCTTCTTCATTTATCAATGTTCTAATCTTTGTTCCAGGAGGACCTAAACGAATATACGCTCCGGAAATACTTCTCTTTCCACGATTCTCGAGCAGAGCAGTTATCTGGACATCTCCGTTGCTCATTAGAACGCAGGTAGTGTCGGCGGGGTCGACTATCAGTAGAACATCGTTGCTGCAAGAAAGGCGCGTCTTTGGCGCCTGAAGCTGGAGATATGCATATACTGCCACGCTAAGAGCAATAACTATGATAAGAACTAAGACATAGCTCAACATCTCGCTGACTGCGCGCTTATTTGCGATAGACAACAACCTGCTCATTCTTCACCTTTTTCCGGATTACAAAATAGAAGTTCTGTCCGGGTTTCAGTTCAAATGACGGCGACTCAAGAACTCGCTCTTGCGTACCTTGCTCTTGTGTAGCAGTTGTCCCTGATCCGGTTTGTGTTTGTTGCGCTGAAGTGTCCTTAAACTTGACTCTGATTCTAACTTTCTTTATTGAAGAACGCTCACCTATGGGAGAAGTAGTGCTTATTGATTGTGTGCCCCGAGTCGCTCCAGTAGCATCCTGTGTGCCTGTGCTTGCGCCGTTTTCATCAGTCAGGGTTAACTCTGAACCTAATGTTCCGCCAACGGTATCTAAACGCTGAACGCATTCCACTGTGCCCGTTTTACACGCTTCACTATCTGGATTCCCATGGAAAATCACGAATGTGCTGTCTGGATTCTGTAATTGATAATATTCGGCTAACTTTTTTAGATTTGCCTGAATCTCTGTTTCAGTCTTGCCACGCACCATTCCCGAATCGTAAGTCTGTTGCAATTCTGCATATAACTCCTCAGATAAATCATAGACTTGTGTATCTGAGCGCTCAATGTATGCAGAATTATATAATGTACTGAAACCGATAGCGATTCCAGAGATTAAAAGTGCGGCAATGAGGAAGAATTGTCCCTGCTTTTTCATTGAAAGATAAGAGAATAAGAGTTTTTATATGTTACCCTGCCGACGCACATGCTCAAATTGTATCTATCAGGGAATTCAAAGAACTATTTTTTCGCGATCTTCCACAGTACCGTAAAGAAATTAAGATAACTCTTTGTCAACTCTGAACTATCAACAACTATTCCAAGAAGAGGATTTGTCCACATAATAATTGCAACTTTATTTCCATAGATAAATGTAGTTGCTGGACTATCATATACATCAGAGATAAATCGCACTTTAGAAAAAGGTAAGGAGTTTCTTCTTCTCCATTCTCGCATTTTCTCGCTATGAATAATTTTTATCTCTATTTTTGCATCTTTTCTCTTCTTATTGTAATGATCAAAATATGTTGGCAAAGAATGAGCGAAATTACCTTGAGCCCCGAATATGTAAATTTTATTTTTCTGCTTTAAGGTGTCCTCGAGTATAGCCTTTATCCCTTTTTCACCCTGAAAAACCTTAGTTTCTTGCTTGGTTCTTGAGGAATTCTTTTTTAATTCTAAATCTGGAAGGATTTTCTTTAACAATGCTTCCTTTTCTTCTAGTCCTTTTAATAAATATTCAGGATCAGTTGCAGAGTACTTCTTGCTTTTTCCTTCTTGTGTTGAGGATACTAATCCTTTTTCAGTCAATCTTTTCAATAAATCATAAAGATTCACCCGATGAATAGAAAGATGTGCAGTCATTTCAGTAGCAGTGGAAACACCTTTTTCAAGCAAGAAAAGATATACCCTTGCTTCATTCTCAGTTAGCCCCAAGTCCTTTAGTACTTCCAGTTCCATAGACCTATAATAATGAGGCACCATTTAAACCTTTCTAATAGAGTAATATACATTACTACATATATTTATTAACTGTTAATAGTCGCCTTTCCTATGAACAGAACAATAGATAATTTGGAAAAAATCCTTAATGAAGAATGGGAGCAAGCACATACCGAAGTCAGAGAATGTTTACGATTATCAATCAAAGCCGCATATGATAACCTTGCAAGATTTGAATATTTTCGTCTAGACTCTCCGCGTCTCGCTATTGAGAGTGCAAAAGATTATCTTGCTAATATTAACGCATCTTCGACTCGTGAATTTTTCAAAACATTATGCTCTCACATTTCAAAGAAAGACAAGTTCATAAAATCAGCTTTTTCAAGATTGTATCCCCTTGAGCAACAACAAAAGATATTATTAAAAAAAGCAATTAGTTTATTTGAATCTTATCCGTGCGCATTTATGAGAAAGAGTTTGCCTACAATAATGGGAGTTAAAGAGGATACATCGTTTGATTCAAGGAGAGAAAAAGAGTATCCGGCCTTCAGACATGGTCATGGTTTATGGCAACCGCAAGAATTATTATTAAGAATAAACAAGACCCTTCTTGGAGCTACGTTTATTACTGCCTCCATAAAGGGGAGGTTATGTATAGGGGGAAACATCGGAGTATCAGAGAGTAGCCAGCATTGGGGCTATGATTTGGATAAGCCAGACTATCAAAAAAACACTCAACTTTTAAGAAAGATTACAAAAGATATTAATTTAGTTGAGGTGCTCGATTACATACCATTAATCCAGTGGTCTGGAAGCAAGGGAGTAAGAATTGAGAAACCTTCTAAGGAGTATTATCATGGATACCAATGGTTAGTTTTTACTGACCCTACTAAAAATGGAGAATGTTTATTGATTAATGAAAAAGAAGCTATGAATTGTTCTAATTACTCTCAACTTAAAAAAACAATGATCTGTCTCAGAGAGCGAGCAATGGGAATTCCATTATCAACGTTGCGGTTCGGATATAACTTTATACAGGCATTTGACAACACGTTTTATTATAGAAGAGACCAACAAAATCAAGGAGATATTGTAGCCATACAAGATCATCTTTCTCCACTCTTGTTAAAAATTAGCCATAATCAGAGAATTCCTACAGTTGACCACAATGATAGACTGCCCCTGCCGGACTTCAGCTTATAAGAAAAAAAATTATTTTTCTGTAGACTCATGAAGAGTGTAGACGGGGAGGTTGCTTGGCTTTAATCGGCAAGGCTCTTCACCCTTTCTCGGCTTTGCGACCCTGTAAGCACCATACATCCTGATTAGGGCTGCTCCGATCAAGGTCTGACCCGTTTCACAGGAGCACGATCGAACAGGACAAAACGTCAACGTCCGGGAGAAGACTCACAGGTCTCCACCGCACGCGCTCCTTTCAGCCCACCATGACGCCCGTTTGTGAAAAGCGCGGGGCGAATGCGCTGGCTGGTCTACTGAAAATAGAATAGGAATGGGTTTATAAGCCTAATGGACAAGAGGTAAGAAACTTAGCTTTCTAAAGCTCCGACGATAAAAAGTGACTGATTTTTTATCAATTTTCATCTTTATAGATGATAACTACTTTAGAAAGCTAAGTAGATACCTTCAAAACCAAGATTTAAAAACTCCTTGCCCCACTCTTCCTTTATGAAAAGATGGTTGTTTGACATCAGCAACATTTTCGCACGAAACCATATACAATGAACATTCAAAGCATTTTATACAATTTACCGGAAGTTAGACCGCCGACGGAAAAGCGTTTGCCTTTCAATGTTAAGTTAAAATGGACATTGATTATATTAGTTGCATTCTTTATTTTGGCAAACATTCCTCTTTATGGTTTGGGGCAGAATTCATTAGTACGGTTCCAGCAAATAGCGACTATTCTAGGCGCAGAGTTTGGAAGTATTATCAGTCTAGGTATAGGTCCAATAGTTACTGCTTCTATCATCCTCCAATTGCTCGTCGGCTCAGGCATACTCAAAATTGATACAACCACTTCCGATGGAAAGAGATACTTTCAAGGTTTGCAAAAAATTGGAGTCATATTTTTCGTCATTTTCGAATCTATGATTTATGTGCTGATGGGGGGATTACAGCCAATCAGCGCGTCATATACTGGCGTTCTCATCTTCCAATTAATTCTGGGAGGTCTGGCGATTATGTTCATGGATGAGGTCACGACTAAATGGGGTTTCGGTTCAGGTGTTTCAATATTTATTGTTGCAGGAGTAGCTCGCACACTAGTCACAGGACTCTTCCAGTTCATCGGAGCCAACGGAGAGAACTGTCTTGCAGATTTTACAGGAATACCTTGTTCTGGTGCGCTTCTCGTAATTTTACAATCGTTTATAAACGGTGCTCCTAAGGAGGCTCTCGTTTCCGCTACAGTTATTCTTGTAACTATTGGAATATTCTTGTTGGTTGTCTGGGCGCAGAGTTTGAAAGTTGAAATACCTTTGTCCTACGATCGCTTGCGCGGTCACACAATCAAATGGCCATTGGCGTTCTTCTACGCTTCAGTTATTCCAGTAATTCTGGTTGCCGCTCTGCTGGCAAACATTCAACTATTCGGAAGTCTTATTGAAAATTCATTAGGCAGACCTACATTCATAGGCGGCTTCTCAAAAGGACAGCCGATTTCAGGTCTTGCATATTGGCTGAGCAACTCAAATTTGCTTGAGGCAATTATCCGAGGTAGCTTGCAGTTCTCGCATGTGATTCAGGCGTTCACGCACCTTATCTTCTTCATGGTGTGTTCAACAATCTTTGCAATATTTTGGGTGAAGACTGCCGGCATGGATGCCAGAAGTCAAGCAAAGAAGATTGTTGCTTCAGGTTTGCAAATCCCGGGCTTTAGAAAAGATGAACGCATTCTCGAGTCAATCCTTTCTCGTTATGTTATGTCTCTAACAGTTATGGGCGGTCTCGCAATTGGTTTACTCGCAGCACTCTCAGACACTCTCGGCGCACTCACATCCGGCACCTCTATTTTGCTTGCTGTCATGATAATGTATCAGCTATATCAAAACGTCGCACAGCAACATGCAGTAGATATGCATCCTGCGTTGCGTAAGATGGCGGGCGAGTAATATGAAAGAGATGCGCGTTTTAATTATTGTGATGCTCCTCGGCATAGGGGTCACTTTGCTTTGGGACGCTGTTCCAGGCATCAAGGAAGTAGTGCATGCCGCACTTGATCCAAGTCTAGGCGCGCTTCTGAATTGGCATCTGAACATCGGATTTTTTTTAGTAGTTTTGTTCTTCACATTGGTCACGACGCTCCTTCAGAAATATTTAACTGATCAGACACTCCTCAAACATCTTCGCGATGAACAGAAGGTAATTCAAGCAGAAATGAAACAATATCGCGATAATCCTGAAAAAGTGTTCGAGCTCAATCGGAAGTCAATGGAGATAGTGATGAAGATAATGCCGATTAGTATGCGTCCTGTCATGTACACAACCGTACCTTTCCTGCTTCTTTTGCGTTGGTTTGGCGACTATTTTACAGTAGGCGAGAACATGAAGATTTTCGGCTTTTTCAGTTCTCACGGCTCTTTCTTGTTCCCTGGCTGGGTCTGGGCATATTTAGTAGGTAGCATTGTCATTTCTATATTTCTAAGAAAATGGATGAAAGTGCACTAGCATTTTTCTATGGATGATAACTGACAGTCCGGGCGTAACTCATTTTTGCATTTTCTGCGAGACTCGAGTAGGCTATGCAAAATAGAGACATGACGTTTTTATAAAAAGTGTGGAGAATTAATCGCTAGAAAAATTCTTCGAAAGAAAATCTACTTCACAAACTTCTTCAGCTCGTCACCATGCAAACGAACAAGTTTCCCGTCGGTGTTCTTAACATAACCAATGTCAAATCTTTGTATGTCAAAGTTCTTTTCAAGTATCTCTTTAAAGATTTTAAGCGCAAATTTAATACCCTCTTCAATATTCATCTCTTCTTTGAAATCTTTTCTTAGAATTTCCTTGATTTTTTCATCATTCTCTCCGATAGTATTTGCTCTGTAAGATAAGAAATTACCGGTGACATCAGAAGTGTAAAGATATGCTTTTTCTTTGTGGACACCTCCAACCAAGAATGAGACTCCATATGGTCGGGCGCCGCCATATTGTGTAAACATCTGTTTCCTGTCAGCAATCATGCGAATAACCGCCAGCGGTTCAATTGCGGAGCCATATGTGACACGATTTTGCTGTGCAAGAACTTGTGCTTGATCAACCAGAATGCGGGCGTCAGAGAGAATGCCTGCCGCAGTGGCGACAATATGAGTATCGATCTCATAGATTTTGTTCATAGATTCTGAAACAACAAGTTTGTCTCTGTGTCTCCTGTCAGCAATCATTACAAGACCATCTTTACATACAAGACCAATGCTGGAACTGCCTAGGCGAACCGTCTTCTCAGCATATTCAACCTGAAGCAAATGTCCGTCAGGAGAGAACATAGTCGCTGCTCGGTCATATCCCATTGCTTGGTGTTGCATTTCAGAAGGAATTTCCATAAAATTTATCTCCTCAATATCGGTGTGTGGAAGTAAGGCTATTTAAGCTTTATGGCTTTTTTCTAGAATACTGACAAACAAGCCTCTTTTATTGTACTCCCTTTCCTCAGCAAGATGGGTGCGATATCCATTATCACAATCGCTCAAGAGATTAATCCTGCCTTGTTCACAATACAATGGGTCAATGTATCTAAACTTCTTATGGAGATGATAATCTGCCTCGGAGATTTGGCACACAGATGCGATTGGATGTGTTAGTAATAATGCAAGACGGTTCTCAATGTAAGGTTCTCTGCTGCTCTCCAGATTCTCAAGAATAATATCATCTGAAGTCGAGACAAGATCATTCATGCTCAGAGATTTATTCTCAAGTGCATATTTGAGAACTTCAGAGAATATTTGCCATCGGAGCATCCACTCTGCACCTCCCCAGTGTTCACGTTGGAGTTTCATGTATGAGCGACCGAACAGAAGCGCACTGGATTTCGTGTTAAAAACAATTGAGCCATTGCAAACAATAAGATTATTAATACACTGGGCAACAGCATCGGGAGCAGCCCAATCTTTGAATTCACGGATTGCATAATCGATACGATCAGCACAAAGATCGGGCGCGGGACTTTCAAGAAGAGAATAGTTGTGATGATCTGCTAACCGTTGAGGCGAAAGACTGTGTTCAGTCAAAACCGAGGCGAGAGAGGCTCTGGTAAGATACTCCAGATGACGATTATCCTGAAAGTCTTCCTGTCTTCGATTTCCAACAACCCAATCCACGATGTGTGAAAAAGATGTATGTGAAACATCATGAAGAAGACTCGCGACTTGTTCTTCAAGCGAGGCACCGAGAGAACGAACTAGCATCATGACTCCTACTGAATGCTCATAACGATCAAAACCAGATAGAGGATAGTACTTGAATGGCAGACCAAATTGTGAGATTTTTTTAAGTCTGCAGACATCAGGGTGTGCAAGAAGATTTTGCAAGACGGGCTCTTTTATTTCAGTAGTTCCCCAAATCCTGTCACGTATTTTCATAACCAGTAAAATTAGACAAGTATTAATAAAGATTATTGTGCTGAATAGATTTCCACGCAAATCTTTATTAACCTATTCTCTTATTCTCTCTTATGCCTAAGGTAACTGCGCGAACAAAAGTTAAAGGTAAGCACTTTGAGGTGCATGTAGACCTCGATGAAGCTCTTAAAGTCAAAGCAGGCAAGGGAGATGTTCTCGCTGCCCTAGATACTCCTAGCGTTTATACTGATATTAAGAAGGGTCATGTTGCTCCTCAGAAAGATTTACTGGATGCATTTGGTACATCTGATGTATATGAAATTGCAAGAAAAATAATTCAGACTGGCGAAGTTCAGAAGACACAAGAGTTCAGAGATGCTGAACGCGAGAACAGAATAAAGCAGGTTATTAATCTCCTGCTCAAAAACGCCGTTGATCAGTACGGAAGACCTTACACTGAAGAGCGTCTTCGCCGAGGAATAGAGGAAGTTCATTATAGTATTGACAATCGCCCTGCAGAGCAGCAACTTACTTTGTTGCTTGAAAAGCTGAAAACAATATTGCCTATTCGTGTTGAGACAAAGAGAATCCGCCTCGTAATTCCAGCGCGTTTCACTGGACATGTTTATGGTTTGCTTAAAGACTACAAAGAAAGCGAGGATTGGCTGGCAAATGGAGACCTCTCAGCAATAATCAATATTCCTGCAGGTATGCAAATTGACTTCTACGAGAAGCTCAATGCAGTCACACACGGGGCAATTCAAAGTCAGGAAATGGAAGAGAAAAAATAGAAATCTTTTTAAAGCCTCACTAATACACCCCTTCAGAATAGATTAGGAACAAGAGACTATTTCCTATTATTGACATGACTCAGAATAACAACTTAGCACAAGAAGCCCAACACATAAGTAATGAAGACAGTCCTAAGAAACGACGTGTCGTTATCCCTGGAGAAGTTATCGTATCTGGAGAAGATTATTTACCAAGTGATGGTACAAGAAGAGAAGGCAAGGATATTCTGGCTAGTCGATTTGGTCTTGCAGAGGAAGCAGGAAAAGTTATCAGAGTTCTGGCAATTACTGGCGCATTTGTTCCAAGAAGAAATAACGTCGTCATAGGTCGTGTTATAAACATCACAATGAATGGGTGGTTAGTGGATATTGATGCGGCAAACTCGGGTTTTATACCAATTGATGAGTCGCCACGATTTATTAATAAGAGTGAAATGGATCAATTTCTTGACATCGGAGACATAGTTTCTGCAAAAATCTGGTCAATAACTGCTAGAGGAGTTGACCTTTCTCTCAAAGGCATCGGTTTGGGCAAGCTCGACGGCGGATTTATCTTTCATGTTACTCCAAATAGGGTTCCACGTGTTATAGGTCGCGAGGGAAGCATGATTAATCTCATTAAGGAGAAAACAGGATGCAATATAAGCGCAGGACAGAACGGATGGATTTGGATACGTGGAGCAACACTTGATGCACAAATCCGTGCAAGAAAAGCAGTAGAGTTTGTGACTGATAAAGTATATGTAGAAGGATTAACTGAAAGAATGGAGGCTTGGTTAGAGGAGCAAAAAGCATGAACTCTATAGAAAGTATACCTGTGCGTTTAGCAAATGATACAGAGAAGATGTTACTCGCTGAACTTGGATTTCCTACAAATTTGCATGATTTCGAGCTGGGCGATGCAGTTGATCTTATGCAAAATCTTGGTAGGCAAGGCGTCGCACTTGACCAAAGAGTACGGGAAATAGTTAAGGAGCGAGGATACGAATGGCGTAGAGAGCAGTCCTTACAGGATATTCAACCTAAAACAGCACTGTATCTCGATGCATACGAGCGTCTGAATGAAATATACACAGAACATGCACGCATGATTCGGCGTCTTGACGATAGGGTGTATCAAGAAGACAGAGAGCGTCAGAAAATCATCAACGATATCATACAGAGGACACAAAAATGACTCTCAAGCGTCACGATGGTCGTAAGGCGAATGAGCTTCGTCCTATGAATGCAAAAGTTGGAGTCATTCCAAATGCAGATGGTTCAGCTATGTTCAGCTTTGGAAAAACAATTGCTATTGCAGCAGTCTACGGTCCAAGACAACTTCATCCCCAGCATATGCAGAATCCTGCAACAGGTATTCTCAGATGCAATTATGATTTGTTAAGCTTTTCAGTCTATGACCGCAAGAAACCAGGACCCTCTCGTCGTTCACAAGAATTATCTAAGGTGACGCAGTGGGCACTTCAGCCCGCACTCGATCTAAGCGAATTTCCGAACACAGTAGTAGACGTAGAGATTTATATAATTCAGGCAGATGCTGGCACACGTACAGCAGGCATCAACGCTGCAGCTCTAGCCCTAGCTCATGCAGGTATTCCTATGAAGAATCTTATCTCTTCTGTAGCTGTTGGCAAACTTGATACAGAATTAGTTGTTGATTTGGACAAGAGCGAAGAGGATTTTGAAGAGGGCGAAGGTCCAACTGATTTTCCCGTCGCAAAACTTGCGAACACCTCGCAATATACTCTTTTGCAACTCGATGGCAAGATACAGCCTGAACGCGTTTCGGAAGTGCTAAAACTTGCTGATGTAGCGTGCGCAGAGATTTATGAAGTGCAGAAGAAGGCACTCAAGGAGGTCGTGGAACAATGAGTTCAATGGAAGCTTCTAATGCAACGATTGAGAACTTCAAACGGATGTTTGAGCAAGGCAAACGATTCGATGGTCGTGGATTGTTCGACTTGCGTCAAATAACTGCAGAAACGAAAGTTTCAAATTCTGCAGAAGGAAGTGCACGTATTCGTCTCGGCAAGACAGAAGTGCTTGCAGGTGTCAAGCTAGCCCCAGGAACACCTTATCCCGACTCTTTGGACAAGGGAAATCTAATTGTGTCAGGAGATTTATTGCCTCTTGCTTCGCCTCGCTTCGAATCAGGTCCTCCAGGCTTCGAAGCAATTGAACTTCCGCGTCTCTTAGATAGAGCAATAAGAGAATCTCATGTAATTGACCTTTCAAAATTAGTAATCAAACCTAACGAGAAAGTCTGGACAGTTTATATAGATGTATATCCTATTAACGACGACGGGAATCTTCTTGACGCAGCTCTAATGGCATGTCTTGTTGCTCTCAAGACTGCACAGATTCCAGCTCTTAACGAGAACAATCTAGTTGACTACGACAAGCCTGCAACAGGCAAAATGCCTCTCTCTGCAGATATAATGCCTCTCTCTTTTAGCTTTTTCAAGCTAGGGAATACACTTGTTATGGATCCCACACGTGAGGAAGAGGAGTCTATGGAAGTGCGAATCACATTCGGCGTTTCAAAATGGAATGGACAGTACATGATTAATTCTTGCCAAAAAAGCGGAGCAGCACCTTTAAATCGCGCAGAGATTGAAAAGATTGTTGCTCTGCTCCCAAAAAAATACGAAGAATTAATAGAAAGGCTTAAAAAGTTCTTTTAGGACAGAATGTTATGAATGAACACTTTACTAGATATGAGACAGCGAGGATTATCGGCGCACGCGCACTTCAGATTGCAATGGATGCACCACTTCTTGTGAAAATTGATGAGGTCACTCTTAAGATTATGAAATACGATGCCTTAAAGATTGCAGACTATGAATTCAAGGCAGGCGCACTTCCTATAACTATCAACCGACCTCTACCTCAAAGAAGAAAGGACAAGCTCACTGCAGTAAAGGAAGATCATGTTTCAGACGAGGAACTTGCAGCAAAAGAGCAGGAAGTCGAGAAAGAGATTGTTGAAGATGCTCCAGAACTCGGGCTTGTCGATGAAGACGAAATGGAAATGGAACCTGCTCAAACTGAAGAGTAAGCAACTCTTTTTTTCTCCAGAAACGTTTATAAACAACAGATATTATTAAGAAAGATGTACAAAAAGATTATTATTGTTACTCTCGTATCTTTGTTCTTGATTGTGGGGGCAAGTTTTGCCAGCGCTTTCACTCTATCTACTTGGTTCAAGAATCTTTTTACCGGAAATGTCGTCGAGGATGAAAATAATACTCCTACATCGAACCTGCCTGCAGAATCATCGGTTTCAGATACAGTAAGCCTTAGGTGTGGGGCATACGAGCTTGAAACACCAAAAGACGCAGTCGCAAGCAGCCAGTTCAACAATTACCGAGCAGCAAATGCAATTGACGATAATCCTGAAACACATTGGTTTGGGGATCCTGCGCTCAAATATCCAAAAACAATTGACTTGGATCTGGGAGGAAAGAGGTGTATCAACGCTGTTGAAATAAATGTTTTTATTTGGGACATTCCCTTAAAACTAGAAGTACATGTTTCAGATGACGGTCATGAATGGCGCAAGGTTTCTGATGAAGTTGTCTTGAAGGAAGGCGCGAAATTCGAGCTTATTGAATTTCCAGAGACGACTGGAAGATATGTGAGAATTAATGAACTTGCAGGTAAGCGACCGTATGGTGCTTTAAGTGAGATTAAGGTGAGTGCCTCACGACAGGGAGCAACAGGTACCCAAGAGGAAGCAAAGCTCACAATAGAGAATGTCTTTGGTGGTGCAGGTCTGGAGAAGTATTATGAAATCAACGGCAAGCGAGTTTATCTTGAAATCGACGGCACCCCAGTAGAAGAATATTTCAAATGAGATTTAAAGGAACTAAGATTCTAGCTTTAATAATGCTTATTATATCCTTAGTGTTACTTTTATATGAAATACAAATACCTGGAATTGATAATGACCTCTTATCATTTTTTGTTTCTCTCGGTATCTTATTTATCGGGTTGCTTATAGGTGTTGTCACGTTATTAGTGGAGAAATTCTCCAGACCTTCATCATAATTGTACTAAACAAGTAAAGAATTAAATAAATTAAATTATTCAGTTTCGTCAAGTAATTTACATCTCCGAATAATTTAAATACCCTGATTTTATCTCTTATTTAATGCTGTTCACAGCAGAAGATTAGCACGTACCGGTTGAAAAAGTCCCGGAGAAACTCGTGCGCTCTTTATATGTCCGTTAAAATGGCAACCAAGAAAAAAGAATCAGCAATAGAAAAAGCAGAGAAAGCAGTCGGAGACATAGCTGAGAAAGTAATTGAGTCTGCTGAGAATGTTGCTGAAAATCTCGAGAGTGCGGCAAAGAAGATCGCAAAGAAAGTTAAAGCTGCCGTTGAGACTGTAGATGCTCTTGTTGAAGATGGTGCAAACAATTCTGGAAAAAAGAAACATGTCGATAAAGGCGCAGAAAATAAATCTGAACCAAAATCAGAGACTTTAGCAGATGAGAAGAAAGCTAAACTCGCCAAACTGCTCGAGAAAGCAAAGAAGCTAGAAAGCGCGGTCGAGGATGTTAAAGACATCGATATGAAGAGTAAGCTCAAGAATGAGGAAACTGAAAAAAGTGACACTCTAGTTCCAATGGAAGATTATCTTAAAGCATCTATTCATCTTGGCACCAGAGTTATCACTCCAGACATGCGCAAATACGTTTACAGACGCCGCGCAGACGGTCTCGCAGTCTTCAATACTGCTCTTCTAGATGATAAAATACGTGAGGGTGCAGAATATCTGACAAAATTCGCACCTCAAGATGTTATTATAGTATGTAAACGCGAAGCAGGATGGCACGCAGTCAAAAAATTCTCAGAGATTACAGGTATACGCAGTTTCCTCAAAAAATATCCTGCAGGCATCTTGACTAATACTAATTTAGATAATTTCTTTGAGACGCAGCTTATATTTATTTGCGATCCCTGGCTCGACAAAAATGCACTACACGACGCAAATCGCATTGGCATCCCGGTGCTTTCAGTGTGTGACACTAACAATTTCACTGCAGGGATTGGGAAGATTATTCCTGGAAACAACAAGTCGGCAAAATCTCTGGGCATTGTCTTTTACTTACTTACAAAGATATACGTCGAGGCGCGCAAGTTAGACAAAACAGTTCCACCTATTCAGGATTTCATTGAAGGTTGGGACGATCTTGTGCCCCCTAAATAGATTTATAATTTTCTCTAATTTCCTGACAGCCCCAGTGAAATAATTCACACCCACTATATTTCTCTGAATGTTCAAAAATATATTTCTCTGTTCGACGGAGAATATCTCCTATGTGTCTTATCTGAACTATCTCGTCTAATCTGCCTACGAGTAATTGTCTGCAAAATTCATTTTGAGATCCTTCTTTCTTATGGGCTAAAAAAGCTAATTTAGTCAAGTCATACTGACTTTCACCGAGACAGTGCTTTTTCTTGATCCGCTCTAAATCTTCTTCTCTTTCTCGGTTGTATGCTCTTGACAAAAAAGTTTCAACTCCTTGTAGTAAGTCTATAAAAAACCATGCAGTATATTCTGCCGCTATCTCAGCCACAGTGAGAAACATCTCATATGCGGGAGTTCGCATATCTTCTGGCAAAGTTTTTAGAAGTTTTTTTTCTCTCTCAAAGGATTGATGCATTTTAGGATTGCTTGCCGTATGCACTACATGGCTAATTTCATGAACTGCCTCTAGCTCCATTTGTGCCATTTCGAATTCTTTTACCTTATCGCCCCTCAGCATATATATTCTAGGCTGAGGAATATACATATGCCAAATCTTTTTTGAAGAATTGTAGGCAAGCGTAGGACATAAGAGCGGTCTGACCGTAACGTGTATGGGAAGAAAGCGCGCGAGAGACAAATCTAAAGAGTCACTCAACCTTTTGGGCATTTCATCTGCGACTCTCGTGAGATATTGCTCAACTGTATCTAAATCCATTTCAATTTATTTAAGAAAGACTTTTTAATGATTATTATACTATGTCTTGTAAAGCATTCTCATGCTAAGCACACAGCGTATAGTTTGTTTTAGAAGACTGCTCTGAGCGCAAAGATAAGATATATAATGAAGAAGATAAATACTATGAATACAATCACAAGTGGGGCTAGCACAGCGATAATTGCCTTTCCAGTTGACAATTTGTGGTAAATCGACAAGCCGATTACACAAAGGACAATTGAATAAATGAATGCAAGCCATCCGACAAATGGAATAATTAAGAGAATTAAGGCAGGAAGGAGGCTATAGGCACAGGCATTATAGGTATCTGTGTATTCTCCTTTTCCATCCATCCATCTCGCAATAAGGTGAACAATGCCTGCGTAAGCAAATGTTGTTGCAAATCCTATCCCTGCAATTATAATCCATAAGAAAATCATATATGGTCTGCCACTGCCAAAGCCACCAAAGAATCCTCCAATTGCTGAAGCAATCATTGACCCAACGATTGCGACCACGAGGCATGTAACCAACAGGAAGACCGTCGATTTTCCTATGTTCTGCGGGCGCACACTCGAGAAAAATTGCTTGGGTTGTACGAAGAGCAAACGAACACTTTCCAGATAATTAATGTCCGACTCTTGTATAGTCTTAATCTGAGGTTCTATCTTCAAATTATCAAATGCAGTATTGATTTCTTTTGAAGAATATCCCTTTTCGCTAAGCAATGAGATTATTTCTTTGCGGTTATACCCTTTGTTAAAAGCGGTGCGTATATATGAATCAAGTGATGGCATTGCTTAAAAAGGTAGAATGCATTAATAAAACTATCTTTCGGATGATACTGTATAGTTAAAGGGAGCTAAATTATTATTCTTTCTTCCAAAAGAATCCTGCTTCACTTTCAAATCTTTAGATTTTATTCTCTGCTTGAAGTTCCATTAAAACTCTGTACAGAGCATGCCAATTTATTAACTTGCCTGCTTTCTTCTGTAATTCTTAGTATATAAAGTATAAGCACCTTTGTTTGGTAAGTCAAGTATAATGTTTTTTGTAGCCACAAAGTTTATTAATACGAACTTTGTTTGTAATAAATGAAGGAATTTAAGGATACAGATATCAAATT
>Ga0209211_10000391_pt1 | contig 91719 bp, 91 predicted proteins | sample RifGroA2_FD_183992 | JGI IMG/M metagenome (GOLD analysis project Ga0209211, IMG submission 183992) | Groundwater microbial communities from Rifle, Colorado, USA - Groundwater A2 (SPAdes) (version 2) | ecosystem: Environmental > Aquatic > Deep subsurface > Groundwater | place: Rifle, Colorado... | reverse complement strand
GCAAACGAGTTTGGGCAGAGGTTATTTTAAAAAAAGAAGTTGTTAAAGAGGTATTGAAAACAACGCCGGAAAGTTTTTTTGAAGTTTGGCTGGCCAAATGTATGATCGGATCAGCTATGAGCGGTTCCTTAGGATTTAACGCTCATTTTGCCAATATTGTAGCCGCTTTTTTTGCTTCAACCGGCCAGGATTTAGCCCATGTGGTCGAGGGAAGTATGGGGGTGACGACCGCTAAAATTTTAGATAATGGAGATCTATACGTTTCGGTTTATTTGCCATCTGTAATGCTTGGAATAGTTGGGGGAGGAACAAAACTAAAAATTAAACAAGAAGCTCTCTCGATCATTGGAACAAAAACTTCGTTACAGTTAGCAGAAGTTTTGGGAGGTGCAGTCTTGGCGGGAGAAATATCACTCCTTGCATCACTTGCGGAAGGATCTTTGGCAGAGACACATGAAAAGCTAGGACGGTAAAGAAATCATAAATCCTAAATTCCAAATAACAAATAAATTATAAATATTAAATAATAAAAAAAGTCAGGGATGACAAACATATCTTATGATAGGTGTAATATCGTATGGATTTTATATTCCCAAATATAGAATAAAAACGGAAGTGATCGCGAATGTTTGGGGAAAAAATCCCGAGGATGTTAAAAAATCCTTAATGATTGAGGAAAAGGCAGTCTCCGGAATTGACGAAGATTCTCTAACTATGGCCTTTGAGTCAGCCTTTTCAGCCTTATCAACAGTTGCTGTTGATAGAAATAAAATCAAAGTAGTTTTGTTTGGCTCAGAAACTCATCCTTATGCTGTAAATCCAGCTTCAACAATACTCGCAGAATTTTTAGGTATCGAAAAAAACTATTTAGCTTACGATACGGAATTTGCTTGTAAAGCTGCGACGGGGGCACTGATTTCTGCGCAAGCATTGATAAAATCAGGATACAGCGACTACGCATTGATCACTGGATCTGATAAAGGAATGGGAAAGACCCATGATGTTTTAGAATACACAGCTGCTTCAGGTTCAGTCTCATTATTATTAGGAAAAGATGATCTAATTTTAGAAATTCTAGATTTTGAGTCTTTTTCATCTGATACACCGGATTTTTGGCGAAGAGAAGGAATTCGTTATCCGTCTCATGGAGGCAGATTTACCGGGAAACCATCATATTTCTACCATATTAAAGAATCAGCTCGAAGTTTATTTAAAAAAACAGGCCTGTTACCAAAAGACTTTTCCTTTGCTGTTTTCCATATGCCCAATGGTAAATTTCCGGTTCAGGTGGCTAAATCTTTAGGATTTTTACCGGCTCAAATAAAAGATTCTTTAACGGTTAATTATTTAGGGAATTCCTATACAGCTTCTGCCTTGATGGGTTTGATGGCGGTTTTAGAAAAAGCGAAACCAGATGATCTTATCTTTCTTTGCTCATATGGAAGTGGAGCAGGATCAGACAGTTTTGCTCTAAAGGTCACAAAAAATATTTTAAAAAAAAGAAAAGAATTTACAAAAATTATTAAAGACAAAAAAAATATTGATTACCCAACCTATTTAAAATTTATGGAAATGATATGAGCAAGCTGATTGGTTATTACACAACCCAATTTGGTGAACTTTGGGAAAAATCGCTTTTTGATCTAGTTGAAGAGGCGATTAGTGGTGTTTTAAAACAAACTTCTCTTTCAAATAAACAAATTGATGCGGTTTTTTTCGGTAATATGTTAGCTGGCGTTTTGGAAAATAATCTTCACTCACCATCAAAAATAGCGGAAATTCTGAAAGTAAATATTCCAATTTATAGAGCTGAAGCTGCTTGCGCCTCAGGTGGAGCCGCTTTCAATTTGGCAAAAACCTATTTAGATTCCAATAGTAATAAAAACGTTTTAGTGGTTGGAGCGGAAAAAATGACCGATTATTCACCAGAGGAAACGATTACTGGGTTGTCAGCCGCATCATCAGGGGAAGAGCAAGAAGCGGGGCTCACTTTTCCAGGTCTTTATGGAATGATGGCAAACTATTATTTGGAAAAATATCATTACACGGAAGAAAACTTAGCCTACGTTTCTGTTAAAAATCATTTTCACGGAAGTTTAAACAGTAAAGCCCATTTTAGAAAAAAGATTACCGTTAAAGATGTTTTAAGTAGTCCTTATGTAGCATATCCGTTAAAAGTTTTAGATTCATCACCTATTTCTGATGGGGCATCGGCTGTAATATTGACAAATAATCGGGATTTGATTAAAAAACAAAAAAATTCCGTTTCAGTTATTGCTTCAGAATTAGTGACAGACACGATTTCTTTAAAGGAAAGAAAAAAAATGGATGAAATTTTGGCAACAAAAAACGCAGCAGACATAGCTTTTGAAAAAGCAAAAATTAGCCGAAAGGACATAAAAGTTGCTGAAGTTCATGATTGTTTTTCGATAGCCGAAATTTTAGCGATGGAAGATCTAGGTTTTTGGGAAAAAGGAACAGGAGGAAACAAAATTACGGAATTATCAACAATGTTTGGGAATGGCGATAGTTTGATAGTTAACACTTCCGGCGGATTAAAAGCGGCCGGCCATCCGGTTGGAGCAACAGGAATAAAACAAATAGGAGAGATATTTTTGCAACTAACTGGACAAGCAGAAAAAAGACAGGTTAAAAATGCTAAATACGGTTTGGCCCACAATGTTGGTGGTTCGGGTGGAACGGCGGTTGTCACAATATTGAGTAGTTGAAAATAGTTAGAAATAGTTTTAAATGGTTATAAATGGTAGAGACAAGGCAATGCCTTGTCTGTACAAATATATTATGATAAGTCCGATAAAAATTTGGCGAAGACAAAAAGAAATAAGAAAAATTATAGGAAAAAAAGGTAAGGTATTAGTTTGGACAAAAATCTATACGCCAGGTGCTGATTTTAAAAAATACGCTCCATATCCAGTCGTATTAGTTGAATTAAAAAATAAGGAGAAAATATATGGACAACTGGTTGATTATGAGGATTCAGATTTAAAAACAGGCAAAAAAGTCGTTTCAGTTTTGCGTAAAGTCCGTTCATCGTCCGAAGAAGGCGTGATTGCATATGGAGTAAAATTTAAACCTCTATGAAAATAGCATATTCGGCACCAGCAAAAGTAATTTTATCCGGTGAACACGCAGTTGTCTACGGAAAACCGGCCTTAGTTTCAGCTATTAATTTGAGATTAAAATTTAGTCTTACCAACTTTGCTCGATCGTACAAAGATGGTAAAACTAATAAAGAAATTTATTTTATTAATCAAAAAGTAAAAAAGTACCTTAATGAACAAAAAATTAAGTTTGTTGATAGGCAGTCCAATTATAAAATTGAATCAGAAATACCTATTGGCCGAGGTTTAGGATCATCTGCAGCACTATCGGTTGCAGTAGTAGCTGCCTTTCTGGAATTTTATACCGGAAGAAAATTTGATAAAAAAACAATTAACGAATTAGCTTATAAAATTGAAAAACATTTTCATAAAAATCCGTCAGGGGTTGATAATATAGCTGCGTGTTTCGGCGGATTGATTTCATTTCAAATAAATATAAAAAAAAATTTAGACTTTAAAGTACCAAAAAATATTGAAGAAAAGTTATTTTTGATCGATTCTGGGAAACCAAAAGAGACAACAAAGGAAATGGTAAATTTCGTTGCGACTCAAAATGTTGCGAATATATTTGAAAAAATCGAAATAACAACAAAGGCAATAATAGAGTCAATAAAAAGTGAAAATATTGACGCTTTTAAAAAGGGCTTAGCTGATAATGAAAAATTATTGGAAGATCTGGGGGTCGTTTCTGACAAAACAAAAAAACTTCTTTCAAGTTTGTCTAAATTTGGAGTTGGAAAAGTCACCGGCGCTGGAGGTAGAAAAGATGGTTCGGGATTTATATTATTTTTTGCTGACGATAGTAAAAAGTTGATAAAGTATTTGAGCAAAATAAAGATTTTGTTTTACAAATTTATTCCTGACAATAAAGGACTGAGACGAATATCCACTTTAATTAATTAAAGTGATACTTATATGAATATAAAAGCGTCAGCCCCTGGAAAATTAATGCTTTTTGGCGAACACGCAGTTGTTTACGGTTATCCGTGTATAGTTACAACTGTTTCGCCAAGAGTTTATGTTGAAGTAGAGAAAACTTCAGGACAGTTTAAAATTGACGCACCACAAGTTAAAGACCTTCGTTTCGTTGAAGAAACAGTCAAACAATTTTGTGAAAAATATAAAGTTGATAGTAAAATCCTAATCAAAACCTATAGTGACTTTTCCTCGAAGTTTGGACTTGGATCATCTTCGGCTGTAACCGTTGCCACAGTTGTTGCTTTAAGCAAGCTTTATGAAATCAAAATTTCAAAAAAAGAAATCTTTGATTTAGGATATAAAGTCATATTAAATGTCCAAGGGGTCGGTTCAGGATTTGATATTGCAACTGCAACTTACGGAGGAACGATTTATTTTGTTACGGGTGGAAAAATAATTGAACAGCTGATTGTTAAGGGCATGCATTTGGTAATAGGATACTCAGGAACGAAAGCAGACACTTCCTATATTGTTAAGAATTTAGAATTGAGAATTCATAATTCAGAATTAGAACACAGAAAAATATTTGAAAAAATATCAAAAATTGTTGAGGAAGCAAAAATAAGTTTAGTTAATGCTGATTGGAAAACAACGGGAGAGTTAATGAATCAAAATCATAAACTTCTTCAAGAACTTGGAGTGAGTACAGAGAAGCTTGATAAAATGTGTCAAGTTGCAGTTAATGCTGGAGCATTCGGAGCAAAATTATCCGGAGCCGGTGGAGGAGACTGTATGATCTCATTAGTTTCTGAAGACAAAATAAAGAAAGTTGAGTCGTCTATAATTAATATTTGTGGAGAAGTTATCCATGTTAATACAAATATATGAAAGCAACTGCAATAGCACCTTCAAATATCGCCTTTATTAAATACTGGGGAAAAAAAGATGAGGATTTAAAAATCCCCGAAAACGGAAGTATCTCCATGAATTTAAGTAATTTATTAACAACAACAACTGTTGAATTTGATCCAAAATACGAAAAAGATCTAATAACAGTAAATAGCAAATCAAACGATCAAGAAGAAAGTCGAATTATCAAGCATTTAGATTTTATTAGAAAAAAAGCCAATATTTTTTTGAAAGCGAAAGTAGTTTCAAATAATAATTTCCCCGATGGAACAGGGCTTTCCTCCTCAGCTTCTGGTTTTGCTGCGTTGACACTTGCGGCAACTAAAGCAACTGGGTTAAATTTAAGTGAAAAAGAACTGTCTATTTTAGCTCGTCAGGGATCGGGTTCTGCTTGCCGTTCTATCCCCGATGGTTTTGTTGAGTGGGTAGGGGAGGGAGCAAAATCTCTTTATCCGCCTGGATATTGGAACATAGTTGATGTTGTAGCAATTATTAGTCAAGAAAAAAAAGAAACTTCGTCAACAGATGGACAAAAATTTGCTTCTACGAGTCCCTTTTTTCAAACAAGGTTAAATAATATAAATGAAAAAATACTTAGATTAAAAAAAGCTTTAGAAGTAAAAAATTTTACCGAGTTTGGGCGGATAATTGAAAACGAAGCACTGGAACTTCATGCAATCATGTTGACATCAACACCTTCGCTTATTTACTGGCAACCAGAAACAATTAAATTAATGAAATTAGTTAAAAAATGGAAGAGCGAAGGGCTTGAGGTTTTTTTCACCGTCAACACAGGTCAAGATATTCATCTAATTATCGAAGAAAAAAATACAAAGGAATTAGTTAAAAAGTTGAAAGATATAAAAGAAGTTAAAAAAATTATAATCAATCGACCATCAGTTGGGGCAAGATTAACAGAAAAACATTTGTTTTAAATATGAATAATAAAAATTATCTTCCAAAACATGTGGCAATTATTCCGGATGGCAATCGTCGTTGGGCAAAAGAAAAAAGTAAACTTACTACAGAGGGGCATCGATATGCAGCACAAACAACTTTACCTAATTTAATTAACGAACTAATTAGATTGGATATAAAATATTTTACTTTTTGGGCATTATCTACTGAAAATTTAGTTGGAAGGAATAAAGAAGAGCTAAATAATTTATTTGACTTAACTAGATACTTTCTGAAAAGTAAATCGGGGGAATTTAAAAAAAAGAAAATTCAATTTCGGACGATTGGTGACTTAACCAAATTACCAGTGGATCTTCAAAAGGAAATTTTAAAAATTACAAATGAAACTAAAGATAACAAAAAAATGACCGTAACTTTTGGATTAAATTATGGTGGAAGAGATGAGTTGATTAGAGCATTTGATAAAATCCGAAATCCGAAATCCGAAATCCGAAAATTAACTAAATATAATTTTTCAGAATATTTAGACACAGCAGGAGTTCCTGATCCAGATTTAATAATTAGAACCGGTGGTGAAAAAAGATTATCTGGATTTATGCTTTGGCAAAGCGAGTATAGCGAGCTATATTTTTCTGATTTATACTTTCCTGACTTTACTGCAAAAGAATTAGAGAAAGCTATTAATAATTATTCAGAACGTCAAAGACGATTTGGAAAATGAAATTACTTTCAGATTTTAAAAAACAATTTGATAAAGAAATAAATATCTATTTAGATAAAAAAATAAAGTTAGCAGAGAAAATAGATAAAAAGGCAAGTGATTTATTTAAAATAATAAAAGAGTTTATTAATAATGGCGGTAAACGATTGCGACCAGCAATTTTTTACTATGCTTTTTTAAGTTATGCTTCCCAAAATTCAACAAAAGTTTTAAAACTTTCTTTTATCTTTGAGCTGTTTCATAGTTTTGCTTTGATTCATGATGATATTATTGATAATTCTGATTTACGAAGAGGAAAACCAACTGTTCATAAAAAATACGATCTATCTACAGCAATTTTGGCCGGTGATTTAGCTTTAATGTTGGCTGATGAAATATTTAGTCAAGAAATAAATAAGAGAAAAATTATTGATTTATATAATGAGTTTAAACAGGAATTATTGATTGGCGAATATTTAGATGTAGCTAAAATAGATAATGTGAATAAAATTATGGAGCTCAAAACTGCCAGATACTCATTGGTTAAACCAGCAATGATTGCTTTTGATTTAAATCAAATAAACAAAAAAGAAGTAGAAAGATGGGAAGAAATTTTAAGAAAAACAGGTATTTTATTTCAGATAAAAGATGATTTTGATGGAACTTTTGCTGATGAAAAAAGTTTAGGAAAGCCAATAGATTCTGATATTAAAGAAGGGAAGAGCACGTTGGTTGTTGAGAAATTTTTAAAGAAATCAAATAATGAAGAAAAAAAACATTTTTATTCTTTTTTTGGTAAGATCGATCTAAAAAAAGAAGATTTAGTTTGGTATAAAAAAACATTAATTAAATATAAGATTGATAAAGAAATAAAAAATAAAATAGCAAATGAGTCAATTGAGATAGAAAATAAACTAAATCTTTATTTTCCGAAAAAAATATTAACTAAGTTAATTAAAGAAATCCTGAACTATTTCCAATCAACAACATAATATTTTCTTCCTTTCAAATTTTTCGGCATGTATTCTTGGATAATTTTTCTCCCGGTTTCGCGTTCTACTTTCCAAGGATAGCGGACATGGCCTTGACCGTAGCCGAAAGACCGCATGACTTTATTGGAAGCGTTTCGAAGGTGAAGTGGAATCGGGTCAAGATTTTTTTCATCGATATCTCCCATAGCGGCCATAATTCCATTAGTTGAGGCGATTGATTTTTTGGCGGTTGCAAGATATGTGGCAGTTTGTGCCAAAATTAATCCCGCTTCCGGCCAGCCGATCATGTGACATGCCTGCATGGCCGTTGTTGCCAAAACTAAAGCAGTTGGTTGGGCATTGCCAATATCTTCGCTGGCAAATATTACTAAACGTCGGGCGATGAAAATTGGATCTTCGCCGGCCTTTATCATACGGGCCAGATAATGTAAGGTTGCATCGGGATTTGATCCTCTCATTGATTTTATAAATGCGGAAATTGTGTCATAGTGCCAATCACCTTTTTTATCATAAAAAATGGCTTTTCTTTGGACTGCTTCTTCGGCAACTTTAAGAGAGATTTTTTTTGAAAGTGAAGAGGATAGTTCAACAGCATTGATCGCCGTTCTTCCGTCGCCGTTGGAATTTTTAATTATATGTTCAACGGCTTCTTTTTCAAATTTATGTTTTGGATAAAATTTTATTGCTCTCTTAACAATAGTTTGAATTTCTTCTTCGGTCAGTGAATAAAGGACATATATTTGGCTGCGGGATACGAGAGGAGCGATCACTTCAAAACCAGGATTTTCAGTCGTTGCTCCAATTAATGTTATTGTTCCGTCTTCAACATAAGGAAGGAAAGCATCCTGCTGTGCTTTATTAAACCTGTGGATTTCGTCTACAAATAAAACTGTCGTTTTTTGGAATAATCCATAATTCTTTTTTGCTTCGGAAATAATTTTCCGGACTTCGGCTACCCCACCGCCGGCAACAGCAGAAAAAGAAACAAAGTTTGCTTCAATATATTTGGCAATGATCCGAGCGAGGGTAGTCTTTCCAGTTCCCGGCGGCCCCCAAAAAACCATTGAGATGACTTTTTTATTTTCGATCATCCGTCGGATTGGTTTGCCTTTTCCAACCAAATGTTCCTGCCCGACGAACTGGTCAAGCGATTGTGGGCGAAGCTGTTCGGCTAAAGGGATATTCATTTATTTATTAACGAGTTTTGCGAGTTTAGAGAGTTTAACGAGTTTAAAACTCGCAAACTCGTTAACTCGCTAAATAAAAAATAATAAATTGTTTTTATTTTGAACAATAGTTCACCATAAGAATAATATATTAGCTTTTTAATTTCAAGAGATAATTATTAGGCAATATTAGGCAATATCTGGTAATATATGGTAAAATGATTTCATGAAAATTCCTCCAGTTTATAAAATCACTTCAGAAATATTGAGTTTGATAAGTCGTGTTGATACTAATTTGATGTATCTGTCATCGCTCCCTATTCCAAAAGAACTTAAACAAAAAATTCAAAGAATAAGCTTGCTTAAAAGTTCGCTATTTTCTGCCCGAATCGAAGGTAATCCACTAACTTTGGAAGCTGTTAATAAAGGTGAGACTGATAATGAAAAAAACAAAGAAATCTTTAACATATTAAAGGCTAACAAGTATTTAGAAAAAACAATTAAAAATAAATTTAAGATTAATAAAAAATTTATTTATGATCTACACTCATTGGTAATGTTTGGTGAGTTGGGGAAAACAAAAGGCTTTCGGAACGAAATGGGAGCGATTTTTAATCAGGCAGGAGTCGCAGCTTACCTTTCTCCACCGCCGACTCAAGTGAACGGTTTAGTTAATCAATTAATTGAGTATATAAACTCAAATGTTGAAAAGTTTCCTTTAATTTGCGCGATCATTTCACATCTTGTTTTTGAAAAGATCCATCCGTTTGTAGATGGCAACGGGCGAGTTGGGAGGCTCTTAATCTTTTCAATTTTGAAAGCAAAGGGATATGGAGAAGTGTATTTGATTGCTTTTGAGAAATATCTTGATGAGAATAAGAGTGATTACTATTATTATTTAGATCATGGACTTAAAAAAACTGAAGATTATTTAGTCTTTATGTTGAATTCTTTTTTGAAAGAATCAGAGGAGTTAAAAAAACAAATAGAATCAGCTAAAAACGGTAAAGAAAAACTTTTACCCCCACGTCAGGAAGAAATATATCTAATAATCAAAGAGCACACGATTGCTTCTTTTGATAATATCAGGCGAAGATTTTTAAAAGTACCTGAGCGAACTTTAAGGTACGATCTAAAAAAGTTGGTTGATAAAGGATTAGCAATTAAAATCGGGCAAACGAAGGGAAGTTATTATAAAATAAGCTTATAAATTTTTGTTTCACGAATGTATCAATATATCAATAGATTGATACAAACATAAATTAAGATAAAACATCTTCACTTCATTATATTAATATAATGAAGTATTCAGCCTCAAAAACCAAAAGAAAGATTTTATTTTTTTCGACGCCTCGTTACCCAAGCTGCACTACCTCCTGCTACTGAGCTTGCTAGAGCGGTCACCGCAGCGGCTCCAAGTCTATACCAAAGGGAAATTTCTGGAGAAATATTTGCTGTTATATATGCATTAGCATTGAGTAGAATATGTGCAAGTGCTAAGTATGCACAAGCAAGTGTTACAATCATTGTAGAACCAAGCTCTTTCAAAGAAAGTCCATTCTCAATAACCGGGCGATCCATATCAACCATGAAAATATTATATTACTTAATTTAATTAAGTCAATCCCATTTTCATTTGGGTTTGACAGAACGGAAAGAAATTAACTCCTTCTCTTCGCCATATAGAAAATAATCCCCGCCAAAGCGACGATCAAAAATAAAAGCAGGATGGCGATGGCAATAATTTGGTTGTTAGAACCAGCTGGTTGTTGCGGTAAGATGGTAGGAATCGGTGTGTTGATTATTATATTTTCCCGCCCCGTTTCCGGGTTTATAATTAGTTTGCCGCCTCGGGTAGATTTGACCAAATTCAGATCCAGTTTGGCTAAATAATCTTGGTTAAGGTTGATAAACTCGGTGGTTGTTTGGGTGACCGTTATTCCGTTAGGAGCAGTTATATCAAAATAATATTCAAAAAAGGGCAAATGGTTCAAATAAATCATAAAAAATCCGTTTTCGTCGGCGGTTGTTTGATAAAAAATTTCTTTATTGGCTTTGAGTTTGACGGCAATTTTGGCGTTGGGAATTATGGCGCCTGTCTTGTCATAAGCATAACCTTCGATATAGCTTAAAATCGGATTAAATCCGACCGGTTTGGGTGTGGCAATTGGCTCCTCAATCCTTATCGAAGCTTGTGCGTTAACTTTATTAACAAAAAAGCTCATAACTTTATCCAATAAAGATTTTTCTTGACTCAATTTGGTCAGGTTAACTTTTTCCACCTTTATCTCCATAAATTCTTGGGGAATTGAGAGTTTGTCAACATTTAACCGAAAATTTCCGTATTTATCGGCATTAACACAATCAACAACTCCCGACGTTTCTCCCACCAAACAAACTTGAGCCATCGGAAAAGTGACTCTACCGGAATAGTTGACAAAACTACCCATATCTGCCTGATTTAAACTATCTTCTATTACTTCAGCCACCGCCTGCCGGTATGGTTCCCCCTTTGGCTGGAGAGGAATATCGTGGTGATAGGGACCAAAGTCAAAGTCTTCGGGAATACTTTGCGGAAGCGATTTCTCGTGAAAAACTTCTCCTGGGGAATAAATATGTGAATAGACAAGACCGTATCGAGGATTTAGATCGACATTTTCAGTAAAAGAGTGAGTTGCTGGAACGGTAACGTTCAGATAATAATCGTCTTCGGTATCGACCAAAATATTGTAAATTCCGGCTTTGTCGGTTAGGGCGGGATTAATTGGTAAAAGGGCTAACCGTCGGGATGGGCTTTGGAATAAACTGACGTTGACGCCCGATATTGGCTCAAGGGAGACGGCGTCAAAGACTCGTCCGAACGGATCCCAGTAAACGCCGACACATTCTTGGTCGCTCCCTTGGGTCTGGGAAAATTCAAAATTGGAAACCTGACCCACCTGTTGGGTTTTGTTTTCCGCCTCAATCCCTCCTTTGCCTGGTTCAATTATAATCGGCGCGTCGCCTATCGCGTAAAACTTATGCCGAGTATGATTTTCAAAAATACCGGTAACAGTAACGTTAACCGTCCCTGCGGCGACGTGATCAACGACTTTCGCGAATGAGCCGCCATTATGATACCAGATTTCACAACCATTGGGTGCGTCGCATGTTCCGGAGAGGCCCATGGCTGTTACCATCTCTACCCCCCCCATAGTTTTATTACAATCTCCTTCTACCTCTTCGTCACAATTCTTCTTTTTACCTCTGGTAACAGTCGGGTCGGCACTGAGGCACGTTCTGATTTTGTTCTGGCTCATGATTGAAGCCAACCCGTCCTCTAAAGAATAAACCTTACCGGAAAAGAAAGCTAAAATTAGAAAAAACATCAAGCCAACAATTTTTGCCTTCATGGTTTGATGATAGTAAAAATCTTTTTAATTGTCAAGGAAAATTTTTTAGGAAAGGCCCATTTTTTCCTTCACTTCTCGGACAGTTTCTCGGGCGATTTTACGGGCGCGAGCGGCTCCATCTTTAATTACTTCGTCAACATACTTTTGATCAGCGGCAATTTTTACCCTTCGTTCCTGGAAAGGTTTTAGATCAGCATAAATTGCCTCAGCAATTCTGTCTTTAAGTGTTACAAACTGTAAAGTTCTGCCTTCATAAGATTTTTTAAATCCCTCGACTTCACTCGGGATAAACAGTTGGGCAAAAGTAAAAAGAGTTTTTAACCCGGGGGACATCTCGCCGCCGGCAGCGGTTGCTGTTGGAACCGAGCGGATTTTTTTTCTAATTTCTTCAAGTGAATCGGTTAGGTTTATAAAACTATTAACAACAGTTTTACTCATTTTTCCTTCCCCGGTTAGCGAGGGGATATATTCACCTTTGGTTGCAAATCGTACCGGTTCCGGAAAGTCAGTTCCATAGGTCTGATTCATCTTTCTGGCAATTTCTCTGGCTACTTCCAAATGCGGTTCTTGATCTATTCCAACAGGGACGAGTCCGGCTTTATAAATTAGAATATCAGCCGCCATCAAAATAGGGTAATTCAAGAGAGCCATTGTATTTGATTGTGGATATTGTTTAACTTTCTCCTTGTAAGTTGGTAAATGCATCATTCTAGCAATTGTCTCAACGGTTGAGAAATAAAAAGCCAACTCCATGTGTTCCGGAATATCTGACTGGTAGATCAGAATGCTTTTTTTTGGATCAAGTCCGGCCGCTAGATAATCAATAATAATTTCCCGTTTATTTTTTTTAAGTTCATCCGGTTTGTAAGGAGTCGTGATAGAGTGAACATCAACTACACAATAAACCATTTCATAATCTCCTTTTTCTTGAATCTCAAGAAATCCCTTGACGGCTCCGAGATAGTTTCCCAAATGCAATCTGCCAGTCGCACGAATTCCCGAGAAAACGCATTTTTTCATAAGATTAATTTAAATTATAACTTATTATGTAAAAATTTGTCATAGCCGTTGAGATCCAGTAACCCGTGGCCGGAAAGATTGAAAAGAATTACCTTCTTTTTCCCATCTTTTTTGGCCTTGATCGCTTCGTCCATCGCCGCTTTAATAGCATGAGATGATTCGGGAGCGGGAATAATTCCCTCACAACGGGCAAAATCAACACCAGCTTGAAAAACCGGATTTTGTTCATAGGTAACGGCTTCCATCAACTTTTCGTTATATAAAAACGAAATTTGAGGAGCCATGCCGTGATAACGCAATCCTCCGGCATGAATGGGCGACGGGACAAAATCACTTCCCAAAGAATACATTTTTAACAATGGCGTCATCTGGGCCGTATCGCCAAAGTCATACTCGTACTTACCCTTGGTCAATGAAGCACAAGAAGCCGGTTCGACTCCAACAAATCTGGTTTTTTGTTTACTTTTTAACTTATCAGCCATAAAAGGAAAAGTCAGCCCGGCAAAGTTACTGCCTCCACCAACGCAACCAATAATTACATCTGGATATTCTCCGGCCTTCTCCATCTGTTTTTTTGCCTCCTGCCCAACAACTGTTTGATGGAGCAAAACGTGGTTTAGAACGCTGCCGAGAGCATATTTTGATCCCTGGGTTTTAACCACCGTTTCAAGCGCCTCACTAATGGCAATTCCTAAGCTTCCGGTATGATCTGGATTGCTGGCCAATATTTTTTTACCAAATTCTGTTTTTGTTGAAGGACTGGCGGTAACGTCGGCTCCGTACATCTGCATAACGGTTTTTCGGTATGGTTTTTGATCATAAGAAACCCTGACCATAAATATTTGGCACTTTAACCCGAAAAAATTACAGGCTAAACTTAATGCCGATCCAAATTGTCCGGCCCCGGTTTCGGCAATAAGAGTTTTTACCCCTTCCTTTTTGTTGTAATAAGCCTGGGCAATCGTTGTGTTCAGCTTATGAGCTCCGGTCGGGGAAACTCCTTCATACTTGTAATAAATATGAGCTGGTGTGTCAAGAAATTTTTCCAAACGATGAGCTCGAATAAGGGGAGTTGGCCGGTACAGTTTATACAACTCCCTGACTTCCTCAGGAATCTGAATTTTTTCTTCAAGGGAAACCTCCTGCTTGATCAGTTCCATTGGAAATATGACTGCCAAATCAGCCGGGCCGGCCGGCTGTTTTGTCTCCGGGTTTAAGGGTGGGTCAGGTAATTTTTTTAAATATTTTTTTAGATAATAGGAAATATTTAAATAATATTCTGGTATCTCTGATTCTGAAAGTGTAAATTGTGTGTTTTTCATAATTTTAAAATTTAATTAATAATTTGAGCGAACCCGCCTTCGTCCCGCTCAGCGGGACTTCGTCGAGGCAAAGAAAAACCCCGCCTAAGCGGGGCAAATGCTTTGATGTATCGATACATCAGAATCGCCACCGCTCAAGCGGATAGTTTATCTTCCACCAACTGTTTGAGTTTATGTTTTGCATATGCTTTTATATAGGGTCAGACCCCGTGTTAGGGTCTGACCCTAGAAAACCTGCCTAATCTTAGTTCTCTTGATCCTCTTGTCACCGTCGCCACTCCGACTTTGAGTCGGCGGGCAATTTCCTGGTGGGGGAGGCCTTTTTTCAAAAGTTTGACGATTTGTAAACGGGTAACTATTTCGTCAAACTCATTAGGTGTCAAAATGCCTTTTAAAAAATCAAGCATTTCGGCACTTGTCTTATTTTTTAAAAATGCCTCAACTAACTCCCCTACTTTGTTCATATGGTTACTAGTGTACTAGTATATTAATAAAATGTCAAGTGATATTTTTTTAGAAATTTATAGCCTTATATTTTGGTATGGTTCGTTTTCATGACTGCAGTCAACACAGTAAATTCCAAACATATCTTTAATAATCGTTTTCTCTTTCATCTCAACTTCTGGCCAATTTTCTGGAGCCAATTTATCATCCTTTGTTATGGCAACGGTTTGTTTGGAAATATGCGGTTCATTCGGCTCGGTTCCTTTTATAAAATATTCGAATCGGGGTGAACAGCTTTCCGTTCCATCATCCTTTTTAACCATTAAGTCTCCAGAGTCCCAACAAACCTGTCTGCCAACAACGGTATCCGGACGAATCGGCCAAAGATCCGGTTGATTTTTCAGAAGATATCTCATCACTCGATTCCAAATTGGGGCAGCCCCGGTAATACCGGAAGCGAGATAAGGATTCATCGGCGTATTATCATTATTTCCTACCCAAACCGTCGTCATAAAATTTGGAGTGTATCCAATGGTCCAGTTGTCCCGTTTGTCATCGGTGGTTCCAGTTTTAACTGAAACGGCATGGCCAGGAACTACTAGAAGTGAGCCGGCTCCAAAAGCAGCACTGCGGGCATTATCATCGAGCAAAATATGAGAGATAATAAAAGCGGTTTCTTCAGAAAGTGGCTTCTTTCCACCTATGGAAAAAAAACTTGGGTAGTTTAAGGGTTTTTTAATATCAGCAACAAAATTTGGACTCTTTAATTCGTACAGAATTTTACCAAACTTATCTTCAATTTTTAATATTGGATTAAGTTCTTTGGCAACACCCCGATTGGCAAGTGAAGAAAATGCAGTTGCCATCTCAGTCATCTTGACTTCTCCACCGCCAAGAGTAAGGGAAAGCCCATAATTTTTTGGATCTTTAAAACTATTTATACCAAAAGCAGAGGCAGATGCAACAAACTCCTTTACTCCATTGAAAGCCAGCATTTTAACAGCTGGAATATTATAAGAACCACCAAGAGAAAATCTTAGTGCCTGTGGCCCGTGGAATTTACCGTCGTAATTAACCGGACAATATCCTTTCGGTTGTCCACCGCCTACAAAACAAGTAGGCGAATCTATAAAAACTGTTCCTGCCGTAACCAATTTTCGCTCGATTCCAATTGCATAATTAATGGGTTTAATTGAAGAACCTGGTTGACGATCTGACATGGTCACATTAAAAGTACCGCTGGCAGTGGCAAAATAATCTACAGATCCGAGCATGGCTAAAATTTCACCGGTTGGTGGTCGGGTAACAAGAACGGCCCCATTGGAAACATCAAGTTCTTTAACTTCTTCGAGTTCTTCTTTAAGAATTTTTTCCGCTTCTTCCTGTAAATCGAGATCTAAAGTTGTTGTGATTTTAAGACCTCCCTCTTCAATCTCTTTTGTTGTGTATTTTTGCTCTAAAATATTTTTAATATAAAATACAAAGTGGGGAGCTTTAATTTTTTCTTCAAAAGGCTTAACAACAAGTTTTGTTTTTATTGCTTTTTCGTAAGCGTTTTTATCAATATATTTTTGTTGAAACATAGCTTTAAGAACTTCATTACGTCTTTTGACCGCTAAGTCAGGGTTGTTGTAGGGTGAATAAAGAGAAGGAGCTTGAGGTAATCCGGCGAGGAATGCGGATTCCTCCAAGGTTAATTTCTTGGCAGGTTTCCCAAAAAATCTTTGAGAGGCTTCCTCGACTCCGTAAACCGCGCCACCATAAGGAATTTGATTTAAGTAAAGTTCAAGGATTTGATTTTTAGAAAATATTTTTTCAGTCCATAAAGCTAAGACAATTTCCCGGACTTTTCTCTGGATTGTTCTCTCAGATGTTAACAGCGCAGATTTAACTAATTGCTGAGTTATTGTTGATCCACCTTGCAGTTGTTGTTTTAATAATGAGTCCTTGATGGCCCGAATCATTCCGCCAAATATTGAAATACCATTATGCTGGTAAAAATTTTTATCCTCAATTGAGATTGAAGCCTGAGCCACATACTTTGGCAAGTCGTCAATCTTTACCGGTGACCTTTTTTGTTTTTGATAAAGTTGATAAAGAAGTTTGCCGTTTCGGTCTAGAATGTGAGTTGATAGAGGAGTTGCCTTAAAATCTTTTAAGCTTTGAGGCGAGGGGAGTTTTAAAAAAATGAAGAAATAAAGAAATAATAAAATAAAAAAACCAGTTACCAACGCAACTATTTTTTTATGAGATTTTATTTCTGCAAAATATTTATTTATTATTTCTTTCATATTCGGGGAAATAAGGGAGAAATTTTTGTAATTTTTCCCTGTGTTGCCTTTAAAATCTTTTCGGCTGTTTCCGGTAAAAATGGCTGGAGTTCATAACCGATTTGATTAATTTCCTGCAACGATTTTGTTAAGAAATCTTTTCTTTCCTCAGTAGTTTTTTTCCAAGGGGCAAAGTCGTCGGTTTGTTTGTTAAGGATTTTTATTTTCTTCCAGATATTTTCGAGGATAATGTTAAATTGAAAGTTGTCAAACATCTTAATTGTTTCATTGTTCAATTGTTTCATTGTTTCATTGTTAATGATCAAGCTGTCTTTTTCGGCTAGTGTTGTTATTCTCATCACTAAATTGCCGAGTTCGTTGGCAAGGTCGGAAGTGTAAACTTCATCCAATCTTCTGTATGAAAAATCGCCGTCGTCAAATGGGGGGATCTCTCGGAGTAAATAATAACGCAAAGCGTCAACACCATATTTTTTAATTATTTCCAACGGATCAACGATATTCCCAATAGTTTTTGATATTTTCTGACCGTCAACTGTCAGATATCCATGGGCCATAACAGCCTTTGGTAATGGAAATCCGGATGAAAGTAAAAAGGCCGGCCAATAGACAGTGTGAAATCTAATAATTCCTTTGCCAATAATGTGTAGGTCTGCTGGCCAAGTTTTTTCATCAATACCTGATCGATAAATATTTAAAGCGTCAAACCAAACATAGATTCGTTGAGTGGGGTCATTGGGAACGGGCACGCCCCAGTTTTTTGCCCGCTCATTTGATCTAGAAATACTAATATCACGTAATGGTTCTTTCAAAAAAGACAGCACTTCATTTTTTCTGAACTCAGGATAGATTTTTAATTTATCGTTTGAAATTAATTCAATCAATTGCTTTTGATAAGATGAAAGCTTGAAAAAATAGTTTGCCTCAGAAATTTTATCCAATTTTTTCCCTGGATGTTCAGAGCATTCGCCTTTTTCATTAAGTTCATCCGGGGAATAAAAAGTTTCACAGCCAACGCAGTAAAGTCCTTCATAATTTTTTTTATAAATATCTCCTTTTTCAAAACACCTATTCCAAAGATCCTGACTGGATTTGAAATGAGAAGGAGCGGTCCCTTTTTGAAATACATCAAATTGAGTATTAAGTTTTTTTAATAATTCTAAAAATAATTGAGCGTTTTTATCAATAAATTCTTGGGTTGGAAATCCGGCTTTTTCGGCCGCCTGGACATTTTTCAAGGCATTTTCATCTCCTCCAGTCAAAGCGGTAACTTTCTCACCAAGTAGTTTGTGATAACGAGCAACCACATCAACCTGAATAAACTCAAGAGCGTGTCCAATGTGCGGAGCAGCGTTCACGTAAGGAATGGCTGCGGTGATATAAAATTTTTTAGTCATGAGTAAATTATAGCTGAAAAATATTATTTCATTGTTCAATTGTTAAATTGTTAAAAACTAGAGATCAAGTAAGTGGTATATCGTCATTAATATCTCATCATAATAATCCAATCCTTATTTTTTGTAGGATATAACCTACTGACAAATAAAAACTTCAATGATAAAATTATTTATAGATTATGAAAAATCTTGATAAACATACATCAAGAGCTTTGTCAGGCTTATTTAATAGTTATTCTCAAGTATTTTTGGCGTCTTTGGTCATTCCTGCATTCAATTTTAAATTTAACTTTTATAAAATATTTTTACTATTATTTGGAATTTTTGGTACAATCTATTTAGGTTATTTATCATTAAAATTTGCCCGTCTAGGAAAACTATGAATTTTGATAATCAAACAGTCGGAATGATGATATTTTACGGAGTTGGATTTTTGTTTATTATTGCTTCTGGCGTTATGTTTCTAATTTCAAAAAAATGAAATGTTAGTTGATTAATCAACTGTGCAAACTGTATCATCGATTAATTGATTGTACAGAATGCTTAATTAGCTATAGGGATTATTTTTATGGTAGAATAGGCCTCATGATACCTGAATTGGCTTTTAAAAACAAACCTATAACTCCTGAAGAAAGGAGGAGTTTGGGGCATCTAGATTTTTTCACGGGTTTTATGGCTTTACAGCTAGGGAACCTTACATTTAACCTATCCAGATTAACTAATATTTCTCAAGCTACTTCTGAAGTTATTGGTAATGTTAGTACAGGTATTTTTGCGGTCTCAATGGTGGCATTATATTTTGCTTTTTATAATCAAATTAAATCCCGTAAGGAACGGCGAAATAAAAGGTTATTGTAGTCTGGATCCCCGTCTTCACGGGGATGACACAAAGCAAATCATCTAATTAGAAGCCCAACCGCAATTGATAGGCTGATGACAAGAATTAGATTTAACGGGTCAAAGAGTTTGAGGGAAAGCAAATTTATAATTAAAAATATTGGAAAAGAAAAAGTCAGAGCTGTTTTTTTTGTCAAAAATATTTTAAACAAAAAATAGAAAAAAGCGCTGACTAGTATATTCATTATCAATATAAGAGCAAGGTTTGTTGGTGGGATTATGAAAGCAAACAGAGCGATTAATACAAGAATAAAAATCAGAAATATAAATTTTTTTCCTAATTTGCCAGTTGCAAGTATCATTAATTTCAATTATAATAGGTAACTATGGTTAAAGCGAAGACAGTTAAAAAGGTAAAAAAAGTTGCAACAAAAGCGGTTAAAGAAGTTAAAGTTGAAAAAGTTGTTAAAGGACCTAAAGTAGTTTTGGAAGATGACAAACAAAAAATAATTGATAAGTTTGGTCAGAAAAAAGGTGATACCGGATCTCCAGAAGTTCAAGCTGCTCTCCTAAGTCTCAAGATAGATAAACTAGCCGAACATTTAGAGATTAATAAAAAGGACAATCATTCTCGACGCGGTTTGCTTAAAGTAATTGCCAAGAGACGAAGAATCCTTAATTATTTAGAAAAATTGGACGAAAAAAGATATAAAAAATTGATAAAAGAAATAGGACTTAAAAAATAATGAAAATTATAGAAAAATCGATAGAACTAGATGGCCAGAAATTAACTCTTCAGTTTGGAAAGTTAGCTCAAGCAGTTGACACTTCAGTTTACGCAACCATGGGTGATACTGCTGTTTTAGTAACCGTTGCAATTGGACCGGAAAATCCTAATCTTGATTACTTTCCACTATCTGTAGAATACGCCGAAAAACTTTATGCAGGTGGACTGATTAAAGGATCGCGTTGGGTAAAGAGAGAAGGCCGGCCATCGGATGAAGCCGTTTTAAACGGACGAATCATTGATCGATCAATCAGGCCTTTATTTCCAAAAACCTATAAAAAACAAGTTCAGGTTGTCATTACTCTTTTATCAATAGACGGTGTTAATGACCCAGAAGTTCTTTCGGCTATTGCTGTATCAATGGCTCTTTCAGTTTCTTCAATTCCTTGGGCTGGACCAATCTCAACAGTTAGAGTCGGTTATGTCAGTTCGGCAGAAAAAAAGGAAAGCGCTTTTATTTTGTATCCAACTGAAAACGAACAGGAATTTTCCGATCTTGACCTGGTCGTCTCATCTTCAAAGGATAAAGTTCTGATGATCGAAACCAAAGCCAACATGATCAAGGATGAAATTATCCAAGAGGGAATTGAGATGGCAAAAATTGAAAACAAAAAAATAATTGAGTTTATTGAAGAAATCGCTAAAGAGATCGGCAAGAAAAAAGACGTTGCCCCAGATGAAGCTGACTATTCTGAAGTGACAAAACTTGTAAAATCAAAGTACGCAAAATTAGTTACAGAAGCAGTTAAGATATCCGCCTCAACAGCAGGTAGTGACAGTAAATTAATCAAAGAAGTTGTTGATGCAATTTATGAAGAACTGGAAAAAAAATTTGATACTAAACAAATCTTGGCTGCAATTACAAAATATAATTATGTAAATATTAAGTCAGATATTTTGGAAAAGAAGATCAGGCCAGATGGAAGAAAGTTTAATCAAGTTAGGGACTTAAATGTTGAAGTATCTCTACTTCCGCGTACTCATGGTTCCGCCTTATTTCAAAGAGGACAAACTCAAGTGCTTTCGATAGCTACATTAGGGTCAACAACCTTGGAACAATTAATTGAGGGTCCGGAAGGGAAAGAAGTAAAAAGATATATTCATCATTATTCTGACGGGCCTTATTCCTACGGACAGACTGGTCGTATGATTGGACCATCCCGTCGAGCAATTGGCCACGGTGCGCTCGCCGAAAAAGCGATTGAGCCGGTTCTGCCTTCAACGGAAGAATTTCCTTATGCAATTAGAGTGGTTTCCGAAGTTCTTTCCGAAAACGGGTCTTCCTCAATGGGAAGTGTTTGCGGATCATCTTTATCGTTGATGGATGCAGGAGTTCCTTTGAAACAGGCCGTCGCCGGAGTGGCCATGGGAATAGTTACTAAATCAGATGATGAATACGCAGTACTAACTGATATTGTTGGCCTGGAAGATTTTGCCGGAGAAATGGATTTTAAGATCGCCGGAACCGTTGATGGCATAACTGCGATCCAGCTTGATGTCAAAAATAAAGGTTTGACAGCAAAAATGATCAAAGATATTTTTGTCCAAGGTAAAGAAGCGCGACTGACAATACTTGAAGCAATGAATAAGGTCATTTCTAGTCCTAGAAAAGAAGTCTCCCGTTACGCGCCAAAAGTAGTCGTTCTAACACCACCATCAGACAAAATTGGTGAGATCATAGGTCCGGGTGGAAAAAATATCCGAGCATTGATAGCCCGCACTCAGACAGAGATCAATGTTGACGATGATGGTAAAGTAACAGTTAGCGGATTAGATAGGGCAAAAGTTGATGAAGCTGTTGCTCATATTGGGAACATTACCCGAGAAATCCAAGTTGGCGAAGAGTTTGAAGGCGAAGTAAAAAGAATTTTACCTTTTGGCGCTTTTGTGGAAATGGTTCCCGGAAAAGAAGGATTGGTCCATGTTTCTAAAATGGGAACAGGTTTTGTCAAACATCCTGAAGATGTCGTCAAACTAGGCCAAAAAGTTAAAGTCAAAGTTTATCAGATTGACAATATGGGACGGGTAAATCTGCAGATGATTAAATAAGACACCCCAGGGGTGGACTTAGGACCTTAATCAAGCAAAAGATCTTTAATTCTCTTTAGTTTTTGTTGATATTCAACTTGATTTTCTAAAAATTCTATATAACTATTTAGATTTTTAAAATGATTAAGTAAATATTCTACATTGATAAATTTGTTCAAATTAGTATTTGAATACATGCTAAGAGAAGTATATGGATAATCTAATAATTCATTAAATTTTATTATGTTTGATGTCACTGGATTTAGGTGAATATAACGAGAAATATGATAAAAATCTTCTTCATAAGCAATTCTTCTAGATTTGAAACCGGATTGGAACAATGACCCATTTCGATCATTTACTAAATTAAAGTTTTTTGCGAAACTATTTTGAACGTCACTGATAAATCTAGCAATTCCCTTATCTTGTAGTTGCCTCAGTAAAAAATGATAATGGTTAGGCATAAATGCAAAAGAAAAAATCTCAACCAATGGTAACTTTTCATGAGCCTCTTCTCTGTATTCATTTTTAATTCGATTAGGAAGCGAATAAAATTTAGACAGTTTGATTTTTTGCTTGTATTGATAATAATCAACGATTCTAATTATTTTTTTCAAGTTACTAATATTATCAAAGATTGGTTGGTTGGCTATAGTTCTATTAAAAATATGATAAAACTCGTTAGTAGATAAAATTGGTCTGTGAGTGGTCATTTTGTAATACCCTTGGGGTGTATTTTATTTACTCAAATTAGAAAATGATTGTCTACTGCTTATAACCTACAAAAGTAGTATTATAGATTGTTATGAAAGCATTTTTTTATCGATAGATACTAACCACCCCTGGGGTGTACTTATCCAAAGTTAAATAGATGGTACAATTTCTGTATGACAACCTGGACTCATGGATTGCTTGCGTTTTCCATTTATCAACCTTTTAAAAAATATAATTGGAAGAAAGCAGTTTGGTGGGCAATTTTTCCAGATCTTTTTTGGGGAATACCACTTGCTATTTATTTGTTAATTTCGCACGCTTCAATTCCGAATGATTTTAATCAAGCTCCTTCATGGTTCTATACACTTTATGGATCAAGCCATAGTTTTGTCATTGCTTTTATTGTTATTTGGATTGTCTATTACATAACAAAAAAATTTCATAGTGAAATGTTAGCCTGGCCTTTTCTACATATTCTCATGGATATTCCTGGACACACTTATTTTCAAACGCCATTTTTATATCCGTTATCCAACTTTTCAATTCATGGTTTTTTTAGTTGGACTGACAAGTACTTCGATATAGCTTCGTATGCTATCCCATTACTAATAATTAGCTTTACATTTTTTGGAAAGAAATTACTTCAAAAAAAATATTGATGTAGATCACCCCAGGGGTGTACTGGTGTACTGGAAAAAGTTAGCGATTGATTTTAGTGCTCATTACCTCTACAATGAAAAATATGGCTAGACGAAGATCTTTAATTAAATTACCGTTTTTCAAACTTAAAATTAATAAGGGGACGATATTTAATATCTTCGGTTTTATTATATTTGGTTCCGGTCTGATTACTCTCACTTCATTTATTAAAAGTTTTGCCAATCAAGAAAGCGGTCGAATCCTTTTTCAAATAAACCAAATATTAATTACCAAATTCGGCGGTTTGTCTATTTTTATTCCTCTAATATTATTGCTTCTTTCAATTCATTTTTTTAACACCAAAAAATTTAAATTTATTAAACCCAATATCACCAGTGGATTAATCATGGTTTTCATCTCTTTAATCAGCGTTTTTAAATCAGGTGAAATTGGTTCAAGTATTTTTGAAAATTTGAAATTAGATTTTTCGGTAGTTGGCGCAATTATTATCATGGGAGTAATTTTTATTATTGGACTAGTGCTTTTTCTTGACACTTCAATCGATGCCTTTTTAATTTTTATTTTTACCATACTGAAATCAGGATTATCATTTATAAAAAATTATTTGTTGAGAACTTTTTTTATTAAAGGTGATGAAAAACTGACTAAACATGATAGTCAATTTATCGTTGATAGCAAAATTGAAGAAAAAGCAAAGAAATTAGCTACGCCTCTTTCTTCGGCTTCAGTAGTCATGGAAAAGAAAGGCGAAATTACCATCAAACCATTAGCTCAGTCAACGAACTCAACTTGGGTCTATCCACCTCTCAGTCTACTCGCCGACGTTTCTCAAAAGGAAGCTGATCGGGGAGATGTCAATGAAAATGCATCAATAATTGAAAAAACTCTTGAATCTTTTGGAATTAGAGCGAGAGTGGCGGAAGTTAATAAAGGTCCGGCAGTCACCCAATATGCTTTGGAAATTACACGAGGAACAAAGTTGTCAAGAATTACTGCCTTATCAAATGATTTAGCACTTGCCTTATCAGCAACAACAGGACAAGTTCGACTCGAGGCACCAATCCCTGGTCGAGCTCTGGTTGGGATAGAAATTCCTAATAAAAGACCGGAAATTGTGACGGAAAAACATTTGTTATCATCTCCCATTTTTACCTCTAACAATGACCCATTACTTGTTCCTTTGGGTCTAGATGTTTCAGGGCAACCAGTAGCCGCTTCAATCGCCAAAATGCCTCATGCACTGATTGCAGGAGCGACTGGATCGGGTAAATCGGTACTTTTAAACGCTTGGATTTCCGCCTTTCTATTTCGAACCCGTCCGGAAGATTTAAGAATGATTTTGGTTGATCCAAAAAGAGTCGAGCTTTCGATCTATAATTCTATTCCCCATTTATTAACAGAAGTAATCGTTGATGCTGAAAAAATTATCTCGGCCTTAAAATGGACGGTTGGAGAAATGCAGGAGAGATATAAATTATTTTCTAAAGTTGGGGCCCGTAATATAGAAGGATATAATCTGGTTAAAGGAATAGAAAAAAGGCCTTATATTATTTTTGTTATTGATGAACTAGCCGATTTAATGATTTTTGCGCCGGGAGAGTCGGAAGAACTAATTACTAGAGTTGCACAAATGGCCCGAGCCACAGGAATACATTTAATCTTAGCCACACAAAGGCCTTCAGTTGACGTCATTACAGGATTAATGAAGGCCAATATTCCGACCCGAATTGCATTTAACGTTTCCTCGATGATTGACTCGAGAGTTATTATTGATATGCCGGGAGCGGAAAAATTGCTGGGAAGAGGAGATATGCTCTTTTTACCACCGGACAAAGCTAAACCGGTCCGTATTCAAGGACCGTACATAACGGAAAGTGAAGTTAATAATTTAGTTAACTTTCTCAAGTCTCAAGCGCCCGAAGTTCACTACACTCAAGAAGTGACCGAACAGGCAGTTAATGTTAAAACGGCCGGAGGTGGTAGCTATGCTGTCAACGGTGGAGAAAATGACGTTTACTTCAATCAGGCAATCGAAATTATTATGCAACAGGATAAAGCATCGGCTTCTTTATTACAACGCCGTTTATCAATAGGTTATGCCAGAGCTGCCAGACTTCTTGATCAGTTGGAAGCGGCCGGATATGTTAGCCCAGCTGAAGGGGCCAAACCGAGAGCGGTTATCAGAAGGCAGAACATTGGAAGTCAAGAGTAATAACAAATAACCAATAACAAACATCAATTGAATGATAAACATCAAATAACAAATGTTTTAAACATTTAAATATTTGTAATTTGTTACCTGCCTGCCGGCAGGCAGGTTCAATTGTTATTTATCATTTGTCATTTGATATTATCCTCTTGCATTTTATCTTATCTTCTTGTAGATTTATCCTAATTATTATTCATTTTAATATAATTTTATGGACACTAAGCCTTTGAGGTCTTTTCTTGAGATTCCTTATGTTGATTTGGAAACTATGAATTTAAGCGCAAAAAAGAAGAGAAAAGATAATATTAGCGAGAAAGAATTAAAAGAATTCTATATAAACTATTTAAAAAAAGAAAAAAGATTAAAAGCGGTCACGATTGGTTTTTCAGATTTAGAAGGTCGCTTTCATATGATCGACTATGATAAAAAATTCTTTCTTGACTCATATGACAATATGACTTTTGACGGTTCCTCAATTAGAGGTTTTTCCCGTCAGGCAGAATCTGATTTACGACTTGGAATTGATTGGGGGGCTTTTTGGTGGTTGCCAAGCGATGTCTTTGGTCCTGGTAAGGTTTTAATGATGGGGAAGATTAACGGTCAAGATGAAAAACCATATCAAATGGATGCGAGAGGGATCCTGCAAAATTATTTAGATACATTAAGTAAAAAAAACCAATATACGGTTTATGTTGCTAACGAAGTTGAAGGCTTCCTAGTTAAAGGCATTGACGCAGAACAGTTATTTAATGAAAAAGTGGGTTTTGAGTTGGTCTCAATGGGTGGTTATTATCATTCGCTTCCTAACGATGTCTTGAGAAATTTTATTGACAGGGCGGCTGAAGCTCAAAGAGCCATGGGTTTTGAAAATGAAAAAGATCACCCTGAGGTAGCCCCATCTCAGTTTGAACTTAATTATTCTTATACCGATGCGATGATTGCCGCTGATCAAATTCAAATCTATAAATTAATCTGCCGCCAGGTTGCACGAAATATGGGAATGACGGCCACATTTTTACCAAAACCAGTAATGGGTGTAAACGGTAGCGGAATGCACACAAATATTTCGATTTTTAATAAAGGAAAAAACCTGTTTCATGATAAAAGCGGTCGAGGACAGTTGTCAGATCTGGCCTGGAAGTTTATTGACAAAATTTTATCTAATGCTAATGATATTTGCTTGATTTTAAACAGCAGTGTCAATGCTTACCGCCGACTTGACCCGCATTTTGAAGCTCCAAATGAAATTAAGGTTTCCGAAATTGATCGGGGAGCTATGGTCAGAATTCCACTACATAATGAAAAGTCAGCCAGAATTGAGGTGAGAAGTGTTGGAACAGATGCAAATCCGTACTTATTGATTTATTCGTTAATTAAAACCGGATTAGAAGGAGAAATTGAAAAAGTTGATAAAGATAAACGAACCCGAGCAAAATTTTTACCGGGTGATATTAATACAGCCATTAATTATTTTCGTCAAAGCGATTTAGTTGAAAAAATATTAGGCGAAGCGATGAAGAAAAAGTTTATTGAACTTAAACAGAAAACAGCTGATCGATCACCAGTTGATCTAGGCACCAAAGTAAAGAATTCCGAAGTCATCTACCATCATGAGGTCTACAACCAGATGCTTTGGAATGATTTTTGAAGAAGTGATAAAATTATTTGAAAATGGACACGACTAAAATTGCAATATTTAAAGGAAAGCAAGTTAGGAGGATTATTCATAATAATGAGTGGTGGTTTTCTGTGGTGGATATTGTTGAAGCGTTGACTGACAGTAATAAGCCGCGTGTTTATTGGCACGCAATGAAAGTACGAGTAAAAAGTGAAGATAAAGTTGAGTTGTCTACAATTTGTAGACAACTGAAATTAGTTTCTGCTGATGGTAAAAAGTATAAAACGGACTGTGCAAATACCGAAAGTATTTTCCGTATTATTCAATCAATTCCCTCTCCTAAAGCTGAACCATTCAAACGCTGGTTAGCTAAGGTTGGCTATGAGAGAATACAGGAGATAGAAGATCCTGAATTGGCAACAAAAAGAACTAGAATACTCTACAAGCTTAAAGGTTATTCTGATGATTGGATAGAAAAACGAATGCGAGGGATTGCAATCCGCGAAGAGTTGACCGATGAATGGCAAAAACGGGGAGCAAAAGAACAAAGAGATTATGAAATTTTAACTGCGGAAATCTCCAAAGCTACCTTTGGAGTCACGCCGAGTGATTATAAAAAATTGAAAGGATTAAAACGGGAAAATCTTCGAGATCATATGGATGATTTTGAGTTAATCTTTAATATGCTTGGTGAGCGATCAACTACAGAAATTCATCGTAACGAAAATTCTCAGGGTATTCCAAAACTTAAAAAAGACGCCAAAATTGGTGGAAGTATTGCCGGCAACGCCAGGAAAGAGCTCGAAAAAAAACTTGGTCGCTCAATCGTCACGAAGAGGAATTATTTATCATAATTATAAGAATAAGGCTCGATGATCTCATTATCTGCTCAAGCAACCGATCATTTATATGTTTGATTGTGGTAAAACACCCATTATTATATAATCTACTTTCATGAGTAGGTTTGAAGTTAGCACATTACCGTCAGGAGACATTATTAATGTATACCCTGGGAATCTTATGATTGGTAATAGATTAAATATTTTTAGAAGTCCATTAGGATTTTCTATTTGTACGGGTTATGTCTTAACGGATCCTTTTACATTTCGCTTTGGTTTTTTGCACGCAATTCCAGGCCAAAGGTTAACTGAGGAAGATTTACAAACACTTGATTCATTAAAAGGTGGACAATTTAGATTAATTGAAGGCTCTCAGAGTTTACCCAAGCCTCAAATTTCACGTGAATTAGAAGATAAACTTAATATTACAGAAAAAACAAAAATTAAAATTCTTACTAAAATGGGGAAAGAAACGGGGCCATTTTTCATTACATTCATGCCTGCTTCTAATTCAATTTTGATTGTTCGTACATCACATGAAGACACACTCACCTTTGATGCATTCTAACAATTTTTACTGTAAATACTTTTGCACATTTGTCTCATGTTCCTCAAGCGTCACGGCATAGTGCATGATGCCGTTTTTGTCAGTCAGATAATACCAATAAGGTGTATTTTCGTTGGCGTTTATGACGGCTTTGATAGAAGACAGGCTCGGATTAGCAATAGGCTCTGGAGGTAAGCCTTTATTTTTATAAGTGTTGTAAGGCGAGTCAATTTTCAGATCATCTTCAGTCAGCTCTTTCTTCCACCACGATTTTTCATTTGGTTGGTAGCCAAGCACATATTGAACGGTTGCGTCAATTTGAAGAGGCCAATCAGCCAAATATCTTTTTAAAATAATTCCGGCCACCTTTTCACGAGTTGAAGACTGTCTGGCTTCTCTTTCAACAAGTGACGCTAAAATCAAAACTTGTTTTTCCGTCAATTTTTTGTTTTTTGCTTGTGTATGAAGTTTTTCGTCAAATTTGGATTCAAAATTTTTATTAATAATTGACAAAACAATTTCAGATGTTGCTGTTCTTGGAACTAAATATGTGTCTGGAAATATATAGCCTTCATTGGTTGTTCTTACAATTTCAATTTCAGGAATATCAAGCGTTTTAGATATTATTTGAGCCATTTCTTCTTTTCTCATTCCTTCAATCAGCGTTAACCAAATATCAATGGTTCCATGAGTTAAGTTTGTGGCTACTTCTTGAGCACTCATATTTTCAGAAATTCGGAAGTCACCGGCTTGAATTTTTCTTTCAATTCCAAGTTTTTTAACGATCAAATAAAAAATTATTTTGTTTCTTATCAAGCCTTCACTGGCCAAATTATTAACAATCAAATTAAGAGGTTCCCCCTGTTTAATAATAAATATTTTTGAAACCTTGCTACTTTTGTTGACAGGTAGAGAGCCCTCACTGTAGAAGAAGTAAAATGAGATAGAAATTATAACGAGTAAAAATAGTAATATGTTGGTTTTTTTCATATTATTTTAAAATTCAATTGTTCAATTGCTACATTGTTCGATTGTCGTTTTTAACAACCTGCCTGCCGGCAGGCAGGTGAAACCATGAAACCATGAAACAATTCACGTTCTCATTCAATCTTAAATATTGGTAAATTCCTTAAAGTTGCTTCGGCTTCTTTTAATCGATATTTATCGTCAGAATATAGAGTGAAAATGGGTTCATTTTTATTGACAGAATGATCTAATTTTTTAAGTAAATATATACCAGCTTTTTTATCATTCGGTGCGCCTAAAATTTTTGCCACGATATTTAAATTATGATTGTTAATATCTTTAATTTTACCAGAAATAGAAGAACAAAAATCAAATTTATTTTTTGCCAATGATAAAGAATCAGAAGTTATTTTATGATCCCCACCTTGAGCTTTGACAATCTCTTGAAATTTTTTAAGGGCAGTTCCCGATTCAAGAATTTTTTTTGCCTCATCTTCTCCATTTTTACTAATTTTTTTTTCTTTATAACAAAGGTCTAATAGTTTTCCAGCCAGCCGCAATGATTTGGCTTCCAGTCGAAGAGGTCTATCGGTTTTTTGCTCCAAAACATATAAAACATCCCTGGCTTCTAAAATCGGCCCAATACCGCGTCCGGCCGGCTCTAAAGTTTCGTTAACGTCGCAAATAACTTTAATGCCAAAATGATGAGCTAAATTTTCAAATTTTCTGGCCACATTTTCGCCTTCAGAAAAACGATGAATTTTAGCGGTTTTTCCTATAGGAATGTCCAAAACCAAATGTGTCGTTCCAGCAGCCACTTTTTTAGCCATGACTGAGATAATTATTTTGTCGAATGATTCAAAAGATAGAGGCTCTTCAACACGTATAATGATATCATCGGCCGGAGCAATACCTAGTTTGCCGTTCCAAGCGATACAACCTCCCACTTCATTGACTATTTTTTCTATTTGTTTAGGGGTAAATTCGACCGATGCAATCGCCTCCATAACGTCAGCGGTACCGGCTGGAGTTGTAATTGCCCGTGACGAAATTTTAGGAATTTTAAATCCAGCCGCAGCAATAATTGGAACGATAATCATAGTTGTTCTAGTACCTGCTATGCCGCCAACTGAATGTTTATCCGCCACTATCCCTTTGAATTTGAGTTTATTACCGGTCTCAACCATAGCTTTGGTAAAGAAAAATAGTTCCTGTGAAGTGTAACCTTCTTTGAATGATGAAGCAACAAAATATGTGGTTAAAACATCCGATAGTTTTTCTTTAGCAATTTCATCCATAATCGCATAAACTTCAGGATAGGTGAGTTTTTTCCCCAAGAGTTTTTTTTGAATGGCATCGATCGCTAATAATTTTTCTTTATCGTCATTCATATTGAATATAAATTTCCGTAAACTTTTTCTGATACTCTTTTATTTTTATGATTAGAGACGTTAGCAAATAAATTTCTTTAAGATTAAACAACCAAGACAAGAATAAGTATAGAATAAAATGAATAAAAGCGACGGTTGAAAGAAGAAAAAAAACATTAATCGTCCGACTGGTATCAAATATTAAGCCATCAAAAAGCTTCATGGAAAAATAACTGACAAAAGCGCTCAAAAAAGCGGAAAAAAACATTTTACCAATTTCAACAAAAATACTTTTTAAACCTAAACCGTGAAGGCGCGAAGAAATGATAATAAAAAGAAGTGATGTGTTTATAATCATGCTGACGGAAAAAGATAAAGCTAAAGACCAGACTGGCAGGTGAAAGATAAAAATTGATAATAAGCTCAACAGAGTATTAACGAAAATTGAAAAAATACTGACATAAAATGGAGTGCGGCTGTCATGCATACTATAAAAACAACGGGTCAAAAAATAATAACTGCCGTGAAAAGGTAAGGATAAAGAGAAATACGAAAGAGTAACAGCTGTTGAAACGGTAGCTTCCCAGTCAAATTTCTGGCCGCCAAAAAATAAACGGACTAATGGAGTACGGGCAAAGATAAAAAAGAAAGCAATTGGAACTGTTAAATAAAACAAATTGAGAAGTGAGTCAGAAATAATCTTTTTAAACTCTTCAATTTTTTTCTCTTGAAACATTTCGGTCAGATAAGGAAGAGAAGCTTGTCCAAAAGCGATTCCAATCACCGATACCGGCAGAAGTTGCAGATGTTGGGCGAGATAAAAGACTGTGTAAGCTCCTGAGCCTAAAAAAGTAGTTAGCGTCAGATCAATGGTTGCGTCAATCTGAGCAACAATGACGGTAAAAGCTCTTGGGATAACCATTTTGATAAATTCGGTTAATCCTTTGCTCCTTTTAAGGACAAATTGATAGTTAAATTCAGAGTTAAAAAAAAGTGGTATTTGAATAACAAAAAGGAAAAAAGCCCCAATGACGACGCCCCAAATTGGGGCCAAAAGGAATAAAGTGGGATAAAAAAATATCGTTGTTAAAATAATGGTTAAGTTATAAATGATTGGAGCTAAGGCGGAAAGAAAAAAAGTCTTGTTAGCTTGACCGATACCGGTTAAAAAATTACCTAAAACAAAAAATGGTAATTGACCTAAAAGAAGCAATCGGGAAAGATTGATTATTTTTTCCATTTTGACAAGATCATATCCTGGCGTTAAAACTGGAACGATCTGATTCAGAAAGACTGAAACAATAACAACAAATATAGTTAAAAGAATAAAGATAAGATTAATAATCGAAGAAATATTTTCTGACAATTCTTTTTTAATATTCTTATATTTGAGATAGATTGGGATAAAAGTAGACGTTAAAGCTCCGGTAATCAAAATTTCAAAGATAATATCCGGAATTCGGAAGGAGGCAAAAAATATATCAAGTTCTTCTGTATTAAAATAGCCAGCTAATATTCGGTATCTCAAGAAGCCAGATAAGCTTGTCAGAACAATCATAAAGGATAAAAGAATCGCTGAAGAAAAAATACTTTTTTGCTTTGTAAATATGAAGTCCTGGGTTTTTTTTAATAATCTTTCCACAGAGAAAGTATACCACTTTATTTTAGGGTGATTTGTGGTTAAATGCGCTTGACACTAGGCGGAAAATGGTGTCTAATTAATACATATGGTGTTTTTTGGTGAGTATCAAATCAATTTCTCAGGCTCAGGCCGGTTGCTACTGCCAAAAAAAGTTAGAGAATTACTTAAAGGAAATACTTTCATCTTAACAAAAGGCTTTGGTTTTTGTTTGGCTGGTTATGATAAGGATGATTGGGAAAAAAGAGCTGTTGATTTGTTAAATCCTTCGTTACTTCAGCCAACTGACATGGAAAATAGAAGGTCTATATTTTCTTCGTTAGTTTATTTGGAAATTGATGAACAAGGCAGGTTTGTTACCCCAAAAAATTTACTTGAATACGGACAATTAAAAGACAAAGCAGTAATTATTGGAGTAGGAGATCATTTTGAGATATGGGAAGCGGAAAAGTGGCACAAATATAGTCAGACAATCAAGAGTTCATAAAGTTATAAAGTTTATCAAGTTTGTAAAGTAGGGAACAAAAATTTTTGTTCCTTACAGAAACCAATGCACACACCAGTATTGTTGGAACAAGTAGTTGAAGCGCTAGACGTTAAGAAGGATGGGCTTTATGTTGATGCAACTTTTGGCGAAGGAGGTTATAGCAAAGCAATGTTGGATAAAGGCGCAAAAGTATTAGGGTTGGATTTAGATGCTGAACAAATAAACAATTCAAAATTTATAATTCAGAATTCAGAATTAAAGAATTTAAAACTTATTGAAGGAAACTTTGGGGATATTGAAAAAGTTGCTAAAGAGAATAATTTTTTTCCGGTTGATGGAGTTGTTTTTGACTTAGGTTTGTCAATGAAACAAATAAATCAATCAGGCCGAGGATTTTCATTTAAAAAATTGAATGAACCTTTAGACATGAGGATGAGTCTAAAAACAGAGATGACGGCTAAATATTTATTAAATCATCTATCCGAAGCGGAGCTTTATGAAGTTTTTGCCAAGAATTCTGAGGAGATCAATTCTCAGAACATTGCCAGAGAAATAATTGTCAGACGTTCATTTAAAAAGCTAGAAATTGTTGGAAACTTAATAAATTGTATTGATCGTGCAATCGGAGAGCCGGATAAGAATGTTTATAAACGAATTTTTCAAGCGCTACGAATTCAGGTTAACGAGGAATTTGAAAATTTGAAAAAAGGACTGGATGGGGCGGCAAGAATAATCAAGAATAATGGAAAGATAGCCGTTGTTACTTTTCATTCTCTGGAAGACCGAATTGTAAAAAATTTTTCAAAGTCCCAAGGCCTAAAACTCCTTAATAAAAAGCCAATCACAAATCGCCGTGGCAGAAGTTTTGAAAAATCGGCTAAATTGCGATTAATAGCCCTAAAGTAGATCAAAGATCACTTCAGGGTAAATTATATTTAAGAGTCAATATATGAAAAATATATTTTTAAGAACAACTGGGTTGATAATGACAGGATTGATAATCGCGAATCTTTTTGTAGTTATTTCCGGCATTGTCATAAGCGACGAAATTAATAATTTTGAAAAAAAAACTAATAGTCTTCATAGGATTAATTTAACCTTAGAAAAAGAAGTGGCTAAACTTAGTTCATTAAAATTTGCTCAAGAACAAGCTAAAGAATTTAATTTCATCAATTCGACAGCACCACAATATATTGATCAATTAAAGTACGCACAACGTTAATTTATGGTGAGCGTAGTCGAACCATGAAAATTAAATTTATTTTTCTTCTTTTTATCGCTTTTTATTTAGCTATCATTGTTCGGCTGTTTTTTCTTCAAGTTATATATTCACCTCTGAACAAAAGCGAGTATTTAAAAACCAATAAACTTTATCCCGTTCGAGGAAGAATTTATGATCTAAAAAATCAGTCTCTGGTTTTAAATCAAAATAGTTATCAGCTTTATATTGAACCAAAAAAAATTGCAGACAAAGACAAGCTTTTACAATTATTAAGTAAAAGTTTAGAAGTAGAAGAAGCGTCAATCTCAGCTAAACTTAACATGTCAAAAAATTGGGTGGCAATATTCGCAGGTATAACTCAAGAACAAAAAGATAAGATTGATAAATTGAATTTAAAAGGAATTGGTTTTGATTATCAAACAAAAAGATTTTATCCGGAAGCTTCTCTTTCAGCTCACTTATTGGGCTTTCTAGGTAAGGATAATCAAGGTGAAGATGTTGGTTATTTGGGATTGGAAGGATTTTATAATCGTGATTTGAGGGGGTTACCAGGATTTTTGGAAACGGAGAGAGATATTTTGGGACGGCCGATATTAATAGGAGTACAACAAAGAGTTGAGGCGGAGAACGGTCGTGATTTAGTTTTAACAATCGACAAAAATGTTCAGGAAATTAGCAAAAAAAGGTTACTGGAAGGACTGGATAAATATAAAGCAAAAAAAGGCTGCGTTATTACAGCCGACCCCAAAACAATGGCAATTTTATCCCTTGTCTGTTTGCCTGATTATGATTTAGAAAAATATTATTTATTTAACGAAAATTTTTATAAAAATTTAGCTATTTCTGATCTTTATGAACCAGGAAGCGTTTTCAAGCCTTTGATTGTAGCAGCTGCTTTAGAAGAAAAAAAAATTAAGCCTAATGACATCTATAATGAAACAGGGCAAGTGGCTGTGGGTGAATATAACATAAAAACTTGGAATGATAAATATGAAGGAAGAATTTCGATGACAAGAATTTTGGAAAAATCGTCAAACGTTGGCATGGTTTATATAGGAGAAAAATTAGGAAATAAAAAAATTTATAGTTACCTAGAAAAGTTTGGATTTGGTCAAAATACTGATATTGATCTTGAAGGAGAAGCCAGCGGTTATTTAAAACCGGCAAATAATTGGTATCCGATAGATTATGCAACTGTAACATTTGGCCAGGGCATTGCGATTACTCCAATTCAACTGATTCGCGCCTTCGCCTCGATTATTAACGGAGGATATTTAATGAAACCTTATGTGGTTCAAAAAATTGTTTCCGAAAATAAAGTGACGGAAATTAAACCAAAAATAGAAAAAAGAGTTATCTCTCAAATGACGTCAAATATTATAAAAAAAATGTTAGTTTCAACGGTTGAGAATGCTGAGGCTAAGTGGGATCGACCAAAAGGGTTTTCAATCGGTGGGAAAACCGGAACAGCCCAAGTACCAATCAAAGGAATATATGACACCTCAAAAACGATTGCTTCATTTATTGGGTTTGCTCCAGCTGAAAATCCAAAATTTCTTACTTTTGTCGTGCTTTATGAACCGAAAACATCCCAGTGGGGATCAGAGACAGCCGCACCTTTATTTTTTGAAATCGTAAAAGATTTGATTGTGTACTATAATATTAGCCCAACGCAGTAAGAAAATATTAAATCATAAATATCAAATAACAAATGAATAATAAATAACAAATTATAAAACGTTTTGTTATTTAATATTTAAAATTCAATTGATGTTTGTTATTGGTTATTTGTTATTTATGTAGCATGTTCCAAAAACTAAAAAATATCTACCACTTATTCCAAGCCATTTTAGCTAGCATTCTCTATGGCTTTCCCAGTCGGCGTCTTAAAGTAATTGGGATTACTGGGACTGATGGAAAAACAACAACGACTCACTTGATTGCTCATATATTGAAGAGAGCTAGGAAAAAAGTTTCATTTGTCTCTTCGGTATATGCATCGATTGGAGGAGTCGAGTCTGACATCGGTTTTCATGTCACCACTCCTAGTTCCTTTGCGTTGCAAAAACTGCTAAAACAATCAGCAGATAATCACGATGAATATTTTGTTTTGGAAACGACCTCTCATGCTTTAGATCAAAACAGGGTTTGGGGGATTAATTACGAAATCGGGGTGATAACAAATATTACTCATGAGCATTTGGACTATCATAAAAATTATGAGGAATATGTAAATACTAAAATGAAATTATTATTAAATTCTAAAGTTGCCATATTAAATGAAGCTGACGATTCGTATAAATTATTAAGTCAAAAGTTAAAAGGCAAAAGTCAAAAGTACAATTCAAAATTCAAAAGTTCAGAACAATTTACAGAATTAGCTGAATTCAATAAATACAACTATTCAGCCGCGTACACAGTTTGTAAGGAATTGGGTTTAACGGATGAAGTTATTTTAAAAGCCCTAGAATCATTTGAACTACCAAAAGGCAGATTGGATTTAGTTTATGATAAAGATTTTAAGATAATTATTGATTTTGCCCACACACCAAATGCTTTGTTACAACTACTGCCCGCCGTTAGAAAACTATATCTAAAAAAAAATGGACAACTCATTCACGTTTTTGGTTCGGCTGGTCTTCGTGACTTTACCAAAAGGTCAATGATGGGAGAAGCTTCGGATAAATTCTCGGATATTATTATTCTTACGGAAGAGGATTACCGAACTGAAGACCCGAAAAAAATTTGTCAACAAATTGCCTCAGAAATTAAAAATAAAAATTATGAAATAATTATTGATCGTCAACAAGCCATAAGTAAGGCAATCAAAATTGCTAAAAAAGGAGACGTGGTTGTCTTAACGGGTAAAGCTCATGAAAAGAGTTTGTGCCGGGGAAAGATCGAGTACCCGTGGGATGAGTATGAAGCAGTTGAGAAAGCCATAGAAATGAGGAAATAATCAAATAAACAAATGAAGAAATAAATAATCAAATGTATGAATGATTAAATACATTTAATTCATTTTTTCATTTATTTAATTACCTGCCTGCCGGCAGGCAGGTTTTATTATTTTTTTATTTAATTATTAGACATGATACTCTACGACCCTGATCTTAAAATATTTTACTCTACTTTAATTAACGATAATAGATTTTTCGGTGGGTTTGGAACCAGAGCACTAGGCGATGGCCGTAATATTGATACGGCAATTAACTTTGCTCAAACAAATATTCCTAACTTTAAAACAATCGTTATTCCCGAACAAATTCATTCGGTTAATGTAACAAATTTTACCGCCAATTTAATTGACAATGTTGAAAGAGTTTCCGAAACAGATGGGATTATCACAAAAGATATAAATTCTGTTTTGACGGTTATCACCGCTGACTGTTCACCACTGATGTTTGTGGATAAGAAACAGGGAATTGTTGGTATTTCTCATCAAGGCTGGAGAGGAAGCGTCAAGCGACTAGGGCAAAAAATGATTAAAAAAATTATTGAATTGGGAGGAAAAAAAGAAAATATATATGTGGCAATCGGTCCCTCAATTGGTCAATGCTGTTATGATATTGATGATGAACGCTACTATGAATTTGTTTCAGAGTTTGACGGTTATGCAGATAAAATTTTTCATCGCTACCAAGGCGATCTTCATCTTAATCTTGCGCTTTTGAACTATCTCCAAGTCAAAGAATTAGGTGTTCTGGAAAAGAACATTGACCATTTCCCATTCTGTACTAACTGTGATAAAAAACGCTTCTTCTCCTTCAGAAGGGATAAAAAGATAGATTATGGTGAGATGCTGAGTTTTGTGGTTAAAAATTAGGGTCAGACCCTATGTTAGGGTCTGACCCTGTATAACCTGTATAATTTGATATGCAGTTAAAATTCAAAAACATATTTTTCTTGGGGATAAAGGGTGTCGCAATGGCCAATTTGGCGGTTATTTTGAGGAAGATGGGCAAGAATGTCACCGGGTGTGACATTGAAGAAGAATTTATCACTGATAAACTGCTTAATGACAATAAGATTGATTGGACGATGGGGTTTGATCAAGATAAACTTCCTAAAGATACTGACTTAATTGTTTATTCAGCCGCTCATGGCGGAACAAATAATCCATTGATAGTTGAAGCAATAAAAAATAAAGTTAATGTTATCTCTCAAGCTCAATTACAGGGAGAATTAATGGATCAATTTGAGACTAATATTGCCGTTTGTGGTTGTCATGGAAAAACGACTACTTCATCTTTGTTGGTTTACGCATTAAATAGCTTAAAACAGCGCCCTAGTTATTTGGTTGGTGTCCCGTTTTTTTCTGGACATCAGGGGGGAGATTTTCAGGGAAAAAAATACTTTGTTATTGAAGCCGACGAGTATGGTGTCAATCCACCTATAGACAAAACGCCAAAATTTAATTTATTAAATCCTGATTATATTATTGCTACCAATATTGATTTTGATCACCCCGATGTTTATAAAGATATTGAAGAAACAAAACAAGCATTCGTGAAATTTTTTGGAAATAAAAAAATTATAGCTAATATTGATGATGAAAATTTACTCCAATGTATCAATACATTGAAGGTTATAACTTACGGAGAGTCGGAAAAAGCTGATTACCAGATAATTAATTGTAAAATTAGCGAAGAGGAAACCACTTTTGAAATAAAAAATGTAGGAGAGTTTAAGATTTCACTTTTTGGTAAGCATAATATTTTTAACGCAACTGCCGTTATCGTTCAACTTTTAGAGATGGGATTTAAAACTGATGAAATTAAAAAGGCACTGATTGGTTTTACAGGTGCGGAAAGACGTTTTGAACAAGTTTATTTCAAAAATAATATTTATTTATTTGATGACTATGCTCATCATCCGGCTGAAATTTCGGCAACCATCAGCGCGGCAAAAAGTCGATTTTCAAACAGAAGAATAATCGTTATTTTTCAACCGCACACCTATTCAAGAACTAAAAATTTATTAAAGGAATTTGGTGAAAGTTTAGCTTTAGCTGATATTAGCTTGGTACTTGCTATTTTTGCCTCGGCGAGAGAAAACTCAAAAGACTTTAATGTTTCATCTAAGGATATTGTTAGCAAAATTAAAGACAGTCTTAATAAAGACTGTCTTTATTCAGGCTCAAATGTACAGTTAATTAATCAACTAGACAGGATATTAAAGACAGGAGACATTGTATTTACGATGGGAGCAGGGGATGTGTATAAGTTGCGAGAGCAAATAATTAAGCTTATAAATCAAAAGTCAAAAGGCAAAAGTCAAAAATTAAAGTCAAAATTAAAAAGTTTAAACATTGAAAAAAATAAAAATTTAAATCAATTTAATACTCTAAGAACTTCGGCGGTTGCGGAATATTTTTTGGAGGCGAAAACAAGGGAAGATTTAGTTGAGGGGAAGAAATTTGCTTTAAAAAATAAATTACCTTTGTTTATTTTGGCAGGGGGTTCAAACTTAGCGATTGTTAAGGATAAGATTGATGGATTAGTTATCAAAAATAGTTACAAAGTGATAAAAATAATTACTGAAACAGAAAAAGATGTTCTTTTATCAGTCTCGTCAGGTTATCCTGTTTCACTTTTGGTTAATGAAACAGTAAATAAAGGATATCAGGGTTTTGAATATCACAAAGGATTGCCGGGAACGGTTGGTGGGGCAATTTATATGAACTCCAAGTGGACAAGACCAGTAAGTTATTTTGGAGATAGTTTAGAATATGCTTATCTTATCAACGATCGTGGACAAGATAAAAAAGTTGATAAAAAATATTTCAAATTTGGTTATGATTATAGTATTTTGCAGAAAACAAAAGAAATTTTACTTGAGGCAGTTTTTAAGTTAAAGAAAATTGATCCAACCATTTTGAGAGAGAGAGCGGAATCTGCTTTTGAATATAGAAAAAAAACCCAGCCGATGGGAGAAAAGACTTCAGGTTGTTTCTTTAGGAACGTTAATGGAAAATCAGCCGGTCTAATGATTGATCAGGCTGGATTAAAAGGGATAGCAGTCGGTGATTTTTTTGTCTCACCAATCCACGCAAACTTTATTATCAATCGCGGTAATGGACAGTCGAAGGATTTATTAAAATTAGTTAAAATAATAAAAGAGAAAGTTAGGGAGAAATTTGAGGTAGAATTGAAGGAAGAGGTGATTATTATTTAATATTTTTATGACAGATTCGTACATAATTAAAGGCGGGAAACCCCTAAAAGGCGAGGTTATTTTATCTGGAGCAAAAAACGTAGCTTTAAAAACAATAATTGCTGCTTTAATGTTTAAAGGTAATGTTATTTTAAAAAATATTCCAAAAATTAATGATGTTTTGGACTTAATTGAACTGATAAAATCCCTTGGAGCCACAGCAAGGTTTATGGAAAAAAATACCTTGATAATAAATGGCGATAGTTTAAAAAATAATAAAGTTGAATTGCAATACGGCTCTAAAATAAGAGTTTCTTTTATGTTGATTGCTCCATTACTGAATCGCTTTGGTGAATGTTTTGTTCCCAATCCCGGAGGATGCAGAATCGGTGCCCGCCCGATTGATAGAATTATCAAAGGTTTAGTTGCTCTTGGGGTTAAAATTAATTATGACACGGAAACGGGTTATTATCACGCAAAAATCGTCAACAAGCCAAAAGGAAACTACCGTTTTGAAAAACCTAGTCACACAGGGACAGAACTTTTGATGATGATAGGACTAATGACTGATGAGAAAGTTGAAATTGAAAATATTGCCAATGAACCGGAAATAGACGATCTAATTTTATATCTAAATTCATCAGGGGCCAATATTTTAGAGGAAAGTAACAAAATAATTGTTAATAAGTGCCCTGAATTAAGACAAAAAGAAACTTTTACTATTATGTCTGATCGAAACGAATTAGTAACTTATGCTACTTTAGCGGTTGCGAGCGGAGGGGACGTTACAATCAGTCCGATTAATAAAAATTTGATTTCTTCATTTCTAAAAATAATGAAAATAGCAGGAGCAGGAGTTGAAGAAATATCAAATTATAAATATAGATTTTTTTATCAAGGCAAAATAAAGCCGGTTAATATTGAAACCTCACCTCACCCAGGATTTATGACCGATTGGCAACCAAGTTGGGCAATATTGATGCTTAAAGCAAATGGCCCGTCGGTAATTCATGAGAGAGTTTTTGAAAATAGATTTTCATATGTTAATGAATTGAAAAAATTTGGAGCAAACATTGATTTTGTTGACGTAAAAGTTAACGATCCGGATTCTTATTATCACTTTAATCATGATAAAAATAGAGCTTATCAACAGACAATTAAAATTGTTGGGTCCTCGGAGTTACATAATGCGGTTTTAAATATAGGAGATCTTCGTGCTGGTGCAGCTTTAGCTTGTGGTGCTTTACTTGCCAATGGCGAGTCAGTTGTCAACGGCGCCTCAATCTTAGAGCGAGGATATGAAGATTTTGTGGGAAAAGTAAAGAAATTGGGTGGGGAGATAAAGAAGGTTTAAAATAAGTTATTTACATAATCTTTTATTACATCCAGCTTTAACATGAAATTTACGTAATTCTAGATACACTGCCTGAAAAGTACTCGTATCTTTTTCAAATACAACCCCAGGCTCTAGAGCAAGATCCTCTATAGTTGACATAAAAAGTTTGTGATTTTTTGGTGTCCTCAAAAATTTGGTTTTATAATCTTTTATCCTACTATCTAAAGAAGCTATACGTATAGTTTCGTCCATGAACCATGATACTTCTTCTTTTTCATATTTACAAGTAAAAAAACACAGATATTATTCAAATGAATTATACAGTTGATATAACCCAATTCACTGCTTTTGTAGGTTATAAGCGGTTGACAAGATTTTGAAGGTGCTATTAAATAGGGTCAGACCCTGTGTTAGGGTCTGACCCTAAATATGCCTGCAAAAAATTCGCTTAAAACATATATCAAAAATGGATTTTATCACGTCTATAATCGCGGCGTGGAAAAACGAAATATATTTTTAGATGAACAGGACTACAGTGTTTTTTTATCATATTTAAAGTTGTATCTTTCCCCAACAGAGGAAACTATAAAAAACACTAATGAAAATGAGAACTTAGATGATCAAGATAAAAATATCAAAATATATAAAATAAACTCCATAAACAATTATTTTAATAAAATTGAATTACTTTGCTATGTATTAATGCCAAATCATTTTCATCTTGAATTAAAGCAAATAGGTCAAATGGATATGGGGCATTTTATGCAGAGCTTAATTACAAAATATACAATGTATTTTAATCGTAAATACAAACGTGTGGGGCCATTATTTCAAGGAAGATATAAAGCGGTCTTTATTCATAGCGTAGAATATCTTTTGGATTTAAGTAGATATATTCATCTAAACCCATTTGATATTTTTAATAAAAATCAAAAACTTATTTCTTATCCTTGGTCAAGCTATATAGCTTATGTGAATAATTATTCAATAAAGTGGTTGAATAAAAATTATTTATTGAATTATTTTAATCAAAGCAAAAAAACTAAATATATTTCATACCAAAATTTTATCGATAAATATTTTGAAGAGGAAGTAAGAGAGACAAAAGAATATGACAACTTGCTATTAGATTCGGGACAGACCTTAACATAGGGTCAGACCCTGTGTTAGGGTCTGACCCTATACAACTCTCCACGGAAAGTTCGTTTATGATAAAATATAGACATGGAGAAGATTAAAAACATACTGATTCTGGCGGGAGGGGATAGCACGCGGTTTTGGCCATTGGAGAATAAACTTTTCTTTTCTTTTTTGGGTAAACCATTGATTCTTTATCAGATTGAGGAGTTGCTCAAATTTGGAGAACTTATAACGGTCGTTGCCAACAAGTCAAATGCCACAGCCATTAAACGATTGGTTGACAATAACAACATTGAATCGGTTCAAATCATTATTCAAAAAGATGATTATTCCGGAATGGCCGGAGCAGTTTTTTCTACCAAAAATCATATCAAAGGTGAAGTTTTGATCGTTAATGGAAGTGACTTGATTGACTATTCAACAATTCTAAAGCTAATACCATTAATTGATGAGGAAAATAAACTGATATTGACTGGTAAACAGTTTAATGAATATTTTCCTGGAGGATATTTCAAATTTGATGATAACCTGCCTGCGCAGGCAGGTAAAAAAATTACTGGAATTATCGAAAAACCAGCTAAAGATCAGAGGCCTTCATCTATTGTAAAGCTCGTTTTTGATTATTTTGCCGATATTAACTTACTTTTAAAATATTTTTCTGAAATTAAAACAAAAAACGACGATTTATACGAATTAGCCATTAATAAAATGTTGTCTGATGATTTAAAACAATCATATTTTATCTATGACTCTTTTTGGTTTGGCCTAAAGTATCCATGGCATGTTTTGACTATAATGCATAATTTTTTAATGACAGTCAAAGAAAAATGTATTTCTAAAACAGCGGTGATTTCTGAAAAAGCCTTAATAGTCGGACCGGTTGTCATTGGCGAAAATGTTAGAATCGGAGATTTTGTTAAAATTGTTGGGCCGACTTTTATTGGAGACAATACTGTTGTTGGGGATTATACAATGATTCGCGAAAGTCAGATTGGGGAGGATTGTTTAGTTGGTTCATTTTCCGAAGTAGCTCGTTCATATATTGGAAATAATGTTTTTCTACATCGTAATTATATTGGTGACTCAGTTTTGGATAATGATGTGATGTTTGGTGCTCAAGCTGTGACCGGAAATCTTAAATTTGATGGAGAAAAAATTTTATCAGAAGTAAGCGAAGAAAGAGTTGATACTAATATGAATAAATTAGGCGCGATAGTCGGTTCTCTTTCAAAAATAGGCGTTAATGCAACAATTCTACCTGGTGTTAAAATTGGTAAAAAAAGTTGGGTGGGCCCTGGAGAAAAAGTAAAATATGATATTGAAGATAAAACTTATTTAGCTGATGGAGAAGAGAAAGAAAATATTAAAGTATAATAATCGCTAAACAGAAAATTTATTCAAACAAAACTCGTCAGGTTTTCGGAGTTTATCAATATTATAGCTGGTTTTTAAAACTATAGTTTGATTTAATTCCCTCAAAACTGACTCAAACAGGTTGTTTTCATAAATTTCTGTTTACCAATTTAAAATTAAATTATTAAAATAACGATGAAAAAAATAACTGTAATTGGAGGGGGGACGGGAACTTTTGTAGTTTTGTCCGGGCTAAAGAAATATCCTTTAGATTTGTCAGTGGTGGTGACGATGATGGATTCCGGTGGCTCGACTGGGCGACTTCGGGATCAACTAGGTATTTTACCACCGGGTGATTTACGTCAGTGCTTAGTGGCTCTTTCCGATGCGCCTCTGCTTTGGAGAAAACTTTTTTTATATCGTTTTGAGAAGGGGGATCTGGAAGGTCATAATTTCGGCAATATTTTTTTAGCCGCACTTGAAAAAGTAAGTAGTTCTTATGACGAAGCCATCGAAACCGTCGCCTATGTTCTAAAAACCAAAGGCAAAGTAATTCCTGTTACTTTAAATAAACTTCATTTGGTTGCGGAATATGAAAATGGAAAAAAAGTTACCGGTGAAGGTTTGATCGATGAAAATCACGGGGAAAAATCGCGAATAAAAACCGCTTATTTGGAACCACAAGGAAAAGCAAATTCTAAAGCAATTAAAAGTATAGAAGAATCAGGATATATCGTAATTGGCCCTGGAGATTTATACACAAGTATTATACCCGTGCTTCTTGTTAACGATGTAAAAGAAGCCATGAAAAAAAGTAGGGCAAAAATTATTTTTATTATGAATTTGATGACAAAATCTGGACAAACAACTAATTATAAAGCTTCAGATCATGTCAAAGATTTAGTTAAATACCTTGGAAGGGAGCCTGATTACATCCTAATAAATAATGGTACCATTGCTTCAGAAGTATTGGCAAGTTATGAGCGTTATAATGAAGTTAAAGTTGTTAACGATTTAGGTGGAAATGGCTATAAAATAATAGAAAAGGATTTAGTTGATGTAAAAAAGGTTGAAAAAAATTCTTCTGATATTTTATATCGAAGTATTTTGCGTCATGATTCGGAAAAAGTTGCGGAAACGTTAGTTAACATTTTCGATAAGGTCTGACCCTAAAGGATCAGACCTTCACTTATGTTTAAAAAACACACGATATCTTTTAAAAATGCCTATAACGGTTTGGTTTGGTCCTTGAAAACCCAGCCAAACTATCGAATCCATTTATTTTTGTCCTTAACATCGATTATTTTTGGTTTCTATTTAAAAATTTCTTATTTTGAATTTCTTTTAATTATTTTTCTAATCACAGTGGGATTAGCTATTGAAACAATTAATACTGCAATTGAAGAAGCCACCGATACTATTGATACTAAAATAAGAGAGGATATTAAAATTGCTAAAGATGTTTCTGCGGCGGCAATGTTAATATACGCGATTGGGGCAACAGTTATTGCAGGAATTATTTTCTTGTCAAAAATATTGAAATTATAAACTGGATCCCCGCCTGCGCGGGGATGACAACAAAACTATGTCAACATATTTATTCGCTGTCTTTGCTTCTTTCCTCCTCAACTTTATGTTGATCGTTCCTTTTATTAATTTTCTTTATCAGCTTAAATTTCAAAGACAACAACAAACTACAAAGGATTTTTTAAACAAACCGACTCCAATTTTTGATCGTTTTAATAAACACAAACACGGAACTCCAATCGGTGGGGGGATTTTAATTCTTTTAACAACGGTTTTTGTCTTCTTCTTTTTTATATTAATGTATTCGATTTTTAAGAAGAACATTTTTAGCAATTACCCATCAGCCTCATCGGAAATATTGATTATTATTTTTACTTTTTTGTCATTTGGGATTTTAGGTTTTATGGATGATTTTAAAAAAATATTTTTTTGGAAAACAAGTAATTTTTTTGGTTTAAGGTTCAGACACAAGTTTATCATTGAGCTGATATTATCTTTAATAATTTCCTTTATGTTATTTTTTAATCTAAAAATTAATATTATTTATATTCCTTTTTTCGGTGTCTTTGATATTTCTTATTTTTATATACTCTTTTCAGCTTTTGTGATCATGGCTTTTGCTAATGCTGTAAACATTACAGATGGACTTGATGGATTAGCTAGTGGTATATTGCTCTTTTCTTTAGTTGGTTTTTGGGTGATTTCCCGATCAATTCTTGACGTTCCAACATCCTTGTTTATTGCTGCCTGGCTCGGGGGATTAATGGCCTTTTTGTATTTTAATATTTATCCGGCCAGAATTTTCTTAGGAGACACAGGATCCTTGTCATTCGGGGCGACTTTTGCCGTCATCGGTCTAATTTTAGGAAAAGCTTTTGCTCTGCCAATTATTGGAGGAGTTTTTATCCTGGAAATAGGATCGTCCTTAATTCAAATTGTGGGAAGGAGATATTTTCACAAGAAGCTTTTGTCAGTCGCACCTTTTCATCTATATCTCCAAAACAAAGGTTGGGAAGAGCCAAAGATTGTCATGCGCTTATGGCTGATTTCGATCGTCTTCGTCATTTTCGGTCTTATGATTGCGTTTATGAAGTGATTATTTAGGTGTGATAAATCACACCACTACTCTATAATGGACTAATAATGTTTAAAAAATTATTTATCCGCAATAAATTTTTCCTACCCTTAATAACTATTCCTATAATTTTGTCCTTAGTTGGTTTGGTGTTTATTTTTGAAGCATCGGCTGTTGGTAGCGCAAGACAGTTTGGTGACAGTTTTCATTACTTGAAATCACAGGCGGTTTGGATTATTTTTGGACTTATTGTAATGACAATATTTTCCTATATCGATTATAAAAAACTGTATTTTCTTTCCTTTGTTTCGTTAATTTTTACAATAGTTTTATTAATAATAGTTCTTATTCCCGGTATTGGCTCTAAGGTAGGCGGCGCAAGACGATGGATCGATTTTGGTTTTTTTAGTTTACAACCAACTGAATTGGCAAAATTTTCTGTAATTATTTATCTATCTTCCTGGTTTTCGAGCAAAGAAAAAAAACGATTTTTACCTTTTATTACTTTAATTTGTTTTTTAGTTTTTTTAACGATTTTGCAACCGGATATGGGGACGTCCATAATCATTTTTTTAATTGGTTTAATGATCTACTATTTTTCCGGTGCAAATTTTATGGATTTTATTTATATTTTCGGCGGCTCCGCGGTAAGCGTATATTTTTTAATAAAATTTTCACCGTATCGTTTTAATCGTTTGTCAGCCTTTTTAAATCCATCGATAGATCCCTTAGGAATTTCCTACCATATCAACCAAATTTTTATTTCCCTTTCTTCCGGAGGATTTTTTGGACGAGGGCTTGGAGCATCTCGTCAAAAATATTTATTTTTACCGGAAGCGCACACAGATTCAATTTTCGCTATCATTGGAGAAGAGTACGGCTTTATTGGTGGACTAGTTTTAATTGGATTATATTTTGTTTTTGTTTATAAAATATATCATTTGATTAGACTGGCACCTGATAGACTTTCTAAATTAATAACGATCGGTATTTTTGCCTTTTTTAATCTACAATTTATTGTCAACCTAGCCGGAATGACAGGGCTCTTTCCAATCGTCGGAGTTCCTCTTCCGTTTTTGTCTTATGGAGGAAGTAATCTATTAATATCTTTTTCGTTAATTGGGATTATGATGAATATTGAGAAGAGAGTAAAGGTATAATATAAATATGAAATTACTTATCACCGGTGGCCATCTGGCTCCGGCTTTAGCTTTAATTGAAGAAATTGAAAAAACAAAGAAAGATGTTGATATAATTTTTGTTGGCCGTCAATATCCATTAGATCGTGAAAGAACCTTATCCCTAGAATACAAAGAAATTAACAAAAAAAAGCTGACATTTGTCTCAATAGAAGCTGGTCGGTTAAATAGAATGATTTCTGTCTCCTCATTGATTAGTTTTATTAGAATTCCTTTAGGATTTATTCAAGCATTTTTTATTATTAATAAATACCGACCTGATAAAATTATGTCATTTGGCGGTTATTTGGCTCTACCAATTGTATTTTGGGGTTTTATATTTAGAATCCCAATTTTTACTCATGAACAAACGATTCGCCCTGGTTTAGCAAATAAATTAATTGGCTTTTTTTCAAAAAAAATCTTTGTTTCATTTGCTGAGGTAAAAAATAATTTTCCGGTCAATAAAACCTATGTTTCCGGTAATCCAGTTAAACCTTCTATCTTTAAAATTTGGGACAAACCCTTTGAAATAAAAAAAGACCAGCCGGTTATTTATGTGACCGGTGGTTCGTTGGGAAGTCACAGTATTAATGAGCACATCAAAAAGATAATTGTTAAATTGTTATATTGTTATATTGTTATTCACCAAGTTGGAGATACAAAAGAATACCATGACTATGAGGATCTGTTGCTTTTGAAAAATAAATTACCCAAGGAACTACAAGCAAGATATTTTTTAGTTAAACATTTTTTTGATAACCAGATTGGTTATGTTTATAACGTTGCCGATTTAGTAATCGGACGAGCGGGAGCGAATACTTTTTTTGAGTTATTAGCGTTGAATAAACCGGCGCTATTTATACCACTGCCTTGGTCATCCGGTCGGGAACAACAACATCACGCGGAAATTTTTACTAAAGCTGGTTGCGGAGAAATTTTTCACCAGATTACACCGAGCGAAAAATTATTGCGATTGGTTGAACAGATGATTGATAGAATTGATTATTATAAAAGTAATTTTAAAAATTTATCAAAATTTTATAAAAAAAATGTCTCAAAATATCTTATTGATGAAATTTTTAAGCAAGATTAAATTTTTTTTACTTTTTATCCTTCTTTGCTTAATATCTTTTTTAATTCTATTTTTTGTCTATCAGTTTTTTTTAATAAAAAACATTCAGCTTGTTTCAGACCAAAAATTCTCATTGACTAACAAAGAAGAATTAATTAACAAAAGCATATTATTTGTGAGTCAAGACCAAATTGCCAAAAAAATAATTAAGGAAAATTATTTACTAAAAACAGTTATCGTTAAAAAAGTTTGGCCGAACAGTCTAAAAATATCAATAACTTTTTATGAACCTTGTGCTTCCTTAATTGTAAATAATGGCTTTTTTAATCTATCGTGTGACGGAAGAATTTTGAAAAAAGCCAAAGAAACTCCGCAGTTTTTACCAATAATTAATTATTATCAAAAATTAAATGCGGGTTCCTTCCAAACAGGAGATTGGATTGATTACAAGGATATTAAACAAACCTTATTCTTTATAGATAAGTTAAAGCAAATAAATTTAAGACCATTAACTATTGATATCAAAGGACAGGATATGTTAGTATTTAATTTGAACGATAGCAGGATAATAGTATTTAGTAACAGTAAGGATAAAGACGTTCAGAATTATCAATTAGAATTAATTGTTAAGCAATTTAAAATTGAGGGAAGAGAGTTTAAAAAAATTGATTTAAGATTTAATAAACCGATTATTCAGTTCTGACAGATAGAATCGGACGGAGTCGGATAAAATCGGATAAAATCAGACAAAGTCGGATAGAATCAGCGAGACCGATTTCATCTGATTATATCTGATTGTATCTAATTTTATCTGATTTCATCTGATTATATCTAGTTAAATCTATGACAGACAATCTAATTTGCGGAATAGATATAGGCAGTTCTAAGATAGCTACTGTTGTTGGAATGGATTCAGCTGAAACAGATGAGCTAAAAATAATCGGTTTTAATACAACTGTTGCGAGAGGAGTACGAAGAGGGTTGGTAGTTGATATAAAAGAAGCGACCGAAGCGGTTGAAGACAGCGTCGAGAAAGCAGAAAGGATGGCTGGTCATAAAATTAATAAAGCCTTTGTTGCCGTCGGGGGACCTCATATTTCGTCATTAAACTCTCATGGAATTGTAGCTGTTTCCAATCCTCAGGGGGAAATTAACGAAGAGGACGTAGCAAGGGTGATTGAAGCAGCCAAAGCAATTTCCCTTTCTTCTACCCGTAGAATTATTGAGGTTATACCCCGCGACTATATTGTTGATGGCCAATCGGGAATAAAAAATCCAGTAGGAATGAGCGGAGTGCGGTTGGAAGTGGAAACACATATCATCACCGCGTCAACTACCAATTTAAAAAATCAAGAAAGAATATTAAGTGATTTAGGAATTGAAAATCAAGGTTTTGTTTTTTCAGGATTGGCATCAGCCGAAGCGGTGTTAACCGACACAGAAAAAGAACTAGGAATAATTTTAGTAGATATTGGCGGTGGAAAAATTGATCTATCAATCTACGTTGATGGAGCTCTATCTTATTCTTCTTCAATTCCAATTGGAGCCCGTCATATTTCAAATGATATTGCAGTTGGTTTACGGGTTTCTTTAGACTCAGCTGAAAAAATAAAGATTTTTTTAAGCAAAAATTTTGACGGAAAGAAAAAAACACCACAAATAAATTTAAAAGAACTTGATTTGCCGGAGGATATAACGGAAGTTTCCCTAAAAACTTTGGTTGACGGAATTGTTGCTCCAAGGCTTGAAGAAATTTTTAAATTAATTTTTGAGGAAATTGAAAAAAGCGGATTTGGACAGCAAATTCCATCGGGATTAGTTATTACCGGAGGCGGGGCTTTAACTATTGGAATGCTAGAAACAGGTAAAAGAGTCGTTGGCTTGCCAATAAGAATTGGTTTTCCGGAAAAGGTGTCAGGGCTAGTGGACGAAATTATTGACCCTCAGTATTCGACAACAGTTGGCTTGCTTTTATATGGGAAAAATAATATTTCTATTGACAAAGACAACTTTAAAAATTTTGGTAAAATATTAAGGGACTTTAAATTAGGAAACTCTATAGGCAATTTAAAGAATTTTTTTAAGCAGTTTATACCGTAAACGGATAAAATCAGACAGAGTAAGATAGAATTGGATGAAATCGGATAAAACTGATTATATCTGATTACATCTGATTTTATCTGATTAAATCTATTATGTTAATCAAACCCCGAGCTGGGCAAGCGGCCAGGATAAAAGTAGTCGGAATCGGTGGAGGCGGTGGAAACGCCCTGTCTTTTATGGTGGAAGAAGGGGGAATTAACGGTGTCGAATTTATAGCTGTCAATACTGATGCTCAGGCCCTCCTTAATAATAAAGCTACTGTAAAAATTCAAATCGGTGAAAATCTGACCAAGGGGCTTGGGAGCGGAGGCGATCCTGAAGTTGGTCGTCAGGCAGCGGAAGAATCAAAAGAAAAATTAAAAGAAGACCTAAGTGGGGCTGATATGATTTTTTTGGCTTGTGGAGAAGGAGGAGGAACTGGAACTGGGGCCGCACCGTTAATCGCGGAAATAGCTAAGGAAAGTGGGGCTTTAACAATTGCTGTGGTTACCAAACCGTTTGAATTCGAGGGGAGTAAACGAAAATTTTGCGCAGATGAAGGAATTATGCGGCTTAAAGAAAAAGTTGACACTTTAATCGTCGTTCCTAATCAACGAATCTTAAATATCATAGATAAAAAAACACCAATTCTTGAAGCCTTCAAAAGAATAGATGCGGTTCTTCATCAAGGCGTTAAAGGCATTGCCGAACTGATTACCACGCCTGGTTTGATTAATGTGGACTTTGCGGATATAAGAAGCATTATGCAAGGATCGGGAACGGCCCTAATGGGAGTTGGTATCGGCAGTGGGGACAAACGAGCAATTGCGGCTATAAAACAGGCGATTTCTTCTCCACTCTTAGATATATCAATAGAAGGGGCTAAGGGAGTTCTCTTTAATGTAGTTGGAGGACCAGACCTAACAATGGCAGAGGTTGATGAAGCCGCTTCAGTTATTGCTAAGTCGGTTGATCCGGACGCCGATATTATTTTTGGTGCAGTAATAGATGATAAATTGATGGATCAAATTAAAGTAACAATAATTGCCACGAAGTTTGACAATAATCGGTTAAAATTGTTCAGATTTAAAAAGTCTGAAGAAGTAGAAGCTACCCCTCAAAAATTAACAGGTAATGAGGAGTCAATAGAAAAAAACAATATAAATGATGAGGAAGAATTTATCGACGATGACTCTTCAGAGTTCGATATTCCTGCCTTCTTGCGTAAGAAATAATCGTTATAATCTTTATAATTATTATAATTTTTATATTATAATATTTGCTTATGTTTAAACCTGTCGAAAGCAACCAAAACTTTCCCGAAATGGAAAAGAAATGGTTGAAACATTGGTATGAAAAGGGAATTGTAAAAAAGTATTTGGACAAGAATAAGAATTCAAAAAAATATTTTTCCTTCTTAGATGGGCCAATCACTGCCAATAACCCTATGGGTGTTCACCATGCGTGGGGAAGAACTTATAAAGACCTTTGGCCGCGTTTCTATAATCTGTTAGGTTATAAACAAAGATTTCAAAATGGGTTTGATTGTCAGGGGTTGTGGGTTGAAGTAGAAGTTGAAAAAGAACTGGGACTTCATTCAAAAAAGGATATTGAGAATCTTGTTCCTGGTGATACAAAAGCATCAGTTGCTAAATTCGTTCAGCTTTGTAAAGATCGCGTAAAAAAATATTCCGGAATCCAAACTGAACAGTCAAAAAGATTGGGTTACTTTGCCGATTGGGAACATTCTTACTTCACGATGTCTGACGAAAATAATTATATGATTTGGAATTTTTTGAAAAAATGTTTTGATCACGGTTGGATTTACAAAGGACACGAATCAGTCCCTTGGTGTCCAAGGTGTGAAACAGCCATTTCTCAACATGAAATGTTGACGGAAGATTATAAAGAACTCGTTCATGAATCGGTAATATTAAAATTAAGAATCGTAGAGACGAGGCATGCCTCGTCTGTACAGAAAAATAAAAATGAATATCTATTAGTGTGGACGACGACTCCATGGACGATACCGGCCAATATTGCTGTAGCCGTTGATAAAAAGGCTGATTATTGTTTAGTGCAAGGTTTAGTAAGTAAAGATTCATTTTTTTGGGTAATGAAAGATTTGGTTGAAAAAGTGTTTACAGAAGGATATGGAAAAATAATAAAAACTGTTAAGGGAAAAGAATTAATTGGCTTAAAATATAGTTCTCCGTTTGACAGTTTGCCGATTGTCAAAGAAATCGCAAAAAACAACTTTGATACTTTTCATACAGTCATTCCGACCGACGACCAAATAATGCCGATTTCTGCTACTGAAGGAACCGGGCTTGTTCATACAGCAGTCAGTGCCGGTACAGAAGATTTCATGTTGGGTAAAAAACTAGGGTTACCTATGATTCCGGTCATTGCAGATAATGCCGATTATCTTCCGGGTTTGGGATTTCTTTCCGGTCAAAATGCGAAAAAGCATCCGGAAATTATTCTTGATTTTTTGAGAGAAGAAGACAAAAAAGGTAATGACTGCGTTTTCAATATTTTCAGATATAAACACAGATATCCAGCTTGCTGGAGATGTAAGACGGAGTTGGTATGGAAAGTGGAGGACGAATGGTACGTGGCGATGGACAGGCCATCGCAATTAAAAATTAAGAATGAAGAATTAAGAATTAATAAAACATTACGTGAGAGAATGGTTGAGGTTGCGAAAAAAATAAAATGGATGCCGGAGTTTGGGTTAGACCGAGAATTAGATTGGTTAAAAAATATGCATGACTGGTTGATTTCAAAAAAAAATCGTTATTGGGGATTAGCTTTACCGATTTATGAATGTGAGTGCGGTGAGTTTGAAGTCATCGGGTCGAAAGAGGACCTAAAGAAAAGAGCAATTTCTGGTTGGAAAGAATTTGAAGGTCACACTCCTCATAAGCCATATATTGACGAAGTAAAAATAAAATGTCAAAAATGCGGAAGACCGTTGTCACGAATTAATGATGTAGGAAATCCTTGGTTGGACGCAGGAATAGTTGCCTTTTCTACAATAAGAGAGGGAAATCAAGGGGAGCCTCTTTACAACAAAGATAAAAATGAATGGCGAAAATGGTTTCCTGCAAATTTCATTACAGAGTCATTTCCCGGTCAATTCAAAAACTGGTTTTATGCCCTTATTGCTGAATCAACCGTTCTTGAAGATGAGGCTCCTTTTGAACGAGTATTGGGTTTTGGAACACAATTTGGAGAAGATGGCCGACCGATGCATAAAAGTTGGGGAAATGCGATTGAATTCAATGAAGGAGCTGACAAAATTGGAGTTGATGTAATGAGGTGGATGTTTGCCCGTCATAATCCGGCTGATAATATGCTTTTTGGGTATAAAAAAGCTGATGAAGTAAGACGCCAGTTTTATTTGATGTTATGGAATATTTACAAATTTTTTGTGGAATACGCAAATTTGGATAAATTTAATGTAGAGACGAGGCATGCCTCGTCTCTACCAGAATCCAAAAATGTTCTTGATAAATGGATTCTAAGTCGTTTTGTTAGTTTGGTTATTACTGTTGAAAAAAATCTAAAAGAATTTAGCGCTAAAGACGCGGCTTTGGAAATTGAAAAGTTTGTCTCTGATCTCTCGACTTGGTATATCAGACGGAGTCGTGATCGGGTTTGGGTTAATTCAGATAACAAAATAGATAAGAATAATTTTTATGAAACGCTTTATTATATTTTGGTTAATCTATCAATCATTATTTCTCCTTTCATTCCATTTGTGGCCGAAGAGATTTATACAAATCTAACAGGCGGTGAGTCGGTTAACTTGGAGAATTGGCCCACAATTAATTTAGAATCTAAAATTAAGAATTCAGAATTGGAAAACGAGATGAGTTTAGCGAGAAAAATAGTTGAAGCAGGACAGGCCGAAAGAAAATTGACAGGAATAAAAGTAAGGATTCCGTTAGCTAATTTACAGGTAAAAACTGAACTGACAAGTAATTTTAAATCAATTTCGAGTGAAGTTTGGAATGTTGTTTTAAAGGAATTAAATATCAAAAACATTACTATAAACAAAAATTTTCACTATCCGGAAAAAGAAATAAAAGTTACTGATGAGCAATTGGAGAAAGAAGGAAAGCTGAGAGAATTAATTCGCGAAATTCAATCTCAACGGAAATTAAAAAGCTTAAAAACTGACGAAAAGATTAACTTGACAATTCCCAGAGAATTTGAAAAAGAAGAAGATTTTATTGCTAAAAGAGTATTAGCAAAAAAAATCAGCTTTGGAGATAAAGTCGAGGTGCAATAACATGAATATTTTTTCCTTAATCTTTCTTTCCGTTTTCGGTCTATTTAATTTACTTGGTTTGAGTCAAGAGCTTTTCCTTCGTCAACTTATTTATTTATTTTTAGGATTTTTAGGATATTTTATAATAAAATCTATTGGCTCGCATTTTTTTAGAATAAATAATAAATTTTTTTACTGGTTTTTTATCACTGTTTTAATAGTCACATTTATGGTGGGTCTTGAGGTAAAAGGTTCAAAGCGTTGGCTAAATTTTTATTTTTTTAACTTCCAAGGCTCAGAATTTTTTAAAGTTTTTTTTATATTATTTATGGCGGAAATTTTAACTATCAAAAATTTATTAAGTAATTCATTTCTTAATTTTATTAAAGTCTTTTTGTATTTTTTGATTCCATTTATTATTATTTTTAAACAACCGGATTTGGGAAATGCCATGATTTATTTTTTTATTTTTTTTACGCTTTTGATATTTTCTAATTTTTCAAAAAAATATCTTGGTTATCTGGTTGGTTTAATAGTTACTTTTACGCCGGTTGGTTGGCTAATAATGAAGGATTATCAAAAAGCCAGAATTCTAAGTTTTATTAATCCACATTTAGATGTTCAGGGTTCTGCCTATAATATGATTCAATCAGTCATCACAATTGGATCTGGAATGTTTTTCGGTCGTGGTTTAGGATTGGGCACTCAATCGAGGCTATTTTTTTTGCCGGAAAATACGACCGACTTTGCCTTCGCGTCCCTTATTGAACAGTTTGGATTCCTTGGCGGTTTTTTTGTTTTAATTTTTTTTACAATAATAATTATTTACTTAGTTAAAAAAACCGTCTATTTTTATTATCAAAAGTCAGAAGTTGATCAAAAGAAATTTCTTTATTGTTTGGGAATGCTGACTTATTTTGTTTCTCAAACAATTATTAATTTGGGCATGAATATGGGGATTATGCCAATCGCAGGCATAACTTTGCCTTTTATTTCATATGGCGGGTCTTCAGTTATGGCATTATTGATCGGCTTTGCATTAATACCATAAATAAAACAAACAGTTAAATATTAAACTGTTAAAACCTAAAAAAACTATTAAACCTTAAATTACTAAACATATTTAATATTTAAAGTTTTAATAGTTTATTTAACTGTTTAATATCTGATTGAAGTTATGTGTTTTTATTGTATAATTTATATCTATGATTATGTATTCAGTCGTTAAAACAGGCGGAAAACAATATCTCGTCCGCGAAGGAATGGAGATAACAGTTGATAGAATTAATATTGAACCCGCCTCCGTCCCGCAAAAGACGGGACTACGGCGAGGCAAGGAAGGAAAAAAAGTAGAATTAGAAGCTCTATTAAAATTTGATGATGGAGGAAAAACGTTTGAATTAGGAAAACCTTTCTTAAAGGAAAAAGTCACCGCAGAGGTAATTGATAATGTACTCGGAGAAAAAATAAGAATTGCCAGGTTTAAAGCGAAATCAAGGGAAAGAAAAGTGAAAGGGTTTAGAGCAAAACTTACAAAGTTGAAGATAGTCAAAGTTTAATTGAAGTCAAAAGGCAAAAGTCAAAAATTAAAGTCAAAATTAAAAAGTTTGAAAACTTTTGACTTTTTAATTTAACTTTTGAATTCTAACTTTTGAATTTTTACTTAAAATAATATGGCACACACAAAAGCACAAAAGACTGTTAAAGGAAATCGTGACTCAAGGTCAAAAAGACTTGGAGTTAAGGTTTTTGGAAATCAGGAAGTAAGTCCCGGCAATATTATAATTCGTCAAAGAGGGACAAAAGTACATAATGGAGTTGGAACTATTTTAGGTAGAGATTTTACAATATCTTCAAAGATTAAGGGAAAGGTTGAATTTTACAAGAAACTGGGAAAGTCTTACGTTAGAGTAGTATAATTATTCAATGATTCAGGATGTTACTTCGTTATTAAATCAAATTAAAATAGATAGGGACATCTTTCAAAAATCAAGATTACTCGAGTATCTAATTAAAGAAAAAAATTTCCGCATCATTGATCTTGCCAATAAAATCGGTTACAAATCTTCCTATATCTGCCACCTTTTACGTCTTAAAAAAATCCCCGACGTTGTCATCGATGGCTATTATTCCAAATCCATCAGTTCCAGCCATATTCATATTCTCTCTCGTCTCAATGATAAGAAACAGATGATTAATTTATATGAAAAAATTTTGGGAGAAAATTATACCGTTAAACAAACAGAGGTGGCTGTCAGAGAATATCTTTATCAGATAAAAAGCGTTGGCAAATATATTAATAAAGAAAGTACAGAAAAATTGACTCAAAAAATTAGGGAAAAATATCCGGAATTGAACATCCAAATTATTCAAACGAGGATTAAGGGAAAGGTTATTTTAGAAGTGAAGGGAGATTTGGAGAAAAGTTCAAAGGAAATTAGAAAAATATTAAATAGATTAGCCGAAAGCTAACTGTATTACCGATTAATCGATGATACAAATTGTACAATCGTTTAATCGATTGTACACTCCATAAAAATAAAATCACTTGATTTTGGAAGAGAGAGAGAGAGTATCATGAGGCGGTATGGCAGAAAAAAAGGCTCATAGTGCTAATAACAAAAATATTTTGCGAAACTTGGTTAAATCGGCTACCATAGTTTATGGTTTCTACCAATTATTGAACTTATCAATATTTTTAGGAAATCATTTTCGTAATCAAGATTTAACAGAAGAACAGATTAAAGCGATGGATCTTCATAATAAACATCATCATCAGACAAATTTGATAGATATTCTTGGTAGTGGTCTAGGTGCAGGACTTAATATCGTAAATTCAGGTGCTTCTGAACAAATAAAGAAGATGATAGAAGGCAATTTAGCAGAAGAAAATGGAGCTCTAGATCAAGAAGTAGCTGATCTTCCTCCGCCATTGAATCATAAACATGGATCTGTCGACTCCACGGGATGATATCTATCATTAAAAAAATCCTTTACCAACAATCTGAAAGCATACTTTTGTAGGTTATAAGCGGTTGACAGGATTACTTTATTATATTAATACAATAAAGTATGGTAAGAAATTCACGTTTTATTTTATCTGAGGATCTTTTGGAAAAACTATTTGATTTATTTTTTGAAGTAGTAGGCAATAAATCGTCAAAAGATGAATTCAGAAAAATATTTACTGATCTTTTGACTCCTGCAGAAAGAATAATGCTTGCTAAAAGAGTGGCGATTATTTATCTATTATTAAAAAAAATTGAGTACTATAACATTTGCGATCGTCTAAAAGTTTCTCCTACGACTGTAGCTAAATTCGCTCTATTGATGGAAAAAAGTGAAGGAATTGTTCCTACGTTTAAACAAATAGTTAAAATAGATAAAGTAAAAATTTTTCTCGAAGAAATATTTAATAATATCTTTGCTCCAGGAAAAGTAGGGGTTAACTGGAAGATAGCCTGGGAAAATAAAATCAACCTTGAAAAGAAGAAAACTTTTGGAATATGAATTCACTACATTATAACATTATAATGTAGTATTTGAGGCTAAAGGTTTGTAATTTAGTCTTATTAAAAATAATAATTAATAAGAATGAGTTTTAATATTTGTTATTATTTATCGATATGATATTTTCTTTAATTTTGTTTATCTTAATTTTTTTAATTGCTGTTAATTATTTTCAATTAATAACCTTTGTTTCATTGGTTATTGGGCCAAAAATTAAGACAAGCATAGTTGTTGATAAATGGATTTTGAAAACTATTAAAAATAAAACAGGGTTAGTTATAAAAAATATAACGATCTTTCATGATCAAAGACCATATGCGATGATGGGTGGTATTTATCCTTTTCCAATGTTGATTATTTCCGAAAAAATGTATAAGGTTTTTAATCATGATGAGATGGAATGGGTTATCCTTCATGAAACCGGTCACCATTTACTATGGCACAATTTAGAAGCAATTATTATTGAAGGAGTAATGCTTATTCTTGGAATCAAATTAATTAATTTATTTCAATTAAATATTCTTCTGTCTGGTGTTCTTTCTTTATTTATGGGCATACTATCTGTTCAAATCATAAGATATATAATTGAGTATCAGGCGGACAAATATTCGATCAAAAGAGTGACTAATCCTCAAGGAGTTATCACAGCTCAAGCAAAGTTAAAAAAATATTATAAAACCGGTTTATATAAATTATTTTTAAATTGGAATATTTCTCCAGATTTAAGAATTAAAATGGCGAAGCAACGTTATTCAGGTTGAATAAATGAACTTGTTCTGATATTTTGAGATAATACTTAGGTTTTAATATTTAAAAATTTGGTATTTATTTGATATTTGTTATTTATAATTTATTATTTTTCTGAAATATGGCGTTAATTATTGTTGAGTCACCTACAAAAGCCCGAACTTTTAACTACATTTTAAAGTCATCCTCCTCCGCTAAAGCTACGGCGGATAAAGAAAATAACTACTTTGTTTTTGCGTCAATGGGTCATATACGAGATCTGCCAAAAAGCAGAATTGCGATAGATTATGAACATGATTTTAAACCGGATTTAGAACCGATTTTAAATAAAGAAAAAATTATTACCCAACTGAAAAAGTTAGCCACGGAAAATCAAGAAATTATTCTGGCAACTGACCAGGACCGCGAAGGCGAGGCAATTTCTTATCACATTGCTTATATTTTAGGTTATATTGATGAGAATTGGCCGGACATACGCTTTAAAAAGGGTCTGACCCTCAAGAGGATTGTCTTTCACGAAATTACTTCTAAAGCATTAACCGAAGCATTAGCCAATCCGGAAACTTTGAGACTTGATCTGGTTAAGGCTCAGATGGCTCGAAGAATTTTAGATCGTGTAGTCGGCTATGAACTATCGCCGCTTCTTTGGAAAAAGACCGGTAAAAACTGGCTGTCCGCCGGCCGCGTTCAAACGGTTGCTCTAAGATTGATTGTTGAGCGGGAAAAAGAAATTAAGGCATTCAATACAGAGGAATATTATCAAATAAATGGGGATTTCGAGGCTGGCCACCCCAAGGGTGTCCAAATAAAAGCTAAGCTAATTTCAAAGAGTGAAATTCCCTATGAGCAAAAAACGACTTTAAAATTATTTGCCGGTGATTATGTTTTTACTAAAACATCTATTAACAAAGATAACATCGAGCCGATTAAACAGGATTGTCTCAACGATAAATTTAAAGTCTTGGACGTTGAGGAATCTGTAAATCCCCGTTATCCCATGCCACCATATACAACGTCGCTTTTACAACAGGACGCTTATTATAAACATGGTTTTTCCTCAAAACAAACGATGCGTCTCGCCCAGGATTTATATGAACGAGGTTTGATTACCTACCATCGTACCGACTCTTTTAATCTATCGGCCCGATTCGTTTTTCCAGCCAAAGAATACATAGAGAAAAAATATGGGAAAGAGTATGCGCTGGAAAAACCAAGAGGATTTAGAACCAGGTCAAGATCGGCTCAAGAGGCCCACGAGGCAATCAGGCCAACAAAGCTTCTCGAAGTAAAAGCCGCTTTTAAAGGTAAGAAGGAATCAAAATTGACAGTTAATCATCAGAGACTTTACACTTTGATCTTTAATCGAGCGATTGCAACTCAGATGAAAGAAGCTTCGATAAAGACGGTCAAAACAGAGATTATTTCTGATAAAAATTATTTATTTGAAAGCGAACAGCAGCAGGTAATTTTTGATGGGTTTTTAAAAGTCTTTGACCCATTCTATGTTAACAATCATCAAACAATAATTAAATTGGAAAAAGGTATGGAAATTAGAATAAAAACACTGGAAGAAAAAGCCTTGCTCAGCAAGGCGCCACCTCGTTATAACGAAGCCTCATTAATCAAAACATTGGAAGAAAAAGGAATCGGCAGACCTTCAACTTACGCAATGATTATTTCCCTTATTCAAATGAAAAATTACACTGAAAAAGACGGCCGCTACTTTATCCCAACTTCGATCGGGACTTCTATATGTGATTATCTCTCAAGCAGTTTCCCAACAATCTTCGATCTCTCTTATACAGCTAACCTAGAAGATGGACTAGATCGAATCGCCAATAAAGAAGAAGACTATATTAAGTTACTGAGAGATTTTTATACGCCATTTAAAAAAGAGTTAGAGGAAAGAAAAGAAGATAGCTCAATGCTAAAGATTGAGGACGATGTCAAAGGGATTTGTCCAGAAGACGGTGGTAATTTAATTTCCCGCTTTTCCCGCTTTGGAAAGTTTATCGCCTGCGCGAACTATCCAAAGTGTAAATATACCAAGTCAATTGTAAAAGTGGTCAAAAATAGAAAATGTCCGCTTTGTCAGGGGGATGTTGTGGTAAAATTTACTAAGACTAAAAAAAGATTTTACGGATGTAGGAATTACCCGAAGTGTAAGTGGAGCGCTTGGACGTTGGCAGTTGAAAAAAAAGTTTAAGTTATGAAATACATATTCATTTCCGGCGGCGTGATTTCAGGAATAGGTAAAGGTATTACGGCCGCGTCCATTTCTCTTCTTCTTAAACAAGCAGGTTACCGAGTTGCTCCATTAAAATTTGAAAATTATCTTAATTTGGACGCCGGAACAATCAACCCGATTGAACACGGAGATGTATTTTTATGTGAAGATGGTACTGAAGCAGATATGGATATTGGAACTTACGAAAAATTTTTAAATGAAGACATGGGTAAGGATAATTTTGTCACGATAGGGGAAATTTATAAAACCGTTATTGACAGGGAACGAAGATTTGAATATAAAGGCGAAGATGTTGAAGCCATTCCCCATATTACCAATGAGATTATTGACAGAATTAATTTATTGGGAAAAAAGAAAAAAGCAGACATTGTTGTTATTGAATTAGGTGGCACGGCTGGGGAATATCAAAATATTTTTTATTACGAAGCGTCCCGAATTTTAACTTTAAAGAATCCAGGCGACGTCATTCATGTCCACGTTTCATATGTCCCAACTCCAAATCATCTTGGTGAACCAAAAACAAAACCGACCCAACTATCAGTCAGAACATTAAATTCGATGGGTATTCAGCCAGATTTTATAGTGGCCAGATCGGAAAAATTATTAGATAAAAGGCGGATAGAACGATTTGCTTTATTTTGTAATGTCCAACCGGAAAATATTATTTCCAATCCCGACGTCTCTCATCCTTACGAAGTACCTTTGATTTTGGAAAAACAACAAATAGCGGAAAAAATCTTAAATAAATTTAAACTTAAAGTAGTTGAGCCTGATCTTACTGATTGGAAAAAATTAATTGAAAAAATATATTCTAAAAAATCTGGAAAAGTAATTAATATTGCTATTGTTGGAAAATATTTTGGAACAGGGGATTATCAACTTCGTGATTCATATGCGGCTTTATTTGACGCTTTAAATCATGGAGCTTTCGAAGTTGGAGCCGAAGTAAAAACTCATTGGATTGATGCTGAGAAAGTTGAGAAACACGGGGTAGAAATTATTGGTAAACCGGATGGGTTAATTGTTCCAATTGGTTGGGGTGAACGAGGAGCGGAAGGAATGATCTCCGCCGCTTCATACGCCAGAAAAAATAATATTCCATATCTTGGTTTATGTTACGGGATGCAGTTGGCTGTGATTGCTTTTGCCAGAGATATTTTAGGTTGGCCAGACGCTAACACTAATGAAAATAATTCAAAAACAAAACATCCTGTTATCCATTTAATGCCAGCCCAGAAAAAATATATGGATAAAAGATCATATGGAGGAACGATGAGGTTAGGAAATTGGGATGCTAAGATTAAAAAGGGAACGAAAGCATTTCAAATTTATGGAAAAGAAGAGACCAGTGAAAGACATAGACACAGATATGAGTTTAACGATGAGTTTAAACAGGATTTTGAAAAAAATGGTTTGATAATAAGCGCCCGATCGAATATAGAAAATTTAGCTGAAATTATTGAATTACCTGAGTCCACTCATCCTTTTTATTTTGGTACCCAAGGACATCCCGAGTATAAGAGTAGGCCGCTACAACCGCATCCGATATTTGTGGCGTTCTTGAGAGCTTGTGAAAAAATGACAAATCACAAATAACAAACATCAATTGAATTTTAAATAATAAATAACAAATGTTTTAAACGTTTTAATATTTGATATTTGTTATTCAATTGTTATTTGACACCTATTATTTGTTATTTAGAATTTCGGATTTATCTGATATAATGTTGCTCTATGTCAAATTCATTTCTCTACAAAGAAACCAGATACAAAATCGGTGACACTGTCTCGATAGACTATAAACTTAAAGAAGGCGATAAAGAGAGAATTCAAATCTTTAAAGGAATAATAGTTAAGGTTAAAGGCGATAGCGAAGCCAATAGAATGTTTACAGTCAGAAAAATATCTAAAACCGGAACCGGAGTCGAGAAGATTATTCCTTTGCTGTCTCCTTATATTGCCAAAATGAAATTAGTCAAAAAGTCTTCTTATCAAAAAGCCAAGCTTTATTTTATTCGGGATTTGACAGAACAGGAAGTAAGGACTAAGCTATATCAAGTAAAAAAGAAAAACACCCATGAGCCTTTATCAGAAAAATCTCGGTAAAATCGGTGAAGATCTCGCACTGGACTTTTTAAAGTCCCACAGCTTTTTTGTCCTAGAAAAAAACTTTCATTCCAAATTCGGAGAGATTGATATTATTGCTGAAAAAAAACACTGCTTGTATTTTGTTGAAGTTAAGACCAGATCTAATTTAAATCACGGTGCACCATATGAGGCGGTTAATAAAAGAAAGATCTATCATATAAAAAAAGCTTCTCAATATTACTTGTTGAAAAACAAGTTGAAAAACAAATTTGAAGGCTATAAACTGAAGATAGCCGTGTTTTCGATATTGATTGAAGGTGAAAAAATAGAGATGAAGTTTTGGGATAGTATTGACAGTTAACAGTTTCTAATGAAAGGGGGTGAAAATATAAATGATTGAATTAATAAACACAATTTTATTTGATTTTTTCAAAAATTTAGGTAACTATTTACCTAATTTATTTGGAGGACTTTTAATTTTAATAGTTGGTTTATTGATTGGTACCATAGTAAAGCAATTAATCTTGACCGTTGTGACTTTTTCGAAAATTGATCTTTTGTTTCATAAAACAAAATTAATCAAAAAAGAAGAAGTAAATATTTGGACAGAAGTATTATCTGAGATATTAAAGTGGATGCTGATCATCGTTTTCTTAGTTCCGGCACTTGAAGTATGGGGATTATCAAGGGCGACTGCGGTTGTAAATGAAATTCTTTTCTATTTACCAAACGTAGTTGTTGCCGTCGTCATAGCTTTTGTTGGTATTTTGGCTTCAAATTTGACGGCTGACCTGGTTCGCCATAGCGTTAAGACGATGGGGTCAACAGCGAGCAATAGTTTAGCTGTTTTTACTCGTGGAACAATCGTGTTTTTTACGGTTTTAGTGGTCCTTAATCAGTTGGGCGTGGCTCAAGATCTGATAAGAATCCTATTTACCGGAATTGTAGTCATGCTATCTCTTGCCGGAGGTTTAGCCTTTGGTCTAGGCGGCAAGGAGTTAGCAAAGGAATTGCTGGATGAGTTGAAAAGTAAGTTGAAGTAAAAGAAATACCCTGTTAGACAGCTGACTGTTTGACAGGGTGGGGTTGGTATCAAATAGAAAAGGTGTTTTTTTTGTGGTAAAAGTTTTTTAAAGCCTAATTCCATCGTGTTGAAATTTTCTGTCGATTCCGAAAGGGTTGTTTGGGGATATTCCTTTATCAATAATGTTTGTCATGTGACTAGCTGCGCCCATACTCATAACGCCTGCGTGGGAGTGTGCAACATTTAAAAATAATCCTGGAACTGATGTTGCACAAACAACAGGCAGGTCGTCTGGAGTTTCCGCATAATAACCCGCGACTCTTGACCCAGGAAGAGGTTTTATAGCTAAAGGACCCGTTCTTTCTTCATCGCCGTAAGCGGATATAGCCTTACCTAATCCAGCATACACAACTGTTGGAAATTCTATCTCATCTGCTTTTGGATTAATCAAGGGGTCCGAAACGGTCGGGTCGTCAGAAGCAGCGTATCCATAGTCGCCATATCCATTGCCGTTTTTTTCAGTATGTAATCTCACATATTGACCCTCAGGACTAATTACAAATACTTTTGTGTGTGATGGAAACTCTTTAACAACGGCAGAAAACCTTTGCCTTTTCCTTACCTCAATTAACTCAGAAAGTTTTGCGGCCTCATCGAGATTACCTCCAACAATTTTATCTCCTGTCTTTATAGCGAAAGGACCCGTTGCAAGGACGACTTTTTCAGTTGCTACAAATCCTTGAGGTGTATCTACACCGGTCACTCTTCCATTTTCTATTTTTACATTGGCCATTGGTGTGCCAAGAGCAAAAGTAGCATTAGGTGTATCTTTAGTAATATAATTTATGGCTGCCGAAAAATCCAGCTGGTAAGCTCCAGGGTAGTATAAAGCTCCAGCAACATCTTTATTAACAAAAGGAAAATAACGCCGGACCTCTTCTGGTGTCCAAATTGTACCATTTTCACCTTGACCCCATTTTTGTACACCTTCTAAAGTTGTGTTGTATTGATCTAATTGTTGTTCATCGGCTGCTACAAATAAATAAGGTAGAGGGCTTATTAATTTTGTCTTCGTTTCATTGCTGACTTGTTTATACCATTGTTCTGTTGTTACAATCATTTCAACCATAGCCCTATTTGATTGAAAAGTTCGCAATTGTTGCATAGACGCTGGTCCGGATCCTCCTAAAACTTCAGCTTGTTCAAGAAGTAAAGTACGAAAACCATTACCAAATCTTTTTCTTAGTTCATGTGTAAGATGCATTCCAGCGGGCCCTCCGCCTACGATTACTACATCTGCCTTATAATTGTTTAAATCAGGCCTATATCGAACATTTTCAGACATATGTGACATTATATCATCCTATCGGCCAAAATCATATTATCTATGTGTAGTATTCTTCACAATGCATAAGAAGTAAAAAACACTCTAATTTGATATAATTATTCCGTTAATTTGATCTTTGAAATTTGATTTTTCTTTTGGAGCGTTCGTCTAGCGGCCTAGGACATCACCTTTTCAGGGTGAATATCAAGGGTTCGAATCCCTTACGCTTCACTTTTCTTCGTCAAAGCTATAGATAGCGTGCTGTAATAGCTTAAAACAGATATATTTTAAACATATATTCTCCGTTAACACCGGGTGTTGTCTGTATTAAAATGATATAATACAAACATGTTAGAAGCTGGAGTCGTCAAAAATAAAGATGATTATAGATCGAATGTAGGCATAGTATTAAGAATAGAACTAGATGGTAGCAGTGTGGAAAAAAGTCTTAAAACCGGAGTTCCATATAAAGCAGGCCAAAGCGGATGTCTCTTAAATATAGGTGATGAGATAAAAGCGTACATTGTAACAGAAAAACCAACAAAAATAACATCAGAAAAATGCGTTCAATTATGTTCCTTTGGTGGACGAGCCATTCCTAATCAAACTTTTTATTGTTTAATATATAAAAGTTGACTTTCTATATTTCTCGCGATATAATGGCTCCATGAATTTAAATCCATTAGTATTAATACAAAGAGGGTTAGCTTTATTCGGAGTTGGAGGACTTTATTTATATAAACATAATTCTTTAAAAGAAAAAAAACCCATAATTGAAGGACCATATTACAGTTGGATTAAACTCCAAAAAAATATGAAATTAGTAGACCCTGCAAACCCTTCTGCTATTTTAGAAGAAAGATATCGAATTCGACTTCCAGTAGGAGCAGTTAAGCCAATAAGCGGAGAAAAATGAATTCTTAAAGTCTTCAAATATAACAAATAAATAGTTATAATTATTACTTACATTAATTAAGATATGAAAAAAGTATTTATTTATATACTCCTTTTCGTTTTTGTAGCCTCTACATCTTATTGGTATTATTTTGGACCGGTTGGTAGCAGTAAAGAAACAGAAATATTTATTATTCCTAAAAATCAGGACGGATTTAATTTGGTGCAAAAGCTGGAAGAGGGAAAATTTATTAAGAAAAATAGAGTGCTTGAATTTTATATAAACACATTTGTATTTTTTAATGAAATAAAACCTGGAGGATATAAGTTAAGCCAGAATATGTGGGCGGCGGACGTATTTAAAAAAATTAATAGTAAACCAGATTTGGTTTGGGTAAGTTATTCAAGTTGTCTTCGAAAAGAGCAAATAGGTGAGATCTTAGCTGATGGTTTAGCTTGGAATAATAAGGAATTAGATAAATGGAACACGGTTTACACAAACACAGCTCCAGAATACTTTGAAGGTGTTTATTACCCGGACACATATTTAATACCAATCGATGAGAGCGGGGAACAAGTAGCGAAGCGTTTAATCAATCGGTTTAACGAAAAGTTTGCGCCTATAGCTGATAAATATGTTGAAGCCAATATTCGTTGGGTGACAGGACTCAAAATTGCCTCGCTCATTGCTCGTGAAGCGGCAGGAATGAGTGACATGAAGCTCATTTCTGGAATCATATGGAACAGGTTAGATAAGGGGATGCCGCTTCAGATTGATGCAACGATGCAATACACCTTAGGAAAAAATAATCAGGGCAAATGGTGGGGATCAATTAATATTAAGGAAAAACAAAATGATTCGCTATATAATTCCTATCTTCACAAAGGATTACCGCCAACTCCTATCTGCAGTCCAAACATTGATTATATTGAAGCGGCCTTAAATCCAGAAGAAACTGACTGCCTATTTTATTTGCATGATAATTTCAAGCAAATTCATTGCTCCGTAACCTACGAAGAGCACCTTCAAAATATTAAAAAATATTTGAACTGACATAATGAACTTTGTTACTGTTGACGGCGCGTAGGAGTTGTTTTCTATTCGCTATAAAATGGACAGTTGATTAATCGACTATACAAAATGCTCAATCGATTAATCGATAATACATGATTTAATTTAATTAAAAAAATCTTCTCTCAATAGTCTATAATATAGTAATTGAAAACTAGCCGTGGTGGTGAAATGGCATACACGCAGGACTTAAAATCCTGTGACTTAACAGTCGTGAGGGTCCGACTCCCTCCCGCGGCACTTAATTTTAGAGCTTCATAGCAATCCATGTCTAAAGATCAACTTTTTGCAATCTTTGTTTCTAGGGTTATAAGTTTACCTGCATCATAAGTTAGAACCAACTTGACAAGAGATTGAATTATAGATTTATCTTTCACAGTAGCGCTAAATTGTTCGCTCATAACACTATGATTATACTAAATAATAGACGAGGAGTTTTCGTTTCTTCTGTAGGTTTTATGCCATGCTCTGATATTTTCAAAGTTTAGGCAAATGAAAAGTGATAAAATATATTATTAGTTAGAAAACATATGTCAGATTTACAAAATAAACTCGTCATCTTCCAAGATAAAAAAATTCGCCGTATTTGGTACAAAAACGAATGGTATTTTTCAGTGGTTGATATTGTGGAAGCGCTTACAGAGAGTATTTCACCTCGTCAATATTGGGGTGTATTAAAAAGTAGAGATACTCAGTTGTTAACAATTTGTTTACAACTGAAATTAGCAAGTGCTGACAAGAAAAAATATACTACAGATTGCGTAAATACAAAAAACGCTTTTCGTCTGATTCAATCAATTCCGAGTAAAAAAGCAGAGCCTTTCAAAATGTGGTTAGCTCAAGTTGGTAAAGACAGACTTGATGAAATTGATAATCCTGAATTAGCTCAAGAACGCATGAAAGAATTGTATAAACAAAAGGGCTATCCAAAAGATTGGATTGATAAACGACTTCGAGGAATTGCTATTCGACAGAATCTCACAGATGAATGGCAAGAACGAGGAATTATGGAAAAAAATGATTATGCGATTTTAACAGCGGAAATCTCTAAAGCAACTTTTGGGATGACACCGAGTGAATATAAAAAATTTAAAAATATTTCAGATAAATCAAAAGCTAATTTACGAGATAATATGACAGATTTGGAGTTAATTTTCACAATGTTAGGAGAAAAAGTGACAACGGAAATCTCTAAAAAAGAAAGGCCTGACACATTTCCAAAAAATAAAATAGTAGCAAAAAGAGGTGGGGGGTGTCGCCGGTAAAGCCAGAAAAGAAACAGAAAAAGAGATTGGCCGGAGTGTGATTTCCAAAGAAAATTATTTACAGAAACCACAAAATAAAAAACTTACATAATTGAAAATATTCAAAAAATCCAATTAACTCCACGTTCTAATTTTTGTCAAAGTTTAGACAAATTTTTAATGAAAAAATAGTTTAAAACAACCGGTATTCAAGAATTATTTTTAGATCATGAGTAAAAAAATATTGTGCCTTTATGAAATGTTGTTTTCTGGCCTTTTTTATTTTTAGGTGAAACGCACCGAGCCGGCACATCTCCCTTAATTGCAATTTTACAAGTATTGTATTTTCTTGCTTGAACTGGTTTTTCTAACCTATATACTGACTGATTAAATCCAACTGTTGAACCTTTTGGAATCTCCATATAATGTATAAATAATTGATGAAATTATAATACAACCAGCAATAAATTCAATATAAAATATTGGCCAACTTTCGCAACTCTCCAAACTCATTATATAAATAATTGTTTTTTCATTCTTTAATATTAATTAATTAAAATTTATTAATTCGAAAATTAAAATCTTCAAAGAATCTTAAAGAATTATTCAAGGAATTGAATATTAATAAAGCGCAATATAAAAAGTTGATTAATTTTATATAAAACTTATTTATATCAAAGCTTTTTCACTGAGAGCTTGTAATTCGGATGTAATATCCAATGGTTGATTAGTATTAGTTTTACCTTTCAATATTCTTACTTGCGTTTTTATACCTTCTAGAGCAAACGGTCGAAGTACATCCAATTCTTTTCCGAGTCTAATCAAACCAGTTGTTGTCTGAAAATCGTTTTTTGTTCGTAATGATGTCATCATTGTTGAAATAGTTCCCGTTGTTGTTCCGTAATGTGCAGCCACTTTCGATAATTTTAAACCTTTAGATATTAATCTTAATAAAGTCAATTCCGATACAGTTGCCGTAAATCTGGGATTATCAAACGAAATCCTACCAAAATTATTAATGGTGCAACTTTTACCACGGATATTTAAAATCGCTTCTCTCATAGCCATTAATTTTATCATAACTATAGGATTCTATCTACCTTTTTCACATGAAGCGTAATCTTCAAAATTTGACTTTATCTTTTTCTTTTTCATCACAAAAAAGTAATTTTAGTCTGGATTCCCTCCTTCGAGGGAATGACAACTATTGCGACTACCAACAAATCTGCCCGATTTTCAAAGAGAGATAAAGTTTTTTTCCGCAGACAATAATTTATCCTACGCGGGAATGAGAAACTAAGAATAATTAAAAAAATATTTTTACAGAAAATTAGATTTGACAGAAATATTTGAGTTTGGTATATTATATCTAATCGCGCCCCTGACAAACTTGTTAGGGGGCATTTTTTTAAAAGAACAAATTTGCCTCCAGGCGATCAACTGCCTTCTTATAAATTTCATTTTTTACGTCCCATATTTCTTTACCTAAATGACCGTGGGCATAAATCACGATAACTTGTTTATGTAATTGGATTAAAGAAATTAATAAAGATTCAAAAGAAAAAATAATCTTCAAAATTTAACTTTATTTGCTATATTTCTTCATCGTCAACAAGACCAAGGAAACCGCTATTAAAACCAGTGCTAAAGAAACATAAGCACTATTTAATATTTGCCAAAAAGCGTCTATATTCATTTTCTGTCAAAATAAACTGATAATACAAAAAACAACAAACCTAATATAATTGATTTTAACAAAGCTAAGATACTTTACAAACCAAAACTTTTAAAATATATTACTAATCCCGGTGAAATCAAAATAATTGCAAATAAAGTTGAAGCTAGGTTATTGCATGAATTAGACAATGCTTTAAACCAAAAATACTCCTTTTTATAAAGTATTTTACTTACAGTTAAATCCATTAATTAAATAATAAATGATAATATTTTATTTGTCAGTAGGGTATCCTTCGACTTCGCTCAGGACAGGTAAGTCTACAAAATAGGATGCTTAGGTTGATTTGACAATGTTAATTTGTCGATATACTACTTTAAACAAAGTGTATTATGGATTTAGGAGGTCTTGGTATTTGAGTTTTTTGCGATCGTCATATATCACACCAACAGCAAGACCTTTTTTAACCAACACCTCATTAACAAGAGCCTTATCATCATGACAGTGAATTTATATTTTTAAGACGGAGGCCATAAGAAGACCGGCCATAAGAACTTTGGGGACTTTCAATTTTTTAAGTCGGTCGCCTAACGACTTTGTAGTCATTGGTAAAAGTATAGCATTTATTGGAATTTGACTAATAGGACTTATGGGAGGAATGAGACTAATAGGATATAAAACGTAACGTATAGTCGATTAATCAACTATACAAAATGCTCAATCGATTACACATTATAATTTAATTAAAAAAATCCCCTTTAGATAGTCTATAATATATCAATTGCTATAGTAGCCCACTTAGCTCAACGGCAGAGCGTATGTTTTGTAAACATATGACGTCAGTTCGACTCTGACAGTGGGCTCCACGAGGCCATAGTTCAACGGATAGAATAGATCTCTTCTAAAGATCTGATGACAGTTCGATTCTGTCTGGCCTCACAAAATAGATTATTGGAGCAATCTACAACGTAAACCCTTATGGGGTTGGATGTTGAGAAAAATCTGAAAGTATTTCACTTTATGGTAACATATAACTATGCAGGACCAACCAGCAGCAGGCGAAATAATTCCTCCCCCTGTTAAATCAGAACGTATACCATTTGCTTTAAAAGAGTTTGGAAATATTCCTCTTAATAGTGTTTCAGCATGGGTTGCTGTTAGTGAAAGAAATTTAGGAAAAATTGCCATGGAAGGTATAAAAATTACTGAAAGTGAAAGAGAAAAAAATAACAAACTCGAACAAATCTTTGACGAAGAAGCAGTGAAAGCAGGAGTTAAAACTAGAAGAAGACAATGTGTGTATGCTACTCCATTACCTCCAGAAAAAACTCAACATAAACTTACTCAAAATGGAGATGTAATTTTAGAGATTAAACTTGATCCAAGTTCTGATACTATATTAGTAGCAGATGCTGAAAGATATTCTTTAGCTAACGATCGATTAATGGCTGGATTTGATAATAGTGAAGATTCGGCTCGTGAGGTTGCAAAAACATATTGGAAAGATGCTGTTCCTCTTAAAAAATATATCGAACAACAAAAAAAAGTTAATGCAGAAAATGAACATGTAAATTATGATTATGAAACCACTTTTCCTCTTAATCCTTTTGACTTTACGATGCCAGAAATACTAATTCCATCAGATATTTCAGCAACAAAAATTAAAGTTCATTCAACTATCTAAACATTAGGAATATGGTTTTTTTACTTTTAAGTTATTCCATACCTCATAGGGACGATAAGAGTTATTATTACTTGAAGCTAAACTTAACCCACCATATAGCTTGAACAAGTCTGCGTAGATATAGTTCCAATTTCGTATCCGATGGGTCACGATTAGATTATTGGAACAATCTATAATATTAATCTTCTATAAGAATAATTACCTTGATTTACCAACATTATTACCTAAAGTTCGTGTTATTACAGACCATTTTCTATTATTTTTATCAGTCCTGTACCCGGCTAAGTTAAATTTCAATTTACCAAATACTAATGACTCCATGGCAGCGTTTCGTATAGGTTCAGCAAGAACTTCTCCGACCTCGTGTTTGAAACCTAAAGAAACTGCGTCTTGATAAACCGTTTCCCATAATTTTTCACCTAAACCAGTTCTTTTTTCAGTAGAATTTAAAGCAAGTTGTTTTGAAAAAAGAACACTGAGACCTTGAATTTCTTGTTTCATGTTATCTCCAGAATTTTCTTTAAATTCATTTAACCATTCAGGATGTTGCTGTAAGTAGTATTTCATATCGTAAGCAATAAAGTAACCTACAACATTACCACTTTTTCTAGCGACTTTAATAATATGTTTTATATCTCCTGTTATAAGAGTTTTCAATTCTTCTTCTCCAACTTCATAAACTAAAAATCCTCGCCTTGCTTCTTCTTCCGATAAATCCTCTGGTATTCTAAGCATTGATCTTTGAATTTCCATTATAAATGGAATGTCTTTTATTCCAGCATCATCTATCTTAATTGAAGAGTCGTTTATTGTTTCAGTTGTCCCTTCGGGTAGTCCCATATATTTATTAAATTATATATTAAAATGATTTGTTCCATACTCCAAAGGGGAGATAAGAATTGTTGTTTCTCGAAGCTAAACCTAATCCATTTCAAATTTGTATTTTTGGAATCACTGAATGTTTATGTTATTAGAACAATATAATTTGATTTTTTCTAAAAAAATATTATAATGAAGCCATATGACAAAAGAAAAAGAAGTGAATTTACCTCCACAATATCACGATTTATTAATTGAATCTGGTAGGAAGATCGGATTGAATCTTCAGCAAATAAATACTGCTCTTAAAACTTTAGTTTCAAAAGAAGAACGTTCTTTAATAGATTATAATCTTTTATGTATATTATTTAAAGCCATATCAGAAAGAGAGTTTCCTTTTATAGTTTTAGTTACAGGCGACGAAAATAAAAATTTAAAATCGGTTGATTTGCTTCCAGATCCTCAATTAGTTAACGTCGTTGCAAATAGACAAAAAGTTGTCCATCTTTTTTCGAGAGCTGATTCTCGTTATGACCTGGAGATAGCAGGTTTTAGCAATAAAAAACAACTTACGAATGTTATTCAAGGAACGATCAAAGCGCATTTGAGAATGAATATTAATAATCATAGCAAGAAGCCTTATACTGTAGCAATTGCAGGTACTCAAAATCCAGGCCTCCCTCATCTAGTTGATTCACTTTCCTTTGGGTTTCCTTATAAAGAAAAAATAAATCAAATTCAAATGGGGCTTATAAGAAAAACCAGATAAATCAATGGAGATATAGTTCCAATTACGTATCCCTCGCTGGCACAATAGGATATAATACTTACTATGTCTGAAAAATTTTTCTATATGCACCATCGGACAACTCCAGATTTGCAGGATTTTACAGAGAGTTTAGTTAAAATTTTATATGGCCCTAAACTAACTCTTTCTTGGCGAACTCCGCAAGACCATCTTTCGTATAGGTACTTAAGAGATTGTTTGGGTGAAGATAGGGTCGCTCGACATATACGGAATAGAATGATGGGACATACAATGGCGCTTCTTCATGATGATTATCCATACCAAGCAATAATGCCTCTTGGAGGAGACTTGGAACGAGCAGGCGGTGGATTAAGTCACCTCAACCTTTGGAGCACTGATGATACCCTTTTGACACCCCCGAACATTAACATGGTTGTGGATATGAATTTTCCTGGATTGTCTTCGCTTATTTTTCTACATGACAAAGCTACTACTAGGTCGGTTAGGACGATAGAACACGCACATATCATCGTTGACGTAGAATTTGGAAAGTCAATAATATCGAGGAGGTATTTCGATCGTATAGACTTCTCTGTATAAAATTAAAGCAATTTACAATAATTTTGAGATATATTTTTATTGCTTTAGTGAAGCTACGATTAGAAAGGAGTAAAATATTTAGAACTAATATGAAAGAATATTTAATAGGAGTCGGCGCGGTGGGTAGTTTTTATGGCGGAATAATGGCTAAAAGCGGGGCTGATATTACTTTAGTGGGGAGGGGAAAAAGTTTTAACATGATTAAAGAAAACGGACTGATCCTAAATAGAGCGAAAGAAATTCAACTAATCCATCCTAAAATAATTGAACATATTTCTGAAATAGTTAAACCGAAAGTAGTAATTTTGGCAGTCAAATCTTACGACTTGAAAGAAGTATCGAGAGAATTGGCGAATGTAGTGAAGCCGGAGACGACAATCATTACTTTGCAAAATGGTTTAGATAATGATAAAAAGGTTTTGGAATATCTAAACTGCGAAGTATTACCGGGACTGGTTCTTGTGTCAGCAACTAAGACTTCGTCAAATGAAGTAACCCAAAAGGGGAGCCAGCAAAAATTGGTGTTTGGGCCAAGGGATGGAAAAAAAACTCGCAAGATGTCTGAGATACTTGAAATATTTAAAGATTCGGGAATTGATGCAGTTTTGAGTGAGAACATTGCTCTCGAGCTATGGAAAAAGTTCTTTTTTGTGGTGGCGTTTTCTTCAGCTACCGTGGCGGGTCGGTGCTCAATAGGAGAGGCTTTAAATAACCCAAAATTGTTGAGGTTGTATAGTCAAGTTTTGCGAGAAGCAATCGCGGTAGGAGAAAAAGAGGGGGTAATTTTTGAGCCAGATATTTTTGAGACGACTTTGGAAGAGGCTTTAAACTTTGATCCTTCAACTAAGTCTTCACTTTTGGTCGACCTGGAAAAGGGTCGGCCGACGGAAGTGGAGGTTTTGCAAGGAGCGGTGATCCGATTGGCCAAGAAACATGGGTTGGCTGTACCGGCGACGTTGGGGGTCTATCAGGAAATTTTGACATCTTTTATTTTGTAAGCAATCTTTCCATTCGGCGTTGTTACCTCAACCACATCATTAACCCTTTTTCCAATTAAAGCCCTACCGACGGGGGAGTAATATGAGATTTTTTCTTTGGTAATATCTGATTCATGGCTATTAACTATCTTGTAGGTTGTTGAGACAAGGCATTGCCTTGTCTCTACTAATTGTTTTGTTTCAACGGTGACTTGGCACCCGACGACAACCACTCCTTTGAAATCAACCTGCATAATATAGGCGTTATCTAAAATTTTAGTTAAAAATCGGAGACGGCGGTCAACTGAGGAAAGTTTGGATCGGGCTACTCGATAGGCGGCGTTTTCGCTAAGATCGCCCATTTCGCGGGCGGTTTTTAAATTAGCAACTGCGTCAACACGACTTTTTGTCAGGTCATTTTTTTCGCTAATCAAATCTTCATAACCTTGTTTGGTGAAAGGGGTTTTATTCATATTAAAATATTATTTATTTTTTCATTTAACGAGTTTAGCGAGTTTGCGAGTTAATTTTTTAATAATTGTTTTAATTTTTCCAAAGATTTTTCGTCGTAGATTGAAACCGGTAAGACTTCTTTATTAAATTTTTTTAATTCCTTTAACTTTTTTTCAACTTCCTTTTTATCAATCAGGTCGATTTTTGTCAATAAAATTATTGATTTTTTTTCAGGGAGTCGGGGATTATAGGAACGTAATTCGTTAATAACGGTATTATATTGAGACGCAAGATCTTGCGTCTCTACAGAGATACAATGAAAAATCATGTCCACCTTTTCAATGTGTTTCAAAAATTTAATTCCCAGACCTTTACCTGTTGAGGCGCCTTCTATAAGACCTGGAACGTCGGCTATTATTTTTCCGTTATAAACACCCAAGTTTGGTTCCAGTGTCGTGAAAGGATAGTTAGCTGTCTTTACGTTAGCGGCTGTCAATTTGTTTAACAAGCTGCTTTTTCCGGCATTTGGAAGTCCAATTAATCCGAAATTCGCAATAAGCCTCAATATCAATCGAAAGTTTTTCTCCTGACCTTCTTTTCCTGGCTCTGCGTGCTGTGGGACTCGGTTGGTTGGAGTTTTAAAAGCATCATTTCCAAGTCCTCCTAGTCCTCCTCTACACAACAATATTTTTGGATTTTTTTCATTGACGGTAATTTCGCCTTTTGTAACAATATCAATAAAAGTTGTACCAACAGGAACTTTTATGAGTAAATCATCTCCATATTTACCGGTGCGTTGATTGGGCCCGCCTGGTCCACCATTTTCTCCGATGTATTTGATTTTTGAAATAAATGTGGCAAGTTGAGTAAGATTAGAACTGGCGACTGCGTAGACGTCGCCTCCAGGCCCGCCATTGCCCCCAGAAGGCCCCTTTCTATTTCTAAAAAAAGCTACTTTCCCAGCTCCGCCATGCCCGCCTTTAACCATTATTTTTGCTTCATCGATAAACATGTTTTACATTATACAGTTATAAATTTTTTTATCTCATTTAGATTTTCTATCATCTTCCAAGCAAATTTTACACAATCAGGATCTTTAGTTTTATATAAAAATCCGTGCTTGGTTAATTGAAAGGCCCTCAAATCATTGTTAGAATCTCCAATAAAAAATGTTTCATCGGGTGAATAATTAAACTGTTTACATATTTCCTTGACTTGAATAACTTTTGAAACAGGATCATTACTATGAAAGTCCATCTTGGTAAATTTTCCGTTTTTATCAAATCTAAAATATGTATTGACTCTAAATAATTTTATTTTTAATTTATTGGCAACGACTTCGACATAATCTTTTTCCCCTGAAGAAATAATTGCTATTGGAATATTTTTATTTTTTAAATAAGTTACTATTTTTGATGCTTCGTGGTTAATTTCCACTTTTTCTACAATTTCTTTTTGATATTTGTGTTTGGTTAAATTTTTTCGAAGATAACTTGATTGGATTTGAATCCAATTTTTAAAGGATAGTTTCCCCGAATAATATTGTTTCCATAATCTATTATTCTCGTTTTCAGGAAATTTAGCCAATTTTAATAAGCTTTCCCAAGTACTTGATGTTATAAGCACTCCATCACAGTCAAAAAAAACAATTTTAGGTTTCATAGGGACACTCTTTATAAAGACAGTCTTATTTAAGACTGTCTTTATTTTTAGATAATTTCTAACTGAGCACCTTTTATCTTTAGGTGAGTTAATGCCTTTTGTGTGAGAAGCCTGCCTCTTGACGTTTTTTTAATAAATCCAAGCCGCAATAAATATGGTTCGATGAATTCTTCAACGGTACGGACATCTTCAGATATAGCCGAGGCGATGGTTCCGACGCCAACCGGAGAGTTGTTAAATTTTTTGCCTAATATTTCCAAATACTGTTTGTCAATATCAGTCAAGCCTATTTCATCAATTTCAAGAAGACCAAAAAGTTTTTCCAGTAATTTTTTATCAATCTCTTTATGTTTGTCCACCTCAAAAACATCGCGGGCACGTTTTAAAATCCTATTTGCGAGTCTTGGTGTCTTGCGGGACCTAAGGGATATTTGATGGGCGGCTTCATCCGTAATTGATATGCCAAAAATTTTAGCTGATCTTTTTACAATTTTTTCAATTTCAGCCAAATCATAAAAATCTATCCTAAGTATCAGACCAAATCGATCGCGGAGAGGAGCTGAAAGCAAGGCTAATTTAGTTGTTGCGCCAACTATTGTTATCCTTGGAACCGTCAGACGGACTGTCCGCGCCGACGGTCCCTGACCTATTATTATGTCCAGTGAATACTCTTCCATGACCGGATAAAGCATCTCCTCAACTGATTTTGGTAAGCGATGAATCTCATCAATAAACAAAACGTCGTTGTCTTTCAGGTTTGTTAAAATAGCAGCCAAATCACCGGTCTTAGTAATTGTAGCCCCTGAAGTAACCTTCATTTCGCCCTTTAATTCGTTGGCAACAATATAAGCCAGAGTTGTTTTTCCAATTCCCGGTGGGCCATAAAAAAGAATATGCTCAGATGGTTTGCCACGCTTATTGACAGCGTCAATGAACATCTTTAAGGTCTTGGAAACATTCTCCTGTCCGATGTAGTCTTTCAATAATTTCGGTCGAAGATTTTCTTCACTTTTATTCAACATAATTTATTATAACATTCTAAATAATTAGATCACTTGAAAATAATAGTCCTATAATATATAATGGAGTTTATGAAAGAAGCTAAAACTAATTATCTTAAAGGTGTTGCGTGGTTAACCCTACTTGCGAGTTCTACGGCAAATGCACTTGTTTGGACAAATACTTTGCCTGTCAGTTTAGAAACTAAAATAATCACCCTCGCAACAGAACTGGTTCCTATTGCACTATTTTTTGCATCGAGAAAAAAATATGATGGTAAATGGGATATTGTTACAATTCAAGGTCTTGAAGAAGGTGGTTTGACCCCTAAACAAATTAAGGACTTTCTTAAAAAGAATAAAATAAAACCTGCAAAAAAACCACTAAAAATTAAATTTTAACCAGTCTAATTTATTTGTTTTTCTTTAGCGCTTCCTTGATTTTTTCTTCAACTGTAAGATTCTTAGGCAATTTTGAAACTAATTTTTTAGCATCATAGGATTTATATCCTAAAGAAACCAAAGCGCTGACGGCGGTTTGATCATCATCTGAAAGCACCATCTTGCTCATATCAAAGTCACTCTTCAGCTTAGACGACAGTTCTAATATTATCTTCATGGCAGTTTTTCGACCAAGACCGGGGACTTTGGTAAAGGCATCTACATCATTAGATGAAACAGATGAGACTAATAGGTCTAATGAGATAAATGAGATAACTGAAAAAGCCGTCTTCGGGCCAACGCCGGATACTGACAAGAGCAATTTAAAAAAATCGTGATGTTTTTTGGTTTCAAAACCGAAAAGAACAAGAGCATCGTCACGGACTTGGAGGTACGTGTACAATTCAATAATTGAGGGATTAGGGATTAGACGGTTAGGGATTAGGGAAGACGGAAGAAAAACTTGATAAAAAACACCGCCCGAGGTCTCAATCAGGCCAACGTTTTTATCAACCTCAATGAGTTTACCCTTGAGTTTGCCAATCATAACTTTAAGAAAATGTTAAAGATTAAATATTAATTTTTAAATAAATCTTAAATATCAAACTGTTAAACATGTTTTGTTTAATATTTAAATGTTTAATATTTCTTTAACCTTTAATCTTTAAAATTTAAGATTTAACCTTTAGTCAACTTAGTTTAAGTTCTTTCTCAATATCCAACAACCTATTATACTTGGTGACGTTTTCCGAGTGAACGGGGGGTCCGAATTTAATAAATTCCGCTTGAAGGGCGACACTTAAATCGGCAACAAAGTCATCGTTAGTTTCTCCATGCCCTGCAGAAATAATGTAATTTAATTTATTGGTTTTTAATTTTATTACCTGATCAAAAAATTCAGTGATAGTTCCAATTTCGTTTAGTTTAAGAACTGCAGTTGTGATTTGATTAAATAAAATTTGTTTTTCACTAGCTAAATAAAAGTCCGTTTTAATATCTTCAGAAAAGTTTTTGTTAGCAATTAAGTCGTTTGCCTCAAGTGGATCGATTATAACGAGAAGCAAGTATTTTTTAATGATCTCTTTTATATATTTAATATATTCTTCGCTGGTTAATGGTTGCTCTTTATCTTTGATCGTATAACGCTGGTTGAAATAAGTTTCCGCCTGAAAATTAATACTGGCAAAAATATCCTGACCATAATGAAGGTTCATTGATTCTACAGATTGTTTTATGGCGTCAAGTGCGTCCAGATTAGTAAAAAACTTCATCTTAAAAAGTTTTCTTAAATTATGATAAAGATCAACACTTATTTGGTATGACTGATGGTAAGGAAAAGCTGATGAGGGAAAAATTAAAAATTCTTTAAAATCTAGGTCGGTTTGCCCGCCTTTCCCGGCGGTCAATAAAGTAAATAGCGGGGTAGGAAGCTTTTTTACCTCAAGGGTGAGATGTGAAGATTGAATAAATTTTTCATTAAGATAGACGTATGGTTGTTGACCAGATACGAGAGCACCAGCATTAGCAACCAATTTTGAAATAAGACTAATCGTGTTTACTCCAAGATTGCTTTTGTCTTTTGTGCCATCAGCCTTTATCAACCAACTGTCTATGTCAGTTTGCTTTAAGGGAGAAACACCAATAAGTTTTGGTCCAAGTAAATTATTGATATACGCCGCCGCTTTCTTAGATCCCAGCCCGTTATAACGTTCTTTTTCATTATCCCTAAGTTCTTTAACCGGCAGATCTGCTTCAGGATCAAGGGAGGAAATATTGGAAATAACAAAGCGATTATCATCTAAAAATAATTTACCTTGAAGAGTGGGGTAGCCGAGAGAATTAATGATTTCATTTGCGATGATTTTTTTAATTACGGACATATTTTGATTATAATACAAATCATATTAAGGTAGGGAACAAATATTTTTGTTCCCTACATTTAAAATTGAATTATTTTTTGGATTTTTCTTTGAATAATTTTTTTTCAACATCAAAGACAACTTGTCTTGTTCTTTCAATCACATCCGGAGTGACGGAAAGGCTAGTTATTCCAGCGCGAACCATCCGCTCAGCAATTTCCGGATAGTCAGACGGCGCCTGCCCACACATCGAACAGGTAATTCCAAATTTTTGGCAAGTTTTGACAATATAATCAAGAACATTTAAGACAACTGGAGTTCGCTCATCATAAACCCCTGAGACTTCCTCGCTGTCTCGATCAACTCCCAGCAACATCATTGTCAAATCATTGGTGCCAATCGAAACTCCGTCAATTCCAATTTTTATAAACTCTTCCAAATTTAATGCGCAAGAAGGAACTTCAACCATAATCCATAATTTGAATTCCGGATAACTTAATAGTCCGCTTTTTTCCACCATCTGGCGAATTTTAATTAACTCCCACGGAACGCGGACAAAAGGAATCATTAAATGCAAATTTCGATAGCCTTTTTCCCAGATTTTTTTAATCGCTTTTAACTCCATTTCAAAGACATCTGGATTAGCGATGTAACGGTAAGCTCCGCGAAATCCAAGCATAGGATTTTCTTCGTGAGGTTCGAATTCTTTTCCGCCTCTTAAATTACGATATTCATTAGTTTTAAAATCGGTTGCCCTATAAATAACCGGACGGGGAGAAAAGGGAGCGACAAATTTCATCAATTCTCTAGACAGGCGATTGATAAAAACTTCCTGTTTTCCTTCCTTGATAAACTGTTTTGGATGGACACCTATTTCGGCAATGACAAACTCGGCCCTAAGAAGTCCGATTCCATCAACATGCATTTTAGCGACTCTTTGAACTTCGTCGGGCTGGGCCAAATTGGTGTAAATATTTGTGGCCGTGTGTAGTTTCTTTAGGGTAATTGAGGTGATTGGAGAGATTCGGGAAGACATTGTTTTTCCTTTAAAAATTTCTCCGCTTAATCCGTTGACGGTAATAACCATTCCTTCCTTCAAAATCCTTGTAGCCCCTTCGGCTCCAACGACGGCGGGAATCCCGAGCTCACGGGAAACGATGGCTGCGTGTGAAGTACGGCCGCCTTTTTCAGTGACTATGGCGGCGGCTTTTTTCATGGCCGGGACATAGTCGGGATTTGTTTGGGGAGCGACCAATACATCGCCAGGCTTGATTTTACCGATTTCTTTCGGTGACATGATAATTTTTACAACCCCGACCCCAATCCCCGGCGAGGCCGGAGAACCGGATAAAAGCAGATGTAATCGGATATAATCGGTTGAATCGGTTTTGGTATGGGTGGTGGTAATGGGGCGGGCTTGAATTATGTAGGTGCGGTCGCCCTTAATAGCCCATTCAATATCTTGGGGAAAGTAATAATAATTTTCAATATCTCGAACAAGAAGAGCGACTTTAAGAATTTCTTGATCAGTTAACTTGACAACAGATCCGTTTTTACCCAATTTAACTTCCTTGTTTGAAATATTAGATTTGACAAACTTAACATCTTGTTTTCCAATTTCTTTTTTTGTTATAACCAGCGATCTTTTATCAACTTCGTAATGATCTGGAGTAACTTTTCCTTGAACAATATATTCACCTAATCCGAAAATTGCTTCAATTACTATTTTGTTTTTATCGTTAGTAACTGGGTCAATAGAAAATGCTACTCCGGATTTTTCTGATTCAATCATTTTTTGAACTACAACCGCCAGACCGACTTTGCTATGATCAAATTTTTGTTCGTGGCGGTAATAAATTGCCCGCTGGGTAAAAAGGGAAGCGTAGCATTCTTTGACTTTTTTAAGCAAATAAGCTTCGCCTTTGACATTGAGATAAGTATCTTGTTGACCGGCAAATGATGCGGTCGGAAGATCTTCGGCGGTTGCTGACGATCTGACTGCAACTAGGGGAGTTCGATACAAAGATTTAATCTTTGAGATGCCAACTTTCAATAGTGATCCATTATTTTTGAAATATTTGTTTTCTTTAATTTCCAAATTATCGTAAAAATTAATGATTTCCTTGACAAGATCTTTTGGTAACTCTGAAGCAATTATAATTTCCCCAATATGTTTTGAAGCCTGTTGCAGTTCGTGAGAATTTTCATAGTTAAGTTTTGAGAGTAAAGACATTATCTTATTTTGTATTCCCGCTTTTTCAATGAAGTCAAAATATGCTTGCGCCGTAATAATAAAACCGTAAGGAATTGGTAAGGAAGCATTGACCATCTCTCCTAAATTTGCACCTTTTCCTCCGACCAAGCCAACGTCATTTTTCCCGACTTCCTCAAACCAAACGATTGGTTTTTTTTTAGACATAGATTTATGATAGCATAAATTTTAAATGTCAGTAGTGGAAGGTAAATTATGGTGCAATAAATTGCACCACTACGGATTTTGATTTTTATTTTTGTTTGTTTGAATGTATTATTATGGTTTGATAAATCAAACCTATTTGTTAAAATATATTTGTAGTGAAACGATTCATCGTTCCAAAATTTTCCTTATTTTTATGACAATTCCTGGTGGTTATAAAAATATTCGCCTAAAACATTACGATTATCATACCGGCTGGTTTTTTGTTACTAATAAAACTGATTTTGGAAAAAATTATTTTTCTGGAGATTTATATAAATTAGTAAAAGAAGAACTGATTAAATTAGTTGAGAAAACAGAAGGTGTTGGATTAGACTATTTTCAGATAATGCCGAACCACATTCATACAATCTTAATATTTGAACAAGCGGGAATTGCATTGCCCGAATTTTGGCGAAGATTCAAAGCAATAACCACATTAAAAGCAAAAAGAAATGGATTTGCTGGAAAGACTCTATGGCAGAAAAATTATTTTGAGCACGTAATAAGAAATGAGGTAGCTTTGAATAAAGTTAGAGAATATATTCGAAATAACCCGTATATTGAGGATTTTCCTTTTAAGGAGATTTATGGAGAGAACAAAATTGATATAAAAATGATTGCGTCTATGAAGCAATCCTTAGATTGGTGAATATTTTTTTATAAACTTGTGATAAATGCTGTTTTCATATCTCTTGTAGAGTCTTTTACATCAATTTTTTTTTGGTACGCATTATAAATGCTACAACTTAATTTTTGTTGTTCGGAACAGATACATGAACGGTATGCTAATAATAACTTGGCTACGCAATAGTTACCATTAAGCACTTCAGCTTCGCTTGGAGTAAACAACGCGCCACCACCTCGTTCTTTCATTTGGCTGGTTGAGTTAAATATACATGTCATGCCTAGAATTCTACTACTACTACTATAAATTGTCAAACGGCGCTGAAATTAATTGAATATTTAGGTGCGATGAATCGCACCACTACTATTATTGACTTCACATTTTGGTTATAAAATGACACAAAAAATTTTTAGAAAATATTTTTACGTTTGACAAAAGTAATTGATGTTTGATAGTATTTGAAATCCTTTTATGATCAAAAAATATATTTATTTTTTTGGTGGAGGACAGGCCGAGGGAGATGAAAGCATGAAAAACCTCTTAGGAGGTAAGGGAGCAAATTTAGCTGAAATGGCCGGTCATAAAAAACTACAACTGCCGGTCCCTCCAGGTTTTACGATTACGACCGAAGTCTGCACATATTTTTACTCCAATAAAAATTCTTATCCAAAAGGTCTGCGCGAAGACATAGAAAAATCAATCAAAAAAATTGAAGGATTAATGGAGAGAAAATTTGGCGATGTTAATAATCCATTATTAGTCTCAGTCCGAAGCGGGGCCCGGCGATCAATGCCGGGGATGATGGAGACGATTTTAAATGTTGGTCTGACGACAAAAACAATTCCAGGATTAATTAAACAGTCTGGCAGCGAACGTTTTGTCTACGATTCCTATAGAAGGTTAATCACTATGTATTCTGATGTTGTCATGGAAAAGGCAGCCGGGATTGAGCCGGATGAGAATTCAGGAATACGTAAACAGTTGGAAAAGATCATGAATGAAATAAAAAAGAAAAGAGGAGTAGTAAATGATACCGATCTTAATACGGAAGATCTAAAAAAATTATGTATTTTGTTTAAGAATAAAATTAAGCAAGTTTTGAAAAAAAATTTTCCTGATGATCCATATGAGCAACTCTGGGGCGCAATTGGAGCTGTTTTTTCTTCCTGGAATGGAAAAAGAGCCGTCTCCTACCGAAAAATTGAAAATATTCCCAATGAGTGGGGGACGGCTGTCAACGTCCAATCAATGGTCTTTGGCAATATGGGAACGGACTCGGCGACCGGAGTTGCTTTTACCAGAAATCCCGGGAACGGTGAAAACAAATTTTACGGTGAATATTTGCTTAATGCTCAAGGTGAAGACGTGGTTGCCGGTATTAGAACGCCAAAAAATTTGCTGAGTTTGGAAAAAGGGATGCCCAAACTTTACAGACAACTTTTTGAATATCAAAAAAGATTGGAAAAACATTACCGGGATATGCAGGATATTGAATTCACGATTGAAAAAGGCAAACTTTTTATGCTCCAGTGCCGCATCGGAAAAAGAAACGGACCGGCCGCAATCAAGATGGCCGTTGATATGGTTCGGGAAAAATTAATTACTCCCAGAATGGCGGTTGCCCGTGTAACGCCTGCACAGATTGACGAACTTCTTCACCCGATTATTGATCCCAAAGACGAGATGAAAAGTAAACCGGTCGCTCATGGACTTCCGGCCGGACCGGGTGGGGCAAGTGGAATGATCGTCTTTAATGCGCCGGACGCCGTTGCTTGGGCGGCAACCGGAAAAAAAGTAATTTTAGTCCGTGAAGAAACTAATCCGGAAGATGTTGAGGGAATGCGGGCTGCTCAAGCCATTTTAACCGCCCGAGGTGGGATGACGTCGCACGCTGCTTTAGTTGCTCGGGGCTGGGGAAAATGCTGTGTCGTCGGCTGTGGAGCCGTCCAGATTGATTATTCAAAAAAAATTATGACGATCGGAAATAAAATTTATAAACAGGGTGACTGGTTTACTCTCAATGGCACAAAAGGAAATCTTTACGAGGGTCAATTGAAGATGATGGAAGTTGGAAGTGAAAATAAGACTTTGTTAAAATTTTTAACTTTCTGTGATAAAATCCGGCGTTTAAAAATTCGCACAAATGCAGATACCCCTGAGGATTCGAAAAGGGCTCGAATGTACGGAGCTGAAGGGATTGGGCTTTTTAGGATAGAACATATGTTTTATGGAGTCGGAAGTGATAAGGCTTTATTTCTTCTTCGAAAAATGATTGTTTCAAAGACTGTTAAAGAAAGAAAGATTGCTCTTAACGAACTTTTTCCATATATGAAAGCTGATATTAAAGGAACTTTGCGGGTGATGAAAGGTTTTCCGGTAACGATCCGATTGATTGATCCACCACTTCATGAATTTGTGCCAAGAGAAAAAAAACAACAAGAAAGTTTAGCCAAAAGTTTGAAAATTGATTTGACAGAATTCCAAAAACGAGCTAATTTACTTCATGAAAATAACCCAATGATGGGTCATCGTGGAGTCAGACTTGGAATCACTTATCCGGAAATTACTGAAATGCAAGTCAGAGCAATTTTTGAAGCAACAGCAGAACTTTTGAAGGAAAAAATTAAGGTTGAACCAGAAATTATGATACCGGTCACCTGTAACGTCAGGGAGTTAGAAGATCAGGGGATGATTATTAAACGGATTTATGAAGATGTTTTAAAGAAATTTAAAATTAAAAAAATTGATTATTTGGTCGGGACGATGATTGAGATTCCCAGAGCCTGTCTGACTGCCGGTGAGATGGCAACTGTTGCTGAATTTTTTTCATTTGGAACCAATGATTTAACTCAAATGGGGTTTGGTTTTTCCCGGGATGACATCGGCGGATTTTTGCCTGACTATTTAACTAAGGGAATACTTAAATATGACCCCTTTCAGACGATTGATTTTGAGGGGATCGGGGAGTTGATTAAAATCGCAATTGAAAGAGGAAGAAAAACAAAAAAGAATTTAAAGATTGGGATTTGTGGAGAACACGGAGGAGATCCGGAGTCGGTGGCTTTTTGTCATAATGTGGGGATGGACTACGTTTCCTGTTCTCCATTCAGGGTTCCGATTGCTAGATTGGCGGCTGCGCAAGCGAATTTATAATAAATGAAATTAATAACTACCCCTTAGGAGTAACTAGGAAAAAAGACAAAAGTTTGTCTTTAAGATCTTGAGTAAGCTCAAAAAGTTTTTGAAATTCATTCAATTCAATAGAATAGTCAGAATCCTTTTTAGCCATAAAACAAGTCTCTCTCATCTTTAGAGGGTCATTAAGACGGACTACTATCTCTTGTGCACCTCGTTTTGTAAATTTCATTGTTTTACCTTTTTTATAATAATTATCTTTATTAAAACTATTTCAATGCAACTGTAAAAAAACACCCTCTGATTTTTCTATACCCCATACACATAAAAACCCCAGACTTTATTGGTCTATGTGATTGACCTATAAATTCTGGGGTCGGTTTTTCCGTTCCCTGAACTTTTATTACTAACCTAATTATATCAAAAAATTTAAATGTCAAACATGATATTTTTTATTCCTTATCCTTATGGTATATGTACCAATTTACTCGCAGTCTTTCATCAATTTAATTATTTCTTTTCTATCAACTCCTTTTTGAACCAATTCGGAAATATAACGACTGCATTCATGTTTATCAAATTGTTTTTTACCCATTTGTACAATCATAAAAGGTTTAATTCCCATTGGTACAATAATTTTCTTTGGAGGATAAAGTTTTACATGACTACCTTTTTGATGATCGTTTGTTGTAAAACCAAGCTTTATAAGAGTTTGAAATAATATGATGGAACCAAATAGCTTATGCTGTGTACCCATATTTTTTAAAGTAGTCTGGGGAAGCCAACATTTTTAGCAATCTAATATTTACTATGTTTTCCGTCTGTTTTGGTTTGTAAAAAATCTTATTTTTTATTGATAATGGAACATCAAAATAACAAAAAATTAAGTCATTAGCTAATCTTATTATTTCGTTTTCATTGTCAGCTTCAGTATGAGCAGAATAATCGGGAAGATCAATATGGTACTTACCCTCATTGCACTTTGACACACTGACACGAATACTTAAAGGTAGGCTCATGTATTTATTAAAAATTTATAACTATCATTTTCTTCTTTTCCCAACGCTCTATATTATAACACAATACCAACTGACAAGTTGGTTGAACATACGTTCATATTACATTCATATGAATATAAATGTCAAGCGCTTGTTAAGTGATTATCAAGTCATTTTTATATTATCCACTTGTCTTCGCGGTATATGTGACTCATATCAAGGTTATATAATAATCCTACTCACAAACCAAAAGAAAATATAGATAAAATTATCCCACCAAATACAAATACGAGGGCGAACAAAAAATATGATCCAGACATAAAGAGAGAAATCAAAAAATAAATATAAAAAACAATTGAAAGTAAAAAAAGAAGTATTCCCATTTGTAGATATATTATTACTTTATAGATAAAATGTCAATCACTTGCCTTCATGGTATATGTGCCAAAAATATCCATGTCAAAATACCCGTTGACATTTTTTTTTAGTTTGATATCATTTACTTTACCAATGATAAGACAACTTTCGTAAAGGCATTTTGGATGCACAACTTGCACTCCTATCAGCCTCCAAAGAAATATTAAATCTCAAAAATCAAATATCAAAGATATTTGTTGATGTGATTTTGGGCTTTTTAGAGATTGAGGTTTACCCTGAGAGAAGTCGAAGGGCCTATAGCTCAATTGGCTAGAGCGTCGGATTTGCATTCCGAAGGTTTGGGGTTCGAGTCCCCATAGGTCCACAGCGTAATAAATTTTTCTAACAAAAAATTTAAACGCTGTAGGAACGTTTAGATCGAAGATCTATTACGTTCCACTGCACTTTGACAATCCGGCTGTAAGAAAGTAGGCAACATTAAGAATATTTTTTTTAGTAATTACTGATAAGAAAGATGGGAGAGATTAACGCCAATGGTGGATGCCTTGGCAGTTTGAGCCGAAGAAAGACGCGTGTTTAAGCGCGAAAACAACGATGAGTCCTTTAATAGACGTTATCAATCGTTGGTTTCTGAATGGGGTAACCCCTTTCTGTGAAAACAGAGAGAACCTGCGTTACGCAAGTAGCGTGGGTGGGGCACTCGGGGAACTGAAACATCTCAGTACCCGAAGGAAAATAAAACAATAGTGATAGCCCTAGTAGCGGCGAGCGAACGGGCCACAGTCTAAACCCCTCACCTTTTTATTTCTAAATAATATAATGACATATGTTCTACATGTATGTTATTCAAAGTTTGAAGAACTATTCATTTTATATTGGATCTACAAATAATTTGAAAGAAAGATTCAAACAACATAATTTTGGTGAATCAAAATATACTTCAATTTATAGACCATGGAGTTTAATTTATTATGAAGCATTTTTAACATATAAATTAGCTTTCAAAAGGGAGTTTCAATTAAAAAAAAGAAGTAAAGCATGGCAAGAATTATGTAAAAGATTAGACGTAAAAAGGTGAGGGGGGTTGCGGGGCAGATAATGTGGGATTTATCGAGGATAAAAAAACGCTTTGGAAAGAGCGGCCATAGAAAGTGATAGCCTTGTATTTAAAATCCAAGATAACCCTATTCTGTTCCCAAGTACTACGAGTCACGGCAAACCTTGTAGGAATCCGGGTCGGTCACGACCCAAGACTAAATACTCAAACTGACCGATAGTGAACTAGTACCGTGAGGGAAAGGTGAAAAGAACCCAGAAATGGGAGTGAAATAGAAACTGAAACCATTGGCTAACAAGCAGACAGAGTCCCTCACCTTTTTTCGGCGTATTTAAAACTTAATAAAATATTTTATTTATAAAATTAATTTCAAAGTAAGAAAATATACGTAGGAAAAAGGTGAGGGATAATGTCGTGCCTATTGAAGAATGAGTCAGCGAGTTTACGTTTACGGTTTGTTTAACCCCGAAATATTTGGGGGAAGACGTAGGGAAACCGAGTCCTAATAGGGCGCTTTTATCGTAAACGTAAGACCCGAAACTGTGTGAGCTAACCATGGGCAGGATGAGTCCCTCCGAAAGGAGGGAGGAGGTCCGAACCCGTTGTCGGTGAAATGACATGGGAGGACTTGTGGTTAGGGGTAATATGCCAATCGAACACAGAGATAGCTGGTTCTCCTCGAGATATATTTAGGTATAGCCTCTCGTTTACATTTTACGGGGTAGAGCTACTGGATGGTCCCGAAAGCTTAATTGCGATCGGGATCAACCAAACTCCTAATACGTAAAATTAATTGCGAGGGAGTCAGTCGAGTCCGGATAAGCGGATTTCGGCGAAAGGGAAACAACCCAGACTCTCGTCTAAGGTTCCAAAATGACTTTTAAGTGAAAAGGCCGTTTGATTTCCAATACAGCAGGTAGGTTGGCTCAGAAGCAGCCATCCTTTAAAGAGTGCGTAACAGCTCACCTGAATAGTCCCGATTTTATCGGGATGGAGATCTTGCGCCTAAAATGATCGGAGCTAAAGAGTCTACCGAAGACGGAGATGCTCCCGACGCAAGTCGGGGGTGTGGTAGAGGAGCTTCCTGTAAACAGTGAAGGTAGATTGTAAGATCTGCTGGAGATTACAGGAGTGAGAATGCTGACATAAGTAGTGAATCTTCCGATGAAAACTCGGAATGCCGTAAACTCAAGGTTTCCTCGGTAATGTCAATCATCCGAGGGTAAGTCGAATCTAACCGCGTACCGTCTGGTACGGGGGATGTACAAGCAGTTAATATTCTGCTA
>Ga0209211_10000390_pt1 | contig 91749 bp, 111 predicted proteins | sample RifGroA2_FD_183992 | JGI IMG/M metagenome (GOLD analysis project Ga0209211, IMG submission 183992) | Groundwater microbial communities from Rifle, Colorado, USA - Groundwater A2 (SPAdes) (version 2) | ecosystem: Environmental > Aquatic > Deep subsurface > Groundwater | place: Rifle, Colorado... | reverse complement strand
AGATGTGGGTTCGATTCCCATCACCCGCTCCATAAAATATATGCCAGACGACCGACAAGAAATATTAAATACGCTTATATACAGGATAAATTCCTTTAGCGACGGATACAGGCAGAATATAGCCATATTCGGAGAGCCATGTATAGGGAAGACAACTCTTATAAAGAATCTTTTTTCTTCAGAATCGCTTAAAAAAGACAGCGTAATACCTGTATATCTGGAAATAAAAATAGAGCCTTTTGAATTTTGCGCAAAAAGGTTCATAAAATCCATACTGTCTCAAGTTGTAAAATCAGACCCTCTTCTTACGGCTCCTCAGGACGCAGTCCTTCTAATAGAGGACCTGGCAAGAGATTACCCTAAGACTGCTCAGACATGCATAAGGGTTCTTCAGGATATAGAAAGATCCAAATTAGACGAGGCGTTTTCATTTATGATGGATATTCCCAGCGTACTATCTGAGGAAACCAAAAAACGCTGCGTGCTTATACTTGATGAATTCCACAACCTGGATAATTTTATGCTCAAGAATCCATTCGGCACAATTGCAAAGAAGATAATGATACAGAAAGAAACGATGTACGTGTTGATAAGTTCCATGACTACTCTATCTCTTCGTCTGGTTAATGAAAAACTAGCTCTTTTATTTGGCAACTTTGAGAAATTTTTCTTAAAACCGCTTGATATGGCTAGCGGCAGGGCGTTCCTGCAAAATAGCATAAAGGGCGTTACGCTGCCTCAGATTTATCTGGATTTTATATCTTCATTTACAGGCTCTAGGCCTTTTTACATGCAGACAATATCCGACGAAATAGAAAGAGCTGTGTTTTCCAGAAGGATAGCGCAGGAAAATCACCTGAATCTCATAGAACACTCTTTCATGGAGGCGCTTTTCAGAAAAAATGGTATTTTAAACCAGTATTTTTACAATCTTCTTTTTAAGATTTCAGAAGGCAAGATATTGTCAAAATCCATATCAGTTCTTATAGCGCTTTCTTCAGAAAATAAAAAACAGAATGATATTACAAAGGCCGCTAGATTGCAATCAGGCGAGGTTTCCAAGATATTGAACGGTATGATTGAACTGGATATCATTATCCGCAACGGAGCCTTTTACAGATTTAACGACAGGCTATTTAGATTCTGGCTTAAATCTGTATACATGAAAAGGATTTTGTCTTTCAGTCTTGACGAGTGTATGGAAGAGTCAGCTTTTAGAAGGGACGTATCCTCTAGATTTAATATATTTAGCCAGGAGTTCGAGAAAGAACTTTCTTCCAGGATTGCGGAACTCTTTAAACTATTCAAAAACGATATAATACAATTGAACGGTAAAAGACATAAGTTTATAGCTTTTACAAACGTGGAAAAACTTGAGAATCAGGACAGAAATCAAGCCGCTATACTGGCCACTAGCGGCAGTCAAAAATGGCTGTGCACGATTAAAAAAGAAAATATAACAGAAAATGACATGCTGGATATAATAAAAAATAGCCAGGAGCAGAAGAAAACGAGCAGGATCAGCCGGAATATAGTAGTGGCTTTTTCCGGCGTAAACGAGAATGCGTACCTTATGGCAAAGGAAGCTAAATTCTGGACTTGGAGCATGGAAGACTTGAATGTGCTGATGGATCTATACGGTAAACCGCATATATCGAATCAATAAGCTTATGAAAATCGGGGTACTATCAGACACGCATTTATCTTCAGACAATTGCGAGCTGCCTGAAAAACTAATCAGCGGGCTAGAAGGGTGCAGCCTTATAATACACGCTGGAGATCTGGTAGATATATGCGTATTAGATTCGTTGAAAAAGATATCAAAGGTAGAGGCTGTATGCGGTAATATGGACGGCCATAACGTTAAATCTGAATTGGAGTATAAAAAAATTCTTAACATACAGGAAAAAAAGATATGCGTAATGCATGGGTACGGCTATCCAGACAAGCTAGTTGATATTTTAAAAAATGAGTTTTTTTCAGAAAAACCAGATATAATAATATTCGGGCATTCTCATATGCCGAAAAATGAATATATAAACGGCATACTTTTCTTTAATCCGGGAAGCGTAACTGACACTGTATTTGCGCCATACCGTTCTTATGGTATTATAGAGATTGATAAAGGAGAAATAAAAGCTGAAATACACAAGTTATGAATAGATTATGGGCGCCATGGCGCAATAAATTTGTTACCATCAGAAAAATAAAAGGCTGCATATTTTGCATCAAAGGCAAGAAAGATAAATACAGCTTTATTATTAAGAAATGCGCGCATTCATTTGCCATGCTGAACATATACCCGTATAATAACGGCCACATCATGGTGTCGCCTTTCAGGCATGTAAAGGATTTAAAAGGGTTGAATGATGCAGAACTTCTGGATATAATAAAGCTTACAAGAGATATGCAGGCTTTGCTTGAAAAAAAACTGAGACCGCACGGCTTTAATATAGGAATCAATACAGGCAAAGTAGCGGGAGCTGGCTATAAAGACCATCTGCATATACACGTAGTTCCCAGGTGGAAAGGCGACTCTAATTTTATGCCTGTTATTGCGGATACAAAGGTAATACCGCAGTCGCTAGAAGAGTTATATAAACGTCTTTCAGAAGAAAGATAATTATGCTCACACGTAAAGATATAGAAAACAGAGAATCGGATTTACTGGCTCCTTATGCAATGCATGGTAAGGATACAAAAGGCAGGAAATATTTGGAAACAGAGCCTAAGTACAGATCTGTGTATCAAAGAGACAGGGATAGAATCATACATAGCACTGCTTTTAGAAAATTAGAATATAAAACCCAAGTCTTCGTAAATCACGAAGGTGATTATTATAGGACAAGGCTTACCCATACAATGGAAGTAAGCCAGATTGCCAGGTCTATTGCAAGGGTAATGTCTTTAAACGAAGACCTAGTAGAGGCAATAGCGCTTTCTCATGATATAGGGCATCCTCCTTTTGGCCACGCAGGAGAAGAAAGCCTGAGGATGCTAATGAAAGATAATGGCGGGTTTGACCACAATCTCCAGGGACTGAGAGTTGTGGAAGAATTAGAGCAGAGATATCCTGATTTTCCAGGATTAAACCTTACATGGGAGGTCAGGGAAGGTATTAATAAACACATTACCATGTTTGACATGGCAAAACAGTTGAAAGAATTTGAACCGGGCTCTTCGCCAACAATGGAAACTCAAGTTGTGGATGTGGCAGACGAAATTGCTTATGATAACCATGATATAGATGACGGGTTGACCTCAGGCCTTATAGAAGAAAAAGGCCTTCTTGAGCTAAAACTCTGGAAGGACGCTGCAAGATTTGTTAAAAAAGGAAGGAAAGTTTTGCCTGATAAAATAAGAAAACACCAGATTGTACGGAGACTGATAGACATCCAAATAGAAGATCTTCTGCATGCATCTGAAAAAAATATCAAGTTCAATAATATAAAAAATATAGCTGATGTTAGATCGCACAAGAAAAGACTTGTTACATTTTCTGATAGCATGCAGAAAAAAAGAAAAGAACTGAGAGCGTTTTTAATGGACAATCTGTATAAAAATTTCAGGGTTATTCGCATGTCAGACAAGGCAAGGAGATTTATCATAGATTTATTCAAAGTATATCTTGAAAAGCCAGAACAGCTTCCGCCGTCTGATCATAAAAAAATAAATAAAGGAAATATTCACAGGGTTATCTGTGATTATATAGCTGGGATGACGGACAGGTACGCTCTTGACGAATACAAAAAATTATTCGACCCATATGAACGAGTCTGAAAAAAGAGAAAAGCAGGAGTTCTTAATAAAATTTTCAAAAAGCAGCTCAGTTTCTGCTTTTAGAAAAATCTGCTCTAAAATCCTTAGAAAAAGCCGCTGCGCATTTCTTGACGCAGAATATAAGCCCGTTAAATGTGGCGGCGAATGCGATCATCTTAAGCTGGGGAAATACCTGGCCAAGCTGAAATCCAACCCTTTGAGAGAATACATGCTATTTAAGTGCAACTGCAATAAAATCTGCCTTTCTTTTCCAATAATACAGGGTTCAAGCGTGTACGGCCACGTGTTATTTATACATTTAAACAAAGAGCCCAGAAAAACAGTTATGGATTCTGTAAGGATATGCATGGATCTGGTTTTGAAGGAATTTCAAAAAGAAAGAGAACTTAATAAGTTATATGAAACAATCAGGCCCAGGGCAATAGCGCTCTCTACAATACACACTATTCACAGGCTCTTGAGTTCAACCCTTAATATGGACGAGCTTATAGAGCGTATTGCAAGGTTGACTCTCCAGGTCATGAGGTCAAGGTATTGCTCTATAATGCTCCTGGATGAATCAAAAAAATATCTTATTCCTAAAGCCGTAATTAATTTGGATGAAGAAATACCAAAAACAAGCCCACAATATAAAAAAATAAGGCTTGGCGTTAAACTGGAAGGGAGAGTCGCTAAAACAGGAAAGGCTGTGCTTTCCAGAAATTCAGTTTGCGTGCCTCTTGTAGAAGAGGATATAATCGGCGTCATAAGCGCGCGGGACAAAACAAACGACGCGCCTTTTGATAAATTTGAACTTGAGATACTTATCACGCTTGCAGAACAGGCTGTTATCGCTGTAAAGAATGCGCAGATGTATGAAGAACAGGAGAAGAGGGCTTACGGAAGCATAAAAACCCTGGCAGCGCTTCTTGACTCAAAATCCCCTAATACATTTACCCATTCCGACCAGTTTGTAAAAATGGTCCTTGCGATAGCGGAAGAGATGAAATTGCCCAGAGAAGATATAGCGAACCTGCACTATTCAGCCTTATTGCCGGATACCGGTAAATTTAGCATACCTGACGAGATATTAAAAAAACCAGGCAGTCTTTCCAGCACAGAATATGATATTATAAAAAAGCAGCATTTAGAGAGCCTTAAAATAATAGAGCATCTGGAATTTTTAAAACCCGCTATTCCTATAATAAGGCATCATCACGAAAGATATGACGGCGCAGGTTATCCTGACGGTCTAAAGGGCAGAGCTATTCCTGTTGGCGCCAGGGTAATGGCTGTGGCAAACGCCTTTGAGGCAATGGTTTCCGCCAGGCCATATAAAGGCAAAAAAATAAGCATATCTCAGGCAATAAAAGAAATAGAGAAAAATAAAGGCACCCAGTTTGACCCTGAAGCAGTTGATGCTTTTATAGAGACTACTAAAAAACCTGAATTTAAGAATATGCTGGGGGCTTCTGCGTGAAAACTGTAAAAAATTTATTTAAAAATGAGGCTGTCAGGAAAATATTACTTTTCTTTAATGAAAATCCGAATTGCATTGATACTGCCAAAGGTATATCATTGTGGATAAGCTGGGATATTAATATTATACAAAAGGCGTTGAACCAGCTGGTAGAGGATGGTATAATCACAAGTCATCAGACTGCATCTACTACTGCCTATGCATATACTAACAATAAAGAGATTGTAAAAAAGATAGAAAAACATGTGAAGTCTATGTTATAATAATTAGTTTAAGGAAAATGTATAGTCACCTTTGAATTTTGCCTCGGCGTTTCACAAAGCGAAGCACGGAGGCAAAATTAGCTAAGGAATAGGTGCAAAGGTAGTTATGAAATCACAGGAAAAAGCTCAGTCTGACCTTTTTGAAGAAGCTCAGACTGTAGATAAAAAAATAAAAAGAAAAACCAGGTTTTTTCTTCCGGATGCAAAAAACAGCTTTACTGTTTCCTATGAAACAATGATCTTTTTTATGATAGGGTTTGTAATGGTGTGCATAATAGTTTTTTCTCTGGGGGTTGAAAAGGGCAGATACGACGAAAAGAAAACTCGGGTAATGATTCCACAGCAAGTAACGCGCGATATCCAGCCTCAGCCTAAAGCAGAACTAAAAAAAGGAGCGTCAAATGTCGCTACATCCAAGCCTAAAAACATCAAAAGCAGGTAAAAAGCACAGGACTGTTTTAAAGAGATATGAGAGATTGACTGCCTTGAAAGAAAAAGGCCTCTTAAAAGATGACGATTCTGTTTTTGGTATGCCGAAGCTAAAGATAATAAAGATCAAGGTCAAGAAGGATAAGGCTGAGGAGAAACCAAAAGATGGAGAAGTAGCTGCAACTGCAGTTCCAGCTTCTACAACTCCAACAGCAGCAAAGGCTGCGCCTAAGGCGGGTAAAGATGAAAAAAAGAAGCAATAAGAGGGGTTTTATAAAATATCTTAATAGTTTAATTATTATTTTTTCATTGCTTACATTAACAGCCTATGCGCAAGAAGAGGCCAAAGAAAAGTTTCCCAAAGTGGGCTATGTAAAAAATGACGGCGCAGCAGTAAAGGCAGGAGATAATGAAAATTTCGAAAGCCTCTGCGTCTTGTCGAAATCCGAATCTGTGAAGATTATAGACAGGCGTTATAGCTGGTTTAAGATTTTATTGCCCAGAAAAGCAGTTTTGTATGTTAACAAGGACTATATTAACCTGACTTCTGACGAAAAAGGTATAGGCATAATAAATGCCTCCAATGTAAACTTGAGGGCAGGCGCAGGCACAAGATATTCTATAATCGGCCAGATATCTAAGCCTGAAAAGGTTTCAATATTATCAGAAGATATGGGATGGTATAAAATAGAGCCGCCTTATGGAGCGGCAGGCTGGATACGCTCCAATCAAATAGACATAGCAGAAGAAAACGAGATAAAGAATTCTGAGCGAAAAGAAGCAGTAAAGGAAGTAAAAGAGGAAAAGGTTAAGGCTTCCGCTGTAAGGCTTAATGCAAATTATCCTGCGCCTAAAGTTAAAGGCAATTTGGCTACTCATTAATGAATCTATTATTAAATCTTTCGATATTTTTCTTCGCAGTCATTATACATGAATACGCTCATGGATGGGTTGCGTGGAAATTAGGAGACTCTACTGCAAGATTTATGGGAAGACTTACGCTTAATCCTCTTGCGCATATTGATCCCATAGGCACCATATTCTTGCCGCTCATTCTTCTCATAACGCATTCTCCTGTACTTTTTGGATGGGCAAAGCCTGTTCCTGTGGATTTCTTTAATTTAAAAAATCCAAAACAAGGTATGATATGGGTAGGCCTTGCAGGCCCTGTGGCAAATATACTCTTCGCGATAGCGCTGTCTTTATTATTAAAAATTCCTTTATTGCTAGCTAGTTACCTCGCTGTATCTGTAGTAACAACCGCTATTATGGCAAACCTGGTCCTGGCTGTATTTAACCTGCTTCCTATTCCGCCGCTGGACGGGTCAAGAGTTATGATGGGTCTGTTGCCTTATAATTTAAGCGTTGAATATGCTAAGATTGAGCCATACGGCTTTATAATAATATTCGCATTGCTCTGGATGAACGCTATAAATACTATAATTTGGCCTGTGGTTATTTCTCTGGCAAGGCTACTTGGTGTAAATTTCGGGATGTGATATGAAAAAGATTAGAGTAAATCTTGGGAAAAATAGTTACGATATATTAATTTGTTATAATGAGCTCAATAAACTAGGGCCATGTCTAAAGCGTTTGAACATAGGCAGGGATGCTATAATAGTCACAAACGCAGGTCTAAAAAAACTTTTTGGAAATAAAATCAAAAAACTCCTCGTTGCCAGCGGTTTCGATGTAAAGTTTGAAATAGTCCCTGACAGAGAAAAGGCAAAATCAGAAAAAGAATGCCTGAAGCTTTTGAATAGCATCTCTAAATTTGACACTCTGCGCAGGGCGTTTATAATAGCGCTAGGAGGAGGGGTAGTAGGAGACTTGGCAGGGTTTACAGCGAGCATATATAAAAGAGGCATCCCCTATATACAGGTTCCCACGACGCTTCTTAGCCAGGTGGATTCAGCAATAGGAGGGAAGACAGCTATAGACCTGAGCGCAGGAAAAAACCTAGTAGGGGCATTTTATCAGCCAAAACTTGTTTTTACAGACACCTCGTTCCTAAAAAGCCTGCCTGAAAAAGAGCTTATATCAGGCCTTGCGGAAACCATTAAATACGGAATAATAAAATCGCCGGATCTTTTCAGCTTTATAGAAAAAAATTATACAAAAATTTTAAGATATGATAAAGAATGCCTGCAGCGTGTTGTGCATAGATGCAGCCTTATAAAAGCCGGGATTGTTGAAAAAGATGAAATGGATAATAAAAATGTTCGCGTGGTTCTGAATCTTGGACATACCGTAGGCCATGCCATAGAGGCTGCAACTAATTATCGCAAATCTTATAACCATGGCCAGGCAGTAGCGCTAGGCATATTATCCAGTATTTATATAGCCAGAAAAATGGGCTTATTGACAGAATCCAGCAGCCACAGGATAAAAAATGTAATTAAAAATACAGGATTGCCTGTTAAGCTTAAAAACGTAAACCTGAAAGATATTTTATCAGCCATGGGCCATGATAAAAAATTTATTCATGGTAAAAACCGTTTTGTTTTGCCTGTCAGGATAGGAAAGGTTGTAGTAAAAGAAAATATCCCAGAAGCATTAATAAAGGAATCGCTTCTCCAGTTATGCATTTTCTAAAAAAAGATAGAGACAGGCTTAAAAAGCTTAAAATTTTTGAAAAATCAATAGGGTATGGTTTCAGGAACAAATTCTTATTAAATCAGGCGCTTACGCATAAATCCTACGCAAATGAAAAAAATATGGAGCGTTCCAGCGATAATGAAAGGCTGGAATTCCTTGGCGATTCTGTGCTGGGCGTAATTATAAGCCATACGCTTTACAATGAATACCCCGGAGAAGACGAGGGTATTCTCACGCGCTATAAATCGCAGTTAGTGAGCGGAGAAACGCTCGCCAGGATAGCAAAGGAAATGGGGATGGGCGAATACGTCCTGCTTGGCAAAGGAGAAGAGGCATCCGGCGGCAGGAAACATATATCTAATCTTATGTGCGCCCTGGAAGCTATTATAGGCGCCATATTTTTAGACGGAGGATTAAAGGCTTCGCATGGTTTTATAACCAGGGTATTCAGGTCTGAGATACAGCTTGTAAAAGAAGGAAAAGGCGCAAAGGATTACAAATCAATATTTCAGCAGATCGTGCTCAGAAAATTTAAAGCTACCCCTTCCTATAAAATACTTTCAGAAATAGGCCCTGACCATAAAAAGCATTTCATCGTAGAAGCAGTAGTTTTAGGTAAAAGATACGGAATAGGGTCTGGCCTAAACAAAAAAAGCGCAGAACAATTATCTGCCAAAGAAGCGCTTTCCGCTCTAGAAAATGTATAGCCGCCGCTGAATTTTGCAGTCTCGATTTACTTCATCGAGACTGCAAAATTGGTTAAGGAATTCATAATTTATTATTTTAGGCTTAAGACTATTTCACTCCCGTCATTCTTTTCAATCTTTACAAGATCTTTAGTTATGCTCGTAATCTCTCCGCCAAGAAGCTTGTCGCCTTCTTTCACGATCCTGTTATTAACAATGGCCCATTTGCCTTCATCTCCATAAACAATGCCGTTTAGTTTCGCGGCATCCTGCGATTTCATAACTCTCGCTTGGGTTTTCTGTTCTATATTATTGAGAGCTGACTGAATTACAGATGTAGGCGCGGATTTAAAACCCGCCTCTACAAAAGCTTCAGATCTAGTCATGTTCTTATACAAAATCAACGATCCGAAAAGAGACACTATAATAACAAGGGACGCGGTTATTATAGTGATCCATTTTTTATCGGAAGATGGCAGAGGACATACATGCCTGTCCTCTGCATTGGATTCAAATTCTTTGCCCGCCTTTTTTAAAGCGTCATTGACAATGCTCATCAAATACCCCCTCGATTTCCTTAACGCATTTTTTAACCATAGTAGAATCTATTGTTTTTTTATCGGCAGTATAGCCTGTCAGAAGCGATTTATCGCACACTATATTTATTAATCTAGGTATCCCGCCTGAAAATTTGAATATCTCTTCAAGCGCATCCTTGTGAAAAATATCGCTGTTGTTACATCCTGCCACATTAAGCCTATGTGATATATAGCCATCTGCCTCACGCCTGGATAGAGGGGCTATGTGGTATCTTATGGCTATTCTCTGGCGCAATTGTTTTAATTCCCTGGAAGCAAGTTTTTCCCTTAATTCAGGCTGGCCCACTAAAATAATCTGCAGCAGTTTTTCTTTTTCTGTCTCAAGGTTTGATAAAAGCCTTACTTGTTCCAGAAGCGATGGTTTCAAATTCTGGGCTTCGTCTATGATAAGCACCACATTGTTTCTGTGCTCTAACTGCTCCAGCAAAAACTTATTCAACTCGTTTAACATTGTAATCTTATTTTTGGTTTTTACCTGTATGCCAAAATCTTCTATAATGGCCTGCAAAAGCTGAATTTCTGAAAGGTTTCCATTCAGAATAAAAGCTGTTTTTGTATGCTGGTCCAGCTGATTCAGAAGAGCTTTACAGACAGTTGTTTTTCCAGCGCCTATCTCACCTGTAATCTCCAGGAAACCCATGCGCTCCTGAATCCCATATTGCATGTGACTGATAGCTTCTCTGTGTTTTTTGCTAAGATAGAGGAAATTCGGATCAGCTGTTACGTTGAAAGGTTTTTCTTTGAGGTTGTAAAAGGCTAAATACATGTTACTATGAATTATAGCACTATTAATACTTTAATAAAAGAAATTTTTTTAGTAATATTTTTCTTGAATTATAACGATTTTAGTTTTATAATTTATTTAGCATTAATAAGAAGAATGTTCCTCGTGACAGCATGGTAAAATGCTGGTCACTCGGGATCAAATTTTGTTTTACAAAATTTGGGAGGGAATCTGTATGTGGAGCGGAATAAATAGAAGGAAGTTTCCTAGGGCCAATTATCCATGCGTACTGTCAGTAAAAAGAAAAGATCAGCAGGATACATTATCAACTCAGACTGAGAATCTAGGATTGGGAGGCATATGCGTAATCTTGCCCAGAGATCTGGGTATATTTGCTCCTGTAGAGATACGCCTGGATTTACTTGATGGCCAGACTGTTATAGAATGCGATGGAACAGTGGCATGGGTGATAGTCAGTAAAGAGGACAAGAAGTCCGAATCTTTTGATACGGGCCTGGAGTTTACAAATTTGAAAAGAAAAGACGCTATAAGAATAAATTCTATAGTTGAAAAGGTGGTGGATACGCAATAACTGTTTGACAAATAAAGAGTTACGTGATAGACTTGGAGTATGGAAGAAGAAAAGAGGGTTGCTTCAAGAATAGTATTTAATTCATCTGTCCGTTATCATCAGAAAGGCGCTCAAATATACAGCAATACTGTGGGCAAAGATATAAGCAATAGCGGCATAGGCTTTATTTCTAACGAATTTATACCAAGGCGCTCCAAACTCGTATTTGAAATACACCCTCCATGGCAGCCAGAGCCAATTCAAACATTAGCAGAAGTTGCCTGGATATCAAATCAGCCGCATTCTGAAAGGTTTAACGTAGGCGCGAAGTTTCTAGACCCTCTAATGGCATAGTAATTCTCCCCCTAACTTGACAAAATCAATATCGCAATGTATACTTTTTATCACTTATGGCTGAAAATAAAAACAAACAGAGTATGAGTAAAGTATTTGCCTTATTAAAAATACTGGATAAAGATAAAAGATATGATCCGGAAGCGTATTCTTTTATCATGGCAAGCCTGGACTATACCATGAGAAAGCTCAAGAGAAAAGGACATGTGAGCGGCGAGGAGCTTTCTATAGGAGTAAAGGACTATTGTTTAGAGCAATTCGGGCCAATGGCAAGGGTTGTGCTTGAAAAATGGGGCATTAAATCAACTAATGACTTTGGCGAGATAGTGTTTAATCTTATAAATTCCGGATTGTTAGGCAAAACAGACGAAGACCGCAAGGAAGATTTCCACAATAGGTACGACTTCAAAGAGGCCTTTGACAAAGGCTGCAAATACTCCCTTCATTAATTTCTAATAGTCATCAAATGTAATATTTTTCTTGTATTTTGTATTTTTCTGTACTAAAATACAATTGTAATGATGAAAAATATTTTGGTTTTATATTTTTTCTGCGCTTTTCTTTCCGGGATCGCTCTCTGCCAGGAAGACATAGAGATTGATTCGCAGGTTATCAGCATAAATTCTGACAAGGAGTATATAATAATCAAGGCGGGAGAGAATGAAGGCATTGAAATAGGCGACGGGCTTATTATCCACAGAGATGCTGAAAAATTAGCAGAGGCCCAAGTAGTGGAAGTCAGGGCTAATGTCGCTGCTGCAGAAATATTAAATATTGAAAAGGAAATTAAAGAAGGCGACAGTATTTTGATTGTTAAAAAAGCAAAAAAATATCCTATAAAAAAAGAAAAATCTGCTTACCGGGAACTCAAAAAATCCAAATGGACAACTCTTTTGGGATCCGGCGCTGCGGTTAAATCAGCAGTGCCGGTGAAAAACGTAACTTCAAGTTCAATGACTGGGAGTGAGTTTTCAAGCGAAGCCTTGAATCCGGAAAAAATTCAAGTTACGCAGGGAAGCAGCGTTGTAAGAGCTGATATAGATGCAGGCGTTGACACTGTATTTTCATATTCTCTGATGGTTTTAAGGGAAAATGGCTATTCTGTTATCTTTTCAAGCAGGACTACAGGCGCTATTTTAGCTACGATGCCGATAAGACTTGATCTCATAAAAGAACTATGGGCAGACGCTACAGCTTCTATTGAACATAAACTGGTTGTGTCTCTCGAAATGAAAAATAGCGGCGGAGCCGCTGAATTAAATATAGCTTCATTCAAAGAGCATACCCAAAAAGGAAAGCAGATAAAATTCCCTGTAACGAGGGAGTCTGCTTATTATAACCTTTTAGTGGAACTTGCTTCAAAAATAAAAGAGCGCGCCGAGCATTGAGCGCTAATGTTATAGCGAGAAGTCCTGAGCCTGTCGAAGGACGCTGGGCGTTGAAACACAAAAGATTAAACCGATCTTTATTAATAATATACGATTTGCTTTATGCCAAATTCGGCTCAAGGCATTGGTGGCCAGGCGATACAAAAATTGAAATAATAATAGGTGCCATCCTTACGCAAAACACCGCCTGGGTTAATGTAGAAAGGGCCATCAATAACCTTAAAAGAGAAAAGGCGTTGAGCGTAAGCAGGCTTTCCGATATCCTTGAGAAAAAACTGGCAAAGCTCATAAGGCCTTCCGGGTATTATAATGTAAAGGCGAACCGCATAAAGAATTTTTTGAAATTCCTGAATACCTGTTATAATGGCTCTATTAACAGAATGTTCAAAACCGATCTTTATAAATTAAGAGAAGAGCTGCTGGCGCTTAATGGCATAGGCCAGGAAACAGCGGACAGCATTCTTTTATATGCCGGCAATAAACCTATTTTTGTAATAGACGCATATACAAAAAGGGTGTTCTCAAGGCATGGTTTTATAAGCCAGGATGCGGAATACAAGGAAATACAGTCTTTATTCATGAATAATATTCCAGAAAATACTGGATTATTCAATGAGTTTCATGCGTTAATAGTGGAGTTGGGAAAATCTATATGTAAATCTAAAAAACCATTGTGCAGCATGTGCCCAATACGAAGTATACGGAGGAAACAAAATGCCAGAAGAAGCAAAAAAACAGGATGAAGTAAAGAAAGCGCCGGAAGCAGCAGAAAAACCTACAAATTGCATGAAATGCAATAAAAGGCTAAAAAGAAAGTCATGGTATTATAAGAACAATGGCTACTATTGTTCTAAGGGTTGCTGGCAGCAGGCTGTTAAAGCTATAGCCGCAAAGAAAGAGAAAAAAGCATAGTTTATGATTGAGCGCCGTAAAAATATAAGGGCAAAAAAGAATATACCTCTTAAGCTTGCAGATACCGCTTTTGATATTATAACAGAAACAGTTGATATAAGCTCATCGGGCGTTTACTGCAGAGTAACCAGGAACCTAGTGCCTATGTCAAAGATAGAGGTTGTGCTTCTGATCCCAGGAAAGGACGCTAGTAGCCCTACGAGAAAAATAAGATGTAAAGGCGTAGTTGTCAGGACAGAACCAGCTATAATAAAATATGCTGACAAGGCACACTACAATATAGCTATATTCTTTACAGATATTTCTAAAAAAGACCAAAAAATAGCGGAGGATTACGTGGCTTCAGGCAACTTGGATCCTGCGGAGATACAGATAAGCCAATGACATATTAGGTATAAATGGACAAGGCCAGAAAGCCAAAAGCGGTAAAACTTATTATAGGAATGCTAGCCAAAAGCCAAAAACTCTTCGATATAGCCGAAGAGTTTTTTATTAAAGAGTTCGGCCCTATAGATTATAAAAGCCTTGTAATTTCTTTTGGCTACACGGATTACTATAAAAAAGAGATGGGTAGTCCGTTAAAAAGAAAGTTCATCTCCTTTAAAAAAACTATCTCTCCTGAAAAGATCGCAAAGATAAAACTCCTTACTAACTCCATAGAAGAAAAACTCAGCGCAGATAAAAAAAGACGAATAAATATTGACCCTGGCTACATATCTGACTCAAAACTTATTCTAGCCACTACAAAAGATTACTTTCACAGGATATATTTACATCATGGGATATTTGCAGAAGTCACGCTCAGATGGAGAAAATCCAGCTTCGAGCCGTTTGAATGGACATACCCTGATTATAGAAGCAAAAAATATATAGATATATTAAACCATATAAGAAACCTTTATATGCAAGTAGGGAACGATTTGAAACCGTTCCCTACCCATTAAATTTCATGCAAGATAAAGCAAAACAATATTCCACAATAAAACACAGGATTGCGCTAATAAATATATTTCTAACGCCAATACTGCTATGGATATTCTTAATTGCAGGCATACCTACTTATTTTAAAAGCATATCGCAGCTAACCCCTCATAATGATTATGTTAATTTGATTATATTCTGTATTCTTGCTGGAGCGTTTTATTATGTCATAAATCTGCCTTTGGAGTTTTACTCCGGATACGTATTGGAGCATAAATTTTCTCTTTCTAACCAGACATTAAAAGATTGGGTTTTTAGGGAAGGCAAGAAAAATATTATTGCTTTTATAATAAGCGGGCCTCTTGTTATGGCGCTGTATACATTTTTAAAACTATATCCTCTAAGCTGGTGGCTATGGACAGCTCTTTTATGGTTTTCTATTTCTATAATACTGGCAAAATTCGCGCCAGTCATAATAGTGCCTATTTTTTATAAATATTCTCCCATAAAAGATGCAACATTAGAGAGCAAGCTGAGCAAGCTTGTTTCAAGGGTTGGATTTAAGGCTAGCGGCGTATATGAACTGGACATAAGCAGGGATACAAAAAAGGCTAATGCAGCATTGCTCGGCCTTGGCAGGCAGAAAAGGATAGTGCTCTGCGATACGCTTATTTCAAATTTTAGCCACGATGAAATAGAGTCGGTTATGGCTCATGAGCTTGGGCATCACAAGCTGAGCCACATGTGGAAACTTATAATATCAGGAGGTGTTTTTACATTTATAATATTCTTTTTTGCAAATAATCTATTTCTAAAATTGCATAATTTTTTTGGATACAACATGCTTTATGATTACGAATCGCTTGTATTGATATATTTTATTGTAGTTCTGTTTAACATAGCATTGATTCCAGCGGCCAATGCCTTTTCAAGACGCCTGGAAAAAGATGCGGATGAGTTTTCACTGAAAACCACAGGTAATGTCAGCGCATTTATATCTACAATGAAAAAACTTAGCGAACAGAACCTGGCAGATACATATCCCGGCAGATTTTATGAAATAATGCTTTACGACCATCCGCCAATAGCGAGGAGGATAGCCTTTGCAGAATCATTCAAACAAAGCGCCTAAGATAACCCCAAGCAAGGTATATATTAAAAGGCTTCAAGACTGGTCTTTAGACCAGAAAATAAGCGAAGCTGTTTTATCTGCATGGCAATATTTAAAGCCAATAGTTGATTTTAAAGATAAAAATAGTTTTACTGCGATAAAGTTAACATTTGGGGAAGAAGGCGCCTCTGGATATATAAAACCCGCATGGTTAACAGATATTTTAAACTCTTTGAGAGAGACTACAGAAAACCTTTTTATAGCAGAGACAAATACGCTTTACAGAGAGAAAAGGTCTAATGCAATCGGGCATCTTCATGTAGCTAACAGCCATGGATACAGCTTTGACAAAGTTGGTATACCTATAATAATAGCTGACGGTTTGCGTGGACGAGACTGCCAGAACATACCAATACGCGGAGACCACTTTGAGAGCGTTAAGATAGCCAGAGGTATATGCGAAAGCGATAATGTGATTTGCGTATCGCATGTAACAGGCCATATGCAATCAGGTTTTGCGGGGTCTCTTAAAAACCTTGGCATAGACTGCGCTTCCCGTCAGGGTAAGCTCTTGCAGCACTCAGGCACTCTTCCAGAGATAACTATTGAAAAATGCATTGGCTGCAGCGCATGCATGAGCATATGCCCTGCAAACGCAATAGGCATAAAGAAAAAAAAGGCCATACTTGTAAAGGAAAGATGTGTTGGCTGCGGGGAATGCACTGTGGCATGCAGAGCAGGAGCCATTGATATAAAATATGACGAAAATGTTGTAAAATTTCAGGAAAAAATGGTAGAATATGCTCTAGGCGTAAAAAAGGCCCTAAACTCCAGAATTGTGTATTTAAATTTTTTGGAACATATGACAAAAAACTGCGATTGCATGTCGAAAGACGAAACGCCTATTGCGCCTGACATAGGAATATTATGCGGCGCAGATCCTGTCGCAGTAGATAAAGCCTCAATGGATCTTGTAGGCATAGATAAATTTAAAGAAATATTTCCTGAGATAGATCCGCTTGCGCAGATAAGACACGCTGAAAAGATAAAATTAGGCGTCAGCCAATACGAACTCATGGAGATTTAGAATGTACCTAGCGTATACAATTATCCTGCTCACATTAATTTTAATACTGGCTATTACTTTAAGAGAAGAGATCAGGATAAGAAAAGGCATACCACAGGGTATTGTAAACAGGTATTGGGTGCTGAGAGAAAAGAGAAGATTTGTAAGGTTTCAGGAAAACCTGAAAATAAGATATAACCGCATTGGTTCTGAGTTAAGCACAGACAATACCAAGATGCGGAACATATCCAAAACAGGCCTGTGTATTTCTACTTATGAAAAACTCAAAGAAAAAGACAGCCTGAAGATAGAGATAGAAGTTCCTGGTTTTTCAAAGTCTGTGAAATTGATAGGTTCTGTTATGTGGGTAAAAGAACTGCGGTCTACTGATGACCACGGAAGGAGGCTATTCTATACAGGTATTAGGCTTGGAAAGATCGACCCGGAAGCAGAAGCTATGTTAATAACGCATTTAAATACCCTGAAAAGGTATTAAGAGAATCCAATGATAACTATAGAAGAATTTAAAAAACTTAATATAAGGATTGCCAGAATAAAAGAAGTGATTGATCATCCTGGCGCAGACAGGCTGTATATTGTGCGCGTGGTAATCGGGGAAGAAGAGAGAGAGGTTGTTGCTGGAATAAAAAAGGGCTATAACAAAGAAGAACTTTTAGGTAAGCTAGTGGCTGTTGTTGAAAACCTCGAACCTGCTGTAATAAGAGGGGTGGAGAGCAGGGGTATGATCCTTGCGGCTCAGGACGGAGAAACTCTGGCTGTTCTTTCGCCTGACAGGCCTGTTGCCCCAGGCTCTCTTGTAAAATAAGTGAGGACAATGATTATAGGCCTTACAGGCGCTAATGCCTCTGGAAAAGGCGAGGCAGCCAGCTATTTAAAATCAAAGGGCTTTGAATATTATTCGCTTTCTGATATATTAAGGGAGGAGGCCAAAGCCAGGCGAATAGAACTGTCCCGCGAGAATCTCATAAGATTAGGTAATGAGGTAAGGGGAAAAAATGGGCCTTCAGTCCTGGCAGATTTGGTTACAAAAAAGATTAAGAATCAAAACAACTATGTAATTGATTCTATTAGAAATCCTTTTGAAATAAAAGCTCTTAGAAAATTAAATGATTTTACCCTGCTAGGCATAGACGCCACTGTGGAAATGAGATTCAAAAGAGCTGTAGCGAGAAACAGACCAGGGGATCCAGAAACATTAGAGGAATTTGTAGAAAAAGAAAAAAAAGAAAATATAGCCAGCTCTACAAACCAACAGCTGGAAAATTGCCTTAAGATGGCAGATATGATAATCATAAATGACTCTACGATAGAGGATTTTCACAGAAAAATAGATGAAAAAATCGCAGAAATCCAAAAGGCCTGAATGGGATGAGTATTTTTTAAAAATGTCATACCTCGTAGCTGAGCGCTCTACGTGCCTCAGGCACCATGTAGGCGCAGTTATTGTAAGGAATAAAAGGATACTCACTACTGGTTACAACGGGGCAGCAAGAGGCGTAAAAGACTGCCTGGAATTAGGCTGCCTGAGAAATGAATTAGGCATTCCTTCAGGCGAGAGACATGAGATATGCAGGGCAATACACGCGGAACAGAATGCGATAATACAGGGGGGCTTGCACGGAATAAATATCGCTGATAGCATAATCTACTGCACTCATTCGCCATGCATCCTTTGCGCAAAGATGATAGTGAATGCGCAGATAAAAAAGTTCGTCACCTGCGGCCAATACGCAGATAAAAGTTTTGAGGCATTATTTGAAGAGGCAGGCGTGGAATATAAAAAGATAGGCGTTCCAGCTCTCAGTATAACAAGGCTGGATTAAGAGGTCTTATGCGAGAAAAAAGAAGATTTATAAGGTTCGCTATTGCTTTAAAGGTCGCTTATATTGTTCAAAGAGATCCGAAAACAGAAAAGCTCGGCACTACTAAAGATGTCAGCGCTCAGGGTATGCAGTTATTAACCAGCGATAAACTGGAGCTAGGGGACAAGATTGATCTTAAGATATTCGTGCCAGAGGCATTAAACCCAGCCCACATGAAAGGCATCGTGTTATGGTCAAGAGAGCTAGACTCCCCAAAAAGCCATTCTTACAACGCTGGCATTGATTTCGGAAAAATAGAAGAAGACAACAAAAATACTTTTTTAAAATTCCTATGCGACCTTATGTACTCAAAAATAGGGGATAAAAAAGAGGAATAAAAGTCATGAGAATTTTTATAGTATTATTAATAGCAGGTTCTCTTTTGATGTCAGGCTGCGCCACAACGTATAATCCTGCAACTGAAAAAAAAGAGCTTGTACTTATCACAACGCCTATGGAAGTAGCGCTTGGCCAGAATACAGCACTGCGGGTAGCCAAGCAGTACGCTTTTATAAAAGACCCAAAGCAGGTTAATAGGGTTACAGAGATAGGGGATAAGCTGGCAAAGGTATCGGACAGGACTGATCTTAAGTATCATTTTAGCGTGGTGGAGGACAAGGAAATAAATGCGTTTACAATGCCTGGCGGATATATTTATATCAACTCAGGCCTTATTGACATCACAACCGACGATGAACTTGTCTGCGTGATAGGCCATGAAATAGGCCATGTTGCCGCAAAGCACATTGCCAAGAAACTCCAGACCCAGTTAGGCTACGAAATCCTGATGAACATAGCCCTCCAGAATACAAGCGTCAGGCAGATGCAGCAGGCCATTGGCGTTACCTTTAATCTTGTAGAGCTTGGATATTCAAGAGAGGATGAGCTTCTGTCGGATAGGCTGGGAGCAAAATACGCGTATAAAGCAGGCTATGACCCTAACGCAATGATCACATTTTTAAAAAAATTAAAAGAAAAAAATAAAGATGAAATGGGCCCTGTTTTTCTTCGCAGCCACCCATACACATCGCAAAGAATTCAGATGTTGGAAAAAGAAATCCCTGCTATAATATCCAAAGTAGACGCTAAAGTCAACCAGAATGCTTCTGGTTCAAGCGCCAATATTAATACGTTATCTCCTGTAAAATATGAAACCTCAAAACTGCCAACGAGAGTCATGTGCAAGAAATGCAGGAGGATATTTTCTGGCACTGTAAACTATTGCCCATACGATGGGACGAAACTAGGTCCCTAAAAAAAGGAGGCGCGTTATATGCTTGCCGGAAGCGATAACAGGCTGTTTGAAAGAGTGAGCGGAGAACTTGCAGTAAGGTACAGCCCGCAAGGGACTGATGGTGAATTTTGCTCTACTACCAGAAACATAAGCGGCGGCGGAATAAGAATGCCGCTATTGAAAAAATTAAAACCAGGCGCAGCTTTGGACTTGGAAATATTCAAGCACAATACAGACATGGCTTTCAGATGCATAGGCAAAGTAATGTGGGTTTGGGATGCCCCTATAAATAAAAAAGATGACCATGTTTTTGAAGCAGGGGTAAAATTTTTAAATCCAGATCTTTTTCACATCGGAAGGCTGATAGACTCTTTAGGAAAAAGCAGCCTATTAGTGTAGCGATATGAAACTATTTAAAAAAATATTTGAATTTAAAAAAGAATTAGATTTCGTCAATGACCGCCGCAAATCCAAGAGATACGACATTATGCTGAAATTGAATTATTCCTATCCTGAAACAAGATACGCGGGGGAGAGTTTTACAAAAAATATATCCAAAAACGGCCTAAGATTTCCGGTGAATTTAAAGATTGCTAAGGGCGCGCTTATGGATATAAAAATAGAAGACCCGAATAGCGACAAATGCCTGTCATTAAAAGGCAAAGTCAGGTGGCTTGAAGAATTTTCAGGAGAAGATGATTCTGGTGCGGTTAGATACGAGACAGGTGTAAACCTTTTAAAAAAGAGACTTTTTTAAACTCTTATTATGCCACAGAAAAAACCAGGCTTATTCAAACTGCTGGAAATTATAATAATCATTCTGGTCAGCGTTCTTATAATTACGAACCTAATGTATATAAAGGATGCCTGTTCCAGCAAGCAATGCATAGTGACAAATGTATCGACCATAATACTTCTTGTATGGGCAACTGCTTTCTGGCTGGTAGTAATAAAACATTCAGATAAAAAGAAATAGTGCTATTCATAGCTTATAATATTTCCGGCCTTTGCCATTTTTTATTTCTTTCAATACCGATATTAATCCTCCTATTGTTTTACGCAATATACAAGAAACAAAATGTCCGCAGCCTTATTTCAACCCTTATCATGCTATACGTTTTAGGTTTTTTTATATACCTATTTTTTATTGCCAAATATATAAATAGGCACCATGTCTATTGATATCTTATTTCTAGGCGGCACTTCTATAGATCTTATTCAGAATAGGCAGAAGGGGAGGAGTGCGCTTGATTTCTCTGCTTCTATTGGCGGGTCTATTACTAATTCCTGTATTATTGCGGCTAAATTAAGCCTGAAAGCAGCTCTTTTAAGCAGGATTGGCAAGGGTCTATTAGGCGATTTTGTTGTTGAGTTGCTAAATGCATGTAAAATAGATACAAAAAACATTATCCGGGATTCAAATATTCGAACGCCACTTGCAATAGCTAAGATTGATAAATTTGGAGTTGCAAAATATACTTTTTACAAAAATCCTCCAGAAGATTCAGTGGTTCCATTAAAAAGCGTGCCAAAATACTTATTAAACACATGCAAAGTTTTTCATGTTGGATCAAGCTATTCATATCAAAAAGAAACTTTTGAAGAAACCATTAAGTTCATTAAATACCTTAAAAAAATAGGTATTTTTATTTCTTACGACCCAAATATAAGGCCAAATAGTATAACTGACAAAATTAGCGTAAAAAATAGGGTTTTTAGCATATTAAAATTAGCTAATTTAGCAAAATTAAGCGAAATAGATCTGGAATACCTGACAGGCCATAAAAGCCCTGAAAAAGGCCTAAACGAGCTTAAGAAATTAGCCAACTGTGAGCTTATTTTAACGCTTGGCTCAAAAGGTTCAATTTACTTAGGCCATAATGGATTATTAACGCAAATCCCGGCTTTTAAAGTCAAAATCGCTGACACAATAGGCGCAGGGGATGCTTTTACAGCAGGGCTTATTTATAAGCTAATAAAACAAGGGAAGGTCGATTTTTTTGCCAATATAAAGCCCAATATGATATTTGCTTCAGCAGTTTCAGCCATAATCTGCACCAAAAAAGGCGCAAATCATGGATTAAGAGACATAAAACAGGTTAATTCATTTCTTGCCAAACATCTTTCAGGATAAAAATCTTCCCGACCTTGTTGTTCACCGTTGACAATAAGCTAGATATATGCTATTTTAAGTTAACTTATGGCTATAAATAGAGATACTGTTAAATATACGGCTAATCTGGCAAGGATAGAATTGTCAGATAAGGAATTAGAGCATTTCACGGGGCAATTAGACAGAATTTTAGCGTATGTGGATAAGTTAAATACTTTGAATGTCGCCAATCTTGAACCAACAAGCCATGTCCTGGATATGAAAAATGTCTATAGAGATGATGTTGTCAAAAAATCATTGCCAGTCGCTGATGTTATAAAAAACGCTCCAAGTAAAGAGAATAATTTATTTAAAGTCCCAAAAATCATAGAAACATAACTATGGAACTAAATGCCCTTACAGCTCACGAACTTATTGATCTTTTATCTAAAAAAGATATCTCGCCTATAGATATATGCAATAGTATTATTAGTAAAATAGAAAAGCAAGAGAAGAGCCTTAATGCCCTGGCGCACTTTGATAAAGAAAAGGCTTTAGAGAGATGCAAAAATCTTAAAGAAAGCGTTAATAAAGGCGGGCTCTGGGGCATTCCTATTTTTATAAAAGATAATATCTCGGTTAAAGATGAACTCACCACTTGTTCCTCAAAAATTCTCAAAGGTTTCAAGCCCCCTTACAATGCCACTGTAATAGAAAAACTCATAGATATAGGCGCAGTATTAATGGGCAAAACTAATATGGATGAATTTGCGTTTGGCTCATCCACTGAGACCTCGTGTTATGGCCCAACCAGAAATCCATGGGATTTAGAAAGAATTCCAGGAGGCTCATCAGGCGGCTCTGCAGCAGCTGTTAGCGCAGACGAAGCAATATTTGCCCTTGGTTCAGATACAGGCGGTTCAATAAGGCAGCCAGCCAGCCTTTCGGGAGTAGTTGGCTTGAAGCCCACATATGGAAGAGTTTCCAGATACGGCCTTATAGCATTTGCATCTTCTCTGGATCAGATAGGACCTATTACAAAAGATGTGGAAGACGCAGCGATTTTATTAAAAGCTATATCCGGGCACGATGAAATGGATTCAACTTCTGCTGATATGCCTGTTTCAGATTATGTATCCAATGTAAAGAAGGGCATCAAAGGCTTAAAGATAGGTATTCCAAAAGAATATTTTATTGAAGGGGTAGATAAAGAAGTTAAGGATTCGATCAAACTGGCTATAGAAGAATTGGAGAAACTGGGAGCGGTTTGCGAAGATACCAGTTTGCCGCATACTGAGTATGCAGTAAGCGTGTATTATTTAGTTGCAACAGCTGAAGCCAGCTCAAATCTTGCAAGATTTGACGGAGTCCAATACGGCTTGAGAGCAGAAAATATAACATCAATAATAGATATGTATAAGAAGACGCGTAAGGAAGGATTTGGGGATGAAGCAAAACGCAGGATTATTTTAGGGACATTTGCTCTTTCGAGCGGATATTACGATGCGTATTATTCAAAGGCGTTAAAAGTCAGGACATTGATAAAAATGGATTTTGACAGCGCATTCGAGAAATTTGACGCAATAGTTACGCCGACTTCTCCCACGGCTGCGTTTAAGATAGGCGAGAAGATAAGTGATCCTCTTACAATGTATCTTTCGGATATATTTACAATTTCTGCAAATCTGGCAGGTATTCCGGGTATATCTATACCATGCGGGTTTACAAAAAATAATCTGCCCATAGGGCTTCAGATACTTGGAAAACCTTTTGACGAAGAGACAATTTTAAAGATAGCGTGGAATTACGAACAGAATACAGAGTGGCACAAAAGGAAACCAATGAATAGTCACATCATATGAATTACGAGATAGTTATAGGGTTAGAGGTCCATCTTCAGCTCAATACAAAGAGCAAGGTATTTTGCGGATGCAGCACGGATTTTGGCTCAGCGCCCAATACACAAGCCTGCCCGGTCTGCCTTGGTTTTCCAGGCAGCTTGCCTGTTTTAAATAGGCGCGCCCTAGAGCTTGGGGCAAAGGTTAGTATTGCTTTGAATTGCCAGATTGCGGAAAAGATAAGGTTTGACAGAAAAAATTATTTTTATCCGGACCTCCCAAAGGACTACCAGATTTCTCAGTTTGATCAGCCATTAGCCCAGCATGGCATCCTTAATATTATTACTGGCGAAGCAGAAAAAAATATAAGAATAAGAAGGGTGCACCTTGAAGAAGACACTGGAAAACTTTTTCACCAAAAGGATTCAAGCCTAATAGATTTTAACAGGTGCGGAATCCCGTTATTAGAAATAGTAAGTGAGCCTGATATAAATTCTCCGGAAGAGGCATATCTGTATCTTACAGCTTTGAAATCAATTTTAGAATATCTGGATGTCTCTGATTGTAATATGGAAGAAGCGAGCCTCAGGTGCGACGCAAATATATCCCTCAGAAAAAAAACCGATAAGGGGCTGGGAACAAAAACAGAGATAAAAAATATGAACTCATTTAAAGGCGTTAAAGCCGCGCTTGAATATGAAACAAAACGCCAGATGGACTTACTGAAAGACGGAAAAAGGATTATCCAGGAAACCTTGCTTTATAATACAGAAAAAGGCGTTACAGAACCCATGAGATCAAAAGAAGAAGCGCACGATTACAGGTATTTCCCAGAGCCGGACCTGGCGCCTTTTAATTTCGAAAAAAGCTTTTTAAAGGCTATTGAGAAAGATATGCCTGAACTTCCTGAGCCTAAAAAGAATAGGTTTATAAAAGACTACCAGCTTTCAGGCTATGACGCTGGAATAATTGTCTCTGACAAAAACACCGCTGATTATTTTGAAAAATGCGTAGCTTTATACAGCAATCCCAAAACAATTGCTAACTGGCTTATCGGAGACATCTCTCGATACATGAAAGATAACAATGTATCTATAAAAAATTTAAACTTGAAAGAGAGTTATCTCTCAGGTCTGCTTAGAATGATTGACAACGGTGTTATTACAGGAAAAGTTGCAAAAACGCTTTTGATAGAAATCATACAAACAGGCAAAGATCCTGAAAAACTAGTAAAGGAAAAAGGCCTTGAGCAGATTTCCGATGCCAATCTATTAGAAGCTGCTGCGAGCCAGGTTATTGCTGAAAACTCAAAATCAGCGGAAGATTTTAAAAACGGCAAAGATAATGCTATAATGTTTCTTGTAGGAAAAGTAATGCAGAAGACAAAAGGCAGGGCCAACCCCAATAAGATTAATGAGATGCTAAGGGAAAAACTGAAAGGAGTAAAATGAAGAAAAGAATTGTAATGTTGCTGATTATAGCGAGTTTTGCGATAGGCATCACAGTTCACAATATCAGCTTTGCTGAAAAAGCTGATAAAGAAGTTCAGCAAAAACAAAAAGCAGATGATCTTTATAAAGAGCTGGAACTCTTCTCAGACGCTGTAAGTATAATCCGGGCAGATTACGTTGAAGAGAAAAAATCAAAGGAACTTATATATGGCGCGCTTAAAGGGATGCTGGCTTCTTTAGACCCTTACAGCCAATTCATGGACCCTGATACTTATAATGAGATGAAGGTAGAAACAGAAGGTGAATTTGGCGGCATAGGCATAGAGATCACTCTTAAAGACGATCTTCTGACAATAATATCTCCTATTGATGACACGCCTGCGTATAAAGCAGGGCTCAAGGCAGGAGATAAGATTGTAAAAATAGACGGCGCTATTGTAAAAGACCTCACGCTTATAGAAGCGGTTAAAAAATTAAGAGGCAAACCAGGCACAGATGTAAATATTATAGTTCTCAGAGAAGCTGATAAAAAACTTCTGGAGTTTACAATAACAAGGGCCATAATTAAAATAGCGAGCATTAAAAAAGCAGAGATACTGGAACCTGGCATCGGCTATATCAGGCTTAGTGAATTTCAGGAAAATACGCCTAAAGACCTGTCAGAAGCGCTGAAAAAATTAGAGACAGAAAACCTAAAAGGACTTGTGCTGGACCTTAGGAATAATCCAGGCGGACTCTTAGACGTGGCAGTAGACGTAGGAGGAAAATTTATTCAAGAAGGCAAAGTAGTTGTCAGCACAAAAGGAAGGGTTGAAGCCCAGAATATAGAATTCAAATCAAGGAATAAAAATAATCGTCATCTGGATTACCCAATAGTGGTGCTTATAAACGGCGGCAGCGCATCTGCGTCTGAAATCGTAGCAGGCGCCTTGCAAGATTACAAGAGGGCAATTCTCTTGGGCACTAAGAGTTTCGGCAAAGGCTCTGTTCAGACAGTTGTGCCTATGTCAGATGGCTCTGCAGTAAGGCTCACTACAAGCAAGTATTATACGCCGAAAGGCCGCTCTATCCACGGAGAAGGCATAATGCCTGATATTCTGGTTGAATACGAAGAGCGTCCTATGAAGGATAAAGAAGTGGATAAAGAAGCTGCTTTGCTTGAAAAATTACTGGAAGGCAAAGAAAAAACACCTGAAGAAAAGGCAGAGGAAAAAAAGAAGAAAGAACTGGATAACCAGCTTCTGAGAGCAGTAGATGTGCTAAAGGGAATAGTTATTTATAGCGGGAAGTGAGCATGTTAATACTAGGCATTGAGACTTCTTGTGACGAGACAGCAGCCGGCGTCGTAAAAAACGGCATAGATATTTTATCAAATGTAGTTTCATCCAGCCTTAAGTATCATAGGAAATTTGGCGGGGTAGTCCCTGAAATAGCAGCCAGGCATCATGTAGAAAATATAGACAATGTAATAAACCGCTCTTTGCATGACGCAGGCATAGATATAAGGGATATAGATGCTTTGGCCGTAACAGACGGGCCTGGGCTTATGGGCGGCCTTTTAACTGGTATCTCATGCGCTAAGAGCATGAGTTATTACCTTAATAAGCCGCTTATTGCTGTAGATCACTTAAAAGCCCATATATATTCTGCCATAATGGTAAAGGATGGCCCTAAGTTCCCTTTTATAGGCCTTGTAATTTCAGGAGGCCATACAAGGCTGTATCTTGTAGAAGATTTTGACAAGTTTAAATTATTGGGAGATACTGTTGATGACGCAGTAGGCGAAGCATATGACAAAGTTGCTAAGATTCTAGGGCTTGGTTATCCAGGAGGGCCTGTTATTGACGCTCTTGCAAAAAAAGGAAACATAGATGCAATAAGATTTACATGCAAGGCTGTGAACAATAGCCTTGATTTTAGCTTCAGCGGAATAAAGACCGCGGTGTTGTATTACGTGCAAGGGCATAGAGCAAAGAGCAGAGAGCAGAAAGGAATAAGAAAAGAAGATGTATGCGCTTCTTTTCAGGAAGCAGTTTTAAGGGTTATTGTAGAAAATTCTATAAAGGCTATGGAGAAATGCAACATAAAATCTTTTGTTGTAGGCGGAGGAGTAAGCGCAAATTCCAGACTAAGAAAAATGATGCAGAGAGAGGCCATATATAGAAATTTTAAATTATATTTTCCGCCTTTTGATTTATGTTCAGACAATGCCGGCATGGTGGCAGGTTTGGCGTATAGATTATACAAAAAGGGTAAAAGGGCGTCATTGGAGATAACCGCAAACATTTAGAGGTGCTTATATAGGAGGATATTTATGCTAACTGACACTCAGGTAGTATGGCGATTATTTCTAGCTGCTGCGCTAGGCGGTATTATAGGTTTTGAGAGAGAAAAGCATAGCAAAAGGGTAGCAGGTTTTAGGACACATATACTTGTAAGCATGGGCTCTAGCCTTATAATGCTAATTTCAATGTATATATTCGAGATTTACGCAGGTAAAGCGCCTGTGGACCCTGCAAGAATAGCCGCAGGAGTAGTAACAGGTATAGGATTTTTAGGCGCAGGAACAATTATTCGTTCAGGTGAGTCTGTGAAAGGGCTCACTACAGCAGCAAGTCTTTGGACTGTTTCAGGCATAGGGCTGGCAGTTGGCTGCGGATTCTACATAGCTGGCTGGGCAACTGCTATCATAGCGCTTGTTACATTATACCTGTTAAGAAAAATACCTATTGAGGACAAATAATCGCGGAACCGCGCGATTAAAAGGGAGGGCTTATATATGCTAAGGCGGGATAAGAATGAAAAGAAGATTTTGGATGTAGATGCTGGCATGCAGGGGACTCTCATGTTCAAGGATCCTGTGAATCTAAGGATAAACGGCAGCTTTGAAGGCAAGCTTGATACAAAAGGTAGTCTTATAATAAGCGAAAATGCCTCGGTTCGCGCAGATATAACCGGCGATGAAATAATAATAGGCGGAAAACTTACAGGCAATATTGTTGCTGCGAATAGTTTGAAAGTTCTTTCCAGCGCCCATATAGTAGGCGATATAAACACGCCAAATCTCAGCGTAGAAACAGGCGCCATTATTCATGGAAAATGCCAGATGCTTACAGGCTCTAGCCTAAAAGGCAATGTTTTTAATATAGACGAGCTTGCAAGATATTTAGAGGTAGAGATCTCTAATATACTTGAATGGGCAAATTCAGGGAAAATTCCTGCTTTTAAAGAAGGCAATGACTGGAAATTTGAACGGCCAAAAATAGAAGAGTGGATTGCGAAAGAAAAAACAAAATGATGAAGCGTTTTTTGACTTCAAAGGAAGCGGCAAATTATCTGAGCATAACAGAAGATGAATTAAATAATTTATCTAAAGCTCATCAAATTACCGCATATAAGATAGGCGGCATATACACCAGATTTAAGGTGGATGACCTGGAGACATACCGTAGAAAAGGCGTAACAAAAGGCGGTAAAAACTACAGCAGCAATAGTTTTGAAAACATCAGGGATTTTTTCTATTTCAATGATTTTTACATTTATTCCTGTGTTGTAATAGCAGTAATACTTTATTTTATATTTAAAAAAACATAAAAATGTATTCTTCAAGATATTTAAAAGGACTATTGGGCAAGCTTTATTCTAAAAAGATATCCGTAGCCCGCGCTTTTAAGGCGCTTAAAAATCTTCCTTATGAAAACATGGAATTTGTCAGATTGGACCACCACAGGGCTTTTCGCAAAGGTTTTGGCGAAGTTATTTATTGTGAAAATAAAACCCCTGATCAGGTAAAGAAAATAACAAATGTCCTTTTAAAGCACAAGAGTCATCTACTCCTTACACGCGCCAGTAAGCGTTTATATGATTTTTTAAAGAAAGATTTTCCTGCTTTAAAATATAATGAGTTTGGAAGGGTTATATATTTGAAGAAGGCTAGATTAAAAAACAAGAAAACAGTTTTAATACTAACAGCCGGAACAAGCGATATCCCTGTGGCTGAAGAAGCCAGGATTACTCTTGAAGTCATGGGGAACAGGGTAAAAACTATTTACGATGTAGGCGTTGCAGGAATACATCGCTTACTGGATAAGGTGCCTGAAATTTCAAAGGCCAATGTTATTATAGTAGTAGCCGGTATGGAGGGCGCTCTGGGAAGCGTGATCGGCGGGCTTACTGACAAGCCTGTTATTGCAGTGCCTACAAGCGTTGGTTATGGTTCCAGTTTCAAAGGCATAGCGCCTTTACTTACAATGATGAATTCCTGCGCGCCAGGAGTAGTGGTTGTAAATATTGACAATGGCTTCGGAGCAGGCTATTTTGCGAGTTTAATAAATAAATAAAAACCTAACTTTACAATTCGTGCCTGGCGCCATTTGTAAAGTTAGAATAGGCATTATGAAAGATAAATTTTTAAGAGACAGCATATACGTTGTGGAGACAAATATAGACGATATGAGTCCTGTCATATACGAGACAGTTTTTGAGAAATTATATAGCGCAGGGGCGTTAGAAGTATTTCTTACCCCTGTTCAGATGAAAAAGGTAAGGCCTGGTATTTTACTCACAGCGCTGATCCCGAAAAACAAATTAAAAAAAATAGCAGAGATAATCTTCAGAGAAACAACTAGTTTTGGGATAAGATATTATGAGGCAAAAAGGTTGAAGCTATTGAGAAAAATAGGGGAGAATAAGGGCGAATGGGGAAAGATAAGGGTAAATAAAGGTTATATAGGCAAAGAGCTTGTTAAGATTTCCCCTGAATATAATGATTGCCGCGAAATCGCTTCTAAAAATATCCCGCTTAAGAATATTATATGAAAAGACAGCGCGAGATAGTGAAAGAAATTGTAAAAAATATAGGGCTTCTTGACGATCAAAAGATTCAGAGAGCGCTTGACGAACAATTTAATACCAAGGAACGGCTTGCTAAGATAATGGTCAGGTTAGGTTATGTATCAAGCGAAAACGTTGGAAATGCCCTAATACCTCAGCTAGGCATCCTCCCCTTGGCAATTCAAATAGACCACATTGATTTGAAAGCAGTTAATACCATCTCTCCGCAGCTTGCAGTCAGCCACAGAATAGTCCCTTTCAAGCTTCAAGCCAAGACGCTTTTTCTTGCAACAGACGATCCTATTAATTTTCTTGCGAGTGATTTTTTTGAAAGGATAACAAGCCTTAGCGTAGATATGACGCTTGCTGATCAGGCTGATATAGATAAAGCGCTGGCAGAACTTTACACATCTAAACAAAAGGAAACGCTGCATAGCGACTTAAGCAAATTATCAGAAGATATCAAGGACGCAAAAGGCGATGACGACGCGCCTGTTATAAAATTGGTAAACATGCTGATAGAAGAGGCATTAAAGAGAAGGGCGAGTGATATCCATGTAGAGCCTTTAGAGCATAAATTCCGGATCAGGTATAGGATTGACGGTGTGCTGCATGAAATACAGGGTCCTCCCAAAAGACTGCAAGGTTCAATTATAAGCAGGTTAAAAATTATGGCAGGAATGGACATAGCAGAAAAAAGGCTTCCTCAGGACGGAAGGATAAAACTTGCCCTGGAAAACAAGGAACTAGACCTAAGGGTTTCTACTTTGCCTGCAATACACGGAGAAAGCGTGGTAATGAGGATTCTTGATAAAAGCAGTTTTATGGTAGGATTGGAAGATATGGGATTTCTTCCAGAAAATAGGCGTGATTTTGAGAGATTGATTAATCTTCCAAATGGAATGATCCTAGTCACAGGTCCTACGGGAAGCGGGAAAACCACTACATTATACGCAACCCTTAGCCATATAAATCAAAAAGAGAGAAAAGTCATTACAATCGAAGATCCTGTAGAATATCAATTAGACGGCATAAACCAGGTTCAGGTAAAACCTCAGATTAATCTTACGTTTGCGAGCGGCCTGCGTTCAATGCTAAGACAGGCGCCTGATATTATAATGGTAGGAGAAATAAGGGATCTGGAAACAGCAGAAATAGCTGTTCAATCAGCCCTTACAGGCCATCTTATTTTCAGCACGCTTCATACAAACGACGCAGCAGGAGCTATTATGAGATTAGCAGATATGGGCATAAAGCCCTATCTGGCAGCTTCTACAGTCCAGGGTATCCTCGCTCAGAGACTGGTAAGGACAATATGCCCATCTTGCAGAGAAGTTTATCAGCCTTCAAAAGAAGAGATGGTTATGCTTTCTATTGTTCCTGGCCAGTTAAAAGATCTTGAGCTCTATAAGGGCAAGGGTTGTTCTGCCTGTAATGACACGGGTTTTAAAGGCAGGATGGGCATATATGAACTTCTGGTAATGAACGACAGCTTAAGAGAATTAGTGCTGGAAAACGCCCCCAGTGCTGTCCTGTGTAAAAAGGCAAGAGAATTCGGGATGCGGACATTAAAAGAAGACGGTATGGAAAAAGTAAAACGCGGCCATACAACCATTGAAGAAGTTTTAAGGGTAACACAAGATGCCTGATAATATAGACGCTATAGATTTATCAAAAATAAACATAGAAAGAGCTGCCATAAATAAGGTTTCAGCCTCTACAGCAAGATTTTACAATGTAATGCCTGTTAAAATCGAGAGAGATTCTGTTGTCGTGGCTAGCAGTGACCCTTCGAACACGAGGCTCGTAGACGATTTACGTTTTGTGTCAGGTTTAAGCATCAGGATGGTGACTGCAAAAGAGGACGACATAAAGAAGGCTATAGAACAATATTATGGCAAAGAAGAGGAATCTCTGGGTGAAGTCATAGATGAGGCGGAAAAATCAACATGCAAGATCCCTGTTGCAGGTAAAGCAGAAAGCAACGCTGACAAATTAAAAGAAATAGCTTCGTGCGCGCCTGTCGTAAAACTTTTAAATATGATATTGTTGCGTGCTGTAAGGGAAAAGGCTTCGGATGTACATTTTGAACCTTTTGAAAAAGACTATAAGATACGGTATAGGATAGACGGTATATGCTACGATGCGGCGCATCCTCCCAGAGACCTGAGCCTTGCAATAAGCTCAAGGATTAAAGTCATGGCAAATCTGGATGTCGCAGAGAACAGGCTTCCCCAGGATGGGAGGATAATGATGGACGTAGAAGGAAAGGCTGTGGATATGAGAGTCTCTACGCTTCCAACGCTTTATGGCGAGAGCATTGTCATGAGAGTTCTTGACAAAAGCGTTGTAAGCCTGTCGCTGGATCAGATAGGCATGGATGAGGATATTAAATCAAAAATCAGGGAAATAATAAAAAGGCCAAATGGGATTTTTTTAACTACAGGGCCTACTGGGAGCGGAAAAACCACTACGCTCTATTCCTGTCTGCGTGAGATAAATAAAATAGATTATAAAATAATAACCACTGAAGACCCTGTTGAATATGACATAGAAGGTATTATACAAGTTGCCATAAATACAAAGATAGACCTTACTTTTGCAAGGACACTAAGGCATATCTTAAGGCAGGACCCTGATATTATAATGGTGGGAGAAATAAGGGACGCTGAAACAGCGGAAATAGCTGTTCAATCAGCCCTTACAGGCCATCTTGTTTTCAGCACACTGCATACAAATGATTCGCCAGGCGCTGTTACAAGGCTTGTAGATATGGGCGTGGAACCTTTTTTAATAACATCCACTGTCAGGGCAGTGCTTGCACAGAGGCTTGTCAGGAAAATTTGCGTTAAATGCAAAAAAGAATACAAACCATCAGAACAAGAGGTATCAGAGTTTGGCATATCAAAAGAGAAAATGGAAGACATGAAATTTTATAAGGGAGCTGGCTGCTCAGAATGTAATAGTTCTGGTTATAAAGGCCGCACAGGTTTGTACGAGTTGCTTATAGTAGATGACAGAATCAGGGATCTTGTTATAAAGCATGAAAGTTTGTCTGCCATACGAAACGCAGCATGCGACGCAGGCATGAAAACCCTACGGGAAAACGGGCTCAAAAAGGTTATTGAAGGAATTACAACCATTGAGGAAGTTTTAAGAGAGACAAAAGAATATGCGTAACAATCGTAGAACTACAGAGAGGGAGGTATTATGAAGAACAAGGGCTTTACATTGATGGAACTGCTGGTCGTTATTGCTATTATAGCAATACTTGCTGGGATGGTAGTAAGCGGAGCGCAGCAGGCTAGAAAACGCGGGGCAGTTACTAAGGCAAAAGCGCAGATAGCAAGCATGGAAACAGCTATAAGCATGCACGAGACAGATATGGGAAATTACCCAGGCGCTGATAATAAGACCCTTGTAGCAGCTCTTACTGTAGATCCTGGAGATACTGATTGGAGCGGGCCCTATATTCAAATTAGAAAAGATGAACTAGACGGAAACGGGGAATATTTAGACGCATGGGGTAATGCTTTTGTATATGTAAACCCTGGTAAAAATAATGCTTCTTTTTATGACCTGTATTCCAAAGGCCCCAATGGTACAGGAGACGGGAACGACAAAGATGACATCCGTAATTGGTAATAGACGCGCTTTTACTTTGGTCGAAATGCTAATAGTGCTTGCGATAATAGCAATGATCATGGCTATGTCAGTGCCATTTACGGCAGGTTTTGGGAAAGGCCTCAGGGTAAAAACAACTGCCAGGGCTATTGTAGGAATAATGCGTGTGGCTAGGAGTAACGCTGTAACATTCAGAAAAAACTATTCAATAGTTTTTGATGTTAAAAAAAGCCAGTATTGGATAGAAGATGAGGCTAATCATGTTTATGAAAAAAAATATTATCTTCCAGGCCCAATAAAATTCGAGATAAAAGGCAATGGAGAAGCCGACCCTGTTACATTTGAAAACGACAGGGTAACATTCAATTCATCCGGGTCAGTAGAAGGGGCCAGCGGGTCAGTTACATTTACCGATAAACAAGGCGGTTCCAGGACAATCTCTGTGACAGGGGCTACTGGAAAAATCACTATAAATTGACATAAATAAGGTTATGTAGTAGAATAATTCCTATGAATTTTCATGATATTTTCATAGAATGAGAGGTTATTTTAGATGAAAAACAATTTAAAATTTACACTGCTTGCAATAGGAATAGTCGTGGTTTTCTTTATAATGGGAAGGGATATCATTGAAACCAGGGCAAAACTTAGAAAAACCTATGATCAGATAGTTCAGGAGAAAAAAGAAAAGACATGGCTTCAAGATGAATTAAAAACTACCAAAGGCGAACTAATAAAGACTGATAGGGGTTTAAGGACAGCCAATAGTAAATTAAGTTTTGTAAATAAGAAAATCCTTGGCCTTAAGGGTAACAATAGTAGATTAGTTAAGGAAAAACAAGGACTTGAGTATAAAATAGCTCTATTGCAAGAAGAAAAGAGAGCTGTGGAGACAAGGTTTCACTCTCTTAGCGAACTTAAAAAAGCAATACGCCAGGTCAAGTTAGAAATGAGAGATGACAGGATAGAGCAGCGCGAGGAACGGATAAGACAGCAGAGAGAGATCGATAAATGGGAAACAGCTCTCGGAAATCAAGGGTTTTTTACTAAAGACGGTGAGAACTATTATAAACCAAAGGTGAAAATAGACGTAAGGCCTGCAAATTTGAGTTTAAACAAGAAATAAGTGAGGACATAAATATATGTTCAGAGAAAAAAATAAAGGTTCTTGATTGCACCATCCGCGACGGTGGGTTAATGAATAACCATAATTTTGATTTCAGGTTTGTCCGCGAGGTTTATAAAGCGATTTCCGAAGCTAACGTAGACTATATAGAGATAGGGTATAAAAATTCCAAAGAACTTTTTTCACCAAAAGAATATGGGTTATGGAAATTCTGCAATGATGAAGATATAAGGAAAGTGACGGAAGGAATAGAGTCTAAGACAAAGATTTCCGTCATGGTAGACATTGGCAGAGTAAATATGGAAGATGTAAAACCAGCAAGCGAAAGCCCTGTAAACATGATAAGGGTTGCTGCGTATGTTAAAGATATTGATAAGGCAATATTTATGGTTAACCATTTTGCTGAAAAAGGCTATGAGACAACCATTAATATAATGGCTATCTCGAAAGATCAAGGCGTTGAGCTGGACGAAGCATTGCGGCAGATAGAAGGGGAAAGCAAAGTAAACGTGGTCTATATAGTGGATAGCTTTGGGAACCTTTACCAGGAAACCACTGAGATTTTGGTGAAGCGTTTCAAAGCGATCTTAAAAACAAGAGAGGTTGGTTTTCATGGCCACAATAATCAGCAGCTGGCATTTAGCAATACCATAGAAGCAATAATACACAACGCAAATTATCTGGACGCCACCATATACGGAATTGGCAGGGCTGCAGGGAATTGCCCTCTGGAGTTACTGATAGGATTTTTAAAGAACCCCAAGTTTGATATCAGGCCAATATTAGACATTATTTCCAAAGAATTCATACCTCTCAGCAGCAAGATAGAATGGGGCTATGTCATACCTTATGCCATAGCAGGCATGATGAACGAACATCCAAAAGCAGCCATGGCCTTACGCAATAGCGATAAAAAGGAAAATTACAGAGACTTCTATGAAACCATCAAAAACACCGGCCTTGAATAAAGCTTAACCTTGTGCTATAATTATAAATAGAGTTATAAACCCAAAATAGCCTTTATAATTCAAAAAGGCTATTTTTTTATCCAGATTATGATAAAGTTTAAAAAAGGTTTAATTACAAAGATTATATCATTTCTAATAGCTGTGTTATTTTTCTTTAATAGCTCAGTATATGGAATAGATATACCTAGAAATACCACCCCTAAGTTAAGAGCCCCTGTAGGCCTTTCCGGTACATATTCCCGCTTACAAAAAGCTTTAGCGTCAGAAGACGCTACATTCTCATCTCAAGAAAAACTCTTTAAAGAAGTGATGGGAGCTGAATTTCAAGATATTAGAAATTTTTATGTTGATGACAGAACAGGCAGATTTGTATTTCAAAAAGAATTAAGATCAAAAAAAGGCGCATGGATTACATATTATTATGAAAATTCCGTACCGATTGATATTAACGGGAAGATAGACGATCTTGTAGTATTTTACAATGAAGTTTTAGAGACAGACGAAAAGGATGCTGAAATAAGGCGTTTAATATTCAAAGCGCTTGCGAAATACAGAGAAGACGCCTTGTATTTAAAACCTTGGCTGGATAAGTGTTTAGTCCTGGAAAAATCTGCAAAAGTACAGGAAGAAATTCAGTTTGCCTTAAACCTTATATCAGGGAAAAACATGGATGGAGGAAAAAGGCTTAACATTGTCTTTGCAGGCTACGAACTGGGATTTTTAGCCGGTAGAGGAGGCATCAAGGATGTTTTAGAGCAGTTGCCGCGTACATTCAGGAATAAGCGCGGGCACAATGCAATTGTCTATATCCCTTTCTGGCAGGGTATTATAATAGAAGCCATCGATAACTACAATAAAAGGCCTGAGGTTAAAAAATCAGGACAATATATAAGAATAACAGAATACGGATCCGATTTTATAGTAGAAGGCTATAAGGTTTCCAGATATACTGTCCAGGTGTTCAATCTTGTAACTGAAAAATATGAGCCGATAGACGGCGTGCCTGTATATCTTTTGAAATGCGATGAATTCTTTTCAGACATAAAAAACGGGGACATATACAGGCAGAAAAAAGATAAAAATATGCCAGGCGGCCTTGATCTTATAGATCCAGAAAATGCAAAGACATCAATATTCTTCTCAAAGGCTTTTCTAGAAGCTATGAAACAGAATGGGATTGCGCCGGATATTATAAATACAGCTGACTGGCAAACTGCCCTTGCCATTTCTTTTTTAAGAAAATCAAAAAATAAAGCCAAGTATACTTTTTTTAACAATACCAAGATTGTCCATACGGTTCATAATATGGGACCAAAAGGCATTGCGATGGCTCCTTTTGCGCGGGAAGGCTCTGAGAGCAAAAGGATGTGGGATCTTCTTACAGAAAGGATTGGCCTAAAGCGGGCTCAAAAGATGTGGGAAAAAAGCGAAGAATTATGGGGTCTTATGGATTTGGACGATGATGCATATCAGCCGCCAGACAATTTTGGCCTTGAATACTGGGGCAGAATAGCATTGCAAAAAGTAGGTATGGTATTTGCAGACCAAGTTGTTACTGTGGGAAGAAGTTATGCGGACGAGTTAAAAACACCAGAATTCGGCTCAGGGTTTGAAGGAATTACTAGTACCATAGGCGTATTGGGTATCCCTAACGGTGTGTCACTGCGTACTATCGATGCCGCCACCACACCTTCTATAAGACAAAGGTTCGCAAATCACCCTACTGAAAAGGATATTAAGCTTGGGGTAGTAAATACGCAGGACGGAAAGTCTGAAAATAAAAAAGCCCTTGTGGAATTAATAAACAAGGTTCGCAGAAAATCCATTGCGCCTGACTTTATCGCTGATAGCAATACGCCTGTATTTTGCTTTGTGAGCAGATTTGATGAGCAAAAAGGCCTGTATATATTGTTATCGGTGCTTGAGAACAGCAGAGAAATGAAAGATTTGTTAGGCAAGGGCATGAAGTTTGTTTTTGCCGGTTCAGGAGCTCTATATGAAACAAGGATTAAAAAACTCGTAGAGAAATATCCTCACAGCATAGCATATCTGGGCTGGGTTAACGAGCCTACAATGAAGCAGATATTTGCAGGCGCTGATGTGCATGTTATGCCTTCTATCTTTGAGCCTAAAGGAATATCTCAGATGCAGGCTGCGCGTTTCGGAGCCATAAATCTGGTTAATTCTGTCGGAGGATTAAGAGATGATATCAGTAGTTTTTCACAAGAAGGGGAGGGCAATGGTTATGTTGTTGATTTTTCTACGATTTCAACAGATCTAACCAAAAGCTATCTTGGAAAACCTGAAAACAGGAGTAAAAAAAATGGATGCAGAGAGCTGTTGTATAAAGCTATCAGCGATGCTATAACAGATTTTAACGATAAGGAAAAATGGGACAGGCAGGTAAATCATGTTCTTGCTGATTCTGAAAAGTTCGGATGGGATTTTGCGTGCATGCAATATGAAGTTTTATTCAACGTATTGATAAATAATTTTGACGACTTATTTATAGGCCATAAGATCGACCATACAATTGAGCATGAAGTTGCATTGCGCGAAATATATGATTTTGCGTTATCGGCCTACATCCAGTCTATTATAAAAGTTGCAGATACCAGCCAGCGGGCTGAACTGCAGAAGAAAGCGCAGGCTGTTAAAAAGTTGTATCTTTATTTAATGAGGTATTATGAAAAATATGGCCTGCTCAGAGCTAACTATCATAACTTTGTGCACTCTATGGAAGTTACAAAGCTGGCTGTTGAATCAGCTGCTGCAAGCGGCTTTGGAACGCAAAAAGATGCTGTTTTGGAATTAATGGTAGCAGGCATGATCCCTGTCAATGAAGAGCATGCTATTGATATAGCAGAAGACGATACGTTACAACGCATAGTGGAAGAGATAGGTGTCAACTTGCATAACGTAGAAGCAATAGTTGCCAGGACACGTTTTCCGTATAACAGCGCAGCAGATACAGCCTACGAAAATGCTCTAAGCCATGCTGAAGAAAAGAGACGAACCGATATCCATAAATTAGCTTTGATTATGCGGGATTCCAGGTTATTGTCTACTTATTGCATGCTTACGCCTGAACGCGCAGAGATCAGGGTCCAAGGGCTGGCAAATGAAATAAAGCAACTGGAAAAAGATGTTATTTTACGCACAGCTGATTTTTTAAACGAGTTCTCAGTGCCGGCATTTAACAGGCTGCCACAAGCTGTACAAAATAAATATAATCCCAGATTTGATGCAGTAAGAGAGCATTTTAACAAAAACAGGCAATTACGGTTGCCCAGTGTTGCAGTCAGAGAATCTGCTTAATTATTTAGAAAGGGAAAAGGAAACATGCTAAGGCCTGAAAAAGCGCTAAATATGAAAATCATATCTTTTTTAATAGTTGCAATATTTGCCTTAAATAACACGGTATATGGCATAGATACGCCTAAAAATACATTCTCAGGGCTGAGAGTGCCTCTAATAGCACAAAATAATTCAAAAAGATTGATAGATGGACTATCCTCTGAATCTCTTAACTTCAAGATATCAGAACGAGATAAGATTAATGCGTCATTGCCTGAATTAGGACAGTGTATTTTACGAGCAATAAATTTTATGCATGATAGAGGACTTTTAAGCAGCGTTTATAATTTAAAAGTAATTATAGGCGCTGATAAAACATCAGCGGAGATAATTGAAAATACATTGATTCTTAAATTAAGCGGTGTTTCTTTTCTCACTGAAAAAACAAAAAATGAAGCTTTTCTATATCTTTTATTTATTATTGCAAGAAGCCAGGCAGAACCAAGCATGTTGTTGGCATTGACTCATTCACAAGGACAGCCTCAAGATGGTTTCTTTGTTACTAAAAATGATGGGATTGAGACATTGGCATTTCGAGATGAAGAGACAGGTCATATCTTTATGCTTGCTGCAAATTTCGAAAATCAGGCTTCAGTAGATAAAAAGTGGGTTTATATATCCCCTCCTTCAGGCTTATTTAAGGCAGGAGGAAATGTTATTATAAATAGCGCTATTGTTAAAGAAGGCATTATTCAGGAAACAAGTTCAAGACAGTATCCAATTTCAACCCCTTTGAGGTATCAAATAGGCATTTTTAGCGGCGGATGTGAGATATTCAGATTTATTCCTAAGGATAGTTCAACAGAATTTGCAGCCGAAGACATGGATACGATTTTTGGCATGCCTGAGGCATTGAATCAGGCAATAAAATTATTCTGTTCGGGAGGCATTTTTAAAGAAAGAAATGACATATGGAGGTTTTCCGTACCGAGAGGCTCTTACGATAAAGTTAAGACGGAATTTAGTGACGATGGGGAGCGAAAAAGATTGACTGTCCAAGTTCCTCTTGATGCGTCATTGTCATTAGTAGAAGCTATAGAAGTTTTGGCAAAGGCGTTTGAAAAAACAGACTTGAGCTATCTTTATGCTAGCACTGAAAATGAACAGATTCGGAGCGCAATACGAGAAGCGGAAAAGAATATAAATAAAGAAAAAGAGGCAGTCCTTGCGGCAATTAGAGAGACGTGGGAATATAAGAAAACTCTGTATGCCAAGATGGTAAAACCAAGGCAGATAGATGAAGTTACTAGTAAATGGTTAGAGCAAAACGCCCCTAATTTAAAAGACAGAGTCATTGTAAGCTGGCAATTAGAAATGGGTTTTCATCCTGAACTCTCGCTTGCTTTGCTTGAAGTTATGCAAAAAGAAGTCGATAAAGGGGGTATTTCTATACAAGATGCCGATATATTGCTTAAAAAAATCAGTATGTCCACTATGGCAGGCGGTTTAGGCGCTTTAATGCCTGATTTGGTAAGAGGAATAGCAGATAATGGAGCTAGCGTAGTAGCGCTTAACATGATTTATGATAGGCATGAAGACGGAACAGAAGCAGGTAAATGGTTAAAAGAAGCTCTTAAAAACCTTTCTGGTTACCAGCATATAGATGACATAGCTTTAATACATGATGGCAATGAAAGAACAGTAAGTATAGATATCTGTAAACTGGGAGGCGCGCTTCAAGTATGGATATATGGATTAGATGAGCTTTATAAAGGCGATCAAAATAGCCAAGAACGCGCTTCTCAAATGAAGTTTTACAATGCAGCGGGCCAGGCAGTGATTAAAGAATTAAGAAAACGCTGGCTTATTGCACAAGAAAAGAAACTAATTCATCTGGAAAATGAGGCATATACACATCTTCCAAAAGAAGAAGGGGCTGTCATTATAGTAAACCATACAGTTGTTGCAGGAGGCATGCCTAATTATTTAAAAAGTTTGTTTTCCGATCTTGTAGGACAATATGGTGATTCTATTTTTGATAGATCTGGCAGATTACGGCTAGAAGTGTTAGGGGCAATTCGCGCCATGAAAATAATAGGAGTAAGCATAGACCATACCAGGATATTAAAAGAGGCGGTATTCCCAGAATCTTTAAGAGATGTTGGCGCGAATAAAGAAATGATAGCAGAAATACTGTCCAAAATAGTCATGGATAATGAATACGGCTCTTCAAATGGCACGCACCCAAAGCATTTTCAAGCGCCTGAAGCGCAGAATCTGATAGATAAATACAAAACCCAATTTGGCAATGCAACAATGGATGATAATGAATTGATTGCCTGTTTGGAAGCTGATCCTGCGGCTAAGGATAAATTTATGGAAGAACTGGACAGCGTGACATCGGGTTTGGAGACACATCTTCTGGCATTATTAAGGACACAGGGGATTAAATGGAGCGAATCATCAAACATGCATACAGGAGCAATAATCAGAAGGATCGTTGATTATAAAGAGCTCAGGCAGTTTATCAACATTCTTCAAGATGGAAACATGAGAGAAAGATTCAAGAAGAGCGGAGTCCGAGTTATTATAGGAGGGCGATTCGGACCGGATAAATTAGCTCATATCAGAAAATTAGCGGAAGCGTATCAACTACAGGATCAGGTTGCAGTTTTTGAAAATTACAACATCAGCGATGCGCCTATTATTATGCAAGGCGTAAATTTTACAGTGATGTTGTCGCAAAAAGGCAAAGAGGCTTCTGCGACTACGCCTCAAAAGGTAGCATCTAATTCCGGGGCTATCATTGCTGTGCCTGACGGCATATGCCATCCTGATGAACATTTTCTTGAAGAATTTGATCCTGAAACCGGCGAAGGAAACGGGTTTATAGTCGAATATGACGAACAGGGCATACCAAAAGCTGAGAGTTTACTGCAGTGCCTTGAAAAAATTGGCAATGTCTTGGGAAATCAAAAATACCGCAGGCAGATACGTTATAATAGTTTAGTTGCATGGATGAAAATAGGCAATATAGTTACGCATCAGGCACGAGGTATATTGAAGATAATGGATGAGGCGATTGCGGAACAAATAGCCAACTACTCAAGAATAAATTATACAGAATTTCTAAGCAAAGGCCGCGAAGTTGATCCTGTTACAAAGACAACTATATTGACAGGGGAAAAAGCTAAGGAATTTTTGCTTCAGACAAAAGAATTTCCTCACCAGACAACAGTTTGTAATTTAGAGGCAAAGCCTATGACAGTGGAATTAGGGGGAAGTCCTCTGACACTTGGAAATGCAGGAACCGTAGCAATAAAACCAGGAGCCATGCTGGATTTTAAAGAAATAACAGGTCAGGTAATGGTAATTGTTACCCAGGAACCGAATGCTGTTAATGATTGGTACAGAGTTTATAATTTTGAAAATTTTGCGCAAGTTTTTACAGAAAGAGACGGGCATAATGAATCCGGAATTGTTTCTCCAAGGGAATGGATAGATAAAGGCGTAGTTGTCTTAGATTCTACCGGCAGGATGCATCAATGGACAGGGGAGGCGGAATTAGAATGGCTAATTGATGCAATGACATTGGGCACTAATTTAGCAGGCGTTTCCATGATTCGATATGATCAGGATACAGCCGGAAAGTGGATATATTTTAATAAAATTAGGCCGACTGAAACGTACCACAAGCACCCTGATAAATTTATTGAAATTTATTATGTAGAAGAAGGTATGATGGCTTTAGCTTTTTTAGAGGATGGAGAAATTAAGATTAATATAATGGGGCCGGGAGACATGATGATTGTAAAAGATGCGATGCCGCACGCGGTATTAGCGGCAAAAGGACCCTATAGACATGTAGCAGTACAATTGCCAAGCGCTTTTCAATATGGATTTGAATTTAAAGATACGCTGGATGACTTCCAGGCATTATTGCAAAAAATCGCTCAAAACGCAGATCTTGATGAAATACTAGTTTCTAGTGGAATCGGAACATATGTTATAAGAGAAAGCAGCGCTGTCCTGGTAAAGCCATCTATATTGCTTTTATCGAGCCTGTAACACCTGAAAACCTTAAAATAAGAAATTAAAACCATATAAACTGAGTCCTTTTGATGCAAGCACAAAGCGCCTATAATGTATCTTATGTTAACTTGGCTATATAAAAAAAATAGCCATAAGTATATATGGATAAATGATTTACGTAAATTTGTGTAAATGCTGTGGATAACTCTATTTCCCAGAAAAGCCAGAGTTAGTATAAAACATGGCTCAATCATTAGGTTTTCCAAATCCTATTGGGCCTCTTGGTTTTAGCGGTGGTAATTGTAGTGGCGTAAGCTGCTTAATAATCTCGAATATCTCTATTATCAGCTTATTATGATTACCAACCTCTCCCTCAAGTTCCTTTAGTTTTTCAGCAAGTTCTTTATGCGTAGCAAGGACTTGTTTCAGCCTTACAAACGCCCGCATAATAGCAATATTAACCTGAATAGCAAGCTTACTTCGTAATACGCTAGACAACATCGCAACGCCTTGTTCTGTGAATGCATATGGCAGATACTTAGCATGTTGCCCTCTTTTTAAGCTTCCAAATTGGAATCTTAAAGAATTTTCTTCATCTTTGGTTAGCTGAAACATAAAGTCTTCCGGAAAGCGCTCAAGATTTCTTTTTACTGCTTTATTTAAGTTTCCTGTAGTTACTCTATATAATTTTGCCAAGTCTTGATCTAACATAACCCTATGACCTCGAATTATAAAAATCTTATGTTCAATTGCTTCAGGTACAATAATCTCTTTCATTGCCGCCTCCTGTTCAAAGTCACAAATTGTGACTACCTATATATAAGACACATCTGGAGGCAATTTTCTTTCAATTTATTATGCGTGATAGTGCTATAAATTCTTGCAAAGAAATGGTTTCTGGGCGGCGGGTGGGATATATTTGGGCTTTTGTCAGGCGCAAAAGCGTTTCTTCCTTGGATTTGAATATGCCTGAAGAAGCCAGGGAATTCAAAATAGTTTTTCTGCGCTTCTCAAAAGATGAGCGGATTATTTTAAAAAGTAGATTTTGATCTATAAAGCTATCCAGTTGTTTCTCAAAGTCTATCTTTAAAAAACATGAATCAACTTCAGGAACAGGGAAAAACGCGCCTCTTGGGATTTTAAATAAAATTTTAGGCTCTCCATAAAACTGCGCATAGCAAGACAAGGATCCGTAATCCTTTGTTCCTGGCAGCGCAACAATCCTTTCCCCGAATTCTGCTTGAACAGTGGCATATAAAGATTTTATACTGCCTCTATTGTCTATTAGCTTATTCAATATCGGGCTGGATATTGAATACGGGAGATTTCCTACAACTACTAATTTAGAAGAAATATCTTTAAATTCGTATTTTAATATATCATCGTTTATTAAGCCTATATCTATTTTGTTTAGCAAAAAGCTGTACAATCGTTTATCTTTTTCTACCGCAATTAACATTCTTGCTTTTTTGTTCAAATCTTCTGTCAATGCGCCTAATCCCGGGCCTATTTCCAGCGCAATATCTTCTCTTTTTAGTTGTATAGAGTTTATTATCTTATTTTTGATATTCTGGTCTATTAGAAAATTCTGGCCAAATCGTTTGCTGGGGCGGATATTATATTCCCGGAGAATAGTCTTAACTTCGCTCAGTTTTAACAATGATTTTTAAGGCACATATTAACCGCGAGCTTAATCGCTTCTTTCATAGAATCTGGATCTGCTATGCCCTTACCTGCTATATCATAGGCAGTGCCGTGGTCTGGAGAAGTGCGGATAAAAGGAAGGCCCAATGTAACATTTACGCCTTTTTCAAAAGCCACCATCTTTAATGGCCCAAGCCCCTGATCATGATACATTGAGATAACAGCGTCTAATTTGCCATTATAAGCCATATAAAAAATAACATCGCCGGAAACCGGGCCATTGATTCCAGGGACAAAGCGCTTTATTTTTTTAATAGCAGGTATTATTATAGCCTGTTCTTCCCATCCTATTGTCCCACCCTCTCCGCAATGCGGATTCAACGCGCATACTCCTATCCTCGGCTTTTTAATTCCAAAATATTTCTTTAAGCCAGAGTCTGTCAATCTTACAGCTTCTATTATTTTTGCCTGGGTTAGAGTGCTAGAAACTTTTTTTAAAGGCACATGGCGGGTAACAGTAGTAACCTTAAGCGGCCCTCCGCAAAGCATCATTGCAATCTTTTTTGTATTAGTGGCTTCTGCAAGATATTCAGTATGCCCTTGAAAAGGTATGCCTGATTTATTTATAGCTTCTTTATTGACAGGAGCTGTTACCAATGCATCTACCTGGTATTTTTTTAAAATCTCAACAGCTTTTTCTATTGCGAAAAAACCTGTTTTATCATTTGCCTTTATGACAAAAAAGTTTGCCAAGCGCTTTATTTTAGGATCTTCTAATGCTTTTTTTGTAACTTCTGGCCCGATACCTTTCGGATCACCTGTAGTAATAATTATAATGAGTTTATTCATACATGCCGAAGGGAACTCGATTATTTTATCGAGATATACGCTTTTTTCTTAAGGCCTGACAACCACTCGTTCACTTGCGCTTTGAATTTATCTTGGAAAAGCACCATTTGGATATCTTTCTGAGCATCTTCAAGGCTCACCTGTTTTCCGTATTTTATGCCTTCTATCTTAAAAATATGATACCCTATCTCGCTCTTTACAGGCTCTGAAAATTCTCCCGGCTTTAGTTTAAATATAACATTGTCCAGCGCCTCAAGCATCTGGCCTTTTTCAATATAACCCATATCTCCGCCTTTTTCCGCGTTAGGGCCCTGAGAATATTGCATTGCAAGATCATCAAAGTTTCCGCCTTCTTTAAGCTTATTATATACATTATCTATTTCTACCTTTCCGAGCTCAAAACTGACATCGTCTTTTGCTTTCACCAGTATGTTTTTTACCCGGTATTTATCTCCTTCTCTAAACTGGCCTCTATGTTTTTCATAATAGTCGCTTGTCTCCGAAGGCAAAACTGAAATCTTTGACTTAACCTCATAATCCACCAGTTTTTTCATCATTATCTGGTCCCTGTATCTGTCTTTTAAATTAGCGATTGTGACACCTTGAGTTTCAAGTGTTTCATAAAACTCTTTTTCTGAAGGAAACCCTTTTTTAACATAATCCAGCCTTTCGTTTATCTCTGACTCAGTAACCTTTATGCCTAGTTCTTTTGCCCGGCTCAGGACAAGTTTGTCCTCTATTATCTGATTTAATATATCCTTCTTAACCTGTTCCATCCTCTGCAATAATTCATCGCCTTTATATTCCTGGCTGTATTGGGCGTATAATACAGACAATAACTGGTCAACATCCTGCTGGGTTATAACCTCGTCGTTTACAACCGCCACAAATTTATTAATAACCGCTGCCTGCGCCAAAGCGCCAAGCATAATAAAGATAATTGAAATTGTTATAATTTTAATTTTTCGCATATTTATTAAGCCCATTCACCGCTTCTCTTAATATCCTGCAATACAGGTCAAAACCTATCGCAGATATATATCCATGCTGTTCTTTTCCCAGCAGGTTTCCAGCTCCTCTTATTTCCAGGTCTTCCATTGCTATCTTAAACCCGGAACCAAGGTCTTTATACCTCTCCAGGGCATCCAACCTTCTTTCTGACTCTCTACTTAATACATGCCCTCTTGGAACAAGAAAATACGCATGCGCCTTGTTTTTAAATCTGCCTACCCTGCCTTTCAGCTGATACAAATCAGCAAGGCCGAACATGTCCGAGCGGTTTACTATAAGGGTATTGGCATTCGGTATATCAATACCGGACTCTATTATAACCGTTGATATCAAAACGTCAATACCTCCTTTCATAAATTCTCTCATTATACCTTCCAATTCTTTTGAATGCATTCTGCCGTGCGCCAAAGCAACCTTTACGCCTGGTACCAGGCCTCGTATCCTATCAGCTATTTTCTCAATGCCTTCTATTCTATTGTGCACAAAAAACACTTGCCCATCTCTTTTCTTTTCAAAAAGTATGGCCTTCTTTATAAGATTGTCATCATATTCTGCAACAATTACCTCCACGGGAAGCCTGTCCTGGGGAGGCGTTTCTATGATAGACATATCTTTTGCCCCCATTAAAGACATATAAAGGGTCCTTGGTATAGGCGTAGCAGTGAGCGTCAAGACATCCACCATGAGCCTGACTTTTTTAAGTTTCTCTTTATCCTTGACCCCGAATCTCTGTTCTTCGTCTATTATCACAAGCCCAAGGTCTTTAAATTTTATATCCTTTCTGAGTATTGCGTGCGTGCCTATCAATATATCAATAGCCCCGCTTTCCGCTTCTTTTAATATGCGGCCTGTCTCGCTTTGCGTCCTGAAGCGGCTCACCATCTCCACCATTACAGGAAAATCCTTCATCCTGTTTTTAAACGTTATAAAATGCTGCTCTGCTAAGATAGTAGTGGGAACCAGCATAGCCACTTGTTTATTATCCATAACTGCTTTAAAAGCAGCTCTTAGCGCAACCTCTGTCTTGCCGTATCCTACATCTCCGCATAAAAGCCTATCCATCGGCTTTGTAGATTCCATGTCTTTTTTTACTTCAGCTGTGGACCGCAGTTGGTCAGGGGTTTCCTTGAATAAAAAATTATTTTCAAATTGAACCTGCCATTCTGTATCTTTTGAAAACCGGAAACCATCCAGCTTGGAACGCATTGCATTTATCTCCAGCAGTTCAAACGCCATGGAATGAACACCTTTTTTAACCCTCTCTTTTACCGCCTTCCACATTTTACTGCCGAGCTTATAAAGCTTGGGCGGCCTGCGTTCAAATGCAACATATTTTTGTATCAGATGTATCTCCTCTGTCGGGACATAAAGTTTATCATTATCAGCGTATTCTATTACTATATTTTCTTTTTCCTCCTCGCAGAATTTTATCTTCTTAAAACCCCTGAATATGCCTATGCCGTGATCCACGTGGACTACATAGTCATTTACTTGTATATCTACAAATGAAACCAAAGGAATTTTTTCGCCAAGATCTGCTATTTTTTTCTTTTTCGGATAGATGCCGAGCTTAGGAAGGACTATAACCATCGCGTGTTCTTCAAGAGTTTCAGAAGAAAGCAGGCTATAACTTCTTATGGATTCTACGATATTGCCTGACAATTCAATCCTGACAGGGCCTTCAAAAGTAGGCGGAAATATATCTATTATGCCGCCGCGCATGCTGAAATCGCAAGTTTCAGAAATCATCTCCCGCCTCTCGTAGCCATATTCAACTAGCTTAGCCGCAAGAGATTTATAATCCAGATTTTCGCCTTTATAGATTTTGATAGATTCGAACATAATTTGTCGTAGCGCTGGCACAGACCTACGAAAAGACGCTCGTCCGCCCCAGCGTGGCGGACTTCGCTCCGCGCCGATTCTCGCTCGTCCTGCCTTCAGGTGGGGTCTGAGGCACATTAGAAAAATTTTGGCAAATGTCCGCAAGGAATTACAGCGAGTTTCGATCGAGTGACAAAACGATAGTCGACAGAGAAACGAGCTGTAAGCCGTAGCGGACGGCAAAATTATTTCGTGCCGAATGACCTCACCTGAAGGCAGGACACCGTGCCCGCTCGAATCGACGAGGCTTTTCTTTAGGTCTGTGCCAGCGCTCTATCAACAATTATCACATTTTCTCAAGAGCAGTTACCCCTAATAAATCTAGCCCGCCTGCTAAAACTTTTTTAACTGTATGGATAAGAGCGATTCTTGCTTCGGTAAGAGGCTTATCGTCCGTAACTATGCGATAAGCATTGTAATAGGAATGAAAAAATCCTGCTAAGTCCTGAAGATATGCCAGAAGCATATATGGCTCCAGATTTGCTGCTGCTGCCTCGATTATCTTAGGATAATGTACCAGAGTTTTTATTAAATCCATCTCCTGCTGTTTATCCAGAAGCGCCAGATTATTAAGGTTTGGTTTTGCGTTTTCAGAAAATTCTATTATGCTGGAAATCCTTGCATGGGCGTACTGTATATAATAAACAGGGTTGTCCAGCGTCTCGGCCTTTGCAAGCGCCAGGTCAAAATCAAGATGGGATTCCGTCCTCCTCATAATAAAAAAGAACCTGGCAGCGTCTCTGCCAACCTCGTCTATAATTTCGCGCAGAGTTACGAACTCCCCTTCTCTTGTAGACATCTTGACAGGCTTTCCTTCCCTGTAAAGCGTAACAAGCTGGGCTATGAGTATGGACAATTTTTCTTTATCGTAACCGAGCGCCTGGCAGGCTGCTTTTATCCGGCTTATATATCCGTGATGGTCTGGCCCCCAGATATTTATTATCTTCTCATATCCTTTTTCAAATTTCTCCTTATGATAAGCTATATCAGGCGTAACATATGTATATGAGCCGTCATTCTTTATAACAACTCTGTCCTTATCGTCTCCAAAATCAGTTGACCTGAACCACGTGGCGTCGTCTTTTTGGTACAAAAACTCTTTGTTCTTTAAAATCTCTAGAGCTTTTTCTATCTTTCCTGATTTCGTAAGGGACTTCTGGCTATACCACACATCAAAATGAACTCCAAAATCCTCCAGGTCCTTTGTTATTGTGCCCATTATTTCTTTAGCCGCATATTCCATAAAAAAATCATCAGATAAGGACTCGAAACTCGCTTGCGCTCGCTCCGCTACTCCGCTATCTTTTAATTTCTGAGCTATCTCGTAAATATACCCGCCTTTATAGCCATTCTCCGGAAATTCTGACTTCTCGCCTACTATCTCCATGAATCTGGCCTTAAGTGATTTTCCAAGGGCCTGTATCTGCACGCCCTCATCATTTATATAGTATTCTTTAATAACATCATAGCCGCAGAACTTTAAAATCCTGGCAAGAGAATCTCCTATAGCTGCCTGCCTTCCATGAGCTACAGTTAAGGGGCCGGTGGGATTTGCGCTTACAAATTCTATCTGCGTTTTTTTAGACTTGCCGAGAGTTGAACTTCCAAATCCAGCGCCTTCTTTGATAATATCCTCAAGGGCGCCTATAACTCGCTTATTTGAAATATAAAAATTTATAAAACCTGGTTTTTCAACTTTTACATCCTGGATAAGACCTGATTTTTCAATATGTTTAATAATGTCATCTGCTATATCGAGAGGAGCTTTTCTTAGCTCTCTGGATAATCTCATCGCTATATTGCTAGAGAAATCCCCGAACTTCTTCTCTTTCGGAACCTCTAGCGAAAGGCCTTCAACAGCATTAGCTGATATTTCAGAAAATGCTTTTTTTACAGCTTCTTTCATTGCTATTATTAAATCTATCTCTATCTTGATCATAAAACAGGCGGGGTTGTCAGGCTTTTTGGGCTTTATGTTTTTTCTTGCTTAGTATCTTTAAAAAAATCTTCACTATTTTAGGGTCGAATTGAGTGCTTGCGCCTTCTGATAATTCTTGCCTGATTTTTTTAGAAGACAGCGCCTTCCTGTAAGGCCTGTCTGAAACCATTGATTCGTACGCATCCACAACCGAAAGTATCCTGGCGCCCAAAGGAATCTTTTCTTTCTTTAATTTGGAGGGATATCCTTTGCCGTCATATCTCTCGTGATGATGCAATATAATAGGCGCAAGATCGTCCAGAAAGCCTATTTGCTCTACAATCCCGGAACCAACTACAGGGTGCATAGCCATGATTTTCCATTCATCCTTGGTAAGTTTGGCCGGCTTCCTCAATATACCTACATCTATCCCTATTTTGCCTATATCATGCAAAAGCCCCGCGTATTTCAATACCTCTTTTTGATCTTCAGAAAACTTGAGAGCCTGCGCAATACTCATGCAATGTCTCATTACGCGCTCAGAATGTCCGAATGTCTGACTGTCTTTAGCGTCTATGATATTTGAAAGAGTCCTAATAGTATTCAGATAGCCTGTTTGCGCCTGTTCAAAAAGTCTGGCATTTTCAATAGCTATGGCAGCCTGGCTGGAAAACATTGCTAATAGTTTCACGTCTTCAGACGTATATTTACCAACTTTTGTATTATAAATACTCAAAACGCCTATAATCTTATCTTTCTGCACCAAAGGAACAGTTACCAAAGATCTGAGCCCTTTTTGCGCTGCATGATATGGGTACTTGTATTTTTTTTCTTTCCTCAGGTCGTTTATAAGATAAGCTCTGCCGTTTTTTACAACCCTGCCAGCAATGCTCTCGCCTACCTTGAGGCTTTTTTTAATCTTTTGAAACCTTTTATTGGCAAAGCCGTAAGAAGAATGCAATAAAAGCTCATGGCCTGATTTATCTAACAGTCTCAGGGAACAGGCAGATGCGTTCATTATAGTAGCTGCTTTTTTTGTTATAAGCGACAGGACTTCATCCAGATGAAGAGTTGAAGTTATGAATTTTCCAACTTCGTAAAGCGCGGAAAATTCTTTTATCTTCTTGTTGAGGTTTTCTTTGAGCGAGCTTTCTTCTTTTTGTGGCATAAATTGACTCTAGGAGCATCACCCCACAGGTCTTCCAAATTATAAAACTTCCTCACATCTGTGTAAAATATATGAGCTACAACATCATAGGCATCTACAATCACCCATAGGCCTTCTCGGTAGCCTTCTATTTTAGATGTAGATTTTTCTTTTTTGGACAGACCTGCTTCTATGTTCTCTGCTATTGCCTGGCACCGCTTTGTTGAAGAGGCGCTCGCTATGACAAAAAAATCCGTAATGCCGGACGCCTTCCTCATATCCAGTATCACAACATCTTCTGCTAACTTTGCCTTCGCAAGTTCCGCAACAAGCAGCGCTTTTTCTTTGGATCTCACAAATTGATATGCTCTTACTTATTGCCCATGATACAAAACATGCTTGTACCGCAAGCAGGGCATTTACCCTTCATTGCTTTTCTTTTGTTCTTCATTACAACTTCTTTTGCGTCCTTCATTTCTTTCTTGGTCTTACATTTCACGCAATAACCTTGTGCCATTTGCACCCTCCTTTTTTAATAGTACAATACTATTGATTTAAACGAAATAACTTTATCACACTAAACACGAATTGTCAAATATTATTGCGCATGTTGCGCATGTATGTACAACTTATATCTAGATATGTACGCCTTCACCTTAGCCGGTATTAGGCTTTTTACTGATTTTGATTCTATTTGATTACGTATATCGCTGGATGATATGTCCTTTGCATTTATATGCAATAAGATAAAACCGTCAGGTTTTCTATTTATTTTAAATCCAGGCCTTTCTACGATTACAAATTTACAAAGCCTTAAAATCTCGGGCAGGTTTTTCCATTTATCCAGCTCTTTTAAGGAATCAGAGCCTGTTATAAAGAAAAGCTCTGCCTTAGCACCATACTTTTTTCTAAGGCGTCTCAAGGTCTCTACTGAATATGATCTGCCCATCCTTTTTATCTCCATATCAGATATCTTGAACTTCTTATTCTCCAATATGGCAAGTTTAAGCATATTGAACCTATGCTTTGCAGATGCGACTTTAATGCCTTTTTTGTGCGGAGGGAGATACGATGGTATGAAAATTACCTTATCAAGGCATAGTTTAACGCATGATTTTTCCGCAAGGTAAATATGCCCATTATGCACTGGATCAAATGTCCCGCCTAATATACCGATTCGCATATTCTCACATATCCTAATATTGTTAGACGATACATAGTCTCCTTAGAGGCAGATTGAGGCCATTCGGCACTGAATCGTTTCGCCGTCCGCTACGGTTTACAGCTCGTTTCTCTGCCGACTATCGCTTTGTCACTCGACCGAAACTCGCTGTAAATCCTTGCGGACATCTGCCGAAACTATTCTAATGTGCCTCAGGCCTCAACCTGCCTCTAAAGCGAGTGTATTGCTTTATTGTGCATTGCTTCTGATGCTTCGCAAATTATCTCAGATAATGTAGGATGAGCGTGGATTACGCTTGAAAGCTTCTCAGATGTTATGCCAAACTGGACGCATACTGAAATCTCTGCTATAAGCTCTGTAGCATGAGAACCGATTATCTGGCAGCCTAAAATCTTATCGCTCTTATTATCAACTACGAGCTTTATAAATCCATCTGTTTCACCCAAAACATGGGATTTGCCGATAGCGCCAAATAAGAATTTTCTGGTCTTTATATCCATACCTTTGTTCTTTGCAGCCTTTTCATTAAGGCCTACGCTTGCAATCTCAGGATGAGTAAAAATACAGCTTGGGACAACACTATAATCTATGGAATAATTATTTCCGCACATGCCTTCTACAGCGGAAATACCTTCTTTTGAAGCTAAATGAGCCAACAGCATCCCACCTTTTATATCGCCTGCTGCGTAAATATTCTTGATATTAGTCCTGAAAGACTCATCTACCTTTATCCATCCTTTATTGCACTCTATGCCTAAATTCTCAATTCCAAGGCCTTTTGAATTAGGCGAACGGCCCACAGAAATAACCGCTTTATCGCCTTTATCTATTTTATCAATTTTTGTATTGGTAAGAATCTTTATGCCTCTTTTTTTGAAAATCTGCTCTATTTTACGGGCTATTTCTTCATCTTCGTTTGGCAAAAGCTGGGGCATTGCCTCAATTATTGTTATCTCTGAGCCGAAAGACCTGAATATGGATGCAAATTCACAGCCTATTACGCCTCCGCCTACTATTATAAGGCTCTTAGGTATGATTTTTAATTCCAGTATATCAGTGCTGGATAGAATATCAATATGGTCAAAAGGTAGTCCTGGAAGCTCAAAAGGAATTGAGCCTGCTGCTATGAGTATATTTTTGGCTTCTATTTCTAAATCGCCTGCTTTTATGCGTCCAATATCTTTTATTTCCGCTTTTTCTTTTATTATCTCAAGCTTTCTCGCCTTTAAAAGCATTTCTATGCCGGATGAGAGCTTTTTTACAATAGATTCTTTTCTTTCATATACCCTTGAGAAATCCAGGTCAAAACCTTTTACATTTATCCCAAATTCAGCCGCGCGTTCTATGTTATACAAGGCATTAGCTGATGCTGATAGCGCTTTGGTGGGAATACATCCCCAGTTCAGGCACACCCCGCCTATCTTGTCTTTCTCAAATATACAGGTTTTAAGGCCAAGCTGAGCTGCCCTGATGCCTGCCACATAACCGCACGGCCCTGAACCTATTATAGCTAAATCATATTTGGTGGTCATTTTAGGTCATTCTATCACAAACAACTTTACATTTTAACATTGTTAGAATGTAAAGTTGTTTAGAGGGTTTTGGAGATAGATTCGCGAATTTGACGAGCAGATTCTTTAAAAGCTTGTTTTTCTTCTTCGGTAAGCCCTATCTCTATTATTTTTTCAATACCTTGGCTAGCCAAGGTAACAGGAACTCCTATGTAAATATCTTTTTCGCTGTATTGGCCTTCGAGATAAGCGCTTACGCACATGGATTTTTTCTCATTTTTTATTATAGCCTTTAGCATAAAAAATACGGATGCTGACGGCGCAAAATAAGCGCTTCCTATGCCAAGATGCTTCACTATCTCTGCTCCCCGATTCCTGGCAAGCTCAGAGGCTTCAGAAAACACTTTTTCAGAAATATTTTCTGACCTATTTATCGGAACCATTGTGTCGCCATGGCTCCCCATCATTAAAACCTTGTCTTGGGCAATATCCTGATTTTTTCCCCATAAAGCATTTATAAATCTTGCGTTATCCAAGACGCCTGCCATACCAATAATCTTCTTTGGATCAAAACCAGTGGTTTTCATTACAAGATAGCTCATTACGTCCAAAGGATTTGTAACCACTATAACTATAGACGATGGGCAATATTTTTTAACCTGGCTAGACACTTCTTTTATTATATCTGAATTTTTTTTCAGGAGATCGTCGCGGGACATGCCAGGCTTTCTGGCCAGGCCAGCTGTGATGACTACTATATCCGAACCTTTCATGTCCTCAAAATTCTCTGTGCCGATTATATTAGCCGAGGAATTAACTATAGGCCTTACGTCAGAAATGTCCAGCGCCTTGCCTTTTGCCACGCCTGGCACTATATCAACTAATACTACATCTGCCAGGTCAGCGTCTATAACTCTGGACGCCACCATTGCTCCAACGTTTCCTGCGCCGATAATTGCTATTTTCATAAACTCCCTGCTGTAATTCTGTCCAGACCAGTGGGTTGAGAGGCCTCTTTGACACGAGCGGGCACGGTGTCTCGTGAAGCAAGTGGGGCCATTCGGCACTGAATTGTTTTGCCGTCCGCTACGGTTTATGGTTCGTTCTTCTGTCGACTATCGTATTGTCAACTGACCAGAACTCACCATAAATCCTTGCGGACATCTGCCAAAACAATTCTAATGTGCCTCAAACCCCATTTGCTTCACGAGACGAGCGAGTGTCAAAACGGAGCAAAATTTTCACGCTGGGAAAATTTTGCGTCCTCGAAACCTACTGGGCTGGGCAGAATTACGCTTTGCTTAGTTTCGTAATAATCGCATCTGCCATTTCGCTGGTGCCCACAGCAGATGGATCATCGCGGTCTTTCTTTAGATCGTAAGTAACGTATTTACCCTCTGCTATGATTTCTTCTGTGGCTTTTTCAAGCCTATTGGCTGCTTCTTCTTCGGCCAAATAACGCAGCATCAGCGCCCCGGAAAGTATCATTGCAGTGGGGTTAACTTTATTCATACCTGCGTACTTAGGCGCGCTGCCGTGCACTGCCTCGAATAATGCCATGCTGTCTCCTATATTAGCGCCAGGCGCAATGCCTAAGCCTCCAATAAGGCCTGCGCAAAGGTCAGACAATATATCTCCGTATAGATTCGGCAGCACAAGGACATCATAAAGCTCAGGCTTCTGGACAAGCTGCATACACATATTGTCAACAATTCTATCTTCGAACTCTATCTTGCCTTTGTATTCCTCAGCTACTTCTCTTGCGCATTTTAAAAAAAGGCCGTCTGTTTCCTTCATGATATTTGCCTTATGAACAGCTGTGACTTTACGTCTATTATTTTTAACAGCGTAATCAAAAGCAAATTTTACTATCCTCTTGGACGCGCTTATGGAAATAGGCTTTATGCCTATACTAGAATCAGCTTTTATTGAGATACCGCTTTGTTCTTCAAGATATTTTATCAGATCATTCGTTCTTTTAAGGCCCTGGCTGAACTCTATGCCAGCGTATAGATCTTCTGTATTCTCCCTCACTACCACAAGGTCTATATTTATATATCTCGTTTTTACGCCTTTTATCAACTTACACGGCCTCACGCACGCGTATAAATCAAGGGCCTTTCTAAGCTGAACATTTACTGACCTGAAACCCTTTCCAATAGGCGTTATTATAGGCCCTTTTATGGCAACCTTGTTCTTTATTATTGAATCCAGAACTTGGCCAGGCAAAACTGTTCCGTATTTAGCAATAGCCTCTTCTCCTGCTATCTGCTCTTCCCACGTTATTTTTACGCCTGTGGCGTCTATGCATCTTTTAGCGGCAAGACTGACTTCCCTGCCTATTCCATCGCCTGGAATCAAAGTAACTCTATAGCTCAATTTTCAGCTCCCCGTATTTTTTATAGTAATTCACTATGCCGCCGACCTTTACGAGGTCTTTCTGAAATCTAGTAAATGGCTTTATATGCAGGATATATTGTTTATCTGGGCCTACAACAATACCTTTTTCAATAACCACTTCTATTACGTCTTCTTTTTTTATCTTAGCAGTATCGCATTCTATTAAAGGCAGGCCAAGATTGAATGCGTTTCTATAAAATATCCTAGCAAAGCTTTTGGCAAGCACTGCATGGCATCCTGCATATTTAAGGGCCATGGGCGCCTGTTCTCTTGAAGAGCCGCAGCCAAAATTAGTTCCAGCTATTACGAAAAATTTATCCTTGCCTGCTTTCTTGTAAAATTCAGGATCTATGTCTTCAAATACATGCTTGGCAAGCTGATTCGGGTCAGTAATTGAAAATTTATACCTGCCAGATATAATAAGGTCTGTATTTATATCGTTGCCGAACTTATATGAAACACCTTTCATATAAACCTCTTATAGATTTCTAACTTCATCTGGATTCTTGATATATGTCTTAAAAACATCCTCTGCGATAATACCCTTTTGGTAAAGCGTTTTTAAAGACTTGTCCATTGTATGCATGCCATACTGTCCGCCTGTCTGTATATGCGTAAGAAGCTGTTCTGTTTCATGTTCGCGGATAAGATTTCTTACCGCATTTGTAGCTATCATTATTTCTGTTGCAATAATCCTGCCAGGCCTGTCTTTTCTCGGCAATAACTGCTGCGAAATAACCCCCTGCAAAGTAGTTGAAAGCTGGATCTTTATCTGCTCTTGCTGGTAGGGTGGAAAAACATCTATAATCCTATCTATTGTCTGAGACGCATCCGGAGTATGTAATGTTGCCAGCACAAGATGCCCTGTTTCTGCAGCTGTGAGAACAGTGGAAATTGTCTCCATATCCCTCATTTCACCAACTATTATTACATTAGGATCCTGCCTTAACGCGTGAATCAATGCGCTTGCGAAAGACCTGGTATCAGCATAGACTTCTCTCTGTTTAATTACGCTGCGTTTATTAGTATGCACATATTCTATAGGATCTTCTACTACTATAATTATTGCCTGACGCTCTGTATTTATAAGATCTAACATTGCAGCAAGCGTTGTAGTTTTACCAACTCCTGTGGGGCCTGTAACAAGGACCAAGCCATTGTTTTTACGGCAAAGATCTGCTACGACAGGCGGCAGACCCAGCTCCGTGATAGTTCTTATGTTTAATGACACCAGCCTGAACGCAGCCTCAACGCTTCCTCTCTGCATGTGCACATTGACTCTGAATCTATTCAACCCTGGGACATCCAGAGAAAGATCCAGCTCTAAGTCTCTCTCAAAAACTGCCTTCTGTTTATCATCCAGTATGCTGTACACAAGACGTTTACAATATTCCTTGTCCAGCTTTGGAAAATTTAAAGGTATTAGTTTTCCGTCTACCCTGACAATAGGCGCTGAGTCTACAGTGATATGAAGATCTGATGCATTTTTTTCAACAGCAGTTTTTAGAAGGTCTCTTATATCCATAATTTTATCCTTTACGGTTACTTTATATATTTCCTTGGATCAGCGATCTTACCTTCCAGCGCAGACGCTGCTACAGTAGCAGGAGAACCAAGATAAATAAATGCGTCTGGATTACCCATTCTTCCTTTAAAATTCCTATTGGCAGTTGAAATACAGACTTCGCCATAAGATAGAACGCCGTTATGGGTTCCTACGCAAGGTCCGCAACCAGGCGCAACCACGCATGCGCCTGCTCTTACAAATTCTGTTATCATGCCCTTTTCCATCGCTTTCTGAAAGATATCTTTTGAAGCAGGAGCTATTATCATCTTTACGTTTTCATTTATCTTTTTATTTTTCAAAATAGAATAAGCTATTGCCAGGTCTTCTAATCTTCCGTTTGTGCAGGTTCCTAAAAATGCCTGATCAATTTTCGTACGTTTTAGCTTATTTATCGGCATAACATTGTCTACGGTATGAGGCATTGCTATCTGCGGCGCAATCTTACTTACATCAAATTCCAGCGCTTCAGAATACACAGCATCTTTATCGCTCTTCACCCTACGCCCCCTGCCCTTCACCCCATGCGACCTTAGCCACTTATATGTTTTTTCGTCTGGCTCAATCAGGCCGGCTTTTGCTCCCATTTCAATCGCCATATTGGTTATAGTAAAACGCTCATCCATGCTTAAGCTGTTTATGTACTCCCCTTGGAATTCAACGGCCTTATATGTGGCATAATCAGCCCCTAGTTTCCCTATTACATAAAGTATCACATCTTTTGAATAAACGCCTTTTCTGGTTTTTCCATTAAGTATTATTTTTACAGTCTCAGGAACCTTGAACCAGTTTTTTCCAGTTGCAAGCGCTACTGCGACATCAGTAGACCCCATGCCTGTTGAAAAAACGCCAAGCGCTCCATAAGTGCATGTATGCGAATCAGCCCCCACTACCAGGCTGCCAGGCATAACAAGCCCTGATTCTGGTATAACCTGATGGCACACGCCGGAACCAATATCGAATATCTTCAGATCGTGTTCTTTCGCAAAATTACGCATCTTTTTATGCACCTCTGAAACCCCGATATTCGGGCTTGGGGCGCTATGGTCTATAACCATGCGGAATTTATCTTTATTGAAAACCTTTTTTGCTCCCAGATTTCTAAATGCGTCAATAACAAGCATGCTGGTTCCATCCTGGCCAAAACAAAAATCTATATTTGCGACCACTACGTCACCAGCTTTTGCGTCCTTTTTGCTATGAGAGCTAAATATCTTTTCTGTTATCGTTTTACCCATTTTTATTAAACCATTCTTCTATTCTATCAATACCTTTTTTAATATTTTCCATGCTGGTCGCAAAACTTAATCTTATGTGGCTGTCGGAACCAAAGACCTTGCCAGGGACAACAGCTATCTTTGCCTCATCCAGCAGCTTATCAGTAACTTCCATGCTGGATAATCCCTTTTTATGTATCCTGCAGAAAACATAAAAAGCTCCTTCAGGCTTCAAACAGGAAAGTCCTTTTATTTTATTTATCCTGTCTACTATATAGTCCCTTCTTTTCTCAAATTCATTTCTCATATTGTCTACAATAGCCGTATCGCTGTTCCTAAGCGCCTCTAAGGCTGCCATCTGACTTATAGAAGCAGGGTTTGATGTGGAGTGACTCTGTATATTTTTAATAGCTGTTACAAGCTCATTATTAGATGCGGCAAGATACCCTATCCTCCAGCCAGTCATTGCGAAGCTCTTAGAAACGCCGTTAACCACAACGGTGTTTTTAAAAATATCTTCGCCCAGAGCTGCTATAGATACATGAGAATTGCCGTCAAAGATAATCTTTTCGTAAATCTCGTCGCTGATAATGAGAATCCCTTTACTAGCTGCTATCTTTCCTATCTCCATCAACTCTTCTTTTGCGTAAATAGACCCTGTAGGGTTTGACGGGCTGTTTATTATAAGGGCTTTTGTATTCTTTGTGATTGCTTTTTTGAGATCAGATACTTGTATCCTGAATCCTGAGGAATCATCGGTTTTAATAAAAATAGGCTTTGCTTCTGCGAGATTCACCATCTCAGGATAGCTCAGCCAATAAGGAGACGGTATAATCACTTCATCGCCTTTTTCGCATACTGCCTGTATTATATTGTAAAGTGAATGTTTCGCTCCGCAGGATACAACTATTTGGGAAGGGCTGTAGAAAAGGCTGTTGTCTTTCTGGAATTTCTCACAGATTGCATTTTTTAGTTCATCTGTGCCTGATTCAGCAGTATATTTTGTGAAACCCTGCTGAATAGATTTTATTGCGGCCAGCTTTATGTGGTCTGGCGTGTCGAAATCAGGTTCGCCTGAGCCAAAGCTTACAACATCTATGCCTGAGTTTTTCATTTTCTTGGCTTTGGCTGTGATTGCAAGGGTCAATGACGGGGAAACGCTTTTTGCACGCGAAGAAAGTCTCATGTAGTATAATGCGGGATTAGGCAGGCCTACGAAAAGACGCTCGGACGCCCCAGCGTGGCGTCTTTCGCTCCGCGCCGATTCTCGTCCCTCGACTTCGCTCGGGACTAAGAACCCTGAGCTTGTCGAAGGGTCGCTCGTCCTGTGTAGGCTGGGACCTGAGGCACATTAGAAAAATTTTGGCAAATGTCCGCAAGGGATTACAGCGAGTTTCGATCGGTTGACAATGCGATAGTCGACAGAGAAACAAGCTGTAAACCGTAGCGGACGGCAAAATTATTTCGTGCCGAATGGTCCCAGCCTGCACAGGACACCGTGCCCGCTCGAATCGACGAGGCTTTTCTTTAGGCCTGCCTAACCCCTTTTATTTTAAAATATTACTTAATCCCCTTTTCGTCCAAAGAATTTCTTGAAGAATCCGGGTCTTCCTATTGGTTTCTCATGCTTCTTGGGTTGTGGCGTTTCTTTTTTGTGCTCTTCTTTCCTGTGCTCTTCTTTTTTTGGCTCAGGCGAAACAATCTTCTCCTCTTTTTCAATCTTAGTTTCAAGCGCTGGAGCAGCAAGTTTTTTCTCTTTTTTCTCCGTTTTCTTTTTATGTTCAGGAGGTTTTGGCTTTTCAACAAATTCAAGTATGGCCATTTGCGCATTATCTCCGCGCCTTTTTTCAGTCAGCATAACTCTTGTATAACCGCCTTTTCTATCCTTAAATAAAGGCGCAAGTTCATTAAAAAGCATGCCAACCAATTTTCTATCGCCGAGAATAGCATAAGCGCTGCGCTGATTAGTTACTGTTTTTTCTTTTCCGAGAGTTATGAGTTTATCAGCCAGGCGCGAGGTCTCTTTTGCCTTTACTTTTGTTGTAGTGATGCTCTTATTGATAATAAGCCCTGTAACCAGGCTCTTGAGCGTTGCCTTGTAATGGCTCCTCTGTCTTCCAAATCTTACGCTGTGTTTATGGTGTCGCATATAAATCCTTTATTTTTTAGAATCTTTTGGTATTTCCATGCCTAGAGAAAACTCCATGCTTTTGAGTATTTCTGTTATTTCCTGAAGCGACTTTTTACCAAAATTCCTATACTGAAGCATTTCCTGCTCTGTTTTTGTGACAAGCTCTCCTATAGTCTTTATGTGCGCCTCTCTGAGGCAATTACCGCTTCTTACAGAAAGTTCAAGTTCTGAAACAGGGAGTTTTAATTTTTCCAGCATTTCCTTATTTTCCTGAGTACCTTCTTCCTGCGCTTCGTCTTCCACGACAATCTGGCCGAATTTTAAAAACACCTCGAGGTGTTTATGCAGTATATGCGATGCGTACAGGATAGCGTCTTTCGGCTCCATGCTGCCGTTTGTCCATATCTCCAATATCAATTTGTCATAATCTGTGATCTGGCCAACCCTGGTATTTTCCACGTGATAGCTTACCCTTCTTACAGGAGCAAATATGGAATCTACGGGTATGGCGCCTATTACCTGGCCTTCTTTTTTATTTCTCTCCGAAGGCACAAATCCTCTGCCCCTGCCAATTTCAAGCTCCATATTAAAACTTGCATCCTTTGTAAGAGTCGCTATATGCAGGTCTGGATTTATTATTTCTATTGTCTCATCAGCCACTATGTTCTTTGCTGTAACCTCGCCTTTTTTAGTAGCCTTTAAACGCAGTATCTTCGGATTGCGAGTCTCTGATTTAAGAAACAGTTGCTTTATATTTAAAATAATCTGCGGGACATCTTCCAATACGCCCGGTATTGTAGAAAATTCATGCAATACGCCGTCTATTTTTACAGAGGTAACCGCTGTCCCCTCAATAGAAGATATGAGAATACGCCTCAAAGAATTCCCTATTGTGGATCCAAAGCCTCTTTCAAACGGTTCTGCGATAAATTTTCCATATGTCTTAGAATAACTAGCCTCATCGCACTCTAATCTTTTAGGCATCTCGAACGTCTTCCAGCTTATCCCCATTTATTCCTCCAATTTTTTATTTCGAGTATAGTTCTACAATCAGCTGTTCTCTTATGTCAGCTGCCATATCGTTTCTTTCAGGAAGCCTTGTAACCTTTGTCCTAAGGCCAACTTTGTCCACTTCGATCCAGCTTGGACAAGGCCTGTCTTTTAATTTATCAGCAGATTCTTTAACCCTTTTTATGGTTTTTTCTTTTGGTTTTATAACTACAATATCGCCTGTTTTTACGGAATAGGACGGTATGTCCACTTTTTTATTATTAACAAGTACATGGCCATGCATTACCATCTGTCTTGCCTCAGGCCTTGAGGAAACAAACGAGGACCTGAATATAATATTATCCAGTCTTCTCTCTAAAAGCTCCAGAAGCTTTGAGCCTGTAATGCCTTTTGAACGGCTGGCTGTTTGAAAATATTTTCTAAACTGGCGCTCCAATATTCCGTATATCTTTTTCACCTTCTGCTTTTCTCTTAATTGCATACCATAGTTTGAAAGCTTGATCCTCTGGCCTTTTCCATGCTGCCCTGGGGCATAGCTCCTTTTATCAAAACCGCATTTCTCAGTATAACATCTCTGGCCTTTTAAAAAAAGCTTTGCGCTCTGTCTTCTGCATACCCTGCACGATGATCCTGTATATCTTGCCATATTTAGACCCTTCTCCTTTTCGGCGGCCTGCAGCCATTATGCGGAATAGGCGTTACATCCTTTATAGCGCTTATACGCAGCCCCGCTGCCTGTATAGCCCTTATTGCCGCTTCTCTGCCTGAACCAGGGCCTTTTACAAAAACCTCCACATCTTTAAGGCCATGCTCAATAGCCTTTTTTGCAGCGTCGCTAGCAGTCATCTGCGCTGCAAAAGGCGTAGATTTCTTAGATCCTGTGAAACCTACAGACCCGCAGCTTGCCCACACTATTGCATTACCCTGCCGATCAGTTATAGTAACTATTGTATTATTGAAAGTTGCTAGAACATGAACTATTCCGCTGGTGATATTTTTAATAATTTTTTTCTTCGCTATTTTAGGCTTTTCTGTCATATTATTTGCTCTCCTTGCTATGATCTCCCGTTGTAGGCTTAGTGGCTTTTCTTGTCACGCCCACTGTCTTTCTGGGGCCTTTTCTGGTTCTTGCGTTTGTCTTGGTTCTCTGGCCTCTTACAGGCAAAGACCTTCTGTGCCTGTAGCCTCTATATGAACCAATGTCTATGAGCCTTTTTATATTCTGAGAAATATCTCTTCTCAAATCTCCTTCAACTTTATATTCCTTTTGAATAATAGCAGCTACCCTGGAAACCTCATCCTCTTTCATATCCTTTGCCCTAGTGTCAGGATTTACGCCTGCCTGTTTTAATATCTTGTTTGACAGAGGCCTTCCTATACCGTAAATATAAGTTAAAGCTATCTCTATGCGTTTTTCTTTTGGTAAATCGATACCTGCAATCCTCGCCATCTTTTCTCCTTTAAACTTTTAAACTATAAGTCAGCCTTGTCTTTGTTTATGTTTAGGGTTTGAACAAATTATTCTCACAACGCCTTTACGCTTTATAATCTTACATCTATCGCATATAACTTTTACCGAAGCCTTTACTTTCATTTAATACCCCTCATTTTATATCTGCAGGGGGCAGGCATGCCTGTCCCCTGCCTCTTATTTAGCCCTGTACGTAATTCTTCCTTTTGTCAGGTCATAAGGCGAAAGCTCCATTTTTACCTTATCTCCTGGCAGAATCTTTATAAAATTCATTCTCATTTTTCCTGAAACATGCGCAAGTACTTTGTGGCCATTTTCCAATTCAACTCTGAACATTGCGTTTGGCAATGAGTCTACCACAGTACCCTCAACTTCTATTGCTTCTTCTTTAGGCATATGTATAGTCACCTTTCCCGCGCCCTACTCCATCACATATTATGTCAGTATTCTCGCCTTTCCATCTGTCACTGCCACAGTATGTTCAAAATGAGCTGATAATAATCTATCTTTTGTAACAGCTGTCCAGCCATCGCTCAAGATTTCTACTTCGTATCCCCCTTCATTTATCATAGGCTCTATTGCTAGAACCATCCCGCTTTTTAATCTGGGGCCTGCGCCCTGCTTGCCAAAATTAGGCACCTCTGGGTCTTCATGCAGATTTTTACCTATACCATGGCCAACAAACCCTCTGACTACCCCGTAACCATGCGACTCTGCAAACTTTTGTATTGCATTTGAAATATCAAAGAGCCTGTTGCCTTCTATAGCCTTTTCTATTCCAAGGTACAAGGCCTTTTCTGTAACCTCTACGAGAGAACACGCCTTTTGACTAACTTTATCTCCAACCGGTATCGTAAGCGCGCTATCTGCGTAATACCCATTCTTTTCAATGCCTACATCTATGCTTAATATATCTCCGGAAGAAAGAACTGTATCTCCTGGAATACCGTGCACTACCTGTTCGTTTAAAGAAGTGCATATAACTCCTGGAAATCCCCTATACCCAAGAAACGCAGACCTGGCATGAGATTTCTTTATTATCTCCGCTGCCTTTCTTCCAAGATCAGCAGTAGTTACTCCAGGCCTTGCTGCGTATTTAAGTTCCTCCAGAATCAGTTTAACTATTTTCCCTGCTTCAGATATAAGCTCAAGCTCATTTTCTGACTTTATTTCTATCATCTGCTTCGCAGGCGTTTAATATCTCGGATAACTCGCTGTAAACCTTTGGGGCTTCCAGGTCGCCTGAAACTTCTTTAAGTATCCCTTGAACTTTATAATAATCTATAAGTTCTTTTGTCTTAATATCGTAAACTTCCAGCCTCTTTTTTATAGTTTCTTCGCTGTCATCTTTTCTCTGATAAAGCTCTGAGCCGCACTTATCGCACACGCCCTGTTTTTTTGGAGGCATGTTTGTTATATGATAACTTGCGCCGCATTTAGAACAAAGCCTTCTGCCTGTGAGCCTCAAAATAACAGTTTTTATGCTGGTCTTAAAATATACAACCATGTCTATTGACAGCTTAAGTTTATTTAATTCTCTATCCAGATTATTTGCCTGATATACGGTCCTGGGAAAACCGTCCAGGATAAAATCCTCTTGGCTTCGCGCATTCTTTATAGTATCAAGCATCATCTCTATCACAATATCGTCTGGGACAAGCTCTCCTTTATCCATGAAGGCTTTTGCTTTTTTGCCTATAAGAGTCCCGTTTTTTACATTCTCTCTTAAAATATCTCCTGTGGAAAGATGTAAAAATTCTTTTTTATCCGCAAGCATAACTGCCTGAGTTCCTTTGCCTGCTCCTGGAGGCCCTAATAATACTATTCTCATAACTATCTTCTCCCGCGAATCCTTCCCTTTTTAAGGAAGCCTTCGTAATGCCTCATTAAAAGCTGGGATTCTACTGCTCTCATTGTGTCAAGCATAACGCCTACTACTATCAAAAGCGCTGTGCCTCCGAAGAAACTTGCTATGAGATACGGTATTTTAAGCCACGCGCCAAGCATATCAGGAAAAACAGCTATGAACGCCAGGAATATTGCGCCTGGAAGCGTAATCCTTGTCATTATAAAATCAAAATATTCCGCAGTAGGCCTGCCCGGCCTTACGCCAGGCACGAACCCTCCGTATTTCTTCATATTATCAGCCACATCCGCGGGATTAAATGTAATGGCTGTATAAAAATAAGCAAAGAATATAATCAATACGCTATAAAGAACAGTGTATAAAACCTGGCCTCTCATCAAGGCTTCCGCGAATCTCTGAAGGCCCGGATTAGGTATAAAACCTGCGACTGTCGCGGGAAAAAGTATTATTGACTGCGCAAAAATTATAGGTATAACCCCTGCTTGGTTTACTCTTAAAGGTATATAAGTGCTCTGGCCGCCATATACCTTTCTGCCAACTATCCTTTTAGCATACTGCACAGGTATTTTTCTTTGGCCCTGGGTAATCAATATAACAGCTACTACTACAGCAACTCCAATTACTGACATAAAAGCAAGCGTAAAAAACGGATATTTGATTACACTTTTTGCAGGAACAAATATTAATGTAAAAACTTGTTCTAAAGCTGTAGGCAGCCTTGAGATTATACCTGCTGTTATAACAAGAGAGATGCCGTTGCCTATTCCATGTTCCTGAATTTGTTCCCCGATCCACATTATAAAGGCAGTGCCTGTGGTAAGAGTGACGACTGTCAAGAATCTAAAACCCCATCCAGGATGATCTACAATCTGTAAACCCTGGAATCTGGCAGGATTTTCAAGCCACATGCTTATAAAAAATGCCTGGATAACAGCAAGCACTATTGTACCGTAACGTGTATATTGTATCATCTTGCGCCTGCCGCCTTCGCCCTCCTTTGAAAGCTTCTCAAGGTAAGGCACTACAGTGACAAGAAGCTGCAATATGATAGAAGCTGATATATAAGGCATTATACCAAGCGCGAATATGGTAAGGCGCGTTAACGCGCCTCCTGAAAACATATCCATAATACCGAAAAGTCCGCCGCCCTGAGACCTAGCTACATTATTAAAGAACTGGATTAATCTAGCGCCATTTACGCCTGGCGTAGGTATATAAGCGCCGATTCTATAAATCGCCAACAATAAAAGCGTAATAAATAATTTTTTCCTAAGATCAGGTATCTTGAAAGAATTTATAAATGCTTGCAACATATATTACACAATTCTCCTGTAGGGGACAGGCATGCCTGTCCCCTACATATTTTTATCGATTATTTCGCACTTTCCACCCACTGCTTTGATTTTCTCTTCTGCTGATTTTGAAAACGCGTGAGCCTTTATATGCGCAGGGACCTTTATTTCTCCCTTACCCAGTATCTTCAAATAATTAACAGCCCCTTTTATCATTCCTTTTTCTTTTAATAATTCAATCGTTATTAACGCCTCTTTTTTTAGTTTTGAAAGCGTTTCAAGATTTACAATCGAGTATCCTGCCCTTGGCCTTCTCCTGAATCCCCTCTTGGGCAATTTTCTTATCAATGGCATCTGCCCGCCTTCAAAACCAGGAGATCTTCCAGCGCCTGAACGAGACATCTGGCCTTTATGGCCTCTTGTGGAAGTCTTGCCATGGCCTGAACCAGGGCCTCTGCCTACAATCTTTCTTCTTTTTCTAGCGCCTATCGCAGGCCTTAGATCTTGTATCTTCATGCTCCACTCTCTGACATGTCGCGTTCCAGCCTTAATCTCTTTAAGCCATCTATGGTTGCCTTTGTGACATTTATTGGATTCGCAGAGCCAAGCGATTTAGTGAGTATATCTTTTATTCCAGCTGCATCGCATATGGCGCGCACAGACCCTCCTGCGATAACGCCTGTTCCTTCAAACGCTGGCTTCAAAAGAACCTTCGCGGCTCCAAAATGCCCTATAATCTCATGGGGTATTGTCTGGCCTCTTACAGGAACTTTGAAGAAATTTTTCTTTGCGTTGGAAAGTCCTTTTCTTATTGCGCTTGCGACATCATTAGCTTTTCCATAACCGCACCCAACTGTGCCATTGCCGTTTCCAACAGCGATAAGCGCGGTGAATGAGAACCTTTTTCCGCCTTTTACAACCTTTGAAACTCTGTTGATGGTAATCACTTTTTCTATATACTGCTCTTCCTGAGCTGCGTCAATTTTATTTATCAATCTCTCTTTTGCCCTAATATTCTCTGCCAATTTATCCTCCGTTAAAACTTCAACCCTGCTTCTCTTGCGCCATCCGCAAGAGCCTTTACTCTGCCATGATACAGGTAACCGCCTCTATCGAACACGATTTTTTGAATATCTTTTTTAGACGCTTCTCTTGCCATATACGCGCCCATCTTTTTAGCAGATTCTACATTTCCGCCTTTGGCCCCGAATTCCTTCTTAAAAGAATCATCTTTGGTGGAAAGTGAAAGTATAGTATGCCCCGCCATATCATCTATAAACTGAACGCATAGATTGTTAAGGCTTCTATGGACAATAAGCCTGGGCACCTCTTTTGTGCCTGACATTTTTTTGCGTATCCTGTAATGTCTTTTTATTCTTCCTAATTCTGATTGACTTCTGATTTTTCTTTTCATATGAGTACCGTAGTTACTTCTCTGTTCCCCCGACTGCCTTGCCAGCCTTTTTCCTTACAAACTCGCTTAAATATCTTATGCCCCTGCCTTTATAAGGCTCAGGCTCAAAAAATGATCTTATCTTAGCAGCCACTTCTCCAACCTTTGCTTTATCAATGCCTTCTATTATAATATGAGCTGGTTTCGGAGGAGCTTTTATTGTTATGCCGTCAGGTATAATGTAAACTATCGGATGCGAAAAACCTAAATGTAAAGTAAGTTTCTTCCCTTCTGTCTGAGCGCGATAACCAACGCCCACTATCTCAAGAGTTTTTATATAGCCTTCGCTAACGCCTTTGACCATATTGTTTATACAAGCCCTGGCCAAACCGTGCATGGCAAATGCAGATTTATCTTCTTTTAATCTTTTAACAATAATATTGGAATTATCTATCAGCGCTTCTACATTAGAAGGCAAACTCCAATCCAATTTACCTTTCGGGCCTTCTACAAAAACCTTTCCAGAATCTATCTTTATTTTTACCTTATCCGGAATTTGTATTGGTTTTTTGCCGATTAATGACATCGATATTTGCCTCTATGGTTACCAAACGTAACAGAGAACTTCTCCGCCTGCTTGCATTTCAGTCGCCTGCGTATCTGTCACAATGCCTCTGGACGTAGATAAAATAGCTATGCCCAGTCCTCCGAAAACTTTAGGAAGCCTGTCTTTTTTCACATAAACCCTGAGGCTCGGCTTAGATATTCTCGCAAGGCCTTTTATAACAGGTTCTTCGTTACTTGTAAACTTTAAATAAACCCTCAATGCGCCTTGTTTTTTATCATCTATAAATTTAAAGTCTTTTATAAATTTCTCTCTCTTTAATATATTTAATATATCTTCGGCTATCTTAGAAAAGGGTATATCAACTTTTATTTTTCTTGCCGCGCTTCCATTCCTGATTACTGTCAATGCATTACTTATCGGATCTGTTAAATTCATTCCTTAACCCCTTTCATTCTTACCAACTCGCCTTCGTCACGCCCGGTATGTCTCCGCGCGACGCCAGTTCTCTGAAGCATAAACGGCAAATCTGGAATTTTCTAGAATATGCGCGCGGCCTACCGCACAATTTACATCTATTGTATTTTCTTACCTTGAACTTAGGCTCTTTTTTTTGTTTTGCTATCAAACATTCCTTCGCCATACGCGCCTTTCTTATTTTTCCTTGTTTGTAAACGGCATGCCAAACAACTTCAGCAATTCATGCGATTCTTCTTTAGACCTTGATTTTATATTCATTATAATATCCATGCCCTGTATCTTCTGAACCTTATCAACGTCTATTTCAGGAAATATCGATACTTCCTTTATCCCAATAGAATAATTGCCTTTCTCGTCAAAAGAATCAGGAGATGTGCCTCTGAAATCCCTGATTCTCGGCAAAGCCATATTTAAAAACCTGTCTAGGAACTCATACAGCCTGTTTCCTCTTAATGTAACCTTGCAGCCTATAGGAAGGCCTTTTCTTATTTTAAAGTTTGCTATCGCCTTCTTTGCCCTTGTTATAACAGGTTTTTGTCCAGCGATAGCCGCCATATCTGCCACTCCCTGTTCAACAAACTTTATATCCTGGCTGCCTGAACCTATCCCCATATTTAGAACTATCTTCTGAAACATGGGAGCCTGCATAGCATTTTTATAACCAAACTTTTTGGATAACGCTGGAATTATAACTTTTCTGTAGTGCTCTAATAGTCTTGGCGTCATATAATTTCCTTGCATTTCTTGCAAATCCTTACCTTAGTCCCGTCTGAAAGTTTGTTAAAGCCGACCCTCGTAGCCCTGGAACATTTCTGACATATGATCATTAAATTGGAAACGTTTATAGAGCTTTCTTTATGCACAATACCGCCTTGCTGCTGGTCACTAGCTTGCCTGCGGCTGTGTTTCTTGACCATATTAATACCCTGAACAAGCGCCTTCATTTTTTTTGGGAAAACAGTTAGCACTTTTCCGGTTTTACCGTTATCCCGGCCTGCTAATATCTTCACTATGTCGTTCTTTTTTATATTTGCCATATCAACACCTATACTACTTCAGGAGCTAAAGATATTATTTTCATAAAATTTTTATCTCTCAGCTCCCTTGCAACAGGCCCAAAAATCCTGGTACCTCTAGGGTTAAGCTGCGCGTCTATTATAACTATTGCATTAGAATCAAATCTTAGATATGAACCGTCAGCCCTCCTAAGAGGATAAACGCTTCTCACTATAACCGCCTTAACAACCTCGCCTGCTTTTACTATTCCATCAGGAGATGCTTCCTTTATATTAGCCGTTATTATGTCTCCTACTTCTGCAAGCATTCTACCTTGCCTGCCGATTACACCGATACACGAAGCTCTTTTTGCCCCCGTATTATCCGCCACGTCTAATATTGTCCTCATTCTAATCATATATTTTACGCCTTTATAATTTCTATCAATCTCCATCTTTTATTCTTCGACAGCGGCCTTGTCTCTTCAATGCTTACTTTATCCCCAACCTTTGCTTCTTTTTTTTCATCGTGCGCCATAACCTTGGTGGATTTAGCCATAATGCGGTTGTAAACAGGGTGCTTGCTAGATCTGTCTATTCTGACCACGATAGTCTTTTCCATTGAATCGCTCACAACTATCCCAACCTTATGTTTGCGCTTTGATCTTGCTTCCATATTATTTATCCTTCCTCTGCTTCATCTCGCTCAAAACAGTCAATATCCTTGCTATATCCCGCCTTGCTGTTTTTATGCCGCTCGGTTTTTCTATGCGGCCAGCTTCTTTTTGCGAAATCATTTCAAAAAGAGATTTCTTAAGCGCTGCTATTTTATCTTCCAATTCCTGCCTTGACAGGGTTCTTAAATCAGCTACGTTTAACATCTCTAACCTCAGCGTTTCTTTCTTGAGATAAACCTTGTCCTGAATGGTATCTTAGACGCTGCAAATCTCATTGATTCTTTTGCTATTTCTTCCGCAACGCCGCCCAGTTCAAAAATAATCCTTCCTCTTTTAATCACGCTAACCCAATGTAAAGGCATTCCCTTGCCTTTTCCCATTCTTGTCTCAGCAGGTTTCTTTGTAACTGATTTATCTGGAAAAGCCCTTATCCAGAGCTTGCCTGTACCCTTTAAGCTTCTCATCACGCAAACCCTGCAAGCTTCTATCTGAATATTTGTAAGCCATCCATTATCCAGGGCCTGTAAACCATATTCACCGAAAGAAATATCAGAACCTTTAAAAGAAACTCCCTTGCGCCTTCCTCTCTGATATTTTCTAAATTTTACCCTTTTAGGCATTAACACAGCTAATTTCTCCTGTTATTTCTTATCTTCCGCGCCGCTACTAGCTACTTCTTCTGTCCCGGGAGGAACTAAAGATGCCTTTTGCTTTTTCTTTACAAGCACCTCGCCAAGACATATCCACACTTTAATGCCTATCAAGCCATATACGGTATGCGCTTCGCTGAATCCATAATCTATATCTGCCTTTATGGTCTGTAAAGGCACTTTGCCTTCCATGTATTTTTCTGCCCTTGCTATTTCAGCTCCGTCTAGCCTGCCTGCGCAGCGGATCTTTATCCCATGAGCTCCTGTTGTCATGGCCTGCTGCATAGCTTTTTTCATCGCCCTCCTGAATCCTATCCTTTTTTCCAACTGGAACGCAATATTTTCCGCTACAAGCTGAGCGCAGATAGCAGGTTCTTTTACTTCCTTTATGTCGATTTGCAATTCCTTATCAACTATCTTCTTAAGATCGTCCCTGAGCCTATCTATCTCAGCGCCTTTTCTTCCTATTATTACGCCAGGCCTGCCGCTATGTATTATTATCCTGACCCTGTTAGAAGCTCTTTCTATCTCTATTTTAGAAACAGCTGCCTGCATTAAATTCTTTTTTATATGCTTTCTTATCTTAGCGTCCTCTACAAGAAGCTTGCCAAAATCCTTGTTCTTCGCAAACCATCTGGAATTCCAATCTCTTATATAACCTAATCTGAAACTATATGGATGTACTTTTTGTCCCAAGGTTAATTCTCCTTCTTTTTGTTTTCTTTTTTCACCTTATGGTCTTTAGTCTGCTCTCTTTGGCCTGCGGTCTTTGATTCGCGATCTTCGACCTTTACTTTTTTAATCTTTCCTGCTTTCTCCGTCTCTATGGCAGCCTTTTTTTCATGAACCTTAATTTTATCTAGTTCAAGTATAATATGTGTTGTCCTGTGTAAAATTTCTGTAGCGCGGCCCATTGAAGCAGCCCTGAATCTTTTAATCAAAGGCCCCTGGTCTGCCTTAATAAGAGAAATATACAGGCTTGATGCAGGTACATGAAAACGTTTATCTGCGCTATCCACAGCTGATTTTAATACCCTTTTTATATAGAGGCATGGCCTTTTGCTGAGATTATTTAAAAGCGCATCTGCTTTTACCGCGGGCATACCCCTTATCAGGTCCATAACCTTTCGCACTTTCCTTGTAGATATTCTTATGTATTTTGCGCTTGCTTTAGTAATCATGTTATGTTTTATCCATTGACTGCTCTGTATGAGCGCCATGCCTCTTGAATATCCTTGTAGGAGAAAATTCTCCAAGCTTATGGCCAACCATATTCTCTGTTATAAAAACAGGTATAAACTTCTTGCCGTTATAAATTGATATAGTCGCCCCTACAAAATCAGGGGTTATGGTTGAACGGCGAGACCATGTCTTTATAGGTTTTCTGTCGCCTCTTGCCTGCAGTTCCTTTACAACATTTAATAATTTTTCGTCTACAAACGGGCCTTTATTTAACGACCTACTCATTTTTCTCCTCTTTTTACCCTGTAACTACTGCGCTTTTTCTCTTCTTAATTATATACTTATCTGACTGTTTTCTCTTTCTGGTCTTGAATCCCTTTGATAGCATTCCCCACGGAGAACACGGATGCCTGCCGCCCGAAGACTTACCCTCTCCTCCGCCCATTGGATGGTCAACAGGGTTCATTGCTACTCCTCTTACTCTGGGCATACGGCCAAGCCATCTTGACCTTCCTGCCTTGCCTAGAGAAATAGCATCGTGATCTATATTACCTAATTGCCCTATTGTAGCCATGCAATCCAAACTGACAAGCCTCACTTCTCCTGAAGGCAATTTGACATGCGCGTATAAATTCTCCTTTGCTAGTATCTGCGCATAAGAGCCTGCGGATCTCACAATCTTTCCGCCTGTGCCTTTTAATAATTCCAGATTATGCATAGGAATGCCGGGTGGTATATGTATGAGCGCCATGGCGTTTCCGGGTTTTATTTCTACTTCAGACATGCTTGAGATAACAGTATCGCCGACATTCAATCCGTTCGGCCATAGTATATAGCTTTTGTCATTATCTTCATATTTAATCAACGCTATTCTTGAAGATCTGTTAGGATCGTATTCAATAGATATGACCTTCCCTGGTTTATCAAACTTGTTTCTCTTGAAGTCTATGATTCTGTATCTTTTCTTATGGCCTCCGCCTATCCATCTGGACGTAACTCTGCCTTGAAAATTTCTGCCGCCCGTTCTCTTTATAGATTCTGTTAAAGATTTTTCAGGCTTATGCCTGGTAATCTCTTTGAAATCAGAAAGAGCTGCCCATCGTAATCCCGGAGATCTTGGTTTATATTGCTTGATACCCATATATCTTGGTAGGGGACAGGCATGCCTGTCCCCTACATTTATGTTGTCGCAGTCTCTATTTTATCGCCCTGCTTGAGCGTAACAACTGCCTTTTTCCAATCAGGGGTCTTGCCTTCTTTGTATCTTACGCGTTTCCACTTGCCTTGCACCTTAAGAGTATTTACTTTCTTAACCGTAACATTATAGATCTCTTCTACTGCCTGTCTTATCTGAATTTTATTTGCGTCATTAGCTACATGAAAAATATACTTATTTTCAGCCATCATCCCAGAACCTTTTTCAGTCCTCGCTATATGTTTTATTATATCGTACGGTGTACTCATGGCTTCAGTCTTTTTACAATAGCGTCGTGCGTTTCCTTTGAAAACAGGATCTTTGAATTTGACAGCACATCATATGTATTAAAATCCATAGAACGTTTTATTGTCACATTCTCTATGTTTCTGCAGCTCTTTACGATATTCTCATTGGCATCTCGGTATAAAAATAGCACCTTATTTCCGTATGTCTTTAGTGACACAAGGAGTTTTGCAATCTCGCTTGTTTTTGGCTGTTTCAATTCAGGGTCTTTTTCAAGGACAAATATTTCATTATCTTTTACTTTTGCGCTGAGGCTTGATATAAGAGCGATCCTTTTTGTCTTCTTAGGCATATCGTAACCAAAATCCCTTGGAAGCGGGCCAAATATGGTGCCGCCATGTCTCCATAGAGGCGATCTTATAGAGCCTGACCTTGCCCTTCCTGTTCCTTTCTGTCTCCATGGTTTTTTGCCCCCGCCCCTGACAAGCCCTTTTGTCTTTGTACTGGCATTGCCCTGCCTTTTATTAGCCATGTACATAAGTATAATCTCATGAAGAAGCGGCTTATTGACTTTTGCATTAAATACATCAGGGTCAAGCTTGAATTTATCAATCTTTTTGCCCAAAAGGCTGTAAACATCAACTTCTGGCGCTTCGGTATTTTCAGTTTTCTCTTTCTTTATCTTTGTCATATTACTTTTTCTTTGCGCTCTTTATCTCCAGGTATCCGTTCCTGCAGCCTGGCACAGCTCCTTTTATAAGCAATATATTCTTTTCTTTTAACACCTTTATTACCTGGAGGCTTTGTATGGTTATTCTTTCATTGCCCATATGGCCTGGAAATCTCTTTCCTTTCTGGACATTCTTACGGCATCCTTTCCCGCCTGCCTGAGAGCCTATGCCTCCTGGGGCGCGGTGAAACATGGATCCATGGCCTCCCGGACCGCCTTTAAAATGATGGCGCTTTACAACTCCTTGAAATCCTCTTCCTATAGAAGTCCCTGCTATATCTACAAAATCTTTTTCTTTAAAGATATCCGCTGTTAGCTGCTGCCCGACGATTACCTTATCCTTGGCGTCAAAGGATATTTCTCTTACAAATACGCTGGGCTTCTGGTTTATTTTCTTATAGAAACCTAATTGAGGCTTCGGGATATTTTTTTCTTTCTTTTCTCCAAAACCCAATCTTACCTTCTTCTCAGAAACATTCAGCACAGTGCAAGGCCCAGCTTCAATAACAGTGACCGGTATAGACACGCCTTCATCGCTGAAAATCTGAGTCATTCCTATCTTTTTTCCTAAGATTCCTATCATTTTATTTTTATTTTATCTCCACGTCGACGCCTGCGGGCAAATCTAGTTTTCTCAATGCGTCTATTGTCTTTGCGGTAGGACTTACGATATCTATCAGCCTTTTGTGAGTCTTCATCTGAAACTGTTCTCTGGATTTTTTATCTACATGAGGAGATCTTAATACTGTAAAAATCTCTCTTTTTGTAGGCAGCGGGATTGGGCCTGACACCATTGCGCCTGTCCGCTTTGCAGTATCTACTATTTCCAGGGCAGACTGATCTATAAGTTTATGATCATATCCCTGCAGCTTTATGCGAATCCTTTGCTCTTGCGCCATTACGCTATAATCTCCGACACAACCCCTGCGCCTACTGTATGTCCACCTTCACGAATTGCAAAGCGAAGCTCTTTTTCCATGGCGATAGGGATTATGAGTTCTCCTTCTAAGTCAACGTTGTCTCCGGGCATGACCATTTCAACGCCCTGAGGCAGTTTTGCGACCCCGGTTACGTCAGTGGTCCTGAAATAAAACTGGGGCCTGTAACCATTGAAGAAAGGCGTATGTCTTCCGCCTTCTTCTTTTGTCAATATGTACACTTTTGCTTTGAATTTTGTATGGGGGGTAATAGAGCCTGGTTTTGCAAGGACTTGCCCGCGCTCAATATCAGCTTTTTCAACACCTCTTAAAAGAACTCCTACATTGTCTCCGGCCTGTCCTTCATCAAGAAGTTTTCTGAACATCTCTATGCCTGTAACTACTGTTTTCTTGGGCTTTTCTGTCAAACCTACTATGTCAATATCTTCTCCTATCTTCACAACGCCTCTTTCTATACGGCCGGTTGCAACTGTTCCGCGGCCTGTGATACTGAATACGTCTTCAACTGCCATTAAGAAAGGTTTTTCAACGTCTCTTTTTGGCATAGAGATATAGGAATCAACCTGTTTCATGAGCTCTAGGATTGGGCCGCATGACTTACATTCATCTTTACCGCAGCCGCAGTTCATTGCGTTAAGGGCCGAGAGTCTTACTATCGGAATCTTGTCCCCGGGAAATTCATATTTTTTAAGGAGGTCTCTTACTTCGAGTTCTACGAGGTCTAATAATTCCGGGTCGTCAACTGCGTCAACTTTATTTAAGGCTACAACTATCGCAGGGACACCTACCTGACGGGCCAGGAGTATATGCTCTCTTGTCTGAGGCATTGGGCCGTCGACAGCAGAGACTACAAGTATTGCCCCGTCCATCTGGGCGGAACCCGTAATCATGTTCTTTATATAATCAGCGTGCCCTGGGCAATCAACGTGAGCGTAATGGCGATTCTCGGTTTCATATTCTGCGTGATGAACGTTAATGGTAACGCCGCGTTCCTTCTCTTCTGGGGCGTTATCGATTTCATCGTAGTTCATTGCTTTGGCTAAGCCGCGGCTAGAAAGAACCTTTGTGATAGCGCTGGTGAGCGTGGTCTTGCCGTGATCAACATGCCCTATGGTGCCGATATTTACGTGTGGTTTTTTACGCTCAAATTTTTCTTTTGCCATGTTAACCCTCCTGATTAAACGTTAATCGACGGAGCTGCTGATGGGAATTGAACCCATGACCTCTTCCTTACCAAGGAAGTGCTCTGCCGACTGAGCTACAGCAGCATAAAATGCTGCTATCATGGTATATAGAATTAAGAATTTTACCATATTCTAGCCTATTGTCAAGAAAAAAATAATATATTTTTATATACTATGAAGGATTTATTCCCTAATCTGGAGCTGGCGAGAGGAATCGGCGCTTTGTCCTTCGGACAAAGTCGGCCACTCGCTTTGCTTACGCTACTCCTATTTGTCGCAGCTTTTCCTCGCTTCGCTCGGCGCAAAGCTCACTTCGATTCCTCTTTACATATTCGGAGCTGGCGAGAGGAATCGAACCTCCAACCTATGGTTTACAAAACCATTGCTCTGCCGTTGAGCTACGCCAGCGAAATTTGCGAAACAAAATTCGGAGCGGGTGAACGGGATCGAACCGTCGTAACTAGCTTGGAAGGCTAGCGCTCTACCATTGAGCTACACCCGCATAGTAGATGGTGGGCAGAAGTGGATTCGAACCACTGTAGGCGTGAACCATCAGATTTACAGTCTGACCCCTTTGGCCACTCGGGTATCTGCCCCTAATAATTTTATTGCGTACGGAATATTTTCTAAAATATCGCCCGCTATTAATCCTATTTCCCCTTTATCCTTTGCCGCAAGGTCTCCTGCAAGGCCATGCACATAAACGCCTAATACACTTGCGTCAAATATCTTTAGCCCCTGGCTAAGAAAACTTGCGATAATTCCTGCAAGCACATCTCCGCTTCCTGCAGTAGCCATGCCAGGATTGCCAGTAGTATTTATATAATATTTTCCGCTCGGCTCCGCCACTACAGTGCCTGCGCCTTTTAAAACTACCACAGCATTATAATCATGCGAGAATTTTTTTGCAACAATTAATCCATGATTTTTTACATACTTTATCTCTTTTTTAATAAGCCTTGACATCTCTCCTGGATGAGGGGTAATTACATAACTCGGTTTAATTTTTTTGAGCAGACTCACATTTTTACTTATTGCATTTAATGCGTCCGCGTCCAGGACCATTGGTTTGTCAATTTTAAGAATTAATCTGAGTATTAATTTTTGAGTTTCAGGATGCTGCGAAATCCCTGGCCCTAAAACTACGCTATCTGAAGCCTTAACTTTCTTTAGTATCTCTCTCTCTGCTTTTAAAGATAATGTTATTTCTTTTGTTTCAGCCAAGCTGAGAGTCATTACCTCTGTAAGCTTTTGGGACATCATTAAATTCAATGAAACAGGTACGCCTAATGTAGCAAGGCCTGCGCCTGAACGAAGCGCTGCGTTTGAGCACAGCGCTGCTGCGCCTGTTAATCCTCTGGACCCAGCCAGAATAAAAACATGCCCAAAATTACCCTTATAGCTATTTCTCGGCCGTTTTTTAAGTAAACCCTTAAATTCTCGTTTTATTTTAATACTCATTTCTCCACAATATTGCATTGCTGACTGCGTAATTATTCGTATGAGACATGCTGACTATTATCTTGTTTAGTTTATTCTTGTTTGCAAATCTCCTGGCTTCCTCGTGTAATATCACTTCCGGCTTGCCTTTTGAATCATTCAGGACTTCTATATTTTTTAAGTTTACACCCACCCTTGTATCCCCGAATGCCTTTAAGACTGCTTCTTTACAGGCAAACCTCGCAGCCAAATTTTCATGCGGAAATTTTTTCTTGTTCGCATAAGAAAGTTCCCGCTTGGTAAAAACCCTGTTCAGGAATTTATCGCCCCAGATATCCAAAGCTTTTTTTACCCGCGATACCTCTATTATATCAATTCCGGTTCCTATAATCATTTCAATCTCTCCAGCAACCCGCCAATGTTACAAAACGAGTATGGCTTGTTTTGTAACATTAGGAGCACAATGCCTTCATATCCTGAACTGCTTGGCACAATCCTGTAAACACAGCTCGAGATATTATCGAATGGCCGATATTTAGTTCGTTTATGCCTTTAATATCAGCTATTGGTTTAACATTCATATAATTAAGGCCGTGTCCTGCGTTTACAATAATGTCTCTGGACATTGCGTACTCAGCCGAATCTTTTATTTTCTTAAACTCTCTGGCCATAGACTTCTTGTCTTTCGCCAGGCTATACTCTCCTGTATGTATTTCTATAGTGCCTATACCTATATATATAGCAGAACGGATTTCGTTCTTGTCAGGCCCAATAAAAACACTTACGTCTATGCCTTTTTTATTGAATAATGCCGTTATTTTAGCCAGCTTTTTTTCAAATTTTATAACGCTTAACCCGCCTTCTGTTGTAAGTTCCTGCCTTTTTTCAGGCACTAGAGTAACTTGATCAGGCCCAAGCTTCAAGGCAATATCCACTATCTCCGGATTTATTGACATCTCAAGATTAAACCTTGTATTTATTCTCTTTCTTAACTCAAAGACATCCCTGTCGTTTATGTGCCGCCTGTCTTCCCTTAGATGCGCAACAATACTGTCGCAACCTGCCTTCTCGCATATCAAAGCAGCTTCAATAGTGTCAGGTTCGATCCCTCCTCTGGCCTGCCTTAAAGTTGCAACGTGATCTATGTTGACTCCTAACTTAGGCATTTTCTTTTTTTCTCCTGAAAATATTTTTATTTCACTGGCTTTTTATTATAGGGCGGATTTTGAATCTGACTTATAACCGAAGATTTATATAATTGCTTGACCATCTTTTTTTCTTTGATCAGCTCTTCGTTAACATAAAACCACGTTATTACAGCAAGTGTCAGCGATACTATCTTTATCCAGAAATTATTTATTATCCAATTATTCATATTATTTCCTATTTTTCTTATCCGGCCTGTAAAGATTACTCAGAACTCTCTCCAGAGATTCTCTGTCCAGATCATGTGTAAGCCTGCCGCCTATTGCTACAGAAACCCCGCCTGTTTCTTCAGACACAACAACTACTATAGCGTCGGTCTCCTCGCTCAAACCAAGAGCTGCCCTGTGCCTTGTGCCAAGGGTCGTTAAAACCTTTGGATTCTGCGTAAGCGGAAAAAGACATCCTGAAGCAGCTATCCTTTCTCCTGCAACAACTATACCTCCGTCGTGAAGCGGGGTATTCGGCATGAATATAGTTATTAAAAGCTCTGAATTCACTTTTGCATCTATCTCTATGCCGCTTTCTATATAATTTTCAAGCCTCGTCTCTCTTTCGATAGCAATAAGCGCTCCTATCTTTTTCTTGGATAGCAAAAAACACGCTGTGGTTATTTCACTTATTATCTCTGACTCTTTGAGGAAAAATCTGGACCACCTGCGCTGCCCTATGTTAGCAAGACCCCTTCTTATCTCTTGCTGGAATATTATAAGAAATGCCAATATAGACAATGCGAATATTTTTGTAAATATCCAGTTTATCCTCTCGAACCCAAGCTGCCTGGTAATGATAAATATCAGAGTTATTAAAATCACGCCTCTTAAAATATATACGCCCCTGGTGCCTCTTGCAAACAGTAAAATACCATAATACACAAACCACAATATGCCTATCTCTATTAATATCTTGGCTAACGATAGGTAATCATTCATTATTTTTCTCCGTTACGGCTAATTGCATCGGCAACCATAACAACCTGCTTCATTTCTTTAACGTCATGCACCCTTACTATATCTGCGCCGTTTTTGATTGCTATAGCTACTGACGCTGCTGTGCCGAATTGCCTTTTATCAGATTTAGCTCCCGTGAGTTTTCCTATAAAAGACTTTCTCGAAGTTCCGATGAGTACAGGCAGCTTAAATTCTTTAAATTCAGAGAGCCTGTTTAAAATCTGAAGATTATGCTCTAGTGTTTTTCCAAATCCAATTCCAGGATCTATTATTATATTTTCTTTTTTTATGCCCCTTATTATTGATTTTTCAATAATAATTTTTAGCTTCTCTTTAATTTCCTGAACCACATTCCCATAATTCGGGCTATGTTGCATTGTTTGTGGAGTGCCTTTTATATGCATCAGCACAACCTTTGCATTAAATCCCTTAGCCACATCTATAATTTCAGGATCCGACTCCAAACCTGTTATATCGTTTACTATTGATGCCCCGTTTTCTAACGCAAGCCTGGCAACCTCTGACTTGGCTGTATCTATTGAAATAGGAACGCTTATTCTTTTTGACAATCTTTTGATAATAGGTATTGTCCTTTTTATCTCTTCTTCAGTTGTAACAGGCTCTGCGCCTGGCCTGGTAGATTCGCCTCCTATGTCAATTATATCAGCCCCGTCTTCAACCATCCCTTCTGCTATACTGACTGCTCTATCTACATCTTGATATATGCCGTCTCCGCTAAAAGAATCAGGCGTGACATTCAGTATCCCCATTATATAAGTACGGGAACCAAATTTAAAATCTGTCATACTTGCGCAGGAAAAACTATCTTTTTTACCTCTTCCGAATCCAATACCTCTTTTTCAAGCAATGTTTCAGCAAGGGCTTTTAATTTTTCAACATTAGCTGTTAATTCATCTTTTGCCCGCTTATAGCACTCTTCTATGATTTTGCGTATCTCTTTATCTATTTCCACAGCTGTTGCTTCGCTGTAATTTCTTTCTTCCACAATATCGCGGCCAAGAAATATCTGATCTTCTCTCCTCCCAAAAGTAAGATTTCCAAGTTTCTCGCTCATGCCCCATCTCATTACCATATCCCTGGCAATATCAGTAGATTTTTCTAAATCGTCTTGAGCGCCCGTTGAAAGCTCCCCGAACACAAGATCCTCGCTGGCCCTGCCGCCCAATATGCCAACTATCCTTCCTATCAGTTCTTTTTTAGTCACGATGTATCTATCTTCCAAAGGCAGCCTCATCGTGTAACCAAGCGCAATGCCCCTTGGTATAATAGAAACTTTATGCAAAGGGTCAGCTCCTGGTATCAGAAGCGCTAAAAGCGCATGGCCTGATTCATGATACGAAACTATTTTTTTCTCCTCTAGGTTTATAACTCTTGTCTTTTTTTCAGGCCCTGCAATAACTCTTTCAATAGACTCTCCTAATTCTTTCATCTCCACATTCTCTTTATTTCTCCTCGCAGCCAAAAGAGCAGCCTCGTTCACAAGATTAGCAAGGTCTGCCCCTGAAAAACCAGATGTCTGCCTTGCAATGTATTTAAGGTCAGCGTCTTTGTTGAGCTTAATGCCTTTTGTGTGAACTTTCAATATCGCTTCTCTGCCTATGATATCAGGCCTGGAGATAACTATTGTTCTGTCAAATCTCCCTGGCCTTAACAATGCCGGGTCCAGAACATCAGGCCTGTTGGTAGCTGCTATCAGTATAACGCCTTCCTGTGTATCGAATCCATCCATCTCTACAAGAAGCGCGTTCAAAGTCTGTTCCCGTTCGTCGTGGCCACCGCCTATTCCTGCGAACCTCTGCCTTCCTACTGCATCTATTTCATCAATAAAAATAATGCATCCTCTGCCGCTTATCTTTGCAGAGCGTTTGGCTTGCTCAAAAAGATCTCTTACTCTGGAGGCGCCTACGCCCACAAACATCTCTACGAAATCAGAACCGCTTATGTTGAAAAATGGCACACCTGCTTCGCCGCTCACTGCCTTTGCTAGAAGGGTTTTTCCCGTGCCAGGGGGCCCCATCAATAAAACGCCTTTAGGAATCTTGCCGCCTAATTTCTGGAACCTCTTAGGATCTTTTAAAAATTCTATAATCTCCTTCAATTCTTCTTTTGCTTCGTCAACCCCGGCAACATTATCAAATGTTATTTTTAATTTATCGCCTGCTATTTGTTTTGCGCGACTTTTCCCAAACGAAAGTATTTTGCCTCCTCCCTGCGCACCTCTATATACAAAAAACCACAGGAATCCTATGAATAAAAGCATTGGCCCAAGTGAATAAAAAAGATTTGTCCACAACGTCTTTGGAGGTTTAACATCAAAATCAGGCACATTGTTACGTAATAAATTTAAAAGCTCAGGATCTTCCTGGGGTATATGCACTGTAAAACGCGCTCCGCTGGAAAACGTGCCTTTGAGCTCATCCTCCATTTTTACAACAGACTTAATGGCCACTGTTTGTTTATTGCCTTGTAATAGCCTGTAAAATTCACCGTAACTCAGCTCTTTTGGAAGCGAAGCTTGGGAGAAAGAATCCATCCTGAATATATATATAAGAAGCAAAAACAGCCCTACCCATAATAAAATATTCTTATTAACTTTATTCCCGCCTTTATTTTCCATTTTCATACATCTCCTAAATTAGATACATATATTACCACAACTTATTTGAATAAATCAACTTTTTATTAATTTCAAGACAATATTTGTTCTATCTTTTGCAACACTTATGCCTGCTGGTAAGTTAACTATTGAGTTCGCAGGCCTGTTATTAATTAAATCTTCCATTTCCTTCCAGTGCTGATACGTAAATCTTCTCAGGTCACCCTTGAATTCTTCCAGGGCAGCCCTTAAAATTCTTTTTCTTATAGCTTCTGGCTGCTTTTTAAATTTCTTGATATCTATTAGAATCTCTTCCTGCCTGACTTTCGACACGCTCTTAAATTTTCTATTTGCATATTTAATTAGAAATTCATTCTCCACTTGTAAGTTCTCTGCCATATTAGCAAGGACTTCCTTGATATTAGAATTAAAATCTTTTTCCAAAAGAGGTATTAATTCCAGCCTGATTTTATTTCTTGTAAAGATAGTTTTCTCGTTCGAAGAATCTTTTCTGAATTCAAGGCCTGTTTCTGAAATAAAAGCCTCCACATCTTTTCTGGATATTTCTATAAGCGGCCTTATTATTTTAAACCCCTGCATATCTTTAACAGGGCTAATCCCTCCCAAGCCTTTCATGCCAGCTCCTCTTATTATCCTCATAAGAACTGTCTCAGCCTGATCATCCCTTGTATGGCCAACTGCTATTTTATCCACGCCTCTTTCTTTTGCAACCCGCTTAAAAAAATCATATCTCTCAAACCTTGCAGCCTCTTCTGGAGAAATCCCTTTTTCCTTACTAATCCTTGGGACATCTATTTCTTCCCAAGCAATTTCAAGACTGTATTTTTTCGCAAGCTCTTCGCAAAATTTCCTGTCAGCTCTGGATTCTTCTCCTCTAAACCTGTGGTCCAAGTGAGCAATCAATATGGTTAATGAATATTCTTTCTTCAGATCGCATAACACATGAAGCAGGGTAACTGAATCAGGCCCTCCCGAAAGACCTACCAGAACACTATCATTTTTCTTTAACATATTATATTTTTTTATGGTGGATTTAACTTTGTCTAGAAAAGTGGCAGGCATTATATTTTTGTAATGGTAGCGGCGAGTGGATTTGAACCACTGACACGCCGGGTATGAGCCGACTGCTCTGCCAGGCTGAGCTACGCCGCCAAATTTTACGAAGTAAAATTTGATCCTGAGGCTGCGACTGAATAAGGAGCAGCTGAAGGACCTTCTTACCTCAACACTTCATTCAAGCTTCCAGTCCTATATCCTTCTAAATCCAGCGTAATATACTTAAACTCAAGCTGTTTTAAATGTTTTGTTATTTTATCACAAAATTTTTTATTCACAAACCTTTTTATATCCTCTTTTTCTACTTCAATTCTTGCAACATTGCCATGATAACGAACCCTTACTTGAGTTATGCCCTGCCTTTTTATAAAATCTTCCGCTGCCTCTATTTTTACTAACGTCTTTTTATTTATCTTTTCGCCATATGGGAATCTGGAAGCCAAGCATGCCATTGAAGGCAGCATAGCGGTCTCTAATTTTAATTTCGTAGAATATCTTCTTATATCATATTTTGAAAACCCTGCTTCCATAAGAGGGCTTCTTATCCCTAACTCCTTTTTTGCTATACTGCCGGGCCTATAATCCTTTGCATCGTCTGTATTTGATGCGTCCAGCACATAGTTAAAACCCTGCTTTCTTGCTATTTCATTTAGTTTGCAGAATAATTCTTTCTTGCAATAATAACATCTATTAATTGGATTCTTTGTAAAATTTTTATTTTTAAGCTCATCTGTAAAGATTATTTTGTGCCTTGCTCCTAGCTTTTTTGCAAATCTCTTTGCCTGTTTAAGCTCAGAGCTGGTATATGTCTCTGAAACAGCTGTTACAGCCAGGACATTCCCATCCTGCAAAATATCCTTTGCCATCTTAAGCAAAAAACTACTATCCACCCCTCCTGAAAACGCCACAACGACCCTGCCCATTCCCATCAAAATCTTCTTCAATCTCTCTAATTTACCCAAATCGCCATCCTTTTATCCCCCCCCCATGTTACAAAACGAGTATGACTTGTTTTGTAACAGGCACGAATTGTAAAGTTACGATAATATTTTGTCGATCCAGCCGCCGCCTGAGACATATTCTCCATCATAAAAAACAGCTGCTTGTCCTGGCGTTATTGCGCTTTGTGGCTCTTTAAAATCTACTTCTGCAATATTGCCGCCTAAATCCTTTACGTAAGCCCAAGCCTTTTTATGATTATATCTTATCTTCACCTCTAAATCTTTTTCTTTTTCAGTATCCTTTGCCAGCCAGTTGATTTTCTTCACCAGAAATCTTTTTTTCTTAACATCTTCCGCGGCTCCGACAACAATAATATTATGCTTAGGCCTTATTTCTGTAACATAAAGAGGTTCTTTGGCGGCTATGCCAAGCCCTCTGCGCTGGCCTATTGTAAAATTCCAGAAACCCATATGATTTCCAAGCGCCTTGCCAGATCTATCTATTATATTGCCTTTCTGAGGCTTTATATTTCTATACTTTTTTATAAAATCAGAATAATTATTATCAGGAACAAAACATATCTCCTGACTATCAGGCTTATCGTATATGTTAAGCTCTAATTCCTTTGCTTTACGCCTGATATCATCCTTTGTAAAATTTCCTATCGGAAATAGTATTTTTTTCAACTGGCTTTGTTTCAGGCAAAATAAAACATAAGATTGGTCTTTTGCTTTATCAACAGATTCTCTCAGCCCATAAGAACCATTTATACATTCGCCCGCCACAGAAACCAATGGCGGGCTCAGTATTCCGCCCAAGGAACCCCGGGCATTAGCCCGGGTGGGCTCCATTTCTATCCTGGCATAATGTCCTGTTGCAATAAAATTACAGCCTAGGCCAATTGCTTTTTTAAGCAGACTGCCGAACTTTATTTTTTCGTTGCAAACAATACATGGATTAGGGGTTTTGCCTGCTAAATATTCTTTTACAAAATAGTCTATTACATTCTTTTGGAAGTCCGCTTCAAGATTTAAAACATAATGTTTTATGCCGAGGACTCTTGAAACCTTTCTTGCGTCTTCTATATCTTTTAATGAGCAGCACGCCTTTTCTTTTTCCTTGCCGCATAACTCCTTCGGCCAAACCTTCATGGTGGCGCCTATGACTTCATATCCAGCTTCATTCAGAATAGCTGCTGCCACAGAGCTGTCCACCCCGCCACTCATCGCAACTAGTACTCGCTTATTCTTCATATTGCTATTATTGCAAGGCCTTTTAGGGTAAGCTCTGGGTCTATTTTATCAATACTTTCGCAATAGGGCCCTATAAGTTTAGAAAAACCCCCTGTAGCTATAACCTTGGCATTTCTCGAATACCGTTTTTTCAGCTTATACACTATGCCATCGCATAAACTGCTGAAACCATATACGATCCCTATAAGCATGCTTTCCTTTGTTTCTTTACCCAATATACCTTTTGGTTTTTTGATAATAACTTTTGGCAGAAGCGCTGTCTTTTCATACAATGCCCACAATGAAATCCCTGGGCCAGGCGCTATAACTCCGCCAATATATTGCCGCTTCTCGTTTACAATATCTATTGTTATGGCTGTGCCAAAATCCACAACTATACATGCCCCACCGTATAGCTCATACGCAGCCCTGGCATTCACAAGCCTGTCAGAACCTACTTGCTCAGGGTTTTTGTAAAGATTCTTAACCCCGCTGTCCACATCTCTTCCAACAACTATGCAATTTATGTTAATTGTTTTTTTAACAGCCTTTTCTACATTTTTTAAAGCAATAGGCACTACGCTAGTTACAATCACAGAATCTATAACCTTAAGATAAAGCTTTAATTTTACCTCATAGTCTCCAGCCAAATCACCAGAATACGTAGGTATTCTAAAAGCCCTCTTTAAAACCTTTTTATCAAAAATGCCATTATGAATACTTGTATTGCCAATATCAATTGCTAACAGCATAACTACCTCAGCATTGTCACATCGCCAGCAAGAACCCTTTCATTGAGCCCTGAATCCATTCTTAATACAAGAGCGCCGTCCTTGTCAACATCTATAGCATAGCCTTCAATCTTTGTCTCGTGATATGTCACCTGAACCCTTGTGCCCAGAAAGTTTGAAAATTCTTTATATTCTCTTATAATCTCGCCTATATGGCCGCTATTAAAAAGCCTGTAATATTTGTCCATATTTTTAAAAATACTTCTTACTATTTCAACTCTGGATAACTCTCTGCCAAACTCTTCTGCAATAGAAGTTGCGCCTTTCGGCAAAAGCTCTTTTTTTGTATTTATATTAATCCCTATGCCTATTATAACAAAATTAATCTTGTCTGTCTCCGCATTCATTTCAGTCAATACGCCGCATATCTTTTGCCTATCTATCAAAACATCGTTTGGCCATTTTATAAACGCGGCCAAATTTGTCATTTCTCTGATTGTCTTTGCGACGCTCAGAGCTGAAAAAAGCGTAATGCTGGACACCTCTTTTGGCAATATATCTGGCCTCAATATAATAGACATATATGCGCCTTTGGATTTAGGAGAAACCCAAATTCTACCCATCCTTCCTCTGCCAGCAGTCTGCGATTCTGCTATAACAATAGACCCCTCTTTTTCTCCGGCCATGGCAAGATCATGCGCCGCATCATTGGTAGAGGCTATTTCTTTGTAAGAATAAATCTTTTTGGCTATGATATCTGTTTTAAGATGCCACTTTAGCTCCACCTCTGTTAAGCAGTCTGGTATAGAGATCAGCTTGTAGCCCAGATGCGGGAATGCCTCGATATCATAACCTTCTTCTCTTAGATTTTCTATGTGTTTCCACACTGCCGCACGGGAAATTCCAAGTTCATGACTCATATCTTCGCCTGAAATATACCCTTCTTCGTGTCTCTTAAAATAATTTAATATTTTATCATCCAGCATTATTTTTTAATTCCTTTATTCTATCTCTCAATTTCGCTGCGCGTTCAAACTGTAAATTCCTAGCCAAAAGCTCCATCTCTCTTTCAAACTCAGCAATTACCATTTCTTTTTCATAATCTTCTTCACTCTGGCCAGTTGCTTCAATAACAATCTCTTCTGCTTTTTTAAGAGATTCTATGCCGTTTCTAATAGCCTTTTCAATAGAGCGGGGCGTAATATTATTTGCCTTATTAAACTCTGCCTGTTTCTTCCTTCTCCTGTTTGTTTCCTCGATAGCCTTTCTCATTGAACTTGTTATATTGTCTGCATACATTATAACATGGCCGTCTATATTCCTGGCTGCCCTTCCTGCCACCTGAATCAAAGATGTCTCTGATCTCAGGAAACCTTCTTTATCTGCATCCAAAATAGCTACCAGAGCTACCTCTGGCAAATCCAGGCCTTCTCTCAATAGGTTTATCCCTACCAGGCAGTCAAATTTCTGCATCCTTAAATCCCTTAATATCTCCGAGCGCTCAATAGTATCTAACTCTGAATGTATATACCTTGCTTTCAGGCCTAACTCTTTCAAATACCCGGCAAGGTCTTCGGACATCCTTTTTGTTAAAGTAGTGACAAACACTCTCTGGTTTTTAGACGCTCTTTGTTTTATGTTTTCAACAAGGTCCTGTATCTGATTCTCAGTTGGTTTCACAGTTATTTCCGGGTCCAATAACCCTGTAGGCCTTATGACCTGTTCCGCTATCCGGCCTGAATTTTGCAGCTCGTATTCCGAAGGCGTAGCTGAAACAAATACTGTTTCATGAACAATGCCCATAAATTCTTCAAAGCTTAAAGGCCTGTTATCCAAAGCTGACGGAAGCCTGAATCCATAATCAACAAGCGTCTGCTTGCGGGCTCTGTCTCCATTGTACATGCCTCTCAGCTGCGGCATTGTGACATGCGATTCATCAATTATTGTCAAAAAATTTTCCGGGAAATAATCCAGAAGGCAGCTTGGCCTTGAGCCAGCAAGCCTTTGGCTCAAATGCCTTGAATAATTTTCTATGCCGTTACAAAATCCCATTTCCTGAAGCATCTCAATATCATAACGCGTCCTGGACCCTAACCTCTGTGCCTCCAATAATTTATTCTGCGCCCTTAATTCCTTAAGCCTTTCTTCAAGCTCTACCTCTATTGACCTGATAGCTGAGTCTATTCTTTCCTGCGTAGTGACAAAATGTTTGGCTGGATATATAGCTATCTTTTCAATAAAATCCGCGAGCGTGCTGCCGCTAACAGGATCTAATTCTGAAATCTTCTCTATCTCATCTCCAAACAAACTTATCCTGAAAAATGTTTCTTTATACGCGGGGAATATATCTATAGTATCGCCTCTTACCCTAAAACAGCCTCTCTTGAAATCAACATCGTTTCTGGTGTAATGTATGTTTACAAGGCGGGATAATAAAGCGCTTCTTTTTATCGCCTCTTTCTTCTTTAAAAATAATAATAAATCTTTATAATCTTCTGGCGAACCCAGGCCGTAAATGCACGACACGCTTGCTACTATAATAACATCGCTCCTAGACATAAGAGAACTAGTAGCAGAAAGCCTGAGCCTGTCTATATTATCATTTATAGAAGCGTCTTTTTCTATATAGATATCTGCCTGCGGCACATATGCCTCTGGCTGGTAATAATCGTAATAGCTTACAAAATATTCAACTGCATTATACGGAAAGAATTCTTTGAATTCACTGTATAACTGCGCAGCGAGAGTTTTATTATGCGATACCACAAGCGTAGGCCTTTGGACATTACTGACCACATTAGCCATAGTAAATGTTTTACCGCTGCCAGTAACGCCAAAAAGCGTTTGATACTTCAAATTTTTTTGCAGCCCATCAGTAAGCTTATCAATAGCCTGCTGCTGATCCCCGCAAGGCTTAAATGGAGCGACTAATTGAAATTTTGGCATATTTCCAACGAAAAATCTATTGAAGGAGCCGAGTGGGTGAGTTTGCCTATTGAAATTCTGTCAACTCCTGTTTTAGCAATCTTTCTTACATTCTCCAAGCTGACTCCGCCAGAAGCTTCCAAAATTACCTGTCTAAAACGGCCTTTGTCTTTAGTATCTTTAAGCTTCACGGCTTTCTTAATCTCCTCGGCTTTCATATTATCCAACATAATTATATCTGCCTCTGCTTCCAGCGCCTCTTTAAACTCTGCAATATCATCTACCTCAACCTCTATATTTTTATATCCCCTGCTTTTGAATATAGAAACTGATTTTTTTATAGCATCTTCTCTTAATGCCCCTAAATGATTATCCTTTATCATTACCTCGTCCCATAAACCAATCCTGAAATTAAACCCTCCTCCAGCAACAACAGCATATTTTTCCATTTCTCTTAACCCAGGGGTTGTCTTTCTGGTATCATATATTCTGGCGCCCGTACCCTTTACTTCTTTCACAAATTCAGCAGTAAGCGTTGCTACGCCGGAAAGATGCCCCAGAAAATTCAAAACAGTCCTTTCAGCTGACAAAATATTTTTTGCAGAGCCTCTTACTGATATGATCCTTTTGTTTTTCTTAACCCTGTCACCATCTTTATACAACGCTGTAAATGCTATCTTTTCATCAACTGCATCAAAAACCCATTTTACGACATCCGCGCCAGCTAAAATACATTCCTCTTTTACTATAATATGCGCTAATAGACTGACGGGTTTTTCAAAAATAACAGAACTTGTAATATCGCCAGAGCCGATATCTTCTTTTAAAGCGCTTATAATTATTGGAAATACCTTTTCTTTTGTAAGTTTCATCTTATTTAACTATTAACTCTGCCCGTGCCAGCAGTTTGCGAGGACGCAAAATTTTCCCAGCGTGAAAATTTTGCTCCGTTTTGACCCTCGCTCGTCTGTTGAGCCAGGTGGGGTCTGAGGCACATTAGAATCGTTTCGGCAAAAGTCCGCAAGGATTTATGGTGAGTTCTGTTCGATTGACAATACGAT